>Ga0081538_10000115_pt1 | contig 80560 bp, 72 predicted proteins | sample TabmetS5T2R1_FD_71022 | JGI IMG/M metagenome (GOLD analysis project Ga0081538, IMG submission 71022) | Tabebuia heterophylla rhizosphere microbial communities from the University of Puerto Rico - S5T2R1 | ecosystem: Host-associated > Plants > Roots > Rhizosphere ... | reverse complement strand
CGCCAGATCGCCGGGGACCTCGTCGTGAGCGACCACCCCGTCCCCCGCCACGTCCAGAACATCTTCGCGAAGCTCGGCGTCTCGTCGCGCGCCGCGGCAACCGCGTTCGCGTTCGAGCACGGGCTCGTCTAGTGCCCCGTCCAGTGATGCCGCCGAGGTTCTGGGTCGCGAGCACCAAGCCAGAGTGCGCACTCCGACGAGGCAAGGCTGGAGAAGCCTTGGTGAGGAGGAGGGCCCGCTCTGGCGCCGCGTGATCGCGGGCCAGAAGCCGGCATGTATTGCTGGATGGGGCACTAGTCAGAACGAACCACGTCCCGCGCCGCCGAAGTTGGTGGATCCAGGCGATGCCGCCGCCGCGATCCCGTCCTACCGTCGGCTTTCGAGAGCTAGACGAAGGAGGAGACGGTGAAAGCGGACGGCTACGACACGATCGTGATCGGCGGCGGCCAGGCCGGGCTGAGCGTCGGTTACCACCTCACGAAGCGAGACCAGCGGTTCCTCATCCTCGACGAGAACGAGCGCGTCGGCGATTCCTGGCGCACCCGCTGGGACTCGCTCCGCTTGTTCACACCCGCACGCTTCAACGGGCTCCCGGGGATGCCGTTCGACGCGCCGAAATGGTCGTTCCCGACCAAGGATGAGATGGGCGACTACCTCCAGGCCTACGCCGAGCGTTTCTCGCTGCCGGTTCGGATGGGTGCGCACGTCGAGCGCGTCGCGCAGCACGACGGCCGATTCGTCGTGGAGCTCGGCGACGAGCGGCTGGAGGCGCCGAGCGTCGTCGTCGCGACGGGTGCGCATCGCGTGCCGAAGCTCCCGCCGTTTGCCCGCGAGCTCGACCCGCGGATCGTCCAGCTGCACACGTCCGCGTACCGCAATCCGGCGCAGCTCCAGGAGGGCGACGTGCTCGTCGTCGGAGTTGGCAACTCGGGAGCAGAGATCGCCTACGAGCTTGCCGAAACGCGCCGCTGCCTGCTCGCCGGCACGAGCAACGGGGAGATCCCCGTCCCGCACGGCAGTCGCAGGAGCCGTGTGGTGTTTCGCGCGATCCGCTTCCTCGGCCACCGCGTGCTCAGGACGGACACACGCGTCGGCCGGAAGCTCGGCGCGAAGATCGCCGCGCAGGGCCCGCCGTTGATCCGGCGCAAGGAGGCGGATCTCGCGAAGGTCGGCGTCGAGCGCGTGGCCCGCGTCGCCGGGGTTCGCGACGGCCTACCGGAACTCGAGGACGGTCGCACGGTTGACGTCGCGAACGTCGTCTGGTGCACGGGCTTCCGCACCGACTTCAGCTGGATCGACCTGCCGGCGTTCGACGACGACGGGCGGCCGATCCACGAGCGTGGCGTGGTCGAGTCGGTGCCGGGGCTGTACTTCGCGGGACTCGTCTTCCAGTACTCGCTGACGTCGGACGTCCTCCCGAACGGCGGACGCGACGCCGAGTACGTCGCGCGGCACCTCGCCGGCCGTGAACTCTCGCCCTTCCCGCCGGAGCGTGGGACGATCCTCGCCGTTGGCATGGACTGAGTTCACGACGCACGACGACGGGCCGCTGATTGCGGGTCGCCGCGCCGGCAGCGGGCCGCCGGTTCTCCTGCTGCACGGCGGGCCGGGGCTCGGCTTCGACTACCTGAGCGGGCTCGCCGACGAGCTTGCGGAGGAGAACGACGTCGCGTGGTACCAGCAGCGAGGGCAGGAGCCGTCGGCGGCGGAGGGGCCCTACACGGTGGCGGCGGACGTCGGGGATGCCCGCCGCGTGCTCGACGCGCTCGGCTGGGAGAAGGCATACGTGGTCGGCCATTCGTGGGGCGGGCACCTCGCCCTCCACGTCGCGGAGGCGGTGCCGGAGCGACTCCTCGGCGTGCTTGCCGTCGACCCGCTCGGCCCGGTCGGCGACGGCCGCTGGCCGGAGTTCGACGAGGAGATCTTCCGCCGGACGCCCGAGCCCGTGCGTGCGCGGGCGCGCGAGCTCGACGAGCTGTCGATGGCCGGTGCGGTTGACGACGAACTGGCGCTCGAGGGTATGCGCCTCGTCTGGCCCGCGTACTTCGCCGATCCCGAGCGCGCACCGCCGATGCCGGAGCTGCGCATCGCGAGCGAGCGCACGGCCGCGATGGTGCCCTCGATCCAGGCCGAGCTGCCGGCGCTCGAGGCGGGCCTGCCCGGGATCCGCGTCCCCGTCGGCTTCGTCCACGGCTCGCGGAGCCCGATGCCGCTCGCGGCCTCCACGGACGGGGCGGAGCGGATAGGTGGCGCCTGGGTCGAGGTGATCGAGGGCGCCGGGCATTTCATGTGGGTCGAGGCGCCCGGCGCGGTACGCGTGGCGCTTCGACGACTCACCGGCGGCTAGAGGCGCGTTTCTCTCGGCCAGGTCCAGGCGTAGTTGACGATCGCTGCGAGTAGCGCGACCTCTACCGCGCTGCCGAGGATGTAGTAGTTCCACTCGCCGATCGCACCGGCGATGACGGTGAGTGCATACACGACGCTCAGGGCGATGTTGACGATTCGGGCAACCCGTGCTCGCAGGACGAGCGCGAGGAACACCATCAGACTTGGGATGACGACGTAAACCGTGGTCGCAAAGAGAAACGACTGGTTGACGTCGAACCCGCCAACTTCGCCGGCCTCGAGGTCGGCCCGGAAGTCAGCTCGGTAGAGGCTGAAGAGATCGACATAGGCAAAGACGAACAGCATCGACGTCCACAGCGCCGAGATCTTGACCCGCACATTGACGTGGGACGGTTCGAATGTCGCCTCGGCGGCCATCGCGTGCTCCCTTTCGCCGCCATCCAGCCGTGTCCTGGGGCTAGCGCGGCGGCCCCCAGGCCGGGTCGTAGTCGGAGATGCTGTTCCGCGTCACCTTGCGCACGGCGCCGTCCGACAGCCGGAGGCGGAATAGCTCCGAGTCAGGCGACACGCGGCGCGTGAAGACGAGCCAGCGGCTGTCGGGAGACCACGCGAGATCGACGACGTCCTGGAGGTGCGGCGCGAGGTTGCGGAGTCCGCTCCCGTCGGGGCGCATGACCGCGAGCCGTCCCCGGTCGGAGTTGACCGGCGTGCGGACGAACGCGATCGACCGGCCGTTCGGTGCCCAGGCTGGGATCTCGCGCACTCGTCACCGGGGCTCAGCAACCGCGCCCGCCGCGACCGGACCGACACGACGGCGACGCGGGTGTTGCGAACGAAGGCGATCTGCGTGCCGTCAGGCGCCCACGTGGGCTCGGCGTTCTCGCGTCCGTCCCGGAAGAGCACGCGCGGCGAGGATCCGTCGGCGCGGGCGACGAGAATGTCGCTGCCGCGGAAGCCGCGTGTATAGGCGATGAACCGCCCGTCGCGGGAGAACGCGGGATCGCCGCGCCCGGTCCTCCCGCGAGCGACGAGCCGTTTGACGCGCCCGCTGTCGACGTCGGCGAGAAAGATCCCGGGATTCCCGCGGCGGGAGCTCACGAACGCGATCGCCCGGCCGTCGGGGCGCCACGCCGGCGATTGCACACCGAACTCGGCCGGAACGAGGACCCGCCGCCGGCTCCCGTCCGGCCTCATCAGGACGATGCGCGATTCGTCGCCCCCCTGGACACCGGCGAGCCATGAGCCGCGCGTGCCGACGACCTCCGGGCCGCTGTGCACAGGCGCGGCCACGACTGCGCTTGCGATCATCGCGAAGACGAGGAGACGCAGCGCCATGGCGCGACACTACTCGCGTGACTTGTGGATTCTGTTTGCGCGCGCCCTAGCGGCGTCTTCGCCCGGGGCTTGAGGGTCGACCGCGCGGTGGCTCGGCGCCGAGATGGTCTCGGAGCCGCGTAAGGCGAGTGTCCCAGTCCGCGCCGACCTCGGCCATCCAGTCCATCGCCTCGCCGAGTGGGCCCGGCGTCAGCCGGTAGCGCGTCTCCCGTCCCTCGCGGGCACTCTCGACCAATCCGGCGTCGCCGAGAGCAGCGAGATGTTTCGAGACAGCCTGTCGTGTGACGGGGAGCTCGGCGGCCAGTTCGGTCGCCGTCGCAGTCGGCCGTTGCGCGAGCGCCTGGATGACGTAGCGGCGGTTCGGGTCGGCCAGCGCGTCGAAGACGCGCCCGGTTGGATCGTTGGTCACACCAGGGCGAGCGCCTGAGCGCGGAGCGCGAGCGCCGTCGACCATTCCGGTGACGTCTCTCGGACGCGCAGCCGCGTCCCCTCTTCGATCTCCTCCACCACGAATTCGACCTCGCCCTCGTCGTCCCAGTCGAAGACGAGCCGCTCGCGCGGCTCGGCGACGATGACGGTCGCGCGCCGCTCCTCGCCGTCGTCCCAACGGAACACACCGGCGCCGCCGGGTCGCGGGTCGAGCTCGACGTCGTTCGCAAACCACTCCTCGAGTTGTTCAGGGTCGGTCAAGGCCTGCCAGACCTCGTCCGGCGATGTCGGGAAGACGATCTCGCGCGTGACCTCCACAGCTCCTCCAATCCCGCAACCGAGTGGTTGCGTATACTGACGCAACCAAGAGGTTGCACTTTACCAGGAGGTCGCCATGTCACTTGTCCCGATGGTTGTCGAGCAGGACGGTCGCTACGAGCGATCGTTCGACATCTACTCACGCCTGCTGCGCGAGCGGATTGTCTTCCTCGGCCAGGAGGTCGAAGACCAGATCGCGAACGTAATCACTGCCCAGCTCCTCTTTCTCGAGGCCGAGGACCCGAAGCAGGACATCTCGCTCTACATCAACTCCGTGGGTGGCTCGTCGTACGCCGGCATGGCGATCTACGACGCGATGCGATATGTGAAATGCGACGTGCGGACGATCTGCACCGGCATGGGCATGTCGGCCGCCGCGATGATCCTCTGCGGCGGCGCGCCGGGGAAGCGGTACGTCCTGCCGAACGCGAAAGTGATGATCCACCAGGGGTCGGGCGGCTTCCGCGGCTCGCCTTCGGACATCGAGATCGCCGCCCGGGAGATCCTCGCGATGACGGAGCGCTACGCCCAGATCATCGCCGACCACAGCGGCCAACCTCTCGAGCAGGTCAGGCGGGACATCGACCGCGATCACTACATGACCGCCGAGGAGGCTGTTGCCTACGGCCTCGTCGACGAGGTGATCCATCCGAGCGCCATCCCGCAGCGGAAGGCCGCGTGATGAAGACGGGGGACGTCACTCGCGCGCTCACCGAAGCGGCACCGGTGATTGGCTGGCGGGTCTGGATCGTCACTGCGACGACGGACGGCCTGCGGCTCGGCTCCGTCCTTCACGACCAGGTCTGGGCGCCGGGGACGACTGCGCTCGCGCGCTGTCAGCGACATGAGAGCCTCTTCGCCGAACCGCCGCCGCCACACCAGGCTCCAAGCATGGTTTGCGGCTGTGGTTTCCACGCCGTCCGCGACCCGGTCGACGCCCTGTCGTACCTGCAGGGCCGCGACGAGGCCGCGACGATCTGCCGCGTGCTCGGCGAGGTCTCGCTCTGGGGCCGGCTCGTCGAGACGGAAGGAGGCTGGCGCGCCGCGGCCGCCTATCCGGTACAGCTCTACGTCGCAGACGAGGCGATCGCCGACGCCCTCGGCGTCTACGGCGTGCCGGCGCTGACCGGCGGTCAGTCGAACGTGAACACAGGCGGGAGGACGATCACGACCGTGGCGGCCCACAGCGCGAAGACGGGAAGGTAGGTGGTCTGCCAGCGCTCGAGCCGGTGGAGCCGGGTGCGTCCGGTGAGGAACCGGGTGGAGAGCCAGGCGGCCCCGGCGAGGTTCACGAGCAGGACGAGGTTGAGGCCGAGCGCTGCGGTTCGGTTCGGCGTGAAGCCGAGATCGCCGATCCGGGCGATCATCGTGCCGAGCACCATCAGGTCGAGCACGAGGGCGCTGACCACGGCTACCAGTTGGATGCGGTCCATCCAACCGGGCAACTCCGACGGGTCGCGCGCGGACATCCCGTAGAGGACGAGCGCGAGGACGACCACCAGCAGCGCGTCGAAGATGCTGACGAGGTCGCGGTCGAAGGCGTCGCCGAGACCGGTCACGGCGTAGACGACGGCGGCGACGGCGAGCATCACCGCGAAGAGCGGCGTGAAGAGCATCGTCAGGACCGGCGCCATGTTCTCCACGACTCGCTGCTTCGATTCGACGAGCCACGCGGCCACGATCACGGCACCGGCCGCTCCCGACGGCAGGACCCATTCGGCGATCCGCTCGACGTCGATCCCCGTGGGCTCGAGGATCCCCGCGGTCAAGCCCATGAGCACGCCACCGCCGAGCGCGATCAGCACGTAGTAGATGAACCACTCGCCGGTGAAGCGGACGAAGTCCATGCGCCGCTCGTGCGATCGGAGCGTGCCGCCCATGTACGGGTAGGCGACGACGAACCACAGCGCGACCGGCAGATAGAGCGCGACGAGGATTTCGGTGTCGGAGTCCGCACCCCACGGGTAGAGGTTGACCGCGAGCGCAGCGAGCACGAAGGGCGCCGCCGCCAGCGCCCATTGCTGAGTATCGAGCTGCCGCCGGTGGGCGAAGTACGCGGCGAGGAACGGCAACACGAACAGACTGAGGTTCCGCGCGAACCAGGACGGCTCCTCGTGGGGGAAGTCGGCGATGAGGCGGGCGATCTGGATCGCGACGGCCGCAGCCAACGCGAAGGCGAACGGCTCGACCCAGCCGCCGGCCGCGCGCGCTTCTTCCTCATCGCGGTGCAGCACGAGCTGCTTCCAGAGCCGGCCGCTGTGCTCGCGCGCGAACTCGCGGGAAAGGGTGTCGAGATCGCCCATCCGTTTGACGGCGACGAGGAACGCTTCGTCGTCCGCGAGCCCGGCCGCGTTCAGCTCGCCGATCTGGTCACGAAGGTGGCCCTCCAGCTCATCGACGTCGCGGCCGTTGAGACCCGGGGCGTTGGCGACGTAGGCGCGCCACTCGGCGATCTGTGACTCGACGCTCTCCATGCTCAGGCTTCGTCGAGAGCCGTGAGCAGCACACCCGAGCCCGGCCAGACGTCATTGAGCGCACGGGTGACGGTCTCCCACTGCCGTCGATGATCCGCAAGCGCCGCCCGTCCGTCGTCGGTGACCGCGTAGTACTTACGCCGACGCCCTTCAGGCGACGTTCTCCACTCCGTCTTCACGTGCCCAAGCCGATCGAGTCGGTGGAGCAGCGGGTAGAGCATCCCGTCGGTCCATTCGAGGTCGCCCCCGGATAGCGCACGGACCCGCTTGAGGATGGCGTAGCCGTAGCTCTCACCGTCCGCCAGGATCGCGAGCACGAGCGGAGTGGCCGCGGCGGCGACTAGGTCCTTGTCGATGTGCATAGGGCGTCCATGGATCGAGGTGCTATGCATAGAAGCACAAGGTACTTCGGGCCGCAAGGTGCTCGAGGCCCGTCAGCGAAGCGCCAGAAGCGCGGCAGTGGCAATCATCTGTCGGATGCGTGGCGTGAATCGACGGACGCCGAAAGGGTCCTCAGAGCCCTTGGTACTCGATGAGGATGGCCACCGGTTGGCCCTGCTGATGAATGATCGAAGCCACTTCGTCGCCCGGCTTGAGCTCCCGGACAACGCTCCTGCCCGGAGGCACAGCGAGGTCGTCTTCAACGGTCCAGGCCCCTGGCTTGCCGATGGCAAGCCGTACGCGCGCGCCCTCGAAATCACTCGCCAGCGACAGAAAGATGCGGTCGTACTTGACAGCCCCCGAGCTTTTGCAAGGCGGAAGCGCGACCATTACACGCTCGGATGGTTCGACTACTTCCTGGAAAGCTCCTGCAGCCATCGCGATAACCCCCAACGTGTCGGTGGCGCGTCAGTCTAGAGGGGCCTGCAATAGCCTCAACGTGCCGGTCGGTCCGGCGAAGGCCCGAATGGCCTTCATGTTCGCGTTGTCCCCGCAGATTCAGCAGATCACGCTGGACAATCAGCTGCACCCGGTGTTCGTGCCGCAGTCGCGGCACGTGTAACAGCTGCCCGTCCGGATCATCCGGCCGCCGCAGCGGGCGCACTCAACCGCGTCGTCCCACTGGTTGAAGAGCGCCGTCTGGCCCGGCGTTGCTGTCTCCGCGGGGCCCGGCTCCACCGTGTTCACGCCCGGCGCGTCTCCTCCGTTCGCATACGCCGCTGCCAAGCGGGCCTTCACCTCCGCCGACAGGATCCCCGCCTCCTCCTGCTGCTCCGGCGTGAGGAACTTCTTGCCCATCCAGCGGAAGATGTAGTCGACCAGCGACTTCGCGACTCGGATGTCCTCGTCGTTCGTCAGGCCGCTCGGCTCGAAGCGCATGTGGCTGAACTTCGAGACGTAGACCTCCAGCGGCACGCCGTACTGGAGGCCGAGTGAGACCGAGATCATGAACGAGTTCATGAGGCCGGCCAGCGTCGTGCCCTCCTTGGCGATGTCCACGAAGATGTCGCCCGGGGTGCTGTCCTCGAACAGGCCGACGTGGATGTAGCCCTCGTAGTCGCCGACGCGGAACTTGCGGCCGATCTCGGTGCGGTCCTCGGGCAGCCGGCGCCGCCTCGGGGCCGCGACACCCGCCGCGCCCACCGGTGCGAGCTCCGTCGTCGCGCCCTTCTCGGCCTTTCCTGAGAGCGGCTGCGCGACCTTGCAGTTGTCGCGGTAGATCGCGATCGCCTTCACGCCGAGCTTCCATGCATCCGTGAAGAGCTGCGCGACGTCGTCGACCGTGACCTGCTCCGGCATGTTCACCGTCTTCGAGATCGCGCCGGAGATGAACGGCTGGACGGCGCCCATCATCTTCACGTGGCCCATGTAGTGGATCGCCCGCTCGCCGATCGCGCAGTCGAACACCGGGTAGTGCTCCGTCTTGACGTACGGCGCGCCGACCACGCTGTTGCGCTCGTCGATGAACGCCTCGATCTCGGCGATCTCGTTCGGCGCGTAGCCGAGCTTCTCAAGCGCCATCGGCACCGTCTTGTTGACGATCGTGATCTCGCCGCCGCCGACGAGCTTCTTCGACTTCACGAGCGAGAAGTCGGGCTCGACCCCGGTCGTATCACTGTCCATCAGGAACGAGATCGTTCCGGTCGGGGCCAAAACGGTCGCCTGGGCGTTTCGGTACCCACTCACCTCGCCGAGGTCGAGAACGTCGTCCCAGGCCTGGCGGCACGCGGTCAGCAAGTCGTCCGGCACCGACTCGGCGTGGTCGATGTTCCCGACCGCCGCCCGATGCTTGGCCATGACTCCGATCATCGCCGCAGCGTTGCGCTTGTAGCCGGCGAACGGGCCCATGCGCTTCGCGATCCCCGCCGACTTCCGGTACGCACGGCCTGTCATCAGCGCCGTGATCGCCGCCGAGTACGCGCGCCCCTCGTCGGAGTCGTACGGCAGTCCGCGCGCCATCAAGAGCGCGCCGAGGTTCGTGTAGCCGAGCCCGAGCTGGCGGTAGTCCTTCGCGTTCTGCTCGATCTCCGGCGTCGGGTACGACGAGAACCCGACGAGGATCTCCTGCGCGAGGAAGACCGTGTCGACGGCGTGCTCGAACGCTTCGATGTCGAGCTCCCCGTCCTCGCGGCGGAACTTCATCAGGTTCAGCGAGGCGAGGTTGCAGGCGCTGTCGTCGATCGACATGTATTCCGAGTTGTGGACGACGACACCCGCTCCATCCTGCGAGGCAACCGTGAAGTTGTGCTCACCCGCCGCTTCGAGGTCGTAGACGACTTCGGGCTCCACCAACTCGATCTGCCTTACGGCTGAAACCGTGTCGCGAACCGCAACTCGGCGAAGGACCGCAACGCTTGAGTCGTGGTCCGGTGCCAGATCGTCCTTCGTTGCGACCAACTGAGTCCCGGGCTGGAGTCGCTGTGCCTCCTCATAACCGTTGCCGGTCAGGAACCGATGGTCAGGCGTGCAGCGCAGGACGTGACCCGACTGGGTGAGGACCTCAACGAGCTTTGTTGCCGTACCGGCAATCCACACGTTCGTGATCTGGTGCAAAGTCGGCTCCGCGTTGTCCCTCGCAAACGACCACACACGAGGTAGCTGCTCACCGGTGATCTTCCGTTCGAGCAGCTCGTCGAAGCGCACAGGCCCGTTCTCGGTCGCGACAAGCGTCTCACCGACGAAGCAGCACGGATTGGATGCGTTGATTCGGGACGTGTTCGGAAGGGTGTGCCAGGCGTTGATCGTCGTGTCGTACTGGACTCCCGGATCGGCGCAGCGCCACGCCGCCTCGGCCATGTCGTGCATCAGCTTCCGTGCGGAGAGGGTCTCGACGACGGCACCATCGGTGCGCGCCGTCAGGTTCCACTCGCTATCGGCCTCGACCGCCTCCATGAAGCTGTCCGTGACCCGGACGGAGTTGTTCGCGTTCTGGTACTGGATCGACGCCCAGTCGGCCGAGTCGAGCGACATGTCGTAGCCGGCCGCCTCGAGCACGCGCGCCTTCTCCTCCTCGCGCGCCTTGCACCAGATGAATTCCTCGACGTCCGGATGGTCGACGTCGAGGACGACCATCTTGGCCGCGCGCCGCGTCTTCCCGCCGGACTTGATCGTCCCCGCTGACGCGTCGGCGCCGCGCATGAACGAGACCGGGCCGGAGGCGTGTCCGCCCTTGGAGAGCTGCTCCTGCGAGGAGCGGAGCGGGCTCAGGTTGACGCCCGAGCCGGAGCCGCCGCGGAAGATGATCCCCTCGCGCCGGATCCAGTCGAGGATCGACTCCATCGAGTCGTCGATCGAGAGGATGAAGCAGTTGTGGACGGCGACGTTGTTCGAGAGGTACTCGCCTGACTCCGTCTGGATGTCGTAGACGTCCTCGACCCCGAGCGACTCGATCGAGACGATCTCCTCTTCACGAAGATCTGGGCAGCGCTTGGGGTTGCGAAGAGAGAGTGACTCGAGGAGCTTGTCCTGCTTTGCCTTGCTGACGAAGCCGACGAGCTCGGCGAAGCGGGCCCGCTCCGAGCCGATGCCGATCATGACCTCGTGAAGGTCGTGCCGATCGACGCGCTTTTCTTCCTTACGAAGCCGCCGCGAATAGATGCCGATCAAATTGAGCAGGAGCTGGACGTCTTCGGCCCAGCGCTCGCCGATGACGGCGAAGGCGACACGCCCGCTCTCGCAGCCGTTCTCACGCCGCACCGTCACGTAGCCGTCCGCCTGAAAGATGCTGCGCAGGTAGGCGCAGATCTCGGCGTGCGAGGCCGTCCACAAGCGCTCCGGGACGCGGATCGTGGTTCCGCGCAGCAAGAGCTGCCAGCGCTCTACGAAGCCGCGAAGCTCGTTGCCGTATAGGCGAACCCGTCTCACATGAAGCGAGGAGTCCTGGGCGGGAACCTCGCGGACGTGTCGGTGAACGTCCGGAAAGACGCGATCGAGGTGCTCAGTGACCCAGTCGTACTCTTCGTCAGTAGCGACCTGGAATTCGATCGTTAGCGATCGGTTCGTGCCATGGTCGTACTGGCCGACGAAGCCGTCCGCTTGCAGCCAGCCGGCGAGCGCAGCCTCGGCGACCGCGGTCTCATCAATGTCGGGCTCAACCGGCTCGTCCGGGAGTGAACCTGCTCCCGCCATGACCAGTGCCGGTTGCGCAGCCTTCGCCCGGTGCGGGTGAAGGTGGAGCCGCATCCCAGGCTCGAGCTCATCGACCCGCAACCATGATGGCTCGGTTCGGCGCTCGCGCACAGCCTTGACGACATGATCGGCGGTCGCCTCGATGAAGCTGCCGTTCCTGAGCGTGACGCGGAAGACCTCCTTCAGGCCGTTCGCTTTCACTGCGACGATCCGGGTCGTCCCGTTCGCGTCGTAGACCTCGCGGCCGACGGCCTGCGTCTCCACGAGCTCGCCGATCCGCACCATCCCCTCGGGCGTAGAGACGAGGGCGCGATGCGGCTGGCACGCGCTGCACTGCGGCTTCTCCTCGAAGCCGACGTTGAACCAGACCGGGCTGTTGAAGGCCGCGAGCTGGTTGACGAGGATCGCCTTCAGCTCGTCCTCGAACGTGACCGCCTCGTCCTCGTTCGCGAAGTAGCCGCCGTCGCGGCCCCAGCGGCCGATCGTCGTGACGACGCGGCCGATCATCTGCTTGACGCTCGTCTCGCGCTCCGGCGAACCGAGGCGGCCGCGGAAGTACTTCTGGGCGACGATGTTCGTCGCCGTCTGCGACCAGAACTTCGGGAACTCGACGTCCTTCTGCTCGAAGACGGGCTTGTCCTTGCCCGGGATGAACGCGTCCCGCTTCTCCCACTCGATCTCGTCGAACGGCTCGCGCCCGGGAATCGTGAACAGCCGGCGAACGGCGAGGCTCGCGTCCTCGTCGACGACCGAATCCTGCGTCTGGAGTTTCTCGGCGGATGCCATTTCGCGACCTCCCGGGCCTAGTTCGTACAGCTTAGATTTGGGGGTCGTCCTCGGAGCAGTCTGCGCCGGGACGGACCAGCCAGACTAGGAGGCCGGTCGGACGGATCAGCCGGAGGAGGCGCGGCGGGCCTGGAGCTTGCGCGCGAGGAGGCCGGCGCCGCCCGCCGTGAGCAGCAGCAAGGCCAGCACGGCGAGGATGATCAGCGGCAGCGGGACCGAGCTGGCGTCGGTGTTGCCGGCGCCGAGCACTTCCTGGATCGGGCCTTCGTCGCGCGGCCCCGTGTCCGGCTCGGGCTCGCCGACCACCGCGCCCGGAGGTGGTGGGTCAGTCGTGCCCGACCCGCCGCTGCCGGAGTTCCCGCCGGAGCCGCCGCCGCCCCCACCCTGAGGAGCGCGTCCGGCCTCCTGGAGCTTGGCGTCGAGCTTCTCCTCGATGTCGCTGTAGGCCCGGACGTCCTCGGGGAGGTTCTTCCGCGCCTCCTCGATACAGCGGGCCGAGTACACGCCGTCGATCCGCCCGTTGTCGAGCCAGTCGTCGATGACGCGCTCCCAGCACGGCTTCGCAGACTGGGCCGGTGCAGCGCCCAGGGTGAGCAGCACGGCCGTCGCGCCGACCAGTGCAGCGGCGAAGATGGCGAGTGCGCGGGCAGGATCGGCTGTCGTCGTCGCACGCGACATTGACTGAAGTATTGCTCACGCTGGTGAAACCAACCTCATGGGGCTGTTAACCGTTTGTTAGGAGGCCTACCTGCGGTGACAGTGGTAGCTTCGCGGCCGATGCGCGCGGGCCTCCCACGCGATGCGGGAGAGCTCGCAGGCTGGGGCTTTCTCATTGCCGGCGCGGCCCTGATCGCCCTCGCGCTCTTCGCCGGCGGCGGCTCGACCTACGGCCCGCTCGTCGGGGTCGGGGGCGCAGCCGTCCTGGTCGCTGCGGTCGCCGTCGCGCTGGCACTCTTCGGCGTGATTCCCTGGCCGGCGCTCGACCGGCAGGGGCTCGCCTGCCTCGTGCTGCTCGCCGCGCTCGTCGTCTGGATCGGCCTCTCCGTGCTCTGGTCGGTCGTTCCCGACCGCTCGTGGGAGTACTTCAACCGCGGCGTCGTCTACCTCGCATTCGCCCTGCTCGGCGTCTTCATCGCCGCGACCGTGACGAACGCCCTGCGTCTGGTTAGCGCGGGGCTCACCGTGCTGCTCTCGGCCGTGATCGCCTGGGCGCTCGCGGGCAAAGTCGTCCCGGCCCTCTTCCCGGACGGCGAACGGATAGCGCGACTGCGCGATCCGATCGACTACTGGAACGGGCTGGCGCTCGTCGCGGCGATGGCGCTGCCGCTCGGGCTCTCGTTCGCGGTCCGGCGTGAGTACCCGCGGGCCGTCCGTACGGCAGTCGTCGTTCTCCTGTTCGGCGCGGCGGTCGCGCTGCTCCTCACGTATTCGCGTGGAGGGGTCGTCGTGGCGTTGCTCGTCATCGGTGCGTACGTCGCCGTCTCGAGGCTGCGGGTCGAGGCTGTCGCCGCGCTCCTGATCGCCCTGCCGCCGGCGATCGCGGTCTCCGCCTGGGCGTTCACGCAGCCGGGGATCTCGTCGGACCTCCAGCCGGCGAGCGTCCGCGAGACGGACGGGCTCCAGTTCGGGCTCGCGCTGCTCGTGGTGGGCTCAGCGGTCGCCGGGGCTGCCTACTACGTCCTCGGGCAGGAGGAGCGCTGGCGTCCGCGGTTTCGCTGGAGCCTTTCGGGCGCCTGGCTGGCGGCCGGCGCCGCCGTGGCGCTGCTCGTCGCCGTGCTCGCCGTGTCGAGGGGCGATCCGGTCGACTGGGCGCGCGACGGGTTCCGCGAGTTCACCAACCCCGTGAGCCAGGCGGGCACGAACCCTGAACGCCTTCGTGAGTTCAACCTCAACAGCCGCTGGACGTGGTGGGAAGAGGCCTGGACGCTGTTCACGGACGATCCGGTCGGCGGGACGGGTGCCGGCGCCTTCGCGGTCGCGCGACGTCCGATCCGGATCAACACGACCTTCGCCACGGAGCCCCACAACCTCGCGCTCCAGTTCCTCGCCGAGACCGGGCTCGTCGGGTTCCTGCTCTTTGCGGGGCTCGTCGGGACCGCGGTGGTCTCGGTCGTCCGCGCGGTGCGGCGCGCCACCGGCCTGGACGCGGCCGCCGCGGCGGCCCTCGCCCTGGCGCTCTTCGCGTATCTCCTCCATGCCCTGATCGACTACGACTGGGACTTCCTCGCGCTGACGGCGCCGGTGATGGTCGTGCTCGGCGTCCTGCTGGCTACGGGCCGTCCTGCCGGCGCCACCCGGCGGGCGCCGCTGTGGGCGATTGGCGCAATCCTCGTCGCCGTCGCGTCGCTGTACTCCCTGGCTGCTCCGTGGCTCGCGACCCGGGCGGTGGACGACGCGTTCGCCGCGATCGACCGCGACGATCCCCCGGCGGCGCTCGACGCTGCGCGCCGCGCCCGGACGCTCAACCCCCTGGCGATTGAGCCGCTGCTCGTGACCGCCGCCGCAGAAGAAGCCCGCGGCGACGGGCGGTCCGCGCTCGTCCGCTACGTGCAGGCGGTCGAGCTCCAGCCGCTCAACTGGCGGACCTGGTACGAGCTCGGCCGCTTCGAGCTCAGGACCGGGAGAGAGGAACGCGCGATCCGCCACCTTCAGCGCGCGCGCGAGCTCGATCCCCTCGGCCCGGCCAACGACGAGCTGATCGCGCTCGGACATTGAGAGCGCGCGCGGACGCCCTGTTCGCCGGCGCAGCCATGGTGCTTGCGCTGGTCGGGGCGGCGCTCGTGCTCGAGCTCTGGAACGCCGACCTCCGCGTGCCCTTCGCCTACACCGGCGACGGGACACTGAACCTGACCCTGATCAAGGGAGTCCTCGAGAACCCGTGGTACTTCCACAACCCGGACCTCGGAGCTCCATGGAGCCAGGAGCTCTACGACTACCCGGTGATCAGCCAGGAGACGCTGAACCTCCTGCTGATGCGGATCCTCGGGCTCGGCACCGGCGATCCGGCGCTCGTCATCAACCTCTTCTTCCTGCTGACGTTCCCGCTCGCCGCGTTGACGGCGTTCCTCGTCCTGCGCCGCCTCGCCGTCTCGCGCGGAATCGCGCTCGTCATCGCGCTGCTCTTCGCGTTGCTGCCCTACCACTTCCAGCGCGGCGAGGTGCACCTCTTCCTGGCCGCGTACTACGCGGTGCCGCTGGGCGCCTACCTGGCGATTGCGGTCTTCAGAGGCGACAGGCTCTTCGGCGGCTGGCGGGCGACGCTGATCACGGCGGTGATGTGCGCCGTGGTCGCAACCGCGTCGGGCTCGGGCTACTACGCCGTCTTCACGGTCGTCCTGGTGGTCGTGGCCGCCGTCCTGGGTTTCGCCGTCCGGCGGGAACGGGAGGCGCTCGTCGCCGGCGGTGCGGTCGTGGCCGCGATCGCGGCCGTCTCGCTCGTCCAGCTTGCGCCGACAATCGTGTACCGCGCCGCCAACGGGCCGAACGACGAGGTGGCGAAGCGCTTCTGGTTCGAAAGCGAGAACTACAGCCTCCGCCTCACGAACCTGCTCCTGCCGGTGGACGGACACAGGATCGTCTCGCTCGCGCGCTGGAAGAACGAGTACACCGAGCAGATCCCGCAGACGGAAGCGCGCTCGGCGACGCTCGGCATCATCGGGTCGATCGGGTTCGTCTGGCTGGTCGCGGTCGGCGTGGCGGCGATCGCCGGAATCGGACGACGCTACGAGCTCGGCCTCCACGCGGGCCTGGCGACGCTGACCGTCACGGCGTTCCTCCTCGCCACGACGGGCGGATTCTCGACGTTCATCGCCGTCATCTGGCCGCAGATCCGATCCTGGAATCGGCTCTCCGTCTTCATCGCGTTCTTCTCACTGACCGCGGTCGCGCTGCTTCTCGGCTTACTCGAGCGTCGACTTCGCGGGCCCGTGTTCGCCGGAGTGCTCGCCGTGCTGCTCGCGGTCGGCGTCTTCGACCAGACGACGACGGCGGACGTCCCGACGTATGACGCCGTCGAGGCGTCCTGGAACGACGACGCCGCGTTCTTCACTGCGCTGGAGGATCGGCTTCCCGCCGGCGCGCGGATCGTTCAGGTTCCGTACGAGCCGTTCCCAGAACCCGTCAATACACCGGTGGGGATCTACGAGCCGGCCAAGGCCTACCTGCACTCGGACGACCTGGACTGGAGCTGGGGAGCGATGCGCGGGCGGCCCGAGGACTGGGCGGCGACGCTGGCCGGGAAGCCGGCCGCCGAGGTCGTTACAGCTGCGCGCGAGGAGGGGTTCACCGGGATCCTGCTCGACCGGCTGGCGCTCGGCGCTGCCGCTCAGGCAACCGAAACCGACTTCGGCCGGGTCCTCGGAAATCCAGCTCAACCGCCGGACGATCGCTACGTCTACTTCGCCCTCTAGGCCACGACGACGGCGAGATGCGCGCCCATCAGGTCACGGACGCGGAGCCCGTCGAGCGGGCCGACGATCTTGATCCGCATGTCGCGCGCCAGGCGAAGGGCCTCGCCCCGGTACCCGGGGCGGTACATGACGACGCTGCGCATGTAGTCCGTCCGCTTCGCGTTCCCGACCTCCCCGATCGAGTACCCCTTCGCGCTCACCCGCGACGCGGCCTCGTGGGCGGCCCCGGTCACGCCGTTGCCGTTCAGCACCATCACCGTCGTCTCGAGGCGCGAGAGCCGCGGGACGGACGAGCCGACCTTGGGACGCTTCTTCACCGGCGTGGCGGTTACTCCGAGCGAGCGGTCGCGGGCGGTGTCGTGCATCCGTTCGGCGAGCGGTTTGCCGACCACAACGGCCCCCGCGACGAGGATGATCAGAAGCTCTACGGCGGCGACCGCGCTCGCGACGAGGGTGGCGGTGCGCCAGGGGCGGACGAGGGCTTCGGCAGCGGCGGGGTGGTCCACGGGCGGAGGCTCTTTTCGCCCGGAGACCGCACTATCCTCCCGCGCGTGTTCGTGACCTTCGAAGGGCTCGACGGTTCCGGGAAGTCGACACAGGCGAAACGGCTCCGAGAATGGCTCGAGCAGGCGGGCGGACAGGTCGTTGCGACGAGGGAGCCGGGCGGCACGGCGCTCGGCGAGCGCGTGCGCGATCTGCTCTTGAACGGCGAACCGATCGCGCCCTGGTCGGAGGCGGCGCTCTTCGCCGCCGCCCGCGCCGAGCTCGTCGAGCGGGTGATCGCCCCGGCGCTCGCCGAGGGCGCCGAGGTGATCTCGGATCGCTACCTGGACTCGTCGCTCGCGTATCAGGGCGTGGCGCGTGGGCTCGGCATCGACCGGGTCCTCGCGCTCAATCTCGACGCGATTCGCGGCATCCTGCCGGACCTCACCGTCCTGCTCCTGGTCGACGTCGAGGTGGCGCGCAAGCGCTCGCCGACGGCCCGGGATCGCATCGAGCGAGAGGGGGATGCCTTCCTCGAGCTCGTCGATAAGGGGTTCAGAGAAGTCGCGGCCCGCTTCCCGCAGCGCATCGTCAGCATCGAGGGCGACCGTCCGGTGGACGACGTCGCCGAGGAGATCCGTGACCACGTTCGCGAGCGTTCGGGAACAGGCTGAGGCCAAGCGGTTGCTGAGCGCTGCCCTCGAGGAAGGGCCGGCGCACGCGTACCTGTTCCACGGCCCTCCCGGGGTCGGCAAGCGCGCCGCCGCGATCGCCTTCGCGGCCGAGCTGCTGGGAGAGCACGATCGGGTCGAGCGCGGGTCGCACCCCGACCTCTACGTGCTCGAACCGCTCGGCGATCAGATCCGCATCGACGCGATCCGCGCCCTGCGGCGAGACCTCCACATGCGCCCCTTCGAGGCGCAACGGCGCGTCTACCTCGTGTTCGGTGCGGACCTGATGAACGACGAGGCCGCCGACGCGTTGCTCAAGGATCTCGAGGAGCCTCCGCCGTACGCCGTCATCGTCCTCGTCGCCGACGACATCGGCCCGCTGCCGGAGACGATCCTCTCGCGCTGCCAACCGGTCCCGTTCCGCCGCCTCTCGGAGCGAGCAGTACGAGAGACGATCGCGGAGCGCGCCCCGGGCTTGAGCCCGAACGAGGAGGCGGCGCTCGCGCGAGTCGCGGCCGGGCGGCTCGACCGGGTCGACCGACTGCTCGACCCGAAGGCGGCGGAGCGGCGGACGCAACTCCTCGAGCTGGCGCGGTCGGTGTACCGGGACCCGGCGTTCGTCCCGGCAGACGCGGCGGCCGCAGTCATCGCTGCGGCCGGCGAGCGCGCTCAGGAGGCCCGAGCGATCGCCGAGGGCGAACTCGAGGGCTTGGAGCTCCCGGACCGGGAGGCCGAGCAGCGGCTGCGGCGCGCACAGCGGGGAGCCGAGCGCGAGGAGCTCCTGCTCTTCCTCGAGGAGCTCGCTGCGTGGTACCGGGACCTGCTCGCGGTGGCGGTCGGAGCCGACCGCGCCGCGATCCACGTCGACCATCTCAACGAGCTGAAGGAGGACGCGACGGCGGAGCGGGCAGCCGCGGCCGAGGCCGCTGCGGAGCTGGTCCGGCAGACCTGGCGCGAGCTCGAGGAGCTCCAGCTGCAGGCGCCGCTCGCCTTCGAGGCGCTCTTCGTCCAGCTGCGCCGGGCCTTCGCCGGCTCGGTCGTGACGGCGTGAGGCGGCTCTTCTTGCTTGCCGCAACGGTGCTCGTCGCCGGCTGCGGCGGCGAGTCGCCGGAGACGGCCCGCGATCCTCCGCGTCTCGAGGCGGCAATGCTGCGACTGGGCGACCTACCCGCGGGGTTTCGCTACGGAGACGACCGCGGCTGCGGCCCGGTCGGGACGACCGAAGGCTCGGTTCCCGACCTGGACGAGTTCATCATCGAGACGCGTCCGCGCGCCTGCCTCGGCGAGTTCAGCCGTGCCTACGGAGGCGAGCCCGGTCAGGTGCTCACCGCCCTCTTTCGATTCGAGACCGACGAGGATGCCGAGCGTGCGTGGGAGCGACGCAAGGAGCTCTTCGGGAGCTACGCATCGATCTTCATCACCAGCGAGCGCCCGCGACGCGAGGTCGTCGAGTTCGATTCTCGAGGCCTCAACGAGCCCGGGGTCGGCGAGACCTGGCGGGACGGCCGGCTCGTGGTCGCCGTCTACGAGGAGGGCCTGAGCGGAGACGCTGGACGCTGGTTCGCGCGCGATCTCGCCGAGAAGCAGCGCGGCCGGATCGAGGCGGCGCATGAGCCGGATGCGGAGCAGGAGGACGATCGCGAGGTGGGTCTCGACGACCCCGCGATCGCCGTTCCCGTGTACTGGCTCGGCCGCGACTTCACGGCCGACGGCTTAACGCGCCTCGAGCTCCACCGCGGCGACCATCTCGGAGGAAGTGGGCCGGGGAGCGAAGTCAAGATCGACTACGAAGGCGAGCGGGCGTCGGTGACTCTCGACCTGTGGAAGCCGTCCGAGTGGGAGGGCTTCAAGACGACGAGGCTTGGGAGAATGATCTGGAGCGGTCCCTGCGCCCGTCGGGGCGAGGTGGTCCTCGAGGGAGGTCGCGCGGAGATCTACGGCGGCTACAGCAAGGGCTGCGAAGGCGACCCCGACCACTGGCTCGCTCACGTGTACTACCCCGCGGTCGTGATCGCCGTGAACATGTCCTACTGCTACATGTGCGGCGGCCGATCGCCGACCGACCCGTTCAATTCGCGCGAGGGGATGGAGGCAGTCGTTCGCGGTCTGAGGCCACGCAGGTGACCCCTAGCCCCGCTCGACCACCTCCTTCAGGTTGGCGAGCGCGGCCGCGTAGCCCTCCTTCAGCGTCGTCGAGATCTGATCCTCGTGGGTCGGGTCGCCGAGGACGACTTCGGCGTTCCACGTCACTACCGAGCCGTCACCGGCCGCATTCACGGCAAGGATGCCCTCCGAGCGCTCGAGGCCGAGCGGGTGGACCGGCTGTGTGTAGGCGTAGCTGCGCCGCTCGTTCGAGAAGTCGGCGATCTCCTCGTGGATCTCGCCTCCGTCCTCGAGCGTGCAGATCCGCCGAGTGCCCTCGATCCGGGCGGACGCGACGCCGGGAACCCAGCGGGAGACGGCGCCCAGGTCGCCGAGAATCGCCCAGACCTGGTCCGGCGGCCTCGCGACGGCGACGGCGTTGTCGATCCTCATGCCGCGGCCTGCCAGAGCGCGACCTCGGCGCCGGTCGGGTCGGCGATGACGCAAAACGTGCCGCCCGGGCCTTCGGTCTTCTCGTGCCGGACGGTCGCGCCGAGGTCGGTGGCGGACTTCGTTGCCTCGTCGACATCCTCGACGCGGATGTACGGCAGCCAGGACGAGCCCTCGCCGGGCGCGTCGGCGACTAGCGCCCACGGACCGTCCTCGCCGTTGACCATCGTCGGGCCGCCGTTCTGCGGGACGAAGTCCCAGCCGAGCAGCTGCTCGTAGAACTGCTGCGAGCGTCCTTGGTCGGTCGTGCGCAGATCGAACCAGACGAAACCTTGTGCCATCTCGGGCCTCCTTTCGGTGGACGGGCGACGAGACACGCCTCGAGGCCCGAATTCATCGGTCGACCGATGAATTCCGCGGCGTTCTAGGGTCTAGTCGCTCCGCATGGGCACTCCAACCCAGTCACGCGCCGGTTCCGACGCCTCGCTGCTCGCCGCCGCCCGCGCCGGGGACGAGCACGCGTTCGCCCAGCTGACGAGTCCGTACCGGCGCGAGCTCCAGGTCCACTGCTACCGGATGCTCGGCTCGCTCCACGATGCCGAGGATCTCGTCCAGGAGACGATGCTCCGCGCCTGGCGGCGGCTCGGGGCGTTCGAGAGCCGCACCTCGCTTCGTCGCTGGCTCTACACGATCGCGACGAACGCCTGCCTGAACGCGTTGGAGCGCGAGCCGCGCATCCTGCTCTTTCCGACCGGCGGCGAGGCCGACCCGCCGCCGCTCGCGAGGATCAGCTGGCTGGAGCCATACCCGGATTCGCTGCTGCCCGAGGACGACCCGCAGGCGCGGCTCGACCTGCGCGAGAGCGTCGCCCTGGCGTTCCTGGCCGCGATCCAGCACCTGCCGCCGCGGCAGCGGGCGATGCTCCTCCTCTTCGACGTGCTCGGCTGGTCGGCCGCCGAGATCGCCGAGCTGCTCGAGACCTCTCCGGCGGCGGTGAACAGCGGGCTCCAGCGGGCGCGCTCGACGCTCGACACCCGGCCGGCACCGCGGCCGAGCGAGCATGAGGAGCACGTGCTGGTCGAGCGCTTTGTCGCGGCCTGGGAGCGGGTCGACATCGAGGGGCTCGTCGAGCTGCTGCGTGAGGACGCCGTGCTGGCGATGCCGCCCGAGCCGGTCTGGTTCGCCGGCAGCGAGGCGGTGGGCGAGTTCTTCGCAACGGTGCCGGCGGAAGGCGACCTGACGCGGATCAGGCTCGTTCCGACGCGCGCGAACCTCCGGCCGGCCCTCGCCGCCTACTTCGACGGGCAGGCGTACGGGATCATGGTCTTCGAGCTCGGCGCGGGCCGCATCTCCGAGATCGTCGGCTTCGCCGACGCGGCGAAGAGCTTCGACCGCTTCGGGCTTTCGGACCAGTTCGTGGCTGGTTCCTGATCCAGCGCCGTAGAGTCGCCGCGTGGACATCGTCCTCGCGCTCGTCGCGGCGTTCTTCTTTGCGCTCGGGCTCGTGTTGCAGGAGAAGGCGGCCTCCGAGCAGCCGGCCGAGTCGGTCGCTCGAGGGTTCCTCGTCCGACTGGCTCACGAGCCGATCTGGCTGCTCGGGCTCGCGATGCAGGGCGTTGGGTTCGTGGCACAGGCGATCGCCCTCGGCATCGGGCGCATGGTTCTCGTCCAGCCGCTCCTCGTCGCCAGCATCGTCTTCGCGCTCCCGCTGGCACGACTGATCGAGAAGCGCCGCATCACGCGGTCGGAGCTGGTAGGCGCCGGTCTCGTCACCGGGGGACTCGCGGCCCTGCTCGTCGTCAGCAAGCCGTCCGCGGGCGAGGACGACGCGTCGCTGCTTGCGTGGGCCGTGATCGGAGGGGCCGCGCTCGGCATCGCCGGTCTGCTGTTCGCTCTCGCGCGAGGCCGGCACCCGGCGGTGCGCGCCGGGCTGCTCGGATCGGCGGGGGGAATCCTGTTCGGGCTCGCCGCGGCACTCACGAAGACGACTGTCTCGGAGTTCGACGAGGGCATCGGAGCCGTGCTCGGGAACTGGCACGTGTACGCGCTCGTGACCGTCAGCATCGCTGCGTTCTGGCTGGAGCAGGCCGCGCTGCAGACCGGAGCGCTCGCAGCCGCCGTCGCGACGACGATGGCCTTCGACCCTCTTTCGAGCCTCGTCTTCGGGATCGGCCTCTTCGACGAAGCACTCCACGAGAGCGCGCTCGGCTACATGGTCTCGCTGCTCTCACTGGCCACGGCGCTCGCCGGGCTCGTGATCCTCGCGCGGGCGAAGGGCGCCGAGCCTCCGCCCCGAGCGGCGGTCGCGCCCGCTCCGGCCTAGCGTTGCGACTCCCAACGTTGCAGACTCTGAGCTCGTATGCGAATCCTGTACGGCGCCGTCGGGGAGGGCCTCGGGCATGCGATGCGCTCCCGGGTGGTCGCCGAGCATCTGCTCTCGGAGGGCCACGAAGTCAAGATGGCGGCGTCCGGTCAGGCACTGCCGTACCTCCGTGAGCGCCTGCCGGACGTCGAAGAGATCTGGGGGCTCGGCTTCGCGCTCGACCACGGCCAGGTGGAGGCGTGGAAGACGCTGTCCATGAACGTACGCGGGGCTGTCCGCGGAGTGCCGGACGACTGGCGTCGCGGCGAAGCCCTGGCCCGCAAGTTCGCGCCGGAGCTCGTGATCAGCGACTTCGAGGGCTTCAGCTACCTCTTCGCGAAGACCCGTCGTCTTCCGGTGATCAGCATCGACAACATCCAGATGGTCGACCGCTGCCGGCACAGTGCGGACATCCTTCGGGGGATCCACCGCGACTACCTCGCCGCCAGATCGTTCGTCGGGACCAAGCTCCCGCGCGCCGACCGCTACCTGATCACCACGTTCTTCCGGCCTCCCGTCAGGAAGAAGCGAACCACCCTCGTTCCGTCGATCCTTCGCCCCGAGATCCTCGCGGCGCAGCCCGAGTCGGGCGAGCACCTGATCGTCTACGGGCGGATCGGCGAGGAGTCGACCAAGGCGCTGCAGGCGAGCGGCCTGCCGTGTCGCGTCTACGGGGCGCGCGCGGGGCTGACGGCCGACGAGGAGGACGGCAACCTGCGCTACCGCCCAGTCGCGAATGACGCGTTCATCGACGACCTGCGGACGTCTCGCGGCGTCGTGGCCTCGGCCGGGTACTCGCTGATGAGCGAGGTCGTCTACCTCCGCAAGCCGATGCTCGCGCTCCCGCTTGCCGGGCAGTTCGAGCAGGAGATGAACGCGCGCTACCTCGAGCAGCTCGGCTACGGAACCGCGGCGAAGACGCTCGACGAGGCTTCCCTCACCCGCTTCCTGGACAGAGAATCGGGCCATGCGGAGGCGCTTGCCGGCTACCACCAGGACGGCAACCGAGACACGCTCGAGACCGTCGACCGTGTCATCGACGAGCTGGTGACGAGGTGAGCGAGCTCGAGCTTGCGCGCACGCTGATCCTCTTCGCCTGGGCCTTCGGCCTGGCCGGCATCGAGATCGAGATCGAGGGCGGCTACGGGTGGGCGGAGCGCCTGCCGACCTGGTTTCGGAAGCGAGGCACCGTCGGCCGTGTCTACGGCGTCGCGATGGGACGGCGTCCCCTCACCGGCTACCACGTCTACGCCTTCGCGATTCCGCTCATCGTCCTGCATCTGCCGTTCGCCGCCGGCGTCGACTGGACGCTCGCCGGAGAGCTACGGACGATCGCGACCTACTTCGCACTGGCCGTCGTCTGGGACTATCTCTGGTTCGTGCTCAATCCTGCCTACACGGTGCGCAGGTTCGAACGCGGGAAGGTCTGGTGGTTCAACGTTCCCTGGATCTGGCGCTTTCCCCTCGACTACTACCTCGGCGTCGCGCTGTCGGTCGGCCTCGCGGCGCTCGCCGCCCTGTCCGCCGGCGACGGCGAACCGCTCCGACGCCACCTCTGGATGCTGGCCGGGCTGGCCGTCCTGGTCGCGCTCACCGTACTGGCCGCCCCGCTCTTCCACCGGTGGTACCGGCACATGCGGCGGAGCGGTGCTGACGACCGCGGGGTGACGGCCATGTACCCGCCGCCCGCACCGGAGGCAGCGTGGGCCGGCGGCGTGCCCGACCTCCGGCCGTTGCCAAGCGACGAGGAGGCGACAGCGTGAAGAAATGGCCGCTCGCCGCCGGGCTCGGCGCCGCCGCAGCCGGCTGGGCGATCTACCAGGGGCAAGCGCCGAAGCCGCAGGCGTTCGGTAGGACGTTCATCGGCACCCCGGGGCACGGGAAGCTGATGGCGCTCACCTACGACGACGGCCCGAACACCGCGTGGACGCCCAAGCTCCTCGACCTCCTGGCGAAGCACGACGTCAAGGCGACGTTCTTCAGCATCGGGCACTACGCGCGCGAGCAGCCCGCGCTGCTGCGCGAGGTGGCCGCAGCCGGCCACGCGATCGGCAACCACACGTACTCGCACGTCGCGATGCCCTTCCATCGCGCCGAGACCCTCCGCCGTGAGCTTCGCATGGCGACGGAGGCGATCGAGGACGCTGGGGTCGAGATGCCGCTTGTGCAGGGCAAGCGCCTGATGCGGCCGCCGTGGGGGCGGCGCCGTCCCGGCACCCTGCGGCTGCTGCGCGAGGAGGGCTATGTGCCGGTCGTCTGGTCGGTCACCCTCTGGGACTGGAGCAAGGGCGTCACGACGCAGAAGATCATGCGAAAGGCCGAAAAGCAGATCAGCGGCGGTGACGTGATCCTCCTGCACGACGGCTGCAACGTCGCGATGGGCTGGGACCGCAGCCACTCGGTCGAGGCGACCGAGCTGATCCTCACGCAGTGGAAAGACCAGCACGGCTTCGAGTTCCTGACGATCCCGGAGATGATCGAGGCCACGGGCTTCCAGGTCCCCTAACGCATGAAAATCTTCATGTGGCACGGCTACCTCCTCGGCGGGACTGGGTCGAACATCTACGTGCGCCAGCTCGCCCGCGAGTGGAGCCGGGAAGGCCACGACGTCACCGTGTTCTCACAAGAGCCCCACCCGGAGCGCCTCGACCTCGGCGGTGCGCGCACAGTCCGGCCGGACGTCGACGGCCTCCTGCCCGTCTTCGTGCTCGACCGGTACGACGGTTACCGGGTCGCGCGCGTGCAGGACCTCACGCGCAAGGAGCTCGACACCTGGGTCGAGGACAACGCCGCGGCACTGCGTGAGCGGCTCCCGGCCGACCTCGTCTTCGCCAGCCACGTCCTCCTCGGCGGCCCCGTCGGAGCGGCAACCGGCGCGCGCTACGCGGTCGCGGTGCACGGATCAGAGCTCGAGTACTCGATGCGCGGCAACGCGGAGCTCTCGTCGTGGGGCGCACAGGCCCTCGGCGGGGCTGCCGCCGTGATCGTCGGCACGGCGCACATCCGCAAGGCGCTCGAAGAGGTCTGCGGCGAGGTCGACCGGGTCCACGAGGTGCCGCCGGGCGTCGACGTCGAGCTCTGGCGGCCGGAGCCGCGGGACGACGCCCTGGCCGCGCTGCTCGACGAAGCGCGCCACGATCCCCCGAATCCCGGGAACGCGAACGAACGGCTTCCCGACGAGGGCAACGCCGACCGATTCGCCTCGTTCCTCGCCGGGGAGCGCCCAACGGTCGTCTACTTCGGGAAGCTGATCCGCAACAAGGGCGTCCAGCTGCTCCTCGAGGCGCTGCGGGACCTGGACGCGCGGGCAGTCATCGTCGGCTTCGGCGACTACCGAGAGGAGCTGGAGCAGCAGGCGCAAGGGTTGCCGGTCCTCTTCACCGGCCCGCTCGAGCATCGCCATCTCGTGCACCTCGCCGCGCTGGCCGACGTAGCGGTCGTGCCGTCGATCTTCCCCGAAGCCTTCGGGATGGTGGCGGCCGAGGCGGCTGCCGCTGGATGTCCGCCGGTCGTGGCCGACCACTCGGGCCTGGCGACGATCGCGCGCGGGCTCGAGGAGGACTACCCCGCGGCGCTACGGCACCTCGCGTGCTTCCCGAACGGCGACGTCGGGGAGCTGAAGCAGCGCCTCGACGAGATCCTCTCGTTGTCGGACGAGGACCGCGCCGCGCTTCGCGCGGCAGCGCGCAAGGCGGCGGAGGAGCGGTGGAGCTGGACGAGCGTCGCACACCGGCTCCTCGAGGCTTGCAACGAACCGAAGCTAGACTGACCTGCAGGACGCGCCGACGTAGCTCAGCTGGTAGAGCACTTCACTCGTAATGAAGGGGTCCCCGGTTCGAGTCCGGGCGTCGGCTCTCTCGATTTCTGGACCCGCCCCGGTCGAAGGGTGTTGTCTTCTGACGATGTGGGTAAAGACGCGTTGAGACTATAGGGAGCTATGCGGGCCAAGGCCCCATCAACAACATTGACCGCGATGGGCGGTGGTTTGAATCGATTAAGCGCGCCTGGGATCGAGTCAACGAAAAACTCGATGCTTTAACGAGTGGACTGCCCGGCGGCTCAAGGACGCACGGGACGTGTGGCGCGCGCTACCTCGATGGTTCAGGCGCTGTCTTGTCGGCGCCGTGGGTGTTGGCGCGGGAGTGGCTTACCTCACGCGGAGCTTATACGGCGCAGCGATCGGAGGAGTGGTTGGATGTGTGTTCGGGAGTACGCGCGCCTACCGACGTATCCGCTTGTGAAAAAGCGGCGGCCCCTCCATCTCCCGATCTGGCAAGCCTTGGTGATCGGATGTGTTGCAGTCCTCCTCCTCCTGGCCACCGACCTCGTTTTCAACGAGCTAGCCGAGCTTGTCTCAGGTGTTCTCATTGTTCTGGGCTTCGTGATCGCAATGAGAATTGCTGCAGTTAAGGGTGGCCGTCACTTGGAAACGTCGAAGAGTAAGAGGTGAAAGCTGGGAGTGCTGGGCCGTCCGGTCGTGATTGGCGGATAGTCGCGCCGACGGCGAACCCGACGTAGGTGGAGCATTGCGGAATCGCCCGGAGGCGGTCGGGGTCTACGTGGGGTCTACGCGTTTGCCGTCAGGGGCCTTCGGCCGCCACCGGCGCCGGGCGGATTCCTTGGAGCCATGCGGCTTCGGACGACCAGGCGCGACCTGTTGCGACTGGCGGTCATCGCTCGTAATGAAGGGGTCCCCGGTTCGAGTTCGGGGCGTCGGCTTCCGTTCAGCGCGCGACGGTGAGCTCCAGCTCGAAGCGGAGTGGCTCGTCGGGGCACGGCTCCTGGCCGGCGCAGTCCGGGGTTCCGTGGGCTGCGATCGTCGCCGTGCCGGGCTCAACGGCGAGGACCGTCCATTCCGAGAACCCCGGGTCCTGGAAGTAGTCGACGCGCGTGAGCTGCACCGCGTCGCCGCGCACGGTTGGCTCCCTCCACACGTACTTGCCGGACAGCCGCAGGCTCGTCTCGGAGCCCGGGGCGAGCGTGAAGGATTCGCCGTTGTCGGCCTCGGTGATCGTCGAGGGCGCTGGCGTCGGGGGGCCCGCCTCGCCCGCGCCTCCTTCGCGTGGCGCCTCCTCGCCACAGCCGTCCACGACCAGAGTGAGCAGAAGGAGACAGAGGACGAGCCGGGTCATGTCAGCGCAGTTTCAGACACCGCGGAGACGATCCGTTGATCGACGCCCAAGGGTCGATCCGGGCCGACGTCAGGGGACCGCGCCAAGCCGGCGCTTCGTGATCGAGTTCCGCAACGTCAAGATGATCCTCACCAATACACCAACATCGCCGGCGACGGGCGAGAGCGAGGCAACTCGGCCACGCTCGGGAACACACGGCTGAGACGAAGAAAGCCCCGCCGAAGCGGGGCTTTCTCATTCGCGCGTCGTCCGCGCTTCTACTGGCAGCGCAGCTGGATCTGATCGACGAGCAGACCCGCTCGCCCCTGGAAGCCGGTAGCCGCTGTGGCTGCGCCTCCGTTGGGACAGGCCGACGTGAACTGGGTGCCGCTTGGTCGTGGCGTTCCCGCGAACGGGGTGAAGGTGTTGGGGCCGCCGCCGATCGGGGTGCACCTCGCGCGAATCGCGTTGAGCGACCCGGTGAACGTGCCTTCGACTGCCGTCACGACGGAGCCTCCCGCGCACGCCAGGTCGTTCGGGGCCCCTCCGGATGCATTGCCTGCGGTGGCGGTCAACGTGACCGCGCCGGTCGTGGCGCGGATTCCGGCAACGCTGACCGCGAAGCTTGTGACCGGCGCGCACTTCATGGTCACGGCGTCGACGTCGTTGCCGGCGCGAACGATGAAGCCTACGGCCACCTGATTCTCAGGACACGAGTGTGGCCCGAAGGGGTTGCCGCCGGTGCCTCCCACCGCGGGCGACAGGCGGACCGGCCCAAACGCGAACGTGAACCCAGCGCCGGCCGGTCCCTGCGGTCCTGCCGGCCCTGCGGGGCCTGCCGGGCCTGCCGGGCCTGCGGGCCCTTGCGGTCCCGCGGGGCCTGCGGGCCCTGCCGGGCCTGCCGGTCCCGCCGGGCCGGGCGACCCGGACTGGTTCCACGAGATGGGCGTCTCGTTGCGGCGGCAACTGTCCGTCGCCGGATCGATGACACGAAGCTGCCCGTTCCCGCGAGACTCGTCGTCGCGATCCGAGCCCTCATCGTCGTCACTCCGGCCGGCAGCCTCACGACCGTCGTCGTCGTCATCGTGCTGGTGGGACTTGAAACAGCCGTGGATGACCCCGTTTGCGTCGGGGATAGCCGCCTGCACCGCGCCGGCGATCCCGAACGCGATCCCGACCAGCGTCAGCACGAGCAGGAGCTTTCTCCGGCTTGACAGGGACGAGAGTCGCTTCATAGCGGTCTCCTTCCATGGGGTGTGGTGGCCGCCGCCCGGCAGCCGCAGGAGTCCGAGGTAACGACCTCTATCGCCTAGTGTCTACGCCTCTCATGCCCAAGTGTCAATCCGCCTCTCTGAAGTCGGCTGCTACCCGGGCGCGGATGGCCGCGCAGCCTGCGCTCTTGGGCACGAGCCGCGCTCCGTGCTCGACCGCGGTTACTTCAGATCGCGAGGGACGACGTAAGAGGCGAGCCGCATCTGACCTGCCTTGACCTCGGCCCAGCCGCTGACGTCGGCCTCGAGCGTGGCGAGCGCCCCCGTCGGGACCTTCGTAGCTGCGCGGTCGCGTAGCTCTCCCGGCTCGGCGAGCAGGAGCACGAGGCTCTGCATCCCCGGGTTGTGGCCGATCAGCATCGCCTCTTCGACCTCGTCGGGCAACGCTTGGACACGCGCGAGGAGCAGCTCGGTGGATGCGCCGTAGAGCCTGTCCTCGGTCGAGATCTCGGGCCGGCCGATGCCAGGAAGGACGCGCTGCAGCGTTTGGCGAGCGCGCACGGCGCTCGAGCAAACGACGAGCTCCGGCCGCACGTCGTGCTCGGCCGCCCAGCGGGCTACTCGCTTCGCCGCTTTGCGGCCGCGCGGGGCAAGCGGGCGCTCCGCATCGGCGAGCGTGGAGTCGCCCCAGGACGACTTCGCGTGTCGGAGCAGGTGGAGCCGCAACATCCGGCCAGCCTAGGGCACTGCTCGACCTGCGATGCGCGCGCCGGTGGGGGTGAAGAGGCGCAGGTGCCCCATGGGTTCAGCGTCAGGCTTCAGCTGGCGCTGGCGCTCGACTCGGCTTCGCGACGACGGTCGAGGCCGTCGAGCAGCAGATCGAGCGCGAACTCGAACTCGAACTGGTCGTCGCACCAACCCAGCGTCGTGTCTGCGTCGTGGGTGACGCCCTCCAGTAGGGCGGCGGTGTTCGGGTACTCGGCGGCCAGCTGCCGGGCGAGTGCCGACGGGTCCGGGACCGGCTGGGAGTCGTCGAACGGCTCCTGCGTGAACCCGAGCGCGCGGCTGCCGAGCGCGTGCAGCGCGTGGTGGATCAGGTCGTACGAGAAGCCCCCGTCGCGAAAGAGACCGATGAGCGACTCGTAGTACCGCATCAGCGGGAGGCTGTCGCCCGTTCGCGACACGAGCGCGGCGGGGGCCCAGGGGTGGCGGAGCAGGATCTCACGGGCTGCGAGGATCCGCCGGCGCATCGCCGTCTTCCAGTCGCCGCCGATCCCGCTCGTCGCGTCGTTGATCTCGTCCATGACGGTGTCGACCATGCCGTCGAGGATCTCCCCCTTGTTCGCGACGTGGTTGTAGAGCGACATCGCCTCGACGCCGAGCTGCTGCGCGAGCGTGCGCATGGTGACTGACTCGATGCCGCGCTCGTCGGCGAGCTGAATCGCCCCGCGCAGCACGCGATCCCGGCTCAGGGGCCGGCGGGGCTCTGCCTTCGGTTCGGCTTGTCCGGCGGTCGACATCGGCGCTCCACCCACCTTAGACGTACAAGGTAAGTCTGACGATCCGTGCAGTCGGCACCGCACCCGACTTGACAGAACTTACGGCGTATGTATAGCTTACGGCGTACGCTTACGGCGTACGCATACAGCGTACGTCGATCGCTTCGGAGGGAGTGGTGACGTTGACTCGGTGGGTTCTCGCGCACAGACGTCTGGTGGCCTGCTTCTGGCTGCTGGTCACGATCGCGGCCTTTGCCGCACTCCAGCCGGCCGCAGCGGCGCTGTCGAAAGAGATCAGCAGCGTGCCCGGCAGAGAGGGGTTCGAGACGAACCGCGAGATCGCGGCTCTCTACGGAAACGGAGGGAACGTCGCGCCGATCGTCCCGGTCGTCACCCTCCCCGAGGGAACGACGGTGGACTCTCCCGGCGTGACCAAGCAGCTCGACGCTGCGCTCGATCGCGTGCAGGCAGCTCTTCCTGTTGCTCGGATCGCCTCGTACGCCTCGACCGGCGACCGGACGTTCGTCTCCGACGACGGTCAGACCACCTACGCCCTCGTCTACGTTCCGTACCGACCCGGGCTCAACCCGGGCGTGGTGGAGGTCGGTCTGGCCGAGCGGGCGCTCGCCGGGGTCGAGGTCGGGGGCTCGCCGGTCGAGGTGACGGGCCTCGACGCCCTTCGCGTCGAGAGCGAAGGTGGGGACGAGGGCGTCAGCGTGCTCCTCGAGGTCCTCGTCGCAGGCGCGGGCGCGCTCCTCATCCTCGCGCTCGTGTTCGCCTCGTTCATGGCGATCGTGCCTCTGCTGATGGCCCTAATCGCGATCCCGACGACCTTGCTGCTCGTCTGGCCGCTCGCCGAGGTCACCGAGGTCTCGATCGCGGCGCAGTACGTGATCGCGCTGATCGGGCTCGGGATCGCAATCGACTACGCGCTGCTCGTCGTGATGCGTTGGCGCGAGGAGCATCGACGCGGCCTCGACAATGAGCTCGCCGTGCAGCAGGCAATGCGGCGCGCCGGCTCGGCCGTCGTCTTCAGTGGCACGACCGTCGCGATCTCGCTCCTCGCGCTCGTTGCTCTCCCCGTTCCGGTGCTGCGCACGATCGGGATCGCCGGCCTCTTGATCGCGGTCGTGAGCGTCGCGGTCGCGACCACCCTGCTCCCCGTGGTGCTCGCCACGGTCGGGCCGAGGCTCGACCGGCCACGCGGCCGCCGGCGGGACCGCGCCGGCCGCGCCTGGACCGGCTGGGCCCGTCTCGTCGTGAGACACCGCTGGGCCGCCGCACTGGCCTCCGTGACCGCGTTGATCGTCCTCGCGGCCGCTGCCTTCACGATCCAACTCGGCAATCCGCGCGCCGAGTCGCTCGCCCAGACTGGCGGCGCGCGTGCAGGCTTCGAGCGGCTCGAAGCGGCGGGGATCGGCGCCGGGCCACTTGCTCCCTTCGACGCGCTCGTACGCGGCGGCGATCCCGAGGCCGCCGCCGAGGCGCTCGCGCAGGTCGATGGTGTCCAGGGCGTGACCGCTCCCAAGGACTGGCGCCGCGACGGTGCGGCGCTCATGACGGTCGTTCCGACCGTCGACGGAAACTCGCCTGAGGGGAGGACTGCGCTCGACCGCATCCGGGCCAGGGCGCAGGGGCTACCCGGAGAGACCGCGATCGGAGGGCAGGCCGCCCAGAGCGCAGACTTCGTCGAGGCGGTCTACGGGAACTTCCCGCTTACGGTCCTGCTGATCGCCGGTCTCACCTTCGTGCTGCTCGCCCGGGCCTTCCGCTCGCTGATCCTGCCGCTCAAGGCGGTCCTGCTCAACCTGCTGTCGGTTGCCGCTGCCTGGGGCGTGATGGTGCTCGTCTGGCAGCACGGGCTCGGCTCGGAGGCGATCTGGGGAATCCAGGCAACGCGTTCGATCCCCGTGGAGATACCGATCGTCGTCTTCGCCTTCCTCTTCGGCGTCTCGATGGACTACCACGTCTTCATCGTGAGCCGGATGCGGGAGGCCTACGACCGCACCCGGTCGACCGAGGCCGCCGTGGTCGAAGGCATCGGCCGCACGGGCCGCCTGGTCACGAGCGCGGCGCTGATCCTCGGCCTCGCCTTCGTCGCACTCAGTGCCAGCCCCGGCACCGAGCTCAAGGTGTTCGCGACGGCGCTCGCCGCGGGGATTCTTCTCGACGCGACGATCGTCCGGGGCATGCTCGTGCCGGCGGCGGTGGCGATCCTCGGCCGCTGGAACTGGTGGCTACCGCGCCGGCCGGCGCGTCTTCTCCGAGTCGAGCCCTCGCCCTCGCGCCAACCGGCCGCTGTCGATGAACGGTCCCCGGGCGGATGCGCGCCCTGACCCTGACCTATTGGGGAGTTGTGGAAGCGGCGGAAACGGCGGACGATCGAGCGAACCACAAGGCGGGGGGAGACGGAGGAGTACTCCCATGCGGAAGCTGGTCATTCTGACCACGCTTGTAATCGCGCCGATTGCGCTGTTAGTCACCGGCGTCGGCATCGCTGATCCACCGGACATGCTCTTCGATCCGGTCCCGAAGCATCGGCACTTCGTGCTGAACTCAAGTGGCGAAATGATTCCGGTCGGGCCGCAGATCTGCGAGAACCCGAATCTGCAGCTGGCCTTCAACCAGTTTCACCACAACGTGCACCACTCGTTCATCCCGAATGTCGGCATCATCCACACGCTCGGGCCCCAGGACGGTGCTCCTGGGTTGATCAACGGTCAGGGTGGCGAGATCAGGGCCCTGCCGGGCTGCGGCTAAACGACGGCAAAGAGAGGGCGGCGGCAGTCATGCGCGCCGCCCTCTCCAATAGCTACATCGGGATCTCGGCGTGCAGCGTCGTCCCGTCTCCGGCCGGGCTTGCGACCTCGAGCGATCCGCCCAGCGCCTCGACACGATCGGCCAGGCCGCGAAGGCCCGAGCCGGCGGCCGGGTCGGCGCCGCCGACGCCGTCGTCGGACACTTCGACGACGACGCTCCCACCGAGCGGAGCAACCCGGACGCGCACGGTGGAGGCCCGAGCGTACTTCGTGACGTTCGTCAGGGCTTCAGAAATGAGGTAGTACGCGGCCGCTTCGACCGGCTCGGGCAGTCGCTCGTCGGGGACGTCCACCTCGACCGGGATCGGAACTCGCCCCGCGAGCATCTCGACGGCGGCTCGCAGGCCGCGCTCGCTGAGAATCGCCGGATGGAGGCCACGGGCGAGCTCGCGAAGCTCGTCGAGCGCGACGGCGAGCTCGTCGCCGACCTCCGCGAGGACGTCGCGCGCGGCGGCCGGATCGGAATCGAGCTTCTGGAGCGCGAGTCGCAGCGACAACGAGAGCGCCACCAAGCGCTGCTGCGCGCCGTCGTGGAGGTTGCGCTCGAGGCGGCGCCGCTCGACGTCGCCGGCCGTGACGATCCGAGCTCGAGACGCGGCGAGCTCCTCCAGCCGCGCCTGGAGCTCGGCATGCAGCCGATGGAGCTCCGCCTCTTGCGCCTTCCGCTCGGTGATGTCGGTGTACGCGACCATGTTGCCGACGACCCGACCCGAGGCATCTCTGACCGGGGCGGCCGCGATCGAGACGTCGACGAGCGTTCCGTCCTTGCGCTGCCGCACGGTCTCGTAGTCGTTCACCGACTCGCCGTCTCGCACCCTCGCGAACAGCTCCTCGCTCTCCGCACGCTTCGAGGGCGGCGCCATCGGGAGATCGCCGCGGCCGAGCATCTCCTCGCGCGACCAGCCGAAGATGCGTTCGGCGGCCGGGTTCCACAGCCGGATCCGCGTGTCTAGGCCGAACTCCACGAGCGCGAGCGGCGAGGAGTCGATGAGCGCCTGAAGCTGCTCTTCCTGGTGCGTGCCTTCGGAGATTTGGCGAGTGTACGGCTGCCGAGAGGGCGGACGGCCGAGGCCGTCCGCCCTCTTCCGGCTCTATCTCAACGAGACGTCGTCGATCCGGAAGCTGGTCGGAAGGATGACGTCGGTGGTTGCGCGGAACTGGACGCGGACGGTCTGGCCGCGCCAGTTCGCGAGGCTGAACGAGCGCTGCGAGTAGTTGCCGGCGCTCGTCTCGTCGGCGTTGCTGTACGTGGCGAGCGTGCCGAGCAATGCGCCCGCCGAGCTTCGCACCTCGACGAAGAGCCGGTCGTAGACCGTCGGCCCGGACTCGCTCGAGGTGATGTTGAGCCAGAAGGTGTAGCTCGCCCCGTGGTTCGAGGGGATGGTCACCGTCTGGTACTCGGCGCCGCTCGCGTTGTTGGAGGTCCCGAGAATGCTGTAGCCGGTGCCCGAGTGCGGGTAGGCGCCGGTCGACCGGAACGCGCTCCCGGACAGCGTCCACGGTGACGCCGACCCTTCGAACCCGCCGTTGACGATCAGCTCGGCCCCCGGCGGTGGCGGAGGCGGAGGCGGTGGAGGCGGCGGCGGCGGAGGCGGCGGGGGAGAGCCGCCGACGACCGAGAACAGCAGCCGGTTGGGCGAGCCCGAGCCGGGGTTCGTGACCTTGCCGGAGGTCGAGTTCGCGACGAGCGCCTGCGTCACGGTCGAGGGCGATGCTCCGGGGTTCGTCTGGAGGTAGAGCGCGATCGCGCCGGCCACGTGCGGCGTTGCCATCGAGGTTCCGCTGATGGTGTTCGTCGCGGTGTTGCTGGTGCTCCAGGCCGAGGTGATGCTCGAGCCCGGCGCGAAGATGTCGACGCAGGTCCCGAAGTTGGAGAACGACGAGCGGGCGTCGCTGCTCGTCGTCGAGCCAACCGTGACGGCCGACGCGACGCGGGCAGGCGACGAGTTGCAGGCGTTCGCGTTCGAGTTCCCCGCGGCGATCGCGTAGCTGACACCGGAGTTGATCGAGTTCGCGACGGCGTTGTCGAGCGCCGTGCTCACGCCGCCGCCGAGGCTCATGTTCGCCACGGCCGGGGAGGGGCTGTTCGCCGTCACCCAGTCGACGCCGGCGATCACGCCCGAGGTCGTGCCCGACCCCGAGCAGTTGAGGACGCGCACGGCGTGGAGCGTGACCTGCTTGGCGACGCCGTACGTCGTTCCGCCGGTCGTGCCGGCGACGTGCGTCCCGTGGCCGTTGCAGTCGTTCGTGCCGTTGCCGTCGCCGACGAACTCGGCGCCGTTGCCCATCCTGCCGGTGAACTCCGCGTGGCTTCCGCGCACGCCGGTGTCGATGATGTAGGCGTGCACGCCCTGCCCGGTCTGGTTGTACGTGTAGGCGTTGTTCAGTGGTAAGTCGCGTTGGTCGATCCGATCGAGCCCCCAGGTCGCGGGGCTCTGGGTCGCGACGGCATGGACGACCTGGTCGGGCTCGACGTGGGCGACGCTCGGATCGGCCGCCAACGCATTCGCGCGAGCGGGGGTCAGCCGCGCCGAGAAGCCCTTGAGCGCGTGCTGGTAGACGTGCGTGACGTTCCCGCCGTGTTCGCGCGCGAGATCCGCGGCGCTCGTGGCGACCAGCGGCCGCTGGGACAGCGCCTCCCACGCGGATCGAACGGCATCGGCCTCGAAGACGACGATGTAGGAGCTGGCGACGGGTTGCGCGGCCGCAGGGCTCTCAGCGGCGGCCGACGGAGCGGCCACGGCGAGGCATACGAGCACCCCGACAAGAAGGGATCGGTTCATGCCTACCTCCTTGACGAAGCTACTGACGACCGCCCAAGTAAAAGCGATTCCGACCTCGTTGTCTACGGTTGTCACGTCGCGCCGCCGCGGCGGCGCGAGACGATCACCGGACCGTGACGGGCGTCCCGATCGGCATCAACCGGCCGAGCTCGAGGATGTCCTCATTCCGCATCCGAATACAGCCGTGGGAGACGCGGCCCGGGAGGAGCCCGGGCTGGTTCGTTCCGTGGATCCCGACGAAGCCGCCGTCGGGCCAGTCCGTGAGCACGGCCGACCGCGCGCTCGTTCCAAAGGCGAGTGGCCCGTAGAAGGCACTGTCGTAGTTGGTCAAGCGGTTCCGGATGTAGAACTCGCCGGTCGGGGTCGGCCAAGCCGCCTGGCCGACGCCGATGTCGGCCCGGAAGACCGGCCGACGGTCGCGGAGCAGCGTCGCCGTGAGCGCGCCGAGATCGACGACAAGGCGCGTCCGGACGACCTCGTACCCGCCCAGAGCCCGTCGCGGTACCCAAGCCGTCCGATCGTTCGGGAGCACAGGGAGCCGGACCTGGACCCAGAGCCGGCCGGCGGCGTCGCGTCGCCGTCCGAAGACGATCACGATGTTCGAGGTGCCCTCGGGCGTCCGCGTCTCGAGCCGGGCGATCGCGTCGGCATCCGGCTCCGGCCTGGCTCGAGCGAGGACGGTACGGCGAACAGGTGCCCAGGTCGACGTGGCGCCACGCCGGATCGGGGTCGGCGTCGGAACCGTGAGCGCCGGATCGGGCGAAGGGGGCAGCGCCGGCGCCTCGAGTGCTCCCGGAGCCTGGGGCGAGCCGGAGTCCCCGACGGCGCCTGATGCCACGATCACCCCAGCGGCGACGAGCGCGGCTCCCGCCGTGATGCCGACCCAGGCTCGCGTGCTCAGCCCGTGAACCGCGGCCGGCGGCGCCTCGTCGTTCTCGGCCGCGCGACGATGAACCGGGTGGAGGCGACGATCCGCCGGACCTCGAACTCGGGCTTGCCCTCGTCGAAGGCTCGACCGGCAGGAGTGAAGCCGGCGAGGTAGCGCATCCAGGCCGCGTGACGGGCCTCGACGGAGTGGATCGCCACCGCGGCGGCAAGGAGCGCCGGTGAATCGACCCGCGTCGCCTGGCCCTTGTAGGCGGCCGCTCCGAGATCCTCAAACGCTACGGCCGTCCTCAGGAACTCGACCTGGTCCTCGGTGGTGCCCTTGAAGTCGAACCTCGGCCGTTTCACGGCCGCGCGGCCGAGCACGTCCTGCAGCGCCGCCACGTGAGCTCGCTCGACGCCTCCCAGCTGCCTCGGAACGCGCGCGAGCTCGGCGCCGATGGCGCCGAGGCGCTGGGTCTCCGTGTAGAAGGCCGCCTGCAGGTACTCGAGCGTGAGCGCGAAGTTGAGGATTGCGTTGTCCGAGGGCGAGGCCGCCCCGGCGCGCCTGGGCGCGGCGAGGGCTCCGAGCAGTGCCGCGCTGCCGACGAACGCCTTGCCCAAAAAGCCGGCCCGAGACGAAACGCCGTCCAATGCCTCGCGGATGGCCCCGTCCCGGTCGAGCTGGTCGAGCGTGAGGTCGCTGATGGGCTCGATGGGCATTCGCTAATCCGATTTCAGAAATCTCGTCTTGTTCACGGCGGCGGTGACCTGGGCTGCGGTCCTCGGCGAGTCGGTGGGCTCGGGGGCTGGGTTCTTCTCCGTGATCGCGCGGATCCAGCCGGCATGTCGGGCTTCGACCGAGACGATCTTGGCGGCGGCCTCGAGGGCTCCCTTGGTGAGGTTCGCGGCCTGGCCGTTGTAGGCGGTGACCATGAGGTCCTGGAGCGCGACGGCGGCGGCGGAGAACGCGGTCGGGTTCTGGGTTGCCTCCCCGAAGTCGAAGCTCGGCCGCTTGCGCGCCTTGCGGCCGAGCGCATCGCGCAGGAAGGCCACGTGAGCGCGCTCTTGGCCGCGAACGATCTCGGCGAACTCGAGGAGCTCGCCTGTGAGTTTCGCCCGGACGGACGCCTCGGCGAAGAAGTCGGCCTCCATGTGCTCGAGCAGGAGAACCAGGTTCAGGATCTCCGCGTCCTGGGCCGGCGACGGGGCGGATGCCGCCGACCTCGGCAGACCGGCAACGAGGACGCCGCCGGCGACGATTGCACCGCCGGCGGCAAAGGCGCGTTTCAAGACGTTCGCTCTCGACTCGTAGAGCTCCGGCTCGCAGCGCGCGGCGGGGTCGAACACGTCTATCCGCAGATCATTGGCCATCGTTTAGACGCCGTTGTAAGACGTGGCCACGAGGGTATCGCGCTATGGAGATATTTACAACAAAGAGCAGGATGTAGTGGGATTTGACATCGGCCTGCAGATCGTTTAGGAACGTTCGCCGGTGGCTCGATCAGTCCGGCACCTGGCCGCACTTCTCGTCCTCTCCTGTGCAGTCGGGCTCGCGTTTGGCGCCGAGTCGTCACTGGCGGCAGCTCGGAGCACCGAGCCCGCACCGAGGGAGCTCTGGCAGGAGTACCCACTCGAACCGCTGCAAGGCGGGCAAGCGCCGAGGCGAGGCATTCTGAGGATCCGGCAGCCGGCAGCACCGGATTCGTCATCACCGGACCGCATGCTGCTGATCGGCGGGCTGGCGCTGTTCCTACTCGTCCTCAGCGACACGGTCTTCCTGGCGTTGTCGTCTCGGGCACTGCGCGCCTAAGGCGCCGGGACGTACCGACAGCCGAGCGCGGTCGCCAGCGTCTTGTGGGCCGAGCTCGTGCCGACGAGCGTCGAACGCGACGGGTCGACGCGGTGTGCTCGCGCGAAGGCGAGGGGCAGGCCCGGCAGCGGCGGCCGGCACCAGCAGGTCGGCGGGCCGGCGGCGTGTGGGCACAGGGCGCTTGCTACCGGTCCCGAGACCTCGGCAGCGAGCCGCTCGGCGGCGGCGGCGAGCGTCTCATCGGCGCCGTCCGGGCTCCAGTCGAACACCAGCTGAGGCGCGCGGCGGTCGAGCAGCTCCAGCGCTTCCTTCCACCCGGGCTGCGCCAACGCCGCGGCTGCGACGAAGACACCTGCCCGCGCACCCCGGCCCGACGGTGCGCGGACGAACGGCACCTGCTCGACCTCGGCCAGGCCCTCGTCGGTCGACGGCGGCTCAAGCTCTCGGACCGCGCGCATCTGGGTCGTCGGGGCGTGGACGCCAGGCTCCTTGCGAGCCAGCCCGCGTAGCTCCTCGGGTGTCGGCAGCGAGCCGAAGCGCTCGAGGAGCCGCTCGACGAGGTTGACCTGAGCCTGGGCGAGCGGCGTGTTGAGCCAGACGCATCTCGTCGGTACCCCGTGGCGACTCGCGGCGTCGATCACGTAGCTCCGGGCTGCGCGAGTGAGGTACGTGTTGTCGAGAACGACGCGGCGAGCGCCCGAGGACAGCTCTCGGTCGAGCTCGTCGGCGAGCTCGCGCAGGGATCCGCCCCGTTCGTCGCGGTTGAGGCGCGCGTAGCCTCGCGCGAGGTAGCCCTCGGCGAGGCGCGTCTTCCCGGCTCCAGGGATGCCCATGACGAGGACGACGTCGGTGTCCTTCTTCGTGCGGCGCCGCCCTGGCCGGGCCGGCCGGGATCCGCCGAGCGCAGCCCGTTCGTCCGCGTCGAGCTCGATGCTCGCGGCACGGGCGGCGGAGCGCGCGGTCTCGGGGCGCCGGGCACCGGGGATCGCCACAACGGCCGGGGAGAGGCCCAGCAGCCAGGCGAGCGCGACCTCGGCCGGAGTCGCTCCGCGAGCCGTCGCCACGTCGGTCAGCGCCAGGCGTCGAGCCATGCGGCCGGCCCGGCGCGGTCCGCCGAGCGGGGAGTGGGCGATGACGGCGAGCCCCGACTCCTCGCAGCGCTCTACGATCCCCCCTCGGAGCGCCCGGTCGTCGTACAGGCTCAGCGCAACCTGAACTGCCGCCAGAGGGGCGAGCTCGAGCGCCTCGTCCAGCTGCGGGCGGTTGACGTTCGAAACGCCCACGCGCGTCACGAGGCCCTCGTCGACGAGACGCGCAAGCGCGCGCACCGAGGTCCGCCACGGCGTCCGTGGGTCTGGCACGTGGATGAGGTAGAGATCGATCGGCAGGCCGTCGAGCGCGGCGAGGCTTGCTTCGCAGTCGGCGCGAATCGCCTTCGCGCGACCGTCCGGGATCCAGCCGCCGCCGGTCCGCGCCATGCCGCCTTTGGTGACGACTCGCGCGCGATCGGCCGCGCCAGAGCTTCGGAGAGCGCGTGCGAGCAACGCTTCGTTGTCGCCGTACGAGCGTGCGGTGTCGAAGACCGTGATCCCCGCGTCTACGGCGGCCGCGATCGTCTCGAGAGCGAGCTCCTCGTCGCGACTCTCGTCCGTGGACATCCGCATGCAGCCGAGGCCGATGCGGAGCTCAGACGGGGCAAGCCATCCAGTGCGACCCAGGCCACGAAGGGTAGGCGACGTGCCCTCGGCCGCGTCCAGGCGTCCGCCTACTTCAGCGAGCCGGACAACTCGGCTGACTCAGCCGGGAAAGTCGCGCGGGATGGGTTTCGCCGGGACCGGGTGAGCCCTCTTCTTGTCAGGGCTTCGATGCAGGTGTCCGCGGCGCGCTCCATCCGGACCGGGCTCGTAAAGCCAGAACAGCTCGAGATCCTCTTTCCCGTAGACCTCGAGGATGTCGTGCTCGTCGCCGGCCTTGATGCAGACGATGTCCCCCTCGCGGACGTACTGCTCGCGGCCGGCGTTCAGGATCTTCGCCATGCCACGAGAAATGAGGTACAGCTCGTTGTACTCGTGATAGTGACAATCGTGCTCTCCGCCTTCCTTGGGCATCCGGAAGAACCCTGCGGACGGCGTTTGGCACCACTCGGGCCGGGTCTCCGGCCCGAGTGGTGTGTCGGGTGCATGAATGACCGTCACGGAATGACCCTCCTCCCGATCGGACTGCGGTCCACGTCGGCACAGTCTCGCTACAGCTCACGCGATGCCACATGAGCTCCTGCTCACGGGCCCCCGGGCGATTCGAATCGGGTCCTACGACGATCCGGTGCTCGGCACCGATCAGGTGCAGGCGGAAGCCTTAGTCAGCGGCATCAGCCATGGCACCGAGCTCGCGCTTTACCGCGGCGACGCGCCGTTCGGCAGAAAGCGCTTTGACCTCGATCTACGCCACTTCGTGGACGCGCCGGAGACCGACCAGTACCCGATGCGCCTGGGCTACGAGTGGGTTGGACGAGTGGGCGCAGTCGGCGCAGACGTTCAGGGGATCGGGGTCGGCGACCGCGTTCACCTGACGCTGCCGCACCGGGAGACGCACACCGTGACGATCGCCGATGAGCCCGCGGCGCCGTGGCTGGTCCTGCCCCGCGAGATCGAGCCCGAGCGCGCGGCGCTGCTCCAGTCCGCGGCCATCGCGCTCCAGGCCGTCCACGACGCGCGGCTCAAGGTCGGCGACCGAGTGGCGATCTTCGGCCTGGGCGTATTCGGGATCCTGGCCGTGCAGCTCGCACGGCTGAGCGGCGCCGGCTGGATTGGTGCCGCGGATCCGATCGCGGCCAGGCGAGAGCTGGCTCGTGGCTTCGGCGCCGATCGCACGGTCGACCCGGAGTCCGCCGACGCGGGACGGGAGCTCAAGATCGCTGCGGGCGGCGGCGGGCCTGACGTCGCCATCGAGTTTTCCGGGCGATATGCGGCGTTGCACGAGGCGCTGCGCTGCGTCCGCGTGGCGGGCACCGTCGTGGCAGCCGGCTTCTATGTCGGGGACGCGGGCTCCGACCTGCGGCTCGGGGAGGAGTTCCACCACAACCGGCTCACGCTCGTCGGCAGCATGAGCGGCTGGGGCGCGCCGCACCGTGAGCCTGGTTGGGACCGGCGCCGGTTGCGCGCGACGGCCCTCGAGCTCCTCACCCGAGGCCGACTCGAGGTCGACGAGCTCATCACACACCGGATCTCGTTCGAGCGTGCGGCCGAGGCCTACGAGCTCATCAACGAGCGTCCGGAGGAAACGCTCAGGGTCGTTCTGACGTACTGAGGCACCAGCTCGTGCACCCGCCGGCTCGCAGCCGGGACGTGATCGAGCGGCAGGTGCTCCAGGATCAGCGGCAGGTCCGGCCGCCTCGTGGCGAGGAACTCGAGGTACAGCTGCTGCGGGTACACGCCGGTGCCGAATTCCGGTGTCGCCACCTCGGCGCCGCCGGGGTCGACGTCTTTCGCGTGCGCGAGCACGAAGCGATGCTCGTATCGATCGAGGAAGTCCGCCGTCAGCCGCTCCCGGGCCGGAATCAGGTGGCTCGAGAGGTAGTTGTAGGGGTCGCACAAGATCTGGAGGTGCTGCGAGGGGAAGCGCTCGAGCAGGCCGGTGACCTGTCCGGTCGTTCTGAGGACGTTCTTGACCGACGCCTCAAGTGCGAGGATCGAGCCGGAGCGCTCGGCCACCGGCACCAACTCGCCGATCGCGTCGTCTAGGAGCTCCCAGGTCTCCGGCCGCCAGTTGTCCGGCGAATCCGTCCAGTCGCCGTCCGGGTTCCTCGTGCCCGTCTCGGTCGCGACGACGGACGTGCCGAAGCGTGGGGCATGTTCCAGGCAGCGCGCGATGAAGTCGATGTTCGCTCGGCGCTTCTCGGGATCGGGCGCCACCAGATTGCGGTATCCGGCCAGCCCGGCGATCGAGACACCCGCCTCCGCCAGTCGGTCGACGAGCGTGCCGATCCGGTCCGGTCGGTCGAGGCACTCCGCGAGGATCGGGTTGCCGAGCTGGACCGTCTGCAGCCCCAGGTCCCGACAGGCCTCGGCCAGGCGTTCCACCTCGCTGGGCCCGAAGTCGTACGTGAAAATGCCGAGGCGAGGCCAGGTATCCGCGTCCGCGAGTGGCGGGAAGACGGAGCGGGCGAAGGAGAGATCCCGCGCGACGAGCTCAGGCGGCCCCGGAGGCGTCTCGAGGACGACCCAGCCGTCGTAGCCGATCTCGGAGAGGGCTTCGAAGCTGGCCGCGTAGTCGACTCTCCCGAGGCCCGGCGGACAGTCGCCCGCCTCGACACGCGTGTCCTTGAAATGCAGGCGGCGGACGAGCTCGCCCAAGGCCCTGATCTCGGTGGCGCTGTCCAATCCTCGCGTCACCGGATTGGCGAGGTCGAAGTAGCACCCGAAGGCCTGCGAGCCGACGCGGTCGGCAAGCGCGCGAATCCGAATCGCCGGCAAGGTGCCCTCGTAGCAGAGCGTCACGGCCCGCTCGCCCGCCCGCTCGCAGAGTGGCCGAAACGATTTTGCCGCCCGATCGAGGTCGGCGTCCTCGACGAGCTCGGCGCGGCCGAAGAAGGGAACCAGGATCGCCCCGGCGCCGAGCTCGGCCGCCCAGTCGATCGCCCGGGCGACGTCGTCCTTCGCCTGTTCGGCGACCACGGGCTCGGGGTCCGAGATCCCGCCCCGGTCGCTGTGCTCGCCGAGCACGATGCTGGGGATCGCGAGACCGCTGCTCGCACTCGCGCCGCGCAGGCTCTCGAGCCGGCCGCCGTGAAGCTCGTCTCGCGAGAGGTCGACCTCGACGCCTGCGAAGCCGAGCCGCTTTGCCCGCGCGAAGGTGTCTGCGTCGTCCGCAGCTCGGACGACGGCGTCCATGACTCCCGCCTTCACGCGGGGATCTCGTCGAGCGAAACGGGTCTGCCGTCCTCCTCGGCCGATCGGCAGGCGGCGAAGGTCATCTGCAGCGACAGGAGGTTGTGCCGCGCCGAGTTGAAGGGCTCGCGATCTTCGGCAATCGAGGTCACCAGCTCGGCGAGCGCGCCGGCGAAGCCGTCCGGATACCACGCGCCCTCGAGCGTGTAGCGAGAGGTGACGCCGTTCCGCTCGAGCTCGACGAAGTCGGAGCCCAAGAGCACGCTGCCGCGGATCGTGCCTTCGGTCCCGTGCACCCAGAACGGAGAGGAGGGACGCTTCGTGCGCGCCTCGCCGACGTTGCGAATCATCGCGCTCGTGCCGTCGGTGTAGTGGATCTCGACCCAGGCCGCCCACGGGCTCCTGGCCGCGGCCGGCTGGTCCGGCGTGCGGTAGTCGAAGGCGCGGACCGCCTCGACGGTTTTGCGGTCGAGCCAGCAGCGGCAGATGTCGATCCAGTGGACGAAGTAGTCGTAGATCACGAAATGCTCGAGCTCGTCGAAGTGCGTCCCGACCAGCGGCGGAAGCGGCCGGTCGTGGAAGTGCGTGACGGCGAGGACGTCCCCGACGGCTCCCTCGTCGATCAGCAGCGTGGCGATGCGCCAGGGCGGCGACCATCGTCCGTTCTGGTTGACCGCGAGCCTGAGCCCGCGCGCCTCGGCGTCGTCGGCGAGCCGGCGGGCAGCAGGGAGGTCGAGTGCGAGCGGCTTCTGCGCGAGCACGTGCTTGCCAGTGTCGAGCGCGCGCAGAATCACCTCCGGACGTACGTCGGGGCGCGTCGCCACGTCGACGATCTCGATCTCCTCGTCGCCCAGCAGTTCGTCGAGGCTCGAGAACACGCGCTCGACGGAGGGGAAGCGGTCGCAGATTCCATCCGTCGCCTCGGGAACGGGGTCGTAGACGCCGACCACGCGCACGCCGTATTGCGCATACGTCGGCAGGTGCCAGCTCCTGGCGACGTCGCCACAGCCGACGAGGCCGAGGCCGGGTCGGTAGCCGGGCGGGAAGGTTGGGCGGTAATCGAGGCTGCGCTCGGCCTCGGCGGAGATCACTGCGCGACGGCGTTCTGCGGCGCGGCCACCTTGGAATCGACGGCGGCCCCCGTCTCCGGGTCCATCCAGCGGATGTGGTTCGGGTCCATTCGCAGCCAGACCGAGCTGTCCGGCTCGGGGAAGAGGCGCGGTGAGGTCGAGACCTTGAGCATGTCCTCACCGCTCTTCACCGTCAGCAGGTTGTGCGAGCCGAGTGGTTCGACCACGATCACCTTCGCCTCGATCAACCCGTCGGAGGGCTGCCGCTCGACGACGATCGACTCGGCCCTGATCCCCAGCACGAGTTTGCGGCCGGTGAGGGAGTCGGCCGAGTCCCCGGCGGGGAACGACCCGCCGCTCAGGTTGACGACCGGGCCTGCGCCGTCCGCGGCGACGATCTCGGCGGAGAGGAAGTTCATCGGCGGCGTGCCGACGAACCCGCCGACGAACGTGTCGGACGGATGGTCGTAGACCGCCAGCGGGCTGTCGAGCTGGACGATTCGTCCCGCGTTCATGACGGCGATCCGATCGCCCATGCTGAGCGCCTCGACCTGATCGTGCGTGACGTAGATCGTGGTGCTGCCGAGCTCGCGGAGCAGCGCTTTGAGCTCGGCGCGCATCTCCATCCGCAGCAGCGCGTCAAGGTTCGACAGCGGCTCGTCCATGAGCAGGACGTCTGCCTTCGTGGCGATCGCCCGTGCGACCGCGACCCGTTGGCGCTGCCCACCGGAGATCTGGGACGGGTAGCGGTCGAGCAGGTTCTCGATGTGCAGGAGCTTCGCCGAGGACTCCACCCGTTCGCGGATGACGGCCTTGCGCTCCTTCTGCATCCGCAGGCCGAAGGCGATGTTCTTGTAGACGTTGAGATGCGGGAAGACGGCGTAGCTCTGGAACACCATGGCGATGCGACGCCGCCGCGGCGGCAGGTCGGTCGCATCGCGACCGCCGATCAGCACTCTGCCGCTGTCGACCTTCTCGAGCCCGGCGAGGCAGCGCAGCAGCGTCGTCTTGCCGCACCCGGAAGGCCCGAGCAAAACGACGAAGTCGCCGTCCTCGACCTCGAGGTCGACGTCGTCGACCGCGACGACCTTGCCGAAGGTCTTACGAACTGCCTCGAACCGAACGTGGGCCATCTACCTCACCACCCGTCCCCACATCGTGAACAGATACCGGCGGATGATCAGGATCACGATCACCGAGGGCGCCAGTAGCAGGAAGCCTCCGGCGAAGCGGAAGTTGAGCGGTGCACCCTCGAGCAGCGAGAGCACCTCCGCCGGAAGCGTGCGGTTCTGCAGCGTCAGGAGCGAGGCGGCGAACACTTCGTTCCACGAAATGATGAAGACGAAGATCGCGCTCGCCGCGAGGCCGGGTAGGGCGAGGGGCAGAGCCACGCGGACGAACGCTCCGGCGCGGCTGCACCCCAGCGTCTGCGCCGCCTCCTCGAGCTCGGCCGGGACGTTCGCGAACACGCTCGCCGTGGTCAGAACGACGAACGGCAGCGCGAGCGCCGTGTGGGCGATCGCGACGCCCTGGATCGTGTCGTCGATCCCCCAGCGGATGAAGATGACGGCGAGGGGGATCGAGAGGATGACGATCGGGAAGGCGCGCGTCGCCACGACGGAGAGGCGCACCGTGTCGGCGCCTCGGAACGAGAAGCGGGCGATCGCGTACCCAGCGGGCGTCCCGATGACGAGGGAGATCGCCAGCGTGATCAGAGCGACGAACACGCTGCGCCACAGCGCGTCGGTCATCCCGGCGAAGTTGAGGAAGAAGCTCAGCGTCTCGGTCGACAGGTCCCTCGGGAGGAGCTCCTTCGGGTACGCGTACACGTCCTCCTCGCTCGAGAACGCCGCCAGCGTGATCACGTAGAGCGGCGCGAGCACGAAGAGCGACAGGACGAGCCCGACGACGTAGATGCCGAGCCTCGGGAGCCACGTGATGAACCGGCCGCTCATCGCATCATCTGCGCCCTCGGCGTGCGGAAAAGGAAGAGGACGAGACCGGCGGAGACAAGCGAGAGGACCAGGATGAGCGCCGAGTACGCCGCAGCGATGTGGCTGTCGAAGTACTCGGCCTGCCAGCGCCAGGCTTCCGTCGCAAGCGTCGTTTTCGCTCGCCCGGTGATGGCGATGATGACCGCGAACGCCTCGAACGCGAAGATGATCCGGAAGAGCAGCGCCACCTGGATCGCGGGCTTGAGCATCGGAAGGATGATCCGGCGGACGCGCTGGAAGAAGCCGGCTCCGAAGACCTCGGCCGCCTCGGTGTACTCGTGCGGGATGCCCTGAAGCCCGGCGAGGAAGATGACCATCACGAAGGCCGTCGACCGCCAGATCTCGGCGACGACGACCGCGATTAGCAGGTTGTTCGGCTTTGTCGGATCGAGCCAGATGTAGTCCTGGTCGATGATCCCGACCTTGGTCAGAAACGTGTTCAGGTAGCCCCGCTCGGTGAGGATCGTCTGCCAAACGAGGCCCGCGGCGAGATCCGAGATCGCGAGCGGGAGGATGAAGATCGCCAGGAAGAGGCCCCGACCGCGGATCTTGGCGTTGGCGATCAGCGCCATGACGAGCGCCAGCACGAACTGGAGCGGAACGATGACGACGACGAGGAGCAGCGTGAACGTCAACGCCTGGTTGAAGTTCGTGTCGTTGAACATCGACCGGAACGGCGACAGCGTCCAGTCGCCTTCGATCCGGAACGCAAGCTCGAACGCCTGCACCATCGGCCAGGCGAAGAAGAGGCCGAGGTAGGCGACGGTGGGGAGGATCAACGCGTAGGGAAGACCCTCCCACCGTCTCAGCCGGCGACCCAGCGTGACCGGCTGTGCGACTGTCGCCATCGAGCTTCGGTGTCTCTCAGACGCTTATCGAACCCTGCACGGCCTCCTGCCACTTGGCGGATCGGGCGCCCAGCAGGGAGCACCGGTCTTGTTCATGATCTCCTGCAGGTCGGCCGCCTGGTCGTTGAGCACCCGTTGGATGTTTTCGCCTCTGACGACGATCCGGACGAACGTGTCGGTGTAGATCCGGTTGAAGTTGTTGGCTTCGACGCCCAGGCCGACGGGTAGCAGAGACTTGAGCGCGTCCTTCGATCGCTGCGTCTTCCCGACAGCGGTGTTCATCTTCAGCAGGCCCTCACCGAGCTGCCTCGAGTAGCGTGCGGCGCGGACCGGGAAGAACCCGACCGAGCCGAGCGTCCTCGCCTGCGTCGCCTTACCGGTCATCCAGCGAATCAGCGCCTGGCCGCCGGCGGCGTTCGGGGCCGTCCTCGGGACCGCTAGCCCCGCTAGGACCGGCATGTATCCCCGGCCTTTCGGCCCCTTCGGTGGCGGGAAGGCCACGTAGTCCTGCGGGCGTGCCTTGAGGGCGTTCACCAGACGTGCGACGTGGTCCCAGGCCACCCAGACCTCGCCGCTCTGCAGCGGGTCCTGCATGAAGTTGTACGAGAGCGACTGCGGGTGGGCGTACCGCCAGATCGAGCGCATGTACTTCCATCCCTGGACCGCGCCGGGGCTCCTGAACGTGGTCACGACGCCGCCGCTGAACGACGGCAGCAGGTATCCCTGGAAGAACCGGTTGATCAATCCGTTGGTGCCGGCCGGGAAGGCGACCCGCCTCTGCCCCGTCCGGTCGGCGATGTTCTTCGCCCACTGGTGGTACTGGCCGTAGGTCAGGGCATTGACGTCCGCCCCTCTGGGCAGGTACTGGAGCGCCCTCCGGTTGGCGACCATGATGTACGTCGCCTGCATCCAGGGGATGTAGTACTGGCGACGTGTTCCGAGCTTGCCGAGCGCCATCAGATCCCTCGGGATGCCGGCATTCCTCAGTTGGTTGGCAAGGGGGGTGAGGTCCCTGAGGTACCGCTGGATCACGAGGTAGTCGCCGTGGAGCGCGCCGAGGAGACTGATCGTCCCTCGACCGGCCCGGGCCTCGGCCTCCACGCGGTTGAAGAAGACTTGCCCCTGGCCCACCGGTGTCGGGATGAAGTCGACATCGCCGTTGAACCCCTTCAGCAAGGTGTTGCGGACCTGGTTGACCTCGCTCACCTGCGTCAGCTGGTTCGAGAAGAAGATGACCTTCCCGACATCGGCCTGCGGGCCGGCCGCCGCGGTATTGCCGGCGCTGCTTGCGGCGGCGAACGCCACGGCAAGACACGCTGCTGCCGCAGCTAGAACGATGAATCTGTGCACGGTTCCTCCTTTCTGTTCGTGACGCCGAGCGTGCTTGCTCATCAGGCCTCTCCTTCCTCGCCAGACTCTTGTGCCAGCAAGTCGAGGACGAGTGCCGCAGTCCAGGACAGTTGCTCCGTGCCCTGCCCCCGTCCGGTGGTCGCGTTGTAGTGCTCCCAGAACCCCTCGCGCCGCACGAGCTCGAGCAGCGCGTTCCGGATTTCTTGCGCCTCGTCCACGAAGCCGTAGCGGAGCAGTCCGCCGTGGACGACCCAGTTGATCATTGGCCAGACCGGCCCGCGCCAGTAGAGCGCGGGGTCGTAGTTCGCGTCGGTCGGGGCCACGCTCGCCACCACCCTCCCTGCACCGTCGACCGCCACCGACGACGCCAGCACGCGGTCGAGCATGTGTCGTGCGCGTTCCGGCGTCGGGATGCCCGCGAAGAGCGGGGCGAAGGCAGCGGACGTCTGGGCGCGCACCCGCTTACCGGCGCGCACGTCGTAGTCGCCGTAGCTTCCCTCGGTGTCGTCCCACAGCCTCGCCTCGATCCCGGCGGCGGTTCGCTCGGCCCAGGACTCGAACGGTTCCGGATCGGCGTCCACGACCCGAGCGATCTGGGCGAGATCGCGGTTCGCCTGCACGAGCAGTGAGTTGAAGAGGACGTCGTACACGACGAACGGGCTCTCCCGGCGGATGCGCTCCGGGTCGTACCCCCAGTCGCGGTAGAGCTTGACCAGGTACGCGTAGCGGTCGTACTCGGCGTCGGTCGGACGCTGTGAGGCGTCGACGAAGTCCAGATCGACCCGGTCGTAGTCGGGGATCTCCTGTCGCCCCGGCGAGATTCGCGAGAGCGCGTCATCCCAGAGCGGCGAGTTGTCCATGCCCGACTCCCACGGGTGCCAGATCTCGACGAGGCCGGAGTCGTCGCGGGTTCGCTCGCGGTACAGGTACTCGTGCCACCGCTCGAGGCCGGGCATCAGCTCGCGCAGGAACTCCTTGGCCTGGTCGCCGCGCCGAGCGCGGCGGTACACGTTCCAGACAGCGGTCGCGTGAACCGGCGGCTGGACGATGCCCGACGTCTGCGGATGCTCCGGCGCCTTCGGCGAGCGGTCCGTTTGCCAGAACTCCGGGCCCGGGAAGTACCGGGCATCGTCGGCAAAGCGAATGTGGGGCAGGAGCCCGTCCGTCCACTGGCCCGCGAACAGCCACCGCAGCTCGGCCCGTGCCCGTTCCTGGTTGGAGCCGGCGTAGCCGATCGCCACGCAGGCCGAGTCCCAGCTCCACTGGTGGGGATAGAGCCGGGCGGAGGCTCGGGTCGCGTGACCCATCCAGTTCGCGTCGAGGACCGCCAGCGCTTGATGAGCGAGATCCCCGTCGGCGGCCATTTTGCTATGCCCGAATATCAAATCCGCCGAGGCGAGTCAATAGGCCGTCGACGCGCTATCGCGCTGCCGCCGAAGTGGCCTGGCCGCGGCGGGCCGGGCTCGCTTCGTCGACGACCGGAAGTCCCGTGATCGCGCTGATCAGCTCGGCGGTCCGCCGCGCCGCGGCGGTCGGGCCCAGCCTGCCCGTCAGCACCGCCTCGAGCATCGCCTGCAGCTGAGCGGAGACCCGCGGGTAGAGCGGCGTCGCGGGCCGGATCACGGCGCGTTCCAGCAGGTCGGCCGTCTGCTCCAGGAAGCCGAGATCGGGCGCGGCCAGGGCGATCGCTGAGCGGCGGGCCGGGATCCGGCCCGTCGTCCGGGCGATCGCCGCCAGTGACTCCGGCGCGAGCGCATGCTCGAGCAGCCGCATCGCGAGGCCCGGCTGGGCGGCCTGTCGAAAGATGCCGTAGCTCATCGTCCCCGCCACGCTTGCCGGCGCCCCTCCCGGGCCGGCGGGGACCGGCATGAAGCCGACGTGGTCCCACAGCTCGTCGAGCGGCACGCCGAGCGCCTCGGACACCGTGCGGGCCTCGTAGCTGCCGCCGAAGCTGATTGCGGCCTTGCCCTCGGCCAGCAGGCGGATGGGTCGCGTCCACTCGTAGCCGAGCACGTCGGGCGACATCAATCCGTCGTCGACGAGGTTCCGCAGGAAGCGCAGAGCACCTGCGGTCGCCGGGGAGTCGAGGGTGACGCCGCCATCGCCGAGCACCTGGCCGCCGTTGGAGGCGAGGAAGGCGATCAGGCAGTAGGCGGTCGTTTCGCCGCCTTTCGACCCACCGGTCATCACGATCGGATGGGCGATGCCGTTGCGCGCCGCCGTCCTGGCCACGGCCTTCAGCTCGCCCCAGGTCGTCGGCGGCTCGACGCCGAGCGCTTCGAGCTCGCGGCGGCGGTACCAGAGCCCCGCGACATTGGCGAGCGGCGAGACGCCGTACGTCCGTTCTTCATAGCGGTTCGTCGCGACCAACGGCTCCAGGAAGTCGCGCATCCACTCGCCGCGCACCCACTCCTCGTCGAGGTCCTCGAGACTGTGGAGGAAACCGTCGACTGCGAACTCCGGGATCCACACCGAGTCGAGGATCGCGAGGTCCGGCGCCTGCCCGTCGGCGACCGCGTGGGTCAGCGCCTGGTGGAGCGAGGGGAGCGGCACGGTGACCAGGTTGACCTGGATGTCGTCCGGCGCGGCGTCGCTGATCAGCTGGCCCCAAGGGCCCTCGGAGACGATGACGCGGACCTCCGGCTGGTCGGGGCGCCGCCGCAGCCAGTGCGGGTTGACGAAGGTGCCGCGGCGCCGGTGGCGAAGCAGCACGCCCTCGTCGGCGAGCTCCGAGAGCGCGCGGCTCACGGGCGTCCTGCTGATCCGGAACTGCCTGCAGAGCTCGTGCTCGGTGGGCAGGCGATCGCCCGGACCGTAGCGCCCGCTGAGAATCTCCTCCAGGAGGAGCGTCTTCAGTTGGTAGTAGAGAGGGATCGGTTGCGTGGGATCGATCGACATTTCGGCGCCGAGCCCTGGTTTGCTATAGACGCGTGACAATTCTAAGCGCCGGTAGGACGGACCTGACCGAGCTCGCGGATCGGGCGGTGGCTGTCCTGAGGAAAAACGACACGGGGCTCTTCGTCAAGCCGGCGCCGGCCGTCTACCCGTTCCAATGGAACTGGGATTCGGCGTTCGTGGCGATCGGCCTCGCGCGGATCGACGTCGCGCGAGGGCGTCAGGAGGTGCGTGCGCTGCTCCGGGGCCGGTGGGAGGACGGGATGGTGCCGCACATCGTCTTCCACCCAGCGAGCGTCGACTACTCGCCGGGGCCGGAGCTCTGGGGGTCGGCGTCCTGTTCGGCGGCGCCGCAGGTCGCGACGAGCGGTCTGACCCAGCCGCCCGTGGTCGCGACCGCGGTGCGTACGCTCCACGAGGCGTCGCCGGACGCAGGTTTCCTCGAGGAGGTCCTGCCGGTCGTCGAGGCCTGGCACGCCTGGCTGCACCGTGAGCGCGTCTTCGACGGATCCGGCCTGGTCGCGATCGTGCACCCCTGGGAGTCGGCGGACAACGCGCCGCGCTTCGACCGGGCGCTCGCCCGCGTCGACCACGGCTCTGCGCCCGCGCCGATGCGCAGCGATCGCCGCCCGCTGGCGGCCGCCGAGCGGCCGACCAACCGCGACTACGCGCGTTATCTGGCCCTCGTCGAATCGCTACGTCGCTGCGACTACCGGCCGCAGTCGCTTGCGGAGACTCGGTTCGCCTACGTGGATCTCATGTTCAACGCGGTGCTCGCCGCCGCGGAGGCGGATCTGGCCTGGCTCTGGAGCGAGCTCGGCGAGCGCGGGGAGCGCGCATCGGCCGCGGCCACTCGGCTGCGCACCGGACTCGCGGGCCGCTGGGACGAGGAGGCAGCGGCGTACAAGGAGCTCGATCTGCACGCGGCCGAGGGGGAGATTGCCGGGACGGTCGGCGAGCTCATGCCGCTGTATGCAAGCGTGCCCAAGGCGGCCCAGGCGCGGCGACTGTTCGACGAAGCGCTGTGGGCGCCGACCCGTTACGGACCGTCGCCGGAGGCGCCGTGGGCGGTGACCACGGTGTCGAAGTCGAGCCCGGACTTCGAGCCTCGCCGCTACTGGCGGGGCCCTGTCTGGATCAACATCAACTGGCTTCTCATTCGCGGCCTCGAACGGCTCGGCCTGCGCGACGAAGCGGAGGATTTGCGCGGGATGACCCTCCGGCTGGTCGAGGCCTCCGGGTTCAGCGAGTACTACCACCCATCCACAGGTAACCCGCTCGGCAGCCCTGAGTTCTCGTGGAGCGCTGCCCTCACGCTCGACCTCCTGCACCGATGACCTACGATCCCGAGCCCCGCTATCCGGTCTCCGGCGGTGAGGTGGAGGCGGGCTACGAGGTCTTGGCCGCCGATGTGGCGCGGCGGCGGCCGGCCATCCTCGCCGTGGATGGGCCGGCGGCGCTTCCCTGGGAGTCGCTCATCGCCGCACTGGATCGCGCGTTCCGCGCCGCCGGCGTAAGAATCCGGACGCTCGACGTCCGGAACTCGCTCGCGCCGTGGGAGGACATCCAGCGACGGACGGCCGCCGCCGAGCTGCCCGGAGACCCGGTCTTCGCCCGAGCGTTCGAGGGCTCGCTCGCCGACCTGTTCGATGAGGTTCCATCGGCCGGCGATCCGACGCTCGTCTTCGGGCCGGGAAGCGCGCTCGTCGACCACGACCTGCTGTGGTACGCAGACGTTCCCAAGCGGCTCGCGCTCGAGGCCGTTCAGCAGGGACGAGCCGGCAACGTCGGTCAGCCGCCGGGGGAGCCGGGCTCGGAGCAGCGTCTGCTCTTCGTCGACTGGCCAATGCTCGACCGGCACAAGCACGAGCTCTCGGGCCGGCTCGATCGCTACGTCGACCTGAGCGATCCGGATGCCCCGCGTTCGCTGGAGGGAGGCGCGCTGCGGCGGTCACTCGCTGTGCTCGCCGGTCGACCCTTTCGAACCAGGCCGACCTTCTTGCCAGGCCCGTGGGGAGGGCAGTGGCTCCGCCGGGTGCTGAAAGTCGACACCGCCGCGCCGAATCTCGCCTGGTCGTACGAGCTGATCACTCCGGAGAGCGGCCTCCTGCTCGGCGACGAGGAGCCGATGGAAGTCGCGTTCGAGCTCCTCATGACCGAGCAGGCCCCGCGCGTGCTCGGCCCCGAGGTTGCGGAGCGGTTCGGCCGATCCTTCCCGATCCGCTTCGACTATCTCGACACGCTGGACGGCGGCCACCTCTCCATCCAGTGCCATCCGTCGGAGGACTACATGCGGGAGACATTCGGTCTGCCCTATACCCAGCACGAGACCTACTACGTGATGGTCACCACACCGGGAGCGAAGATCTTCCTGGGCCTCCGCGAGGACGCGGATCTTCAGGCGTTCGAGGCTGAGGCCAGCCTTGCCGAGCAGCCGGGCAGGGAGTTCGAGCCCGAGCGCTACCTGCAGACGCAGCCCGCGGAACAACACCGCCTCTACCTGATTCCGGCCGGGACGCCGCACGCGAGCGGCGCCGGCAACGTCGTCCTCGAGATCAGCGCGACGCCCTACCTGTACACGCTGCGCTTCTACGACTGGCTTCGCCGAGGTCTCGACGGAGGGCTGCGGCCCGTGCACCTTCAGCACGCGTTTTCCAATCTCGATCCCCGGCGGCGCGGTGAGTCGGTTCGCGAGCTGATGCCCGATCCTTCCGTCGTCCGGAGCGGGCCGGGATGGCGTGAGCTCGAGCTCGGCCGCCTACCCGAGCTCTTCTTCGCGGTTCACCGGCTCGACTTCGACGACGAGATCGCCGATCGTACGGACGGGCGCTTCCACGCGCTCAACCTGGCGGAGGGTGACGAGCTTGAGGTGGAGACCGCGGCCGGCGATGTCCATCCGCTCTCCTACGCCGAGACGATCGTGATCCCGGCCTCCGTCGGCGATTACGGCCTGCGCCGGGTTCGCGGCGGGCCGTGCAAGGTCGTCAAGGCGTTCGTTCGTTGACGGCGACGAGCCTCGTCGGGTCGCTCGACATCGGCGGCACACACGTCACCGCCGGTCGGGTTCAGCTCTCGTCGGCAACCGTCGATCCCCGTTCGCGCGTTCGCCTCGAGTTCACCCGCGGCGCGACGCTGCTCGAGCGAATTCTCGAGGCGGCCGACTCGGTCGCGACGCCGGAGACGCGCCGGTTCGGCGTCGCGGCTCCAGGCCCCTTCGACTACGAGGCGGGCGTCAGCCTCGTCTCCCACAAGCTGCCGGGCCTCTACGGGGTCAATCTGCGCCGGGAGCTTGCCCTGGCGATCGGGCTCGCCGGCGGCGCGGTCTCGTTCCTCAACGACGCGGAGGCCTTCTTGCTCGGCGAGTGGTGGGCCGGAGCGGCGCGCGGCCATCGGCGCGCGCTCGGCATCACTCTCGGCACGGGACTCGGCTCGGCGTTCCTCGAGGACGGCCGGTTCGTCCGCTCAGGCCCGCGGGTGCCGGAGGACGGCGCCCTGTACAGGCTCACGTTTCGTGATCGGCCCGTGGAGCAGGCGATCTCGCGGGGAGCGCTCTTGGCGGGCTACGGGTCCGACCCGGAGGTTGGACCGGACGTCGAGCAGATCGCGGAGCGTGGCCGCAGCGGTGAGGCAGATGCGCGTCGCGTGTTCGAGGAGCTCGCAGCCGACCTCGCCGAGTTTCTGGGTGGATCACTCGACGCCTTCGCTCCAACCTGTCTCGTCATCGGCGGGTCGATTGCGCGCGCCTGGGACCTGCTCGCGCCCACCCTCGTCGAGGCGCTCGCAGCTCGACCGCTCCGGGTTGTCCAGGCCGTCAACATCGACGACGCGCCGCTGCTCGGAGCCGCCTGGTACGCGGCTCAGGTCGTGCCGACGGGAGCCGAAGGCGTCAGGCGATAGGCGGGCTGTGCCCCGTCGAACCCCTTGAGCTCGAGCTCCTGCGGCTCCGCGGTCATGCCCCGCTCCGCGAGCCAGGACGACACGCGGCGGTGCGCCTCGTCGCTGAGGAGGATCTCGCCGCCTCCGGCGGCCTTCTCCAGCCGCGCGGCGAGGTTCGTCGCCGGCCCGAGCACGCTGACGTTCGCGTCGTCGACGGCCCGTGAGACCACGGCTGGGCCGACGGCGATCCCGATCCCGACGGGCAGATCCATCAGCGCCGCCTTGTCGCGCAGCGCCAGCGCCGCCTCGAGCGCGAGCACCGCGTGATCGATGCGCGACCCGGCGACGTTGAAGGTCGCCATCACGGCGTCCCCCGCGAACTTGTCGACGATGCCGCTCCGCCGCCCGACCTCCGCACCGGCCCAGCGATGAAGGGTCAGGATCCGGTCCGCGAGCTCCTCAGGCGGCGTGGCGGAGGCAAAGGGCGTGTAGCCGCGCACGTCGGCGAACATCGAGGTAACGAGACGCTCTCCGGCCGAGAGGACGGTCGGCCCGACAGACTCGTCATCCGAGCCCTCGTCGAACCGCGGCAGCTCGATCCCGAGGCGCTCGGCGGCGGCCCTCGCGTCGTCTCTCACTCGCGCCATCTCGGCCGCCTGGGCCTCGCGAGCGCATGACTCCAGCAGCACGCGGGCGGCGTCAGCGTCGCCGGTCTCTGCGGCCGCCTCGGCCTCGAGGATCGAGGTCTGCCACGCCCAGAGCCGCAGGCCGGCAGCCTCGAACTCGCGTCGTGAGCGCTCGAGCTGCGGTCGTGCCTCGCCCGCGTTCCCCGAGGCGAGGAGGATCCTGGCCTCGGCGGCCGCGAGCGCCGTCTGCCCCAGCTCGGTCGGCGCCGCGTGCGCGCGCTTCAAGAGGTCGGCGGCCTCCTCGAGCGCGCCGCCGGCGACAAGTGCCTCCGCTGCGAGGACCACCGTCTTCGGGAAGATCAGCGCAGGCTCGGTCGCTGCCACTCTCCGGCCCAGCTCGAGCGCCTCGTCGAGCCGCCCGCGCGCGAGCGCGACTCGTACCCGGGCAGGCGTGTCGTAGACGATGTCCTGGAGCTCGTTCGCCGCTGAAGGAGGCGGAAGCTCGGCGTCGGCCTCCTGAATCCGCCCGAGCTCGACGAGCGCCTCGGTCACGGCGAGTGCGGAACGCCAGACGAACTTCTGCGCTCCTTGGCTGTCGTGCCGCTCCCTCGCTCGCATCGCTAGCTCGAGGGCCTCGCGAGGCAAGGCGAGCTCGAGCAGCGCCCATGCCCTCGCAATCTCTCCGCCGGCCGAGACGTGGACGTGGAACATGATCCGGTCCTGCTTCTCGAGCGCCTCTTCCAGCCCGCCGGCGACGGCGTGGACGCGATCCCAGATCTCGTTGTAGAGGACGTTCGAAGCGATGACCACGTAGCCCTTGCCGTAGGCCTCGCGGAAGCACTCGTCCATCAGCGTGAACTCGCGGGCGGTCCCGTAGTGGCCGAGCGCGGCCACGCTCAGGGCCCAGACGCGCTCGAAGTCGGCTCCGGCCTCCTCGGCGATCTCGACCGCGCGTTCCGCTGCCGCGAGGCACTTGTCGTACTCCAGCTGGAACCCGTGAATCCCGGCAATCCGTAGGTGAGCAAGCGCGAGGTCGGCCGAGGGGCCTTCGCCCTCCAGTGCCGCGACCGCGTGCTCGAACTGCTCCATGGCCGCCTCAGGCCGATCGAGCTCCCACCGGCACCGGCCGAGGTAGATCCGAGCCTGCGCCGCCTCGACGGGCCGGCCGAGCTCCGTGAGCTCTCGGACTGCCTCCTCGAGGAGCTGCTCGGCGGCGGTCGGTTCCCCGTGGTACCACCGAAGCCGGCCGATGCGGAGCATGAGCCGCGCTCGCTCCAGCTGGTCGGAGACGTGCGGCAGGACGCGTTCGAGCAGCTCGGCGGCCTCTCTGAATGCGACCGACCGCTCGGCCTCCTCCGCGGCTCGGAAGCAGGCGTCGACGGCCTCATCCGTCCGTCCCGCCTCCAAAAGGTGGCGGGCCACAGCCATCGCGCTGCCGCCGGTCGTGAGCAGGGCGTCGGCCGCCCGCGAATGAATGCGCTGCCGTTTGGGCACCACCGTGTCGACGGCGATTGCCTCCTGCGTGAGGGCGTGGCGCCAGCTGTACCGACCGCGCACCTCCTGGTCCTCTTCGAGAAGCTGCTGCGCGACGGCGCTCTCGAGCGCCGCGAGCACGTCAGCTTCCTCGGCTTCCGCCACCTCGGCGAGCAGCGAGTACTCGAACGAGCGGCCGAGAACAGCCCCCGTCCGCAGGACGTCGACCTGGACCGGGTCGAGCCGACCGAGGCGGAGCAGCACTGCCTCGCGCACCGTCTCGGGCATTCGGAGCGCATCGAGCCGCCGTTGCTCCCAGCCGCCGCCGGTACGAACGATCTCGCGCCGGTCGAGCGCGTCCCGCAGGAGCTCCTCGAGGACGAATGGGTTGCCTTCGGAGCGGGCGTGGACGAATTCGGCGAGCTCCTCGCTCACGGCGTCTGCGTCCAGGATCGAGGCGATCATGTCGGCCACCTGGTCCGACGTCAACGCTTCGACGGGGACGGTTTCTGCGAGCCCGACCCGCTGCCAAACCTGGACGGTGCGAGTCAGTGGGTGCCGACGGTCGAGCTCGTCGCTTCGATAGGTGGCAAGCAGCATCACCCGGCTTCGCACGAGCCTGCGCGCGACGTAGTCGAGCAGGTGCCTGGTCGAGCCGTCGGCCCAGTGGACGTCGTCGAGAACGACTAGGAGCCCACGGTCCCTCGCCCAGAGCTCCAGCAGCGAGACGACGGACTCGAACATCCGCTGCTTGGCCTGGTCGGGATCGCCGTTCCGAACGCCTGGCGCACCGTTACCGAGCTGCGGAAACAGCTGCGACAGCTCCCCGGTCATCGGCCCCAGCTCGGCGCGCAGGAGTTCCAGGTCGGACTCGCCCAGCTGGTTTCCGATCGCCTCGACGAACGGGAGGTACGGGAGCGAGAGCTCCACCTCCGAGCAACTCCCCCAGAGCACGCCGCAGCCGAGCTTCCGCGCGCGCCGGGTCAGCTCGTTGGCGAGCCGTGTCTTGCCGATCCCCGCCTCACCGGCGACGAGGACGAAGCGGCCGTCGCCTCGATTCGCGGCCAGGAGTGCGTCCTCGAGCTGGGACAGCTCCTCTTGCCGGCCGATGAGGACAGGCGACGAAACCCGCTGGAGCATCCTCGGATTGTGGCAAGCCTGCTACGCGCTGCGTCCCGCGGGTCTCACCCGGTCCCGATAGGGATTCCGTCGGCCTCATGCGCCGACTCGACCCCGATCGCGCCGTGGAGCACCTCCCGCGCCTCTACCGGGCAGCCCGCGCCTGGACGCGCTCCCGCGAGGACGCCGAAGACGCGGTGCAGGAGACGTATGCCCGCGTACTTGCTCGTCCGCGGCTCCTGCGCGGCGAGGACGAGCTCGGCTACCTGCTCCGGTCCCTACGCAACACGCTCGTCAGCCGGCGGCGGACCGAGAGCCGCCGCCCGCAGACGACGCCGCTCGTCGACGAGCCGACTGGCTCGGCCGACCCCGCGGAGACAGTGGAGAGCCGTCAGGTCTATGCGGCCATCCGCGAGCTTCCGGAGGAGTTCCGCGAGGCGCTCGTCGCGGTCGACATCGTCGGGCTCTCCTACGGCGAGGCCGCCCGGGCGCTCGGGGTGCCGGAGGGCACGGTGACGAGCCGGCTGGCCCGTGCCCGGGACCGGGTTGCCTCCCGCCTCGAGGCCGGTCAGTAGTAGCGGGCGAGCGCGAGCAGCTTGTCGCGCGGCACGGCCCCGACGAGCACGCAGGTGCGGCCGAGGCGGCGCCAGGTCACCGCCAAGCGGCCGTCGACGCGGAGTGTGTGGAACGTGACGTCGCGGTACGTCGAGCCCGGAGCGTCGGGCCGCTTCAGACCGTCGCCGGCGACGATCACATAGGCAATTCGCCGGCCGGCCTTCTCGTAGAAGACGGTGGTGGCGTTCCGGCCGTCGAGCCGGTCACGGCGCACGCCGATCGCTCGCCAGCCGAACCGGCGGAGCAGATCAGGGAACACGACGCCCTCGACGTCGAGCGCCAGCTGCGCGTCGTTGCGACCGGATGCGGCCGGTGCGGGACCGCTCGCCGGCCGGTCGGCGAGCTCGGCCGCCTCGGCCACCGTCGGGCCCGCGGGGCCTCCGCCGAGGACGAGCACGGCGACGACGGCGACGACGGCTACCAGCGCGCCGGCCAGGCCGAGCCGCGGGACGACCCCGCCCGCTCGACCAGGCCACAACCGCCTGCGTTTTGCCTCGACCGCCTCCTGCAACGACGGCGGCACCGGCTCGCGGTCCAGCGAACGCGTGGCCTCGAGGGCCCGCCGCTGGCGCTCGAGCAGCTCCTGAAGCTCAGGGGAGGCGGCGACGGCGGCCTCGACGGCCGCGCGCCGATCAGCCGGAAGCGTTCCGTCCGCGAGCGCGCACAGATCCGCCAGCTCCCGCTCGCTCGGCTGCGACGCCGCGTCGCTCATCGCTCCTTCTCGCTTACCACAGAAATCGACTCCAGAGGGAAGGACGCCTCGGGCCCTCGAGTCCTTCCCGGGAAGGATCCGCACCTTCCCGGCGTCTGCAGTGAATGGAAGGAGAACACGACCCACGGGAGGACATCCCATGAAGCGACTAGCGATTGTCGGCGCCCTTGTGGTCGTCGTTGCCCTGATCGTCGTGCTCGCGGCGATGGGCGGCGGTGGCGGCGGCGGAGGAGGCGTCGGGTACTAGCCGTTCCTCGACGCCGAAGGCTCGAAGCGGGGGCCGAACGGGCCCCCGCCCACCGGCGCCGTCTGGTTTGGATCAGGCCGCCGCGAAGAGAATCTCGACGCGCTCCCAGCGCCGCGTCTCGCAGCTGTCGGTGCGGTCGAACTGGGTCTCGACAGGCTCCGCGCGGTACGTGCCTCGGACGACCGCGACCTCGGGGCCGCTCTTCTTGAGCACGCAGGGGAGCTCCAGCGGAAGCGGGCCGAACGGATCCTCGATCGTCCGGAGGTGCGCGCAGGCCCTAGCCGGGCTTCGGTGTGTCCCGCCGGGCGGGTCGCACATAAGCGTGGTGCTGAACGAGCCCAGTCCGCGACCCTTCGGCCAGACGGTGATCTGGAGGGCCGTCGGTGGATCCGAGGCCCGGAAGAGCGGTGCCAGGCGGGCCCAGCGACGGGCTTCGCACCCGTTCCGGCGGTGGAAGGCGGCGCTCACCCGGCGGCCGTTGACTGTTCCGCGGACGAGCGCCTGCTGCGGTCCGTAGAAGCGCCGATCGCAGGCCTGGTCGCGTGGAACCGGCGTGAGGGCGCCGAGGTTCGCAAGGAGCTGCCGGCAGGCTCGGGCAGGCGCGGGATGGGCGCCGCCGACCGGACCGCAGCGCAGCGTCAGCTGCCGGCTCTGTGCGGGGGCATCGCGGCCCTGGGGCCAGACGGTGATCGTGAGGCGGGCGTGGCCAGCCTGACCGGCGGCCGACCCGGCCCCCGGAAGGGCGACGAGCAGGAGCGCGGCCGCGAGCAGGACGCGCATGGCGGGAGGATACCCGGGCGGAGGCGGGCGGAAACCCGCCTCCGCGCCGGCTCAGATCACTTGCACCCGGGCAGCCTGAACGCACCGATTCGCGTCCGCCACGGGGCCAGCGGCCCGATCTGGGTCATGTACTCGTTGATGTAGTAGAAGGTGCAGTCGTCCCTCGGGTCGACGTTCAGCGACGTGTAGTCGCCCCAGCGGGAGTTGGTCGTCATGTTCACGCCGCTGCCGGCCTGCATCTCGGCCTCGCCCAGCGACAGCTCGCCGAGCGGGTCGTCGCGGAGGCGTCCGGCGTACCGGATGCCCGGGAACACCGTCGCGCTCGAGACGCTGTACCCGACGGCCAGGTTTCCGTCCCGGTCCTGAGCGGCGCTTCCCATCCAGCGGTGTACGCCGTCGTTCGGCGCCCAGGTCCCTTCCTGGTGGATGACGGGGTCACGCGGGTTGCGGAGCTCCCACCAGCGGACGCCGGCGATCCCGGGCCGCGCCTCGACCGACTGGTTGGTGACGAGCGACTCGTACTGACCGAAGTTGCGGTACTGGAGCCGCCAGGTCGGCCGCTGCCGGTAGGAGAGGATGTCGAGGAACTGCGTCGGCCCGACGCCGGGCTGCGGGATGCAGTCGCGGCTGCCGAGCGGTCCGACGCACGGGAAGATCGTGTCGAAGTTCGCGATCGGAATCTGCTTCGTGAGCATGAAGGTCGAGCTCGCGGGGTTCTTGAAGTCGATCGAGGCCTCGAACCAGTTGATGCCGTCGAACGGCGCCCCGTCCGGGAACTCGGTGTCCATCGTGCCCATGAAGTACTCGGGGCTGTGCGGCGGTGGGTGCTTGCGACCGTCGAAGTCGGCGGGCAGGAGCCCGTCGCCGCGAAGGTAGGCGGGGCCTGTGAGCTGGAACGAGACCACGGTCGGGTTCGGATCTCCCTTGACGAGCGCTTTCCGGTCGATCGCGTAGATGCCGATCGACTCCGGCGCGGTGCCCTGGTTCGCGAACTCACGCGTCGTGATGTAGAGCCCGTCGTCCATCACGCCGTACTTCGGGTAGTCGGGGAAGTTCGTCCCCGGGGTCACGAAGGCGTAGCGGTGGTACGGCCCGAGCGGGTCGTCCGTGGCCGAGATCGCGACGCAGTTGTAGAACGGGTTGGGGGGCACCGGCGGGGCCGGGGGGACCGACGCTAGGCCCTTCGTCGTGAACTGCGTCAGGATCCAGCGGTCCGAGAGCTCGTCGTAGACGACGATCGGATCGCCGCTGGGATCGGTGCACTCCGTGATCGGGAAGTTCTGCCAGAGCGAACCGAGCGGGGCCGGCCCGAACAGGAGCCCGCCCTGCTTCGTGTAGATGGCGAAGGTCAGGTTGACCATCGCGACGTAGTGGTTTCGCCCCACGTCGCCGTCCGGATCCGGCGGGTTGACGCCGTTCGGGAACTGCGGGGCGTAGATCCTGATGTTGTCCGCATTGCTCGGGCCCTCGAACGTGAACAGCGGGCCCGCGATCGTGTTCGCGACGGCTGCCTCCTGCAGCGCGCCGTCGCCCTCGAAGCCGTTGTCGGCCGGTGAAGCCTCGCCGCGTTCGCCGACGTCGGCGGACGGAGCCTCAGCAGGCACGACCGTCGGCATGTCACGGAGCGGCGGGGTCGTGTCGAACGCGACCACCTCGCCGATGTTTGGCTTCAACGGCCCTGGGCTTCCACTCGCGGGGCCGGCAACGACGGCGGCGCACGCCGCGACCGCGCCGGCTGCGAGGAGCACTCGTAGTCCGGACATCTGTCCTCCCTCCTAGTGACGGCGGGTCCTAGGTGCGCGGGATTCTTTCAAATGACCGGGGCGCGCGATGTTCCGCGCCCTGTTCGGGCCCGTCCGGAGGGTGCATCATCGATGCAGAGCAACCGTGACAGCCCTCGAGATCGTCGGCCGCGACGAGGAGCTGGCGGTCGTCGCCAGCTTCCTCGCCGACACTGACTCCCTTCCTCGCGTACTCGTCATCGAGGGCGAGGCCGGGATCGGCAAGACGACCGTCTGGCGGCATGTGGTCGAGGAAAGCAGCGCGGCGGGGTATCGCGTGCTCACCGCGCGGCCGGGGCGCTCGGAGGCGCAGCTGGCCTTCGCCGGGCTCTCCGACCTCTTCGAGGGCTCGCTCGACGACGTGCTCCCTGCGCTGCCGCCGCCGCAGGCCCGCGCGCTACGAATCGCGCTCCTGCTCGACGATCCGGGCCCGCGCCCTGCTGACCCACGCTCTGTCGCGGCGGCCGTGCTCGGGTCGTTGCGCCACCTCACGCCACGGGAATCGTTGCTGGTCGCGATCGACGACGTCCAGTGGCTCGATGCGTCGTCGGCCGGGGCACTCGAGTTCGCTCTGCGCCGCCTGGCCGACGAGGCGGTCGCAGTCTGCATGGCCCTGCGAGCGTCGGAACCGTCCGCGTTGTCGGTCACGGGCGTCGACGAGCAGCGGGTGAAGCTCCGGCCGCTGACGCTCGGTGCGTTGCACCGGATTCTTGTCTCCCGCCTCGGGCTCGCGTTGCCTCGTCCTGCGCTGCGGCGTGTCACGGAAGTCTCCGGCGGGAACCCGTTCTTCGCGCTCGAGATCGCGCGGGCGGTCGAAGAGCAGAGGCTCGAGCCCTCCGGCCCTCACGACCCGCTGCCGGTCCCGGCCGGCCTCACCGAGCTGCTCGGCGGCCGCCTGGCTGCGTTGCCGAGCCAGACGCGGGAGGCACTTCTCGTCGCCGCGCTCGCCGCCGAGCCAACGGTTCCGATCGTCTCGGCCGTGCTCGACAGCGACGGCTGGCAGCGGCTCCGACCTGCTGAAGAACGGGATGTGATCGCCTTTCACGGCGAGCAGGTTCGGTTCTCCCATCCGCTGCTCGCGGCCGCGGTCGAGGCTGAGGCCGATCTCGAGCAAAGACGCCGCGCACACGCCCGCCTCGCAACCGTGGTCAAGGACCCAACCTCCCGCGCCCGTCACCTGGCGCTCGCCTCTTCCACTCCGAACGAGAGCATTGCCGCGGTGGTTGCGGACGCAGCCGCCCACGCGGCCGCGCGAGGCGCGACGGCGGAAGCAGCGCAACTTGCCGACCACGCCCATCGGCTCACCCCGGCAGACGAGCCGGAAGCTGCGCTAATCCGGCTTGTCGACGCCGCACGCAAACATGCGGCCACAGGGGAGGCACAACGTGCCGAAGCGCTCCTCCGGCAGGAGCTCACAACGCTGCCGCCGGGCCCGAGACGCACCCGCGTCCTCTCGGAGCTCGCCGACGTCGAGCCGAGCATGGAGCGGAGCGTCACGTTGCTTCGCCGCGCACTGGAGGAGGCGAGCGGCGACGACGAGGTCCTCTCGGACGTCCATCTGCAGCTCGCTGCCAAGCTCCGCATCACGGAGGACGTCTGGCGGGCGGAAGCGCACGCGCGTGAAGCTCTCGCGATCGCCGACCGGCTCGGAGACGTTCCAACTCTGGTCCGCGCGCTCGCAAGCGTGAGCCTGCTCCGCTTCAACTCCGGTCACGGAGTCTCCGACGCGGTTCTCCAAAGGCTGCTCCGCCTGGAGCGTCGCGGCGGCTCGCTGGAGGTGACTCGGAGCCCCCGATTCGACGTCGCCGAACAGCTCGTCTGGGTGGGCCGCCACGACGAGGCGCGTCCGTTGCTCGAAGGGCTTCGTGACGAGCTGCGCTCGCGCGAGGACATCGAGGAATCGGCGGCGCTCTGGTACCTCGCCTTCGTCGAGCTGATGGCGGGGCGGTGGACGCTCGCCGCCGAGTACTCCGAGCGGGGAGAGCTCCTCGAGGAGCAGGCGGGCTTCGATGTCAGCCCTCCGATGCTCTGGTGCCGCGCGAGCGTCAGCGGGCATCGCGGCGAGGCCGACGCCGCGTTGAGGTACGGGACGCTTACGGTCGACGCGGCGGAGCGGACGGGCGCGCGAGCCTTCGCCGCCAACGGCCACGGTGCGCTCGGCTTCCTGGCGCTGTCGCAGGACGACGTTCGCGAAGCACGCGACCAACTTCGGGCCTGGCAGGAGATCTGGGCCACGACCGGCTATCTCGAGCCGGGGATGTGGCTCTACGGACCCGATGTCGTCGAGTCCTCAGTAGCCGTCGGGGAGCTGGACGCGGCCTTGGCCGCACTCGAGCTGTTCGAGGGACGCGCGCTGGCGCTCGACCGGGCACATGTGCTCGCCCAGGCAGCCCGGGGGCGCGCGCTGATCGCGGCCGCCGACGGCGATCTTTCGGAGGCCTCAGCGCAGATCGAGCGCGCGCTCGCCGAGCACGCGCGCGTGCGCATTCCCTTCCACGAAGCGCGCACGTACCTCGCGCTCGGCTCGATCGAGCGCCGTCGCCGCCGTCGGCGGGCCGCTCGGGACGCGCTGGAGCGGGCACTGGCCGAGTTCGAACAGCTGGGCGCACGGCTCTGGGCAGACAGGGCGAGAGAAGAGCTTGCGCGGGTGGGCGGGCGTGCCCCATCCCGCGGGGAGCTCACGCCAACCGAGCGGAAGGTCGCCGAGCTGGTCGCCGAGGGGCTGGCGACGAAGGACGTGGCCTCACGCCTGTTCGTCTCGCCGCGGACGGTCGACGGCCACTTGGCACACATCTACGCGAAGCTCGGTGTCCGCTCGCGAACGGACCTCGCGCATCGGCTCGCCGAGACTCCGACCAAAGACAGCCAGCCCGGCAGCTCAGCGGTCAAGCCCATGTGACGTGAGCTCGGTTCTCGAGCGGACGTTCAACTTGCGGTAGACGCGCGATAGGTGCGCCTCTACCGTCTTCACGCTCATGAAGAGCTGCGCAGCGATCTCTTTATTCGTCGCGCCGCTCGCTGCGAGCTCGGCAACCTGGCGTTCTGCGGCGCTTAGTTCTCCCTCGGCGCGATAGAGGCCGGTTCGCTCGAGGTCGAGCCGGGCGCGTTCGCACCAGATTCGGGTACCGAGTTGCGCGAAGATCGCCAGCGCACGCTCGAGGCTTTCCCGCGCCTCCGCCTTGCGTTTCGCGCGGCGCTCGATAGCGCCCGCCGCGAGCAGCATCCGCGCATGCTCGAATGGCTCGAAGTGGTGTGCGTGCACCGTGTTCGCTTCGCCGATAGCCGCTCGTGCGCCCGACACGTCGCCCAACTCCGCCAGGACGAGGGCGCGACACCGAAACGATGCGGCGACCCAGGACGGGAGGTCTACCCTTCGCGCGCGCTGCTCGAGCTGTTGGGCAAGCTCCTTCGCCTCGGCCGTCCGACCGAGACCGAGGAGCGCCTCGACCGCGTTGGCGGCGGCGCGGAACGCGACAGCGTCTCGGAGCGGTTCGCCGGCCGGGAGCGTGACAAGCGTGTGAAGCCGGTCGAGCGCAGCCCTAAAGTTGCCGAGCGACAGCTCGAGCAGTCCCAGCGCGGCTTCTGTTCGAGCGAGCGTGTCGACGAGACGCTCGCGCGTGAGCTCGATACTGCGAAGACCGGAGGCGCGGGCGACCTCGACGTTCCCCACGTGCGCCTCGGCGAGGACTCGGGCAACCAGCGTCAACGCCACACCTTCGCCACCCTCCCAGAGCGCCTCAGCCTCGAGCGAGTGCGTCAGCGCGCGCTGGTAGTTGCCCTCGCGACACTCGAGCTCGACGAGATATGTGAGCGGCACCGCGCGGGAAGCTAGGCCCAGCGCCAGCCCGTGCTGATATGCCTCCTCCAACGCCTCCCGTGCCTCCGCGAACCGGTCGGAGTCGAGCAAGATCGCACCGCGCCATGTGCTCGGACTGTTGATCAGCGACAGGGGCCTCTTCAGCGACCGCTCGAGCGCCACGGCCTCGTCGAGCAGTGCGAGCGCGCGCTCTGCCCGCCCATGGGCCTCCGGCAGCGCTTGCGCGGTGAGGGCCTTGACGAGCGGGGCGGCGTCACCCGACTTCGTCGCGGCCGAGACCGCCGCGCGCGCGTGAGCCACCCCGCTGTCTCGGTTCCCTCGTCGGAGCTCGATCAGCGACGCGTCGGTGTGCGCGACCGCCAGCAGCTCGGGATCGCCCGCTGCCTCCTCCGCCGCGCGCAGCAACGTCGCAGGGTCCCATTCGATGAATCCGAGGAGCGCGAACGCACCGGCACGTGGGCGTCCGGCGGGAAGCCTCGAGACAAGTCGGCGAAGGATCTCGATGCTGCGCCCGGTATCTCCGGCTCGACCGGTGTAGCGTGCCGCCTGGGTCGCGCGCCGCGCCGAGTCCTCGATCCGATTGGCGGGTGTGAGTCGCTCGGCATGCACGGCCAGCTCGGCCGCGGTCTCGGGAATGCCCCGCTCCGCTGCCTTGTCCGCAGCGGCCTCGAGCGTTGCAGCGATCGCCTCGTCGGGCACATCGCTGCCGCGGCCGAGATGCAGTGCCTGCTCTTCCGGATCGTCAACGAGAGCGGCGAGCAGGCGATGCGCCTTCCGGCGCTCCGCCGGCTCCGCTTCGTCGTAGACGACCGCTGCAAGCAGCGGGTGCTCAAAGCGGAGGCGGTCACCGTCGCGCTCGAGTACGTGCGCCGCCAGTGCTTCCTCGAGCCCGGCCTCGTCCGCTCCCGCCGCGTCGAGAAGCACGGCGGTCGGCTTTCCGAGCGCGGCCGCGTGCAGGAGCGTCCGCCGCGCGCCGCCGCTCAACGACGCGAGCCGGCCGCGAATCGCCGCCGTCAAGCTCTTCGGCAGGGGCGGCTCTTCGTCGGGAGCGAGCCCGCCTTTGCGCGCCACGGCGTCGGCGATCTGAAGCGCGAAGAGCGGATTGCCTCCCGATACGCGGTGGACAGCGCGCCAGCTCGGCGGCGGAAGCGATACGTCCCTATGCGACCGGACGACGCTCTCGAGCTCACTGAGCGCGAGCGGACCCAGCACGAGCCGCGTGATCCTCTCTGGAGGAAGAGCAGCGTCGATATCTAGCGGCGCACGCGCGTCGTCGCCTCGGACTGTCGTGAAGAGGCCGATGCGCTCGCCGCCGTCGAGTCGTCGGAAGGCGAAGCGGAGTGCGTCGCGGGACGGAGCGTCAAGCCACTGGGCATCGTCGATCGCGACGATGGTCGAGCCACCGGAGGCCAGACTGGAGATGGCGGCGAGTGTTCCGCGGGCCAAGGCGACACGGTCGAGTGATTGTGTCGCGTCCACGCGCCGGAGAGCGACCTCGAGCGCATCGCGCTGCGGCGCGGGAAGCGAGGCCAGCACCTCCTGCGGAATGCTCTCGAGAAGATCGGCCAACGCGACGTACGAAAGGCCCGCCTCCGTCTCGGCAGGCCGGCAGCTCAGGACCCGAAACGAGCGCGTACGCGCGGAGGCCACTCCCGCGCGCCAAAGCATTGACTTCCCTATGCCAGGCTCGCCGCTTACGAACAGGGCAGCTGGGCCTGCACGTAGCGAGTCGTGGAAAGCCTCGACCGCGGCAAGCTCCGTCTCGCGCCCGATCACTTCACGCCTCCCCAGTCAAGCGTCTCGGCTCGAGTGTAGGCCCACGGACTCCACACATAGGGATTCCCCCGATACGTCCTCGTTTCAGGGCGTCTACCGGGCACAGGCTGTGTGATACGTGTGTAGTCGACGTGGTGCCTAATTCGGCAACGGCGTCGGCTGAGGTCGCCGATTAGTCGGGCTGCGCACGCGGGCGAAGCCGGCTTGTTCCTGCCGACGATCCGCGGCAGGGTCACAAACTGCGTGGAATCGTCATATAAGACGCATGAAGAACGGGGAGCAACGCTCCGATACCGAGCTTCTGCTCGCGGCGCGCACAAGCTCTGACGAATTCGGCGTCTTCTACGAGCGCCACTTCGCTTCGGTGCTCGCCTTCTTTCGGCGCCGGGTGCGTGGCCCGGAGGAGGCCTTTGATCTCACCGCCGAGACGTTCGCCGCCGCACTTGGCTCGCTCCTTCGCTTTCAGCCGGGACCAGAGCCGCCGCAGGCGTGGTTGTTCGCGATCGCGCGCCACAAGTTGAGCGAGGCGCTGCGTAGCGGCCGAGTTCAGGACGAGGCGCGGCGTGCGCTCGCGATGCAGCCGATCGAGCTCGATGACGAGGCGATCGACATCCTCGAGACGACGGCGAACGCTCCGGTGATCGAGTTGCTCGGGACCTTAACTCCCGAGCAGCGCGAGGCGATCGAGGCCCACCACCTCGAGCAGCGCGGCTACGCCGAGATCGCAGCTGAGCTTCGCTGCTCGGAGAGCGTCGTCCGCAAGCGCGTGAGTCGCGGCCTTGCTGCCCTGCATGCCCACCTTCGAAAAGGAGAGGTCTCGTGAGTGATCCCGTCCGCGACCTAAAGCAGGAGCTGTTGGCGGCCGCTGAACGCCAACAGGGACACGCTGCTGTTCCTGCCGATCGCGGGCGCTTGCGAGCGCATCTCGGCCGAAACCGCCTCGTTGCTGCAGCGCTGTCAATCGCCGCCGCCGTGGCATTGCTCTTTACGTCTCCGTGGAGCAATTCGCCTAGCTTCCTTGCGAGGGCGGAGGCGGCACTCACGCCACCCGCCCGGATGATCCTGCACGAGAGGTGGGAGACGACGACAACGTCGACGGATCCCGCGTGCACGGTCACACGTGGTCCGAGCGAGATCTGGATCGACGAGACGCCGCCGTACAACTATCGCCTTCTTGTGAACGACTTCCCGCCGGAATCGGCAGTTGGTCCGCGCGCGCTTGCCTGCTCGAGCGGAGCGCCCGCCGAGCTCGGCGGCGCGCTCGGCACGACGCCGACACTCAGGTTCGTGCCACCGAACACGCTGAGCGGTTTGCCGTTCCGGTACGCCCGCGAACTGGACCCCGTGACAAGGCTTCGCGAGGCGATCGGCGCGGGAACCGCGCACCATGAAGGCAAGACCCGGCTCAACGGGCACACAGTCGAGCGCATCCGAATCGATCCCCCGTCCGACTGCCCCTATCCCCCGTGTTCGCGGGAGCCCGGCTACGCGTACGTCGACCCCGAGACCTTCTACCCGGTCCAGACCGAGAGTCCTCAGGGGTTCATCGCTGAGGGCGGCGGCTCCATCGTCGTACGCCTCCACGTCATCCAGCGCATCCTGACGTTCGAGTACCTACCCCGAACCGAGGCGAACCTCGCGCTTACCGACATCCGGGCACAGCACCCGAACGCAACCGGACCGTAGTGGCATCCGAGAGGAGCCAGCAATGAATGGGAATGGGGTTCGCTCCGCTCCGTCGTTCTGGTGAGCGCGGCCGCAGACGTGAGATGGCCGCCCGATCACTTCACGCCTCCCCAGTCAAGCGTCTCGGCTCGAGTGTAGGCCCACGGACTGCACACATAGGGATTCCCCCGATTCGTCCTCGTTGCAGGCCGCGTACCGTCGATGGCGCCAATGAAGCTCATCACTCTCGCCCTCGGCCTGACGCTGCTGCTCGCCCCGGCATCGATTGCCGGGCACCAGTACGTCGAGAAGCGAACGCTTCAAGCCCGTGTCGCCAGGCTGGAGCGAGAACAACGGCTGGTCCAGAACGTCCTCTACCTCAAGTCCACGGGTGTCCTTCCAATCCTGCTCCAGACCCGGCTGCGGGTCGAAGCCGCGGAGGCTGCAACCAGAGGCGTCAGAGAGGATCTGGAGTTCTGCATCCGCTACCGGCCGGATCGAGTTGCCCTCATCGAACCGGCCTGCTTCGGCTTCCTGCCGGCCAGCAACTGAGAGGGTGATGGTAAGAGCGGCGTCGTGCTGGCTCGTGTCGGCGGACGCGCGCCCCCGCTCGGCTAAAGACAGGCAGGATTACCCGTATCGCTCGTGCACGTTCGTCCGTACGTTCGAACTCGTGCGGACGTATGTCGTCGAGTCGTACCTGAGCCGACAGCGCGCCGAGCGCCTGGGCGAGACTGCCGGAGTCATCCGTGGCGTCGCCGAGGAGCTCACGGCTGCGGGATCACCGGTGCGGTGCGAGCGCTGGGAGTTCCTCGCGGAGGACGAGCTCTGCCTCCACTTCTTCGAGGCCGAGTCCGCTGAAGCCGTAGCGCATGCCCTCGAGCGAGCCGGCCTACGTTGCGAGCGCATCGTCGAGACGGTGTCGTCCCGTGGCTGAGCCGACCGTCTCTGGGGCAGCGACGAACCTCCGGCACGGCACCGTCACCTTCCTCTTCACTGACATCGAAGGCTCGACGCGCCTTGCAGCCCAGCTCCGTGAACGGTACGGCGAGGTCCTCGCTGCGCATCAGCGTCTCCTGCGAGAAGCGTTCGCGGACGCGGGAGGCCGGGAGATCGATACCCAGGGCGACTCCTTCTTCGTCGCCTTCGCCCGCGCCAAGGACGCCGTCGCGGCGGCGATCGGGGCCCAGCGTGCACTGGCCGCCCATCCCTGGCCGGTACACCTCGGTGTGCGGATCGGCATCCACACGGCCGATCCGGAAGTCGGCGCCGACCGGTACGTCGGCCTGGGAGTCCACCGTGCCGCCCGAATCTGTGCAGCGGCGCACGGCGGCCAGATCGTCGTCTCGAACGCGACGCGCGAGCTGATCGAGGACGACCTGCCGGAAAGCGTCGAGCTCAGCGACCTAGGCGCGTTCGAGCTCAAGGACCTGGAGCGGCCTGAGCGGATCTACCAGGTTCGAGCGCCCGGCCTTCCGGACGACTTTCCGCCGCTTCGCACCTTGTCGGCAGACGACGGCGTGACCGCGTTCGTCGGCCGCGAGGACGAGCTCGCCGACGCCGTCGCTGCCCGCACGATGGGCGGCGAGCCCGGTGAGCCGTCCACGGCTGGAGCACCTGGTCGGCCGTTCGTCGGCCGGGAGAAGGAGCTCGAGGAGCTCCGCACGGCTCTCGATCTCGGTGCCGCCCGGCGAGGATCGGTCTTCCTCATCACGGGAGAACCGGGCATCGGCAAGACCAGGCTGATGCAAGAGGTCGCAGATGTCGCACTCAATCAGGGTTGGCGTGTCCTCATCGGACGGTGTTGGGAGGAGGGAGGCGCCCCCGCCTACTGGCCGTGGATCCAGGTCGTTCGAGCGGCGGGAGGTGAGTTCGAGCGGCTGGCGGCGCCGATTCCGGACTCCGCCCCGGGCGGCGCTGACCCCGACAGCGTCCGCTTCCGGCTCTTCGACGCCGCCACGCGATTCCTGCTCGGCGCCGCGCGCCTGCGGCCGCTCCTGATCGTCCTCGAGGATCTCCATGCGGCGGACGTCTCCTCGCTTCTGCTGCTCCGCTTCGTCGGCGAGGCGATCGACCAATCGCCGATCCTCGTCCTCGGCTCGTACCGTGAAGGCGAGAGCCGAGTCCACGAGCAGGGCCGGCTCTTCGGCGAGCTCCTGCGGGTCTCACATCGAATCACGCTTCGCGGGCTCAGCGTCGACGAGGTCGAGACCTACGCCGCGAGCGTGGTCGGCGACCGCGTGGCTCGCCCGGTTGCGCCCCGACTCCACGCCGTCAGCGGCGGAAATCCGTTCTTCCTCGGTGAGCTGGTCCGGCTTCTGGCGGCGAACGGGCTGTTCGAGCGCGCCGACGAGCGGATCACCGACCCCATGCTCCGCGTCCCGGAGGAGGTGCGCACCCTCATTCGGCGGCGCGTTGCCGGTCTCTCGCCCGAGGCGATGGCCACGCTGCGCGTCGCCGCCGTCATCGGCCGCGCCTTCGACCTTCGCGTTCTCGACCACATCAGCCAGCTGAGCACGTCGCGGCTCCTCGACGTCCTCTCCGAGGCCATGGAGGCCGGAGCGCTCGTCGAGACGGGGACGCGCTATTCGTTCGTCCACGAGCTGGTCCGCGAGACGCTCTACGAGGACCTGCCGGCCAGTCAGAGACGCGAGCTTCACCTCACCATCGGGCGCGTCCTCGAGGAGCTGGGTCGGGCCGACGTCGACGAGCACCTGTCGGAGATCGCGCACCACCTGGCGGAGGCGGCGCCGCTCGGCGATCCGGACACGGCTGTCCGGTACCTCGTGCGGGCCGGGGACCGCGCCTCGACGTTGCTCGCATACGAGGAGGCGGCGCTCGACTACGGTCGCGCGCTCGAGCTACTCGATGCCGTCGAGGATGCGTCGGCGGAGCGTCGTGGCGATCTTCTCCTCCGCCTCGCCGACGCGCAGTGGCGGGCCGGGGACGCCCGCGCCGCGCGCTCGAGCTTCGAGCAGGCGACGGAGGTCGCGCGGAGGCTGGGCGACTCGGAGCTGCTGGCCCACGCCGCGCTCGGCTACGTCACCGCCCTCGGCGGGTTCCTGCTCTTCGCCCGCTTCGAGATCGGCGGGACCGGCGCCGGGCTGATCGAAGAGGCGCTCGCCGCGCTGCCGGACAGCGACAGCCCGCTCCGGACGCGGCTGCTTGCGCGCCTCGCCCTCGAGATGTACTCGGCCAACGAGCCGGTCGAGCGCCGCGTCGCGCTCAGCGGCGAGGCGATCGAGATGGCACGACGACTCGACGACTCGGAGGGGCTCGTGACGGCCCTGCACGCCCGCCACTGGGCACTCACGACACCTGAGCTGGTCCACGAGCGCCTCGCCCACAGCGAGGAGATGCTGCGAGTCGCGCGCGAGACGACCGACTGGGAAGCGGAGTTCCTGGCTCACAACTCCCGCTTCCACTGCCACCTCGAGCTGTGCGACGGACGCGCGATGGACGCCGAGATCGAGGCGATGACCCAGATCGCCGAGCTCATCCGTCAGCCGTCCTACCTCTGGCACACGGTCTGCCTGCGGGCCGTGCGCGCCACGCTGGACGGCCGGTTCGACGACGCCGAGCAGCTCGCACGCGAGGCGCTCGAGATCGGGCGGCTGCGGCAGACGACGTACTTCGCGTACATGTTCCGGTACGCCCAGCTCTTTGCGATCAGATGGGCGCAAGGCCGGCTCCCAGAGTTGTGGGGGTCGATCCGCGGCCACGCCGACCGATTCCCGTGGATCCCTCGGTGGCGTGACGCGCTCGCCGCTGCCGAGCTTGGCGACGAGCAGGCCGCTCGCGCCGAGATCGAGCGCCACGCGGCGCGGGACTTCGCCGACCTCCCGCGAGACGGGCTCTGGATCATCCATCTGAGCGGGCTCGCGGAGTGCTGCGTGCTGACCCGGGACGAGCGTCGCGGCGAGCAGCTCTACGAGCTTCTGCTGCCGTTCGCCGAGCGCAACGCCGTCTCGTACACGCAGCAGCCATTCGGTCCCGTCGCGCTGCGCCTCGCGGCGCTCGCGGCCATGCTCGGCCGGTGGGACGCCGCCGAGGGCCACTCCGAGACGGCCCTCGAGTGCTGTCGGCTGCTGGGCGCCCGCGCGATCGGCGCGCGTGCCCATTACCAGTACGGCGCCGCGCTGCTGGAGCGTGGCGACCAGACGGGGGCAGCGGCGCTGCTGGCCGAGGCGGGACGCATCGGCGGAGAGCTCGGGATGACCCGGTTGGTCGAGCGGATCGAGGGTCTGCCAACGGCGGAGACGACGTCGGGCCCGGCGCAAGCCTCCTTCCGCCGCGAAGGCGACTTCTGGACGATCGCCTACGGCGGCAAGACCTTCCGCCTACGTGACGTCAAGGGGCTCCGCTACCTCGCCTTCCTGCTCGGGTCACCCGGCAAGGAGATCCACGTGCTGGAGCTCGCAGAGGCCGCCGACGGTCTCGCCGCAGCCCGCCCGCGCCTCACGACCGGCAAGGCGGAGCCCGTGCTCGACGTTCAAGCGAAGGAGGCCTACCGCCGGCGGCTCGAGGAGCTCGGCGAGGACCTCCAGGAGGCGCGCGACTGGCGCGACCCGGAGCGGATCGCGCGGATCGAGGCGGAGATCGAAGCGCTCACCGACGAGCTCGCCCGGGCCGCCGGCCTCGGCGGTCGTGACCGCGAGCTGGCATCGCCTGCGGAGCGGGCTCGCGTCAGCGTCACGAAGGCGATCAAGGCGGCGATCAAGTCGATCGAGCGGCACTCGCCGGCCCTGGGTGCCCACCTCACCGCCTCGATCCACACGGGCCGCTTCTGTTCGTACGCGCCGCCCGGCGAGGCCCCGCCCAGGTGGTCGCTATGACGCCCCGTCACAACTGTTCCGGACGGTTTCACGCCTAGGAAGGGAGGAGCAATGACAGACGTCCAGGAGGCAAAGCGGGAGACGGGCACCGTCTACTCGCTCCACGGCTCGCTGCTCGAGGCCTGCTCGTGCGGCGTCGCGTGCCCGTGCTGGATCGGTGAGGACCCGGACGGCGGCGAGTGCTACGCGATCGTCGCCTACCACTTCGACACCGGCGAGATCGGCGGCCTCGACGTCTCGGACCTGAGCCTCGTGATCGTCGCCCACATCCCCGGAAACATCCTCGCCGGCAACTGGGAGGTGGTCGTGCTCATCGACAGCCGCGCGACGGAGGAGCAACGCGAGGCGATTCTGGCCGCGTTCACGGGTCAGCTTGGAGGCCCGCTCACCGACGTCTACCAGCTGATCGGGACGGTCAAGGGCGTCGAGACGGTCGAGATCCTCCACACCGTCGTGGACGGCGCGGGAACGCTCGAGGTGCCCGGGGTGATCGAGGCGGACATGGAGCCCTACCGCGGCCCGGACGGGTCGGTGACGACGCTGCAGAACTCCGTCTTCTCGACCGTTCCAGGCTCGCCGGCGTGGGTGGCCAAGGCAGGCAAGAACCGAGTGAGCCTGCCCCAGTACGGACTGTCCTGGGAGTACGAGGGCAGGAACGCGATCCAGGCCGACTGGTCGATCGAGCACGCGGCGTGACGGCGCTCGCCTCCACGCTCCGGCGAACCGGGCCGCCGCCCGTGCTGGCGGCGATCGCCGGGGCCTGGGCGCTCGCCCTCGTCGCGCAGTGGCTGGGGGCAGCGGGCGCGTTCCACCACGACGCGCTGATCGAGGGCGGCCTGGCGATGTGGGCCGCCCTCGGGCTCTTCCTCGTCTCCTGGCAGGCGATGATCGCGGCGATGATGCTGCCCTCGAGCCTGTCGTTCATACGTGTCTTCGAGCGGGCCTCGTCCAACCAGCCACGTGCGCGGGCGGCGATGGGAGCGTTCCTCGCCGGCTATGCAGTCGTCTGGACGGCGTTCGGCCTGTTCGCGTTTCTCGGCGACGCCGTGATCCACGAGCTCGTGCACCGCTACACCTGGCTGGAGCAGCGTCCGTGGCTCATCGCCGGGTCCGTTCTGGCGCTCGCAGGAGCGTTCCAGTTCTCGAGCCTCAAGGACGCGTGCCTGCGCGAGTGCCGCAATCCCGCGTCCTACCTGCTTCGCCACTACCGCCGCGGAGTCTGGGAGGCGTTCGGGATCGGCCGCGGCCACGGCCTCTACTGCCTCGGCTGTTGCTGGGCGTTCATGCTGCTTGCGTTCGCGGTCGGCGTCGTCAGCCTGTCGTGGATGGCGGCTCTGACCGTCGTCATGGTCTTCGAGAAGACCGGGACCGGCGGCGACCGCGGCGCCAGGCCGATCGGCGTCGCCCTCCTCGCGCTCGCTGCGCTCGTGCTCACCTACCCGGACGCCGCGCCGATGCTGGGCTTCGAGTCCGGCTAGCTCGGCTCCGTTGCCGCGTGCGGCGACACAGCACAACTGTTCCGCGTGCCTTCACGCCTTGAGGTCGGAAGCGACAAGGAAGGTGAAGGATGAAGCCTCGAACATTCTTCTCGACGGCGGCGCTCTGCTTGCTGGCGGTGGCCGCAGCGCTCGTCATCGCGCTCGTCGCGCGACCGGCGGCGGGCGGCGAACCCGCGCACGGCGAACACGAGGGCAAAGCCGATAACGACTCGCGCAAGAAGCGACAGGAACGTTTTCTCTACGTCGCCACGATCGCGCAAAGCGCGACCGATCCAGATTTCGTCGCCGTGATCGGGGCGGATCCGCGTCGGTCCGACTACCGCAAGATCGTGAACCGCCTCGACATGCCCAACGTGGGCGACGAGCTGCACCACTTCGGGTACTCGCTCGATCAGAAGCGGTTGATCGTGCCGGGACTGTTCTCGAACCGGATCCACGTGTTCAAGATCAGGGGCAAGGGCGCGAGGATGACCCTGACCGCGGTCAACGACCAACTGGCGGCGAAGAGCGGCTACGTCGTGCCGCATGGGTCGATGGCCATGCACGGCAAGGTGCTGGTCCCGATGATCGGGGCGGCGACCGACAGCACGCGACCCGGCGGCATCGTCGAGATCAACGATCGCACCGGCGCGTTCAAGGAGTACTTCGGCCCGGGCCCGTCGCGCGCGCCCGGAGATCTCGGCCCCAAGTACATGTACGACTTCGCGATGGACCCGGCGGCCGAGCGCGGCATCAGCACGACCTTCGGGCCACCGGCGCTCTGCGGTGGGGGTATCGACCCGACCTGCCAAGGCAACGAGGTCTCGGTCTGGGATGTTCACCGCGAGAAGGTGGTCCAGGTCGCCGACCTGGGCGCCAACAGCGGAGCGCTCGAGGTGCGCTTCATCAGGAAGCAGGGGGTCCGGCGGGCGTTCATCAACACGCCGGGCACGAGCGCGGTGTGGCTGGCCGACGACGACGACGGTGACGGCGTCTACGAGTTCCAGCAAGTGCTCGGTCCCGAGGATGGCCTCGAGCTTCCGGTCGACATGCTCCTGTCCTACGACCACAGATACATGTACGTCACCAACTGGTTCGGGAACACGGTGCAGCAGTTCGACATCGCCGATCCGTTCGATCCCGTCCGCAAGGCGAGCGTCACCGTGCCGCACCCGAACATGCTGCGGCTGAGCCGGGACAACAAGCGTCTCTACGTCTCCAACTCGGTCTTGACGCCGTGGGACAACGACCCCGACTTCGGGCCTTCCCGCAACAACGACTACGGGATCTGGCGCTTCCGGGTGAGCAAGTCCGGGGGCCTCACGCCATCCATCCCCGACGGCAGAGCGTGGGTGAGCTTCACCAACGTCAAGAAGAAGACCACCACCGGACCGGCAGGCCCACACATGATGCTCTTCGACCCGAGCATCCCGCTGGAGCCCGGTGAGCACTGAGCGAGGAACCGAATGAGGCCAGACTTCCTGCTCGAGCATGCCTCGCTGCACGGGGTTACCCGCCGCGACTTCGTGGCGATGACGGCGAAGGCCGGAGCCGCCGGCGTCCTTGCCGGCGGCCTCGGCCTCGGGGCGCAGAGCGCCTCCGCGGCACGTGTGCCCTCATGGAACGGCGGTCGACACAGCTCGTCCGGACCCTTCACCGACGAGATGTTCGACGTCGACGCTGTCCTCGACGGAGCCTGGGACGAGACCGCGTTCTACCGGCGAGGCGACCAACGCGGGACGCTGCAGGAGGTGACACCGAAGAAGACGCGCGAAGCGCTGAGGGTGCTCGACAGGCGGCAGCCCGTCGTCACCTACAACCTCGGCGAGCTGATGTTCAACGGCTTTCCCGCCTTCCCAAGCCCCGAGCCGCGGCTCTACAACCAGCGGCTCCTGCTGTCGGGATACGACCCGCCGCCCGGCTACGACGGCATCTTCCTGTCCCCGACTCCGCTGGGTCCGAACCGGATCAGCTTCCACGAGGATCGGTTCAAGGTCAGCGAGCGGTCAAGCCCGTACACGTACACCTACCAGGTCGGTACGCAGCTCGACAGTCTCAACCACATCGGCGTCGGGCCGGTGTACTACGGCGGCCACCGTGGCCCCGAGATCGCCGAGACCTGGGGCACGAGCAGGCTCGGAAACGAGCACGCCGGCCCGATCGTGACGAGGGGGATCCTGCTCGACGTGCTCGGGCTCAAGCTCGCCCAGGGCGCGACGGATGTTCTCGAGACCGCCCTGAACGGGAGCCCCCACCTGGCGGCGACCTATCGGATCACCCTCGAGGATCTCGAGGCAGCGATGCGGCGGGCGAGGCTCAAGACGATCGAGCGAGGCGACGTGGTCCTGATTCGCACCGGCTGGAACCAGCTCCTCGAGCCCCACGACCCGAGTGGCACCCACGAGCCCGACGACCCCGATCATCCCGGCCATCCGGGCCACCAGAAGTACCTGACGTCCGAGCCGGGCATCTACCTCCGCGAGGCCCGCTGGCTCGCCTCCAATCGCCCCGCGATCGTCGGCGCCGACAACTGGGCGCTCGAGGTTGCCGGCGACCCCGTCTCGGGGGCCAACGTCTTCCCCGTCCACCAGGAGCTGATCACCCACTCTGGGATCCGAATCGGCGAGTCGATCGTGACGGACCGGCTCGCCGAGGACCGCGTCTTCGAATTCGTCTACATCGTCACGCCGCAGTTCGCGTTGGGGGCAACCGCCGGCAACACGCCGCCCTGCGCGCTCGGCCAACCCCACTAGTTAGGCGACCGCGTTCAGGTCCCCGTGCTAGCCTGCCGCGGCAACTAGAGCGAGTCCGGTTCGCGCTTCTGCGCCTTCCTTACCCGTTCGTGAAGTGGTGAGGGAGGTGTTTTTTCATGGCAAGCGGAACCGTCAAGTGGTTCAACGACAGCAAGGGGTACGGCTTCATCACCCCTGACGAGGGTACGAAGGATCTCTTCGTGCACTTCAGCAACATCGCGGGAGACGGCTTCAAGAGTCTCTCGGAAGGACAGCGCGTCGAGTACGAGGCGCGCGAGGGCGAGAAGGGCCCCGAGGCGATCAACGTCGCCGCGGCGGTCTAGCAGAACCGCTCCGGCCGTGGTCGCCCGGGGCGGCCACGGCCAAAACTACGGAAAGGAGCGGGTATAGCTACCAAGGAAGAGAAGATCGAGATGGAGGGCGAGGTGGTCGAGGCCCTCCGCAACCGGATGTTCCGGATCAAGCTGGACAACGGCCACGAGACGCTCGGATACACGGCGGGGAAGATGCGGCGCTACCGAATCAGGATCTTCCTCGGCGATCGGGTCAAGGTCGAGCTGTCGCCGTACGACCTCACGCGCGGCCGGATCGTCTACCGCTACCGGTAGACGAGCGACACACCGGTTATGCGTCTCGCGGGCGCTAGCCTGGCTTGCGCGGCTGCCGCGCGGCCTGGGCGAGCCGCTTGGCGACGACCGGGCCCTGCTCGCGCAGCGTCTTCGCCACCGTCGGGCCGTGCTTCTTCGCTGACGACTGGGCCGCCTTCAGGATCGCCCGCCGCTGCGCGGGCGGGATTCGCTTCCAGGCCTGACGTGCCTTGAGCGCGACCACGATTGTCTTCCAGGGCATCGGCTAGCCCGCGGAGTAGCGCTCCGCCACCTTCGCCCAGTTGACGGTGTTCCACCACGCGTCGATGTAGTCGGGCCGGCGGTTCTGGTACGTCAGGTAGTAGGCGTGCTCCCAGACGTCGACGCCGAGGAGCGGCGTCTTCCCGTCCGAGATCGGGTTGTCCTGATTCGCCGTCGAGACGACGGCCAGCGAGCCGCCGTCGCTGACGAGCCACGCCCACCCGGAGCCGAACTGGTTCACGCCCGCGTCCTTCAGCTTCGCCTGGAAATCGGCGAACGAGCCGAAGGCCTCGCCGATCGCC
>Ga0081538_10000114_pt1 | contig 81354 bp, 80 predicted proteins | sample TabmetS5T2R1_FD_71022 | JGI IMG/M metagenome (GOLD analysis project Ga0081538, IMG submission 71022) | Tabebuia heterophylla rhizosphere microbial communities from the University of Puerto Rico - S5T2R1 | ecosystem: Host-associated > Plants > Roots > Rhizosphere ... | reverse complement strand
GCTCCAGGCCAAGAACGGCGCCGGCTCGAACGGTCGCCCGGACGCCGCCTCTGAGGAGCTGCCCTCGGACGAGGTGGAGGGGGAGGGCGACGAGCTGGTCGACGAGGAACCGCTCGACTGGGATCCCGTCGAGGAGGCCGAGGAGGAGGCGGCGACGGATGCCCATCGGGAGGACCCGGGCGAGGGGCGGCGCTTCTGGTTCGAGCACGCCACCGGCGCCGGCAAGACCGTGGCCGCGCTCGGGTTCGTGGAGGCGTCGCGGACAGGCGGCATCCTCATCCTGACCCACCGCCGCAACCTGGTCGACCAGTTCATGGGTGAGTTGCGCACGCGCGGCTACCGCAACCGCATCTCGGGCGCGCTCCTGAGGAACGGCGCGGGCGAGCCGCCCGCCGGCGGCCCGGTCACCGTCGAGACGTATCAGTGGTTCGTGCGCAACGCCGGCAAGGTGTCGGACGCGTACACGATCGTGATCTGCGACGAGGCGCACACGGCCCTCGGCGAGAAGACGAGCGCCGCCATCCGGCAGTGGATCGGACCGGTGTTCATCGGCATGACGGCCACCGGCGCCCTGATCGCACGACACGTCACCGACCTCTTCCCCACCCAGACATCGCGCTTCGACCTGGCCCAGGCGGCCCGTCGCGGGGTGATCGCGCCGCTCCGCTGCGTGCGCATCCCGCCCGGGGTGGGAGTGCGCTCGATCGCCAAGGTGCCGCTCCGGCGCGGCGAGGTGGACCAAGACTTCGACCAGGAAGAGCTGGCCGCCCTGCTCGACCAGGTGCCGTTCAACTTGGCGGTCGCGGACCTGTACAAGACGCGTTTCAAGGACCTCCCCGGCGTGGTCTACTCGGCAGGGGTCAGGCACGCCCATAACGTGGCGAGCGCCTTCCAGGACGAGGGCGTGAAGGCCAAGGCGGTGTCCGGCGAGACGCCCAAGCGTGAGCTGGCCCGCATCCTGGCCGCGTACGAGCGCGGCGAGATCGACGTTCTCGTAAACGCCCAGCTGTTGGCCGAGGGCTGGAACTCGCCGCGCGCCACTGTGTGCATGCACCTCGCGCCGACGGCGTCGAAGCGCGTCTACCAGCAGCGGGTGGGCCGCGTGACCCGGCGCACGCCGGGCAAGGAAGCGGGCATCGTCGTGGACTTCGTCCACCCGGCCACGCCGAACGACGACCCGGTCGTGACGCTGCACTCGCTGCTCGACCGCGACGTGTACCGCGGCGGGGCGATCGTGGTCGGCCCCGTGCGCCGCGGCCGCGGCCGCCGGCTGCGGGTGGAGCGCCGCGTGGTCCCCGTGACCGCGGACGAGGACCGGCGCGCGCAGGTCTTCGAGCGCGAGCTCTGGCGGATGGCGGTGGAGCACCTGACCTGGGGCCAGCAGCAGGCCTGGGCGATGCTGGCCGGCGCGCGCGTGGCGTCGAACAACTGGCGGCGCGCCAAGGCGATGCTCCACTTCGATTCCACCGGGGAGCTGCGGCGCCTGTTCCTCGTCACGTGCCTGCGCCGCAACCGCAACACGCAGCTGCGGCTGCGTGCGCTGGGCGAGGTGGGCAACCTGCGCGACGGCGAGGCGTTCGACGACGCGGTGGAGATCGTCGGCGGGTGGTCGCGCGACGAGCGCCGCGAGGGAGTGAAGGTGCTGCTGCAGGCGCTGACCGAGAAGCAGATCGGGCGCCGCGACCAGGCGGCACGCTGGCTGTGGCACCTCGCCGAGTACTCGCGCGAGGTGCACGAGGAGTACGCGGTGCAGCGCTGGCCGGAGACGAAGCGCCTGCTCGGCCTGCTGGTCAACTCGGCCGGCGCCGCCCACGCGCGCAACGCGCGCCGGCTGGTGCAGGCCGCCCGCAAGCAGGACCGGCGCCTCAGCGCGGCCCTGCTGGCCGCGGCCCTGGCCCACACGCCCGAGGCGCAGCAGGTGCTCGACGGAGCCCGCATGCGGATGGCGCGCAAGCCGAGCGCGCTGGCCCGCGAGCTCCTGAAGAACTTCCCGAAGGGCAAGCGCCGCCGCGGCGGGCGCCGGCGCCGCAAGAAGGGCGGGGGCGACCCCGAGGCCGCCGACGCGGCGGAGGCGACCGAGCAGCAGACCCAGAAGACGCCCGAGGAGCAGGACGCTCCCGGCGAGGAGCAGGACGCGCCAGGCGAGGAGCAGGACGCCCCAGGCGAGCCGCACGACGAGCCGGACGAAGAGCGCGACGCCGCCTGATCCCTTGCTGCGCTGACCCTTTCCGGGTTACGCTGGCCTTCACCGGTCTGGGGGGACCGGCAGGGACTCGCAACCTACGGAAGGAGTTGTCGGCGTGGGCATGTTCAAGCAGCTCAAGGACATGAAGAAGGCCGTCGAGGCGGCCCCCGGCTTGGTCGACCAGAGCATGCAGATGGCGGACCAGGCGCAGCAGATGGCGGCCGCTCAGCAGGCAGCCGCTCAGCAAGCCGCGGCGCAGCAGGCAGCGGCGCAGCAGGCCGCCACGCAGCAGGCCGCCCCCGGCGCGGGGGGCGACTTCGAGCCGATCGCCGGCGTCTCGCTCGAGCAGTTCGCCCAGGTCTGCAAGGGCCTCGCGGCGCACGGCTACGACCAGTCGAAGGGCCCCGAGGTGGCCGCGTCGATGGGTATCGGCCCGGCCGAGTGGCAGCAGGCGCTCGACGGATGGAACGCCCGCGTCAAGGCGAACCCCGCCGTGGCTCAGGGCTTCAGCGCCGCCTATCACGGGAGCTGAGGATGGGCTTCTTCAAGAGCATGCGCGACCTGCAGAAGCAGGGCGACGAGATCAACAAGAACTGGGACGTCGGCGCGCAGCTCGAGAACGCCCAGGCGCAGATGCAGACCGCTCAGGAGGCGATGGCCCAGCAGACGGCCGCGGCGAACGCGGCGCTGACCGGGGTGGACGCGACCGCCACGATCGTGGCGGTGCGCCAAGGGCACGGGATGGTCAACTACCAGCCGATGCTGGAGATCGACCTGACCGTCGTCCCCGCCGGGGGCCTGCCGTACCCGGTGACCGTCACGCAGGTCACTCCCCAGATCCACCTCGCTCAGGCCCAGCCAGGGGCGAGCGTGCACGTGAAGGTCGCGCCGGACGACCCCGCGTCCGTCTGGATCGACTGGACGCGGCCGGCGTAGCAGGATGAGGCGCCTCGGCGCCGCCTGGCTCGGCGTGGCGCTCAGCGCGGCCGGCGTTGGCGCGGCGATCACCTGCGTCTACCTGGGGATGCGCGACCTCATGCGCCAGGGCGGGTTCTGCGCGAGCGGCGGTCCCTATGAGATCTCGTCCGAGTGCACGTCGGGGCAGGTCGGCCTGCTCCTCGGCGGGGTCCTCGGCCTGCTCGTCTTCGCGGCGCTCCACGCGGCGCTGACGGCGTGGGTCGACGGGCCCAAGGTCGGATGGCCGGCGATCTGCGCCGTCCTGTTCGCCGCGCTCGGGTGGAACTTCATCGAGTTCGGCATCGACCCGCCGGACGGCGGCGGGACGGTATTGGGCTGGGTGATCCCAGGTGTCCTGTTCTGGCTGATGGCGATCGGCTTCGCCGCGCCCGCCGCGGCGAGGGCTGCGGACTGGCTCCGCCGCGGCGGCGGTGCCGAGCCGCCGGTGTTCAGCCGCGCGACCGTCCGGGCGGTGGCGCTGCCGCCCGACACCGAGGAGACGAGGTGAGCCGCGCCTGGACGTTCGCCTTCCTGGCGGCGAGCGCGTTCGGAGGACTGGGCGGGATCGTGCTGGGGAAGGCGATCGCCGACGGCGTCCTATGAACTGAGCAGGTGGACCTCGCCGGCATTCAGGGAGATGCGGCCGGCATCGGTGTCCACGAGCAGGGCGCCGCTCTCGTCGATCCCCGCACCCGTCCCGCTGCCGTCCTGCCAGCGCACCGTCTCGCCGAGCAGGGCATCCCGCGAGCGCCAGGCGGCGAGAACGTCGGCCAGCGGTGCGCGCAGCCAGCGGTCCAGCTCCGGTACCAGCGCGCCGAGCACGTCCTCGACCGAGCGCTCCTCGCCGTGGGCGCGGAGCGAGGTGGCGGGCAGGTCGGGCGGATGGCTCGACACGTTCAGGCCGATGCCCAGCACCGCCCAGCCCTCCCCCGGCCGGCCCTCGGCGAGGATGCCGGCCACCTTCTCCCCGTCGATCCAGACGTCGTTGGGCCACTTGACCATCGTCGCGACGGGCAGCGCCTCGCAGACCGCCACGGCCGCCGCCAGCGGCAGCGCCTCCTCCAGCTCGCGCAGCACGAGCGACATCAGCACCGCGGAGCGTGGCGGCGCCGTCCATTCGCGGCCCTGTCGCCCGCGGCCGGCCGTCTGCTCATCGGCCGTCACGAGGGTGCCGTGCGGCGCGCCCAGGGCGGCCAGCTCGCGCGCCCGCTCGTTGGTCGAGTCGGTCAGGCGGTGGTGGACCCGCGGCGAGCCGATCATCGCGGGCGCAGCCGGACCTCGGCATCCGGCTGGAGCCCGAGCGTTCCCGCCGCGTCGCCGCGGTTGATCGCCACGGCGAGCGTGCGGTAGGCGTCCTGGTAGACGATCAGCTCGCCGGGGCGCACGTCGGCGAACGTCTGGGAATAGGTGGCGAGGTAGCGCTCGCCGCCCGCCTCGATCTCCACCGTCCCCCCGAGCGTGAGCCCCGTGCCGGCGATGTCGTCGTGGTCCGCGTCGAGGCCCACGTTGCCGAAGCGGTCGATGACCAGAGCGTGAGCCACGAGCAGCCCCTCCTCGGCGCGCGGCCCTGGCAGTTGGACGACCTGAAGCTCCGCCGGGTCGACCGGCTCCCCGGCCTCGGCGAGCTCGGCGCCGAGTGCCAGGTGCGCCGCGACCGGCGCGAAGATGTCGCGGCCGTGGAACGTGGCCGAAACCGGCTCGAGCCGGTGTGGCGAGCGCGTGACGTCGACGGCGAGCTCCACGCCCCCGCAGCGCTCCCACGCGAGGCTGAGCAGCCCGTTGTCCGGACCCACCAGCATGCGCCCGTCAGCGGTGCGCAGCGCGACCGCGCGCCGCTCGGTCCCCACCTGCGGGTCGACGATGGCAATGTGCACGCCGACCGGCATGTACGGGAGCGTGTTGCGCAGGACGAGCGCGCCCTGGCGGACCGCGTAGTGGCGGATGCCGTGCGTGATGTCGACGATCTGGACGTCGGGATCGATCGAGCGGATCACGCCGTGGCAGACGCCGACGAAGTCGTCGTCGCGCCCGTAGTCGGTGAGCAGCGTGACGATCACGGGCGCACATCCTCCACGATCGCGCGCACCAGTCCATCGATGTCGTGCTGCCCGGCCTCCACCTGCGGCTCGATGCCGTGCTCTCGGAGGGTGGCGCTCGTGACGGGACCGATCGAGGCGACGCGGGCCTCGCCCACCTGCCCGCCGCCCTCCAGGAAGTAGCGGACCGTCGAGCTCGAGGTGAACGTCACGTAGGTCGCGCCGTCGAGCGCCGCGGTGTCGATCGGCTCGGCGACCGTGTCGTACAGCGCGAGGACGTCGACCTCCGCGCCACGCTCCCGCAGACCGTCGGGCAGGACGTCGCGGGCCTCGGCGGCTCGCGCAACCAGCACGCGCTGCCCGCGCACGTCCGGCAGCACCTCGAGCAGGCCCTCTGCGACGAACCGCTCCGGCACCACGTCGGCGTTTATGCCGTGCCGCTGGAGCTCGGCGGCCGTGCCCGGGCCGATCGCCGCGACCGATACACCGGCCAGCGCGCGCGCATCCCCGTCCAGGGCGGCGAAGAAGACGTCGACGCCGTTGGGGCTCGTGAAGCAGACCAGCGAGTACCTCGTCAGGTCCGGCGGAGCGATGGGGCGGGGCTCGATCCGGATCGCCGGCGTCTCGATGACCTCCGCGCCGAGCTCGCGCAGCCGCGCGGCCAGGGCGCCCGCCTGGGCCCGCGCGCGCGTCACTGCCACGACCTGCCCGTGCAGCGGCCGGCGCTCGAGCCAGGCGATCGTCTCTCGCAGCCGCGCGACCGGTCCGATCACGGTGACCGCCGGCGGGCGCAGGCCTGCCTCGGCGACCCGCGATGCGATGTCCGCGAGGGTGCCCGTCACCGTGCGCTGATCCGGCAGCGTGCCACGGGCGACCACCGCCGCCGGCTCGGCCTGGTCGCGGCCGGCCGCGACCAGCTCCGCCGCGATCTCCGGCAGCCGGCCCACGCCCATGTACAGCACGAGCGTTCCCGGAAAGCGGCCCAGCACCGCCCAGTCGACGGCAGGCTCCGCGCGCGCCGGGTCCTCGTGGCCGGTGACGAACGCGACCGCGGAGGCGGCGTCGCGATGGGTCACGGGGATGCCGGCGTACGCGGGCGCCGCCACGCCGGCGGTCACCCCCGGCACGACCTCGAAGGGCACACCCGCTGCTGCGAGCGCCCCGGCCTCCTCGCCGCCACGGCCGAAGACGAACGGGTCGCCGCCCTTCAGGCGCACGACGCGCTTGCCCGCCCGTCCGAGCTCGACGAGGAGGTCGTTGATCTCGCCCTGCTCGATGGCGGGCGCACCTGGCTCCTTGCCGACGTAGCGCAGCTCGGCGTCCGGGGGCGCGCCGTCGAGCGCCCCAGGTGGCACCAGACGGTCGTACAGGATCACGTCCGCGGCGGCGATCAGCTCGAGCGAGCGCCGCGTCATCAGGCCCGGGTCGCCCGGGCCGGCGCCCACGAGATGAACGGTCACGCCGCGGCCCTCTCCGCGGCGGCGAGAACGTCGCGGGCGCCCGCCGCCTCGAGCCGCTCGGCTACCTCCTGCCCGACCGCCACCGGGTCGGCGGTGTTGCCCTCGAGCTCGTCGCGGATCCAGTGGGAGCCATCCGGCAGGCCGACGAAGGCGGTCACCCGGAGCGCATCGCCGTCGGGCGCCGCGTGCGCGCCGATCGGCGTGTGGCAGGTGGCGTCGAGGGCCGTCACGAGCGCCCGCTCCGCGGTGAGAGCGACCAGGGCGGCCCGGTCGGTGAGGCCAGCGGCCGCCTCGATCGCGGTGTCGTCGTCGGCACGCGCCTCGAGGGCGAGGCAGCCCTGACCCGGCGCGGGCACGAGCTCGGCCAGCGGGACCCCGTTCCCGTCTCGGCCCAGGCGCTCGAGCCCGGCCCGTGCCACCACGATCGCGTCGAAGTCCCCGTCCGCCAGCCGGCGCAGGCGGGTGTCGACGTTGCCGCGAAGCTCGCGCACCTCCAGGCCCGGTCTCAGCGCGAGCAGCTGCGCCCGCCGGCGCAGGCTCGACGTGCCGACCGCGGCGCCATCACCAAGCGAGTCGAGCGACTCCGCCCCGCAGAGCGCGTCGCGGGGATCGGCGCGCTCGGGCACCCCCACGATCGACAGCCCGCCCGGCAACTCGCCGGGAACGTCCTTCGCCGAGTGGACGGCGAGGTCGATCTCGCCGGCCAGCAGCGCCTCCTCGATCTCCTTGACGAAGCGGGACTTGTCGTCGCGCGATCCCCGGTCGCCCGACGTCGTGATCGGGACGATGCGCACGTCCTCGAGGCGCGCGGCCACCGACTCCGCCTGCGCCAGCGCCAGCGCGCTAGCGCGCGTGCCGAGCCTGATCACGGAGCGGCACGACCTCCGCCTCCACCCCATCGAGGGCGAAGAGCTCCCGAATCGTGTGGAGATAGTGATACGACGATCGATCCTTCAGCCGCACCGTTGGCTCGTGCAGGAGCCGCGAGACCACGGCCCGCGCCATCAGCTCCACCCGCTCGCGGTCGGCGGCAGACAGCGACTCCCAGCGCGACTCGTTCTCCCGCAGCACCTGCTCCACGACCTCGTCGGCGCGACGGCGCAGGGCGGAGATGGTCGGGACCACGTCCAGGCTGGCCATCCAGTCCTGGAAGCGCGCCACCTCCTCGCGAACGAGCACGAGCGCCTCGGCCGCCTCGGCCTCGCGGGCGTCCAGGTTGCGCGCCACCGCACGCTGGAGGTCGTCCATGTCGTACAGGGCGATCCCCGGGCAGTCGCGCACGCTCGGCTCGATGTCGCGCGGCACCGCCAGGTCGATCAGAACGAGCGGCCGGCCCATGCGGGAGGCGGCCACGAACTCGAGCTCCTCGCGCCCGACGATCTGGTGCGGCGCGCCGGTCGACGTGACGACGATGTCGGCGGCCTCGAGCTCGCGCGGCATGTCCTCGAAGGTGACGGCCCGCCCGCCGAAGCGCTGGGCCAGCCCGAGCGCCCGGTCGTAGCGCCGGTTGGCGACGAACAGGGTCTCCACGCCGCGGTCGCGGAGCGCCCGGGCCGTCAGCTCCGCGTTGTCGCCCGCGCCGATCACGAGCACGCGCCGGTCCGACAGGTCGCCGAGGAAGTCCGCGGCGAGCTGCACCGCGACCGTCGAGATCGACACGTTGGAGCGGGCGATGCCCGTCTCGGTCCGGACCCGCTTGCCGGCGGCGAGCGCGTCGCGGAAGAGGCGGTTCGAGACCGGGCCGCTGACGCCCTCGACGAGAGCCACCTCGTAGGCGCGCTTGACCTGGCCCTGGATCTCGGCCTCGCCGACGATCATCGAGTCGAGCCCGCCGGTGACAGCGAACAGGTGCTCCACCGCGTCGCGCCCGCGCAGCGAGTAGAGCGAGCCCAGCAGCTCGGTGGGGCGGAGCCCGGCCTGGCGCGAGAGGATCGCGAGCGCCGCGTTCTCGGCCTCGACCGGGTCGGCGGTTACCAGGTAGAGCTCGGTTCGGTTGCAGGTGAAGAGCGCCACCGCCTCGTGGATGGCGGGGTGCTCGGTCAGCTCGCCGAGCACGCGCGCGGCGCGGCCGGTCGGAAGCGCCAGCTTCTCGCGGAGCTCGAGCGAGGCCGTCTTGTGGGAGGCGCCGAGCGCGAGGAGCTCGCCGGTCATTCCTCGTCCTCCGCTGCCAGTTCGCTGATCTCGCGGTCGATTCGAGCGATCTTGGCACCGAGTATCGCCACGTAGATCACGATCAGCGTGACGAACACCACATACGCGCCGGCCACGTACTTGCCCGCCTCGTCAAGCGGCAACGCGGGCATTGAGCTTCCTCCGGAGCTTCTTCAGTTCCATCGACGCGTGCTTCGCCGTCAGCTCGAGCTTCCACAGCGTCACGAACAGGAGGGCCATCGCGAGCAGCGACACGAGGAAGGTCAGCCGCATGTCCCCCGGCAGGCTCCCGCCCGTCTGCGACAGCACGCGCGGGTGCGTGTACGCCTCGGCCAGGCGCACGGCGACGAAGTTGAGCGGCACGAACGCCCCGGCCGCGATCGCGAACACGGACGCGTAGCGGGCCTGGCGCTCGGGATCCTCGATCGAGAAGCGCAGCGGGTAGTAGACGCAATAGAGCAGGAAGACCACCAGGAACGACACCAGCACCGGCTCGTCCCAGACCCACCAGTGACCCCACGATGCCTTGGCCCAGATCGAACCGGTCACGAGCACCCCGACGCCGAGGATGATGGAGAGGTGGATGGCCACGTAGGCGCGCATGTCCCAGGACGGATCGCCCGAGCGCAGATGGCGGATCGCCATCACGCCGCCCGCGACGAACCCGCACAGCGCGACGATGGCCATCGGAACGTGCACGTAGAAGATCTTCTGGACGAAGCCCTGGTCGGCGTCCAGGGGGGCGTAGAAGAAGACGAGCGCCATCGCCGTCGCCAGCGTCACGACGGTGGCCAGTGAGAGGGGCTTGAGGCCCTTGGAATACATCAGTCTTCGAGGAGGTAGTCGAAGACGGCGACGGAGAGAAGCACGAACACCACATCGTAAAGAGTGAGCAGCCCCAGCCAGCGGCCCAGGTCATCCGGACCCTGCTGCTGGCGCAGGAACGGCTCGGTCGCCTGGGCGCCCGCGATCAGGAGCGGCACCAGCATCGGGAGCAGCAGGAGCGGGACGATCAGCTCGCGGGCGCGGGTCTCCGCCGCGAGCGCCGCCACCAGGGCGCCCACCGCCGCGATGCCCAGGTTCGCCAGGAGCAGGATCGCGATGAGCTCCGGCAGCGTGCCGCCGAGGTCGGGGCCGAGCAGCATCAGCGCGAACGCCGGCACGGCCACGAGCTCGACGGCCGAGAGGAAGAGGAACAGGGCGCCGGCCTTGGCGAGGAAGAGCGAGGTGCGGTCGACGGGAGCCAGGAGCAGGGCGTCGATCCCGCCCTGCTCGCGCTCGGCGGCGAACAGCCGGGTCACGCCGATCACCGCGGCGAGCAGGAGCGTCACCCACAGCACGCCCGAGGCGAGCTCGCCGTCGAGCGAGTCGCGGTCGAGCCCGAAGTGGAACAGCACGTAGACCGTGAGCGTGAAGAGGGTCATCGCCGGCACGGATTCCTTCGTGCGCAGCTCGAGCAGAAGGTCCTTCCGCAGGATCGCCTTCGCCGCGCGTATCACCGGTAGAGGTCCTCGTCCTCCCCGACCGGCCGGCCGCGCTTGAGGCGGAGCACCGCGTCCGACTCGCCGAGCGCGCCCTCCACGTCGTGGCTCACGAGCACCCGGGTCCGTCCCGAGGCGCGGCCGATCAGCGGCTCGAGCAGCTCGGCGGCGGCCGGGTCGAGGTTCGCGCGCGGCTCGTCGAGGAGAAGGAGCGCCGGGTCGTGCAGCACGGCGCGGGCCGCGGCCAGCCGCTGCACCATGCCGCGCGAGAGCTCCCGGACCGGGTCGTCGGCGCGGCGCTCCATCCCGACGGCGGCGACCAGCTCCTCCACCCTGCCGGTGTCCACGCTGTGGAGCTGGGCGTGGTAGCGCAGGTTCTCGCGACCGCTCAGCTCGCGGTAGAGGAGCGGCTCGTGGCCGAGGTAGCCGACGCGTCCCGGCAGCTTCCAGCGCTCGCCCGGAAGCGCCGCGTCGAGCACGCGGGCGACCCCGCCGTGCGGACGCAGCAGGCCGGCCAGCACGCGCAGCAACGTCGTCTTCCCGGCCCCGTTGCCGCCCAGCACGGCGAGCGTCTGGCCCGCCTCGACGCGCACGGTGACGCCAGCGAGCGCGACCCGCTCGCCGTACCGCCGCTCGAGGCCGTCGAGCTCGATCGCCGCCACGGCGGGAAGCCTATGCTGAGGCTTGTGCCGCGGCTGGTCGGCATCAACCACGTGGTGCTCGAGGTCGACGACCTGGAGGAGGCGCTCGACTTCTACGGCCGGTTGTTCGAGTTCGAGCTGCGCGGGCGGGTGCCCGGAATGGCCTTCATCGACATGGGCGACCAGTTTCTCGTGCTCGCCGCGGGCCGCTCCCAGCGGCCCGACGAGGATCGCCACTTCGGCCTGGTCGTGGACGATCGCGAGGCGGTGCGGCGTCGTCTCGAGGACGCGGGCGCCGAGATCCTGCGAGGCCGCGGCCTCGATTTCCGCGACCCCTGGGGCAACCGCGTGCAGGTCGTGCAGTACTCGGACATCCAGTTCTCGAAGACGCCCGAAGTGCTCGCGGGGATGGAGCTGGACGGGCTCGAGAAGAGCGAGTCGGCGCTGCGCGAGCTGCGCGAGAAGGGGCTGACCTAGCTGCTTCCCACGCGCCTGGTCGCCGAGCTTCTGCTTCAAGGCGACCCCGCCCATCTGTCGGCCGCCAGTGGCCTGGTCCGGCTGGGCGAACGGCTATACGTGGTCGCGGACGACGAGCCCGCGATCGCCGTCTTCGACCCCGAGCGCCGGCCGCTCGCCGGCGAGCTGGTCGCGCTCGACGAGGCGCGGCTCCCGGCGGAGCACGCCGGGCGCAAGGCGGCCAAGCCGGACCTGGAGTCCCTCTGCCTCCTTCCAGACGGCGTGCTGGTCACGCTCGGCTCCGGAGCCACGGAGCGGCGCGAGCGCGGCTGGCTCTTCCGGCCGGACGCTCGCGAGGGCCACGAGGTATCGCTCGCCGAGCTCTACGCGGCCCTGCGCGCGGAGCTGGCGGACCTGAACATCGAGGGCGCCGCCGTCGCCCGCGAGCGCCTGTGGCTCGCCCAGCGCGGCAACGGTCGCGACGGGGAGAACGCCCTGATCGAGCTCGACCTCAGCGCGGCGCTGTCCGACCTCCGCGAGCGAGGTACGATCGATCCGGCCGGTGTGAGGAGCGTCGAACGCCACGAGCTCGGGGAGGTGAGGGGCGTCGCCCTCAGCTTCTCGGACCTGTGCCCGCTGCCTGACGGCCGCCTGCTCTTCTGCGCCGTGGCCGAGGCGGGCGAGAGCACCTATCTCGACGGCGAATGCGTCGGCGCCGCCCTCGGCGTGCTCGATGCCGGCGGAGTTCAGGGCCTGCATCACCTGGCCGAGCCCCACAAGATCGAAGGCGTGAGCCTGGCGGGCGGGGCCGACCTGCTCCTGGTCGCCGACGGGGACGACCGGACCCGGCCGGCGCCGCTCCTGGCGGCCTCAGCCGCCCTCTGAGCCGGCAGGGACGAGCGTGCTGGGTCGTGCCGCCATCACCACGTCCGCCGTGTGGCGCGCGCCACCGCGCATGTACTCGACGGTCACGCTCTCGCCCGGATCGTGGGTGGCGACCGCCTGCGTCAGCGCGGCCGGGTCGTCGGTGGGCTTGTCGTCCAGCGACACGAGCAGGTCGCCCGCCCGCAGGCCGGCCTGGGCGGCGGGACCGCCCGGCTCGACCCGCTGGATCACCGGGCCGCCCTTCCCGGGCGCCACCACGACTCCGATGTAGGCGTGCTTCACAGTGCCGCCCTGCTCGAGCTTGGACAGCTCTTGCTTTGCGGTCCGGATCGGAATCGCGAAGCCGATCCCGACGTTGGCATCGCCGTTGCCGCCGGTGGCGATCTGCGAGTTGATCCCGATCACACGCCCATGGGAGTCGATCAGCGGACCGCCCGAGTTGCCGGGGTTGATCGCGGCGTCGGTCTGGATCACGTGGTCGATCGTGAACCCGTCGGGGCCGCTGATCTGCCGCTGCAGCGCGGACACGATTCCGGTGGTCGCCGTGCGGTCGAAGCCGAACGGGTTCCCGATCGCGAGGACGGGATCGCCCACGCGGAGCTTGGCCGAGCTCCCCAGCTGCAGCGGATGGAGGGTCACCTTCGACGGATCGACGTGCAGGACGGCCAGGTCGTTGGAGTTGTCCGTCCCGACGACGGTGGCGGGCGTCTCGCTGCCGTCGCCCCCGAGGCGCACGGTCACCTCCTTCGCGCCATCCACCACGTGGGCGTTGGTGAGGATGTTGCCCTGCTCGTCGAGGACGAAGCCGGAGCCGGTCGCGGTGCCTTCCGAACGTCCGAAGGGGGTGTTGGTCGTGATTCCGGACGACTTGATGAAGGCCACGCCCGGTCCGTCTGCGGCGTAGATCGAGCGCGCGTCGAGGGCGTCGCCCCCCTTCGATGCGACCTGGACCGGAGCGCTCCCGTTCCGCTCGACGACCCGCGTGGTATGGCCATCCACCAGACCGGTCGCGAGGGCAAGCGCTCCGATCGCGAGGGCGACGATGCCTCCGATCACACCTGCCACGATGGCTGCTGCTCCGACGCTGTTGTTGGTCTCCACCGGCATGTCACTGAACCCTCTCGCCCGCCGATGAGACACCGATGAGCGCCTTCCGGCGCCTTCCGATCCGGGTACGCCTCACGCTGGCGTTCGCCGGCGTCCTCACGACCGTGTTGGTGGCGGGCGGGCTGGTGCTGTACAGCGAGTTCGAGGGCGATTTCGACGACCTGATCGAGCGCGACCTGAACGCCCGCTTGGCGGATGTATCCGCGCTCGTGCTCGAGGAACCGGAGCCACAGCGGGCGCTCTCGGCGAGCGGGGTCGGGATCGCCCAGGTCTACGACGACGGCGGCCGGCTCCTCGCCTCCACCCCGCCCGGGCGGGCCCCGTTCCTGAGCGCCGGCCAGGTGCGACAGGCTCGCCAGCGGCCCCTGCAACTGGAGCGCGTGGAATCGGAGGGAGACGCCGTGCGGGTACGCGCGGGCGCCGCGAGCTCGAGTGACGACCAGGCGCTCGTCGTGGCGGTCGGCGAGGACCTCGACCGGCGCGACAGCTCCCTCGAGCGCCTGCGCGAGCTCCTGTTCATAGGCGGCCCGCTGGCGCTCCTCCTCGCCACGTACGCGGGGTACCAGGTCGCACGCGCCGCGCTCCGGCCCGTCGACCGCATGCGTCTGCGAGCGGAGCAGATCACCGAGCGCGACACGGCGGAGCGACTTCCCGTGCCGCGGACGAGGGACGAGATCGAGGCCCTCGGCCGCACGCTCAACGACCTGCTCGAGCGCCTCGACGCCGCTCTCGGGCGCGAGCGACGGCTGCTGTCGGACGCGAGCCACGAGCTCCGCACGCCGCTGGCGGTGCTGCGCACCGAGGTGCAGCTCGCGCTCCGCGGCGACCGCGATGCCGGCGAGCTGCGGGCGGCCCTCGAGTCAGCCGGCCACGAGGCCGAGCGGCTGTCGCGCCTCGCGGACGACCTGCTCGTGCTGGCGCGCGCCGACCAGGGGCGGCTGCCGATCAGAGAGGAGCCGCTCGACGCAGGGGAGCTGCTCGACGCCGCCGCCAGGCGCGCGGCCGCCGCAGCGCGCGCCGCCGGCCGAGAGGTGGTCGCGGAGGCCGGCGAACTGGTGGTGCTCGCCGATCCCGACCGGGCGGCTCAGGCGCTCGACAACCTGGTCGCGAACGCGCTCGTCCACGGCGCCGGCCCGGTGAAGCTCACCTCACGGGGGGTCGGCGAGCGCGTGGAGCTGCACGTCACCGACCACGGGGAGGGCTTCCCCGATGGCCTCGCCGAGCGGGCCTTCGATCGCTTCAGCCGCGGCGATCCGGCGCGCTCCGGCCCCGGGACGGGTCTTGGCCTCGCGATCGTGGCAGCGATCGCGGATGCGCACGGCGGTGAGGCGGGGGGGCGGAGCCTGCCGGATGGGGGCGCCGACGTATGGATCGCGCTGCCCGCTGCCTGACCGCTCATCGTGGACTCATCCGGCGCCGGTCCAATCCGGCGCCATGGACCGACCAGCCATCGCCGTTCGGGGCCTGCGCAAGAGCTACGGCGCGGACGAGGTCCTGCACGGCATCGACTTCGAGGTCCAGCCCGGCGAGGTGTTCGGGCTCCTCGGGCCGAACGGGGCCGGCAAGACGACGGCGATCGAGATCCTCGAGGGCTACCGCGAGCGGAGCGCCGGCGAGGTCTCGGTGCTGGGCGTCGATCCCGGGCGGCCCACCCGCGCCTGGCGCGAGCAGGTCGGTCTGGTGCTCCAGGAGTCCCAGCTCGAGCCGCTCCTGACCGTACGCGAGACGCTGTCCCTGTTCGCCACCTTCTACGCCTCGCCGCGATCCGTCGACGAGACGATCGAGCTAGTCGGGCTAACTGACGGCCGCGACCGGCGCGTGGGCACGCTGTCCGGCGGCCAGCGCCGCCGCCTCGACGTGGCCGTGGGCCTCATCGGAGATCCGCACCTCCTCTTCCTCGACGAGCCCACCACCGGGTTCGATCCCTCGGCCAGGCGGAGCGCTTGGAACATGATCGACGGGCTCCGGTCGCTGGGCACGACGATCTTCCTCACGACCCACTACATGGAGGAGGCGCAGTACCTCGCCGACCGCGTGGCCATCCTCCGCGACGGAGAGGTCGCCGCCCTGGGCAGGCCCGACGAGCTGGGGTCGAGGGAGACCGTGATCAGGTACCGGCGCCCGGGCACCGGCGAGATCGTCACCCTGCGCACGACCGACCCCCAGCGCACCCTGTACGAGCTCACCTCGTGGGCCGAGCGGGAGCACGTGGAGCTCGACGGCCTCGAGGCCACGCGCCCGACCCTGGAGAACGTGTTCCTCGAGCTCACCGGAGGCGGACATGAGTGACCTCCAGCTCGCCGTCACGCAGGCGCGTTACGCCCTGCTGACCTCGTTCAGAACGCCTCGCACGCTCGTGTTCGGAATGGCGTTCCCCGTCGTCCTGCTGGTCATGTTCAACTCGATCTTCACGAACGGCGCGCAGGACAGCGTCACGTTCGCGGGCGGCACCATCGACGCGAGCGCCTACTTCACGGCCAGCCTCTCCGCCTACGCGATCGCGCTGTCCACCTTCACCAGCCTGGCCATCGGGCTGACCGCGCAGCGGGAGAGCGGGCAGCTGAAGCGCCTGCGCGGGACGCCCGTGCCCGCCTGGACCTTCGTCGCCGGGCAGGTCATGCGATCCGCGGCGGTCGCGTTCCTGGTGGTGGCGGTGCTCCTCGCGACCGGCGTGATCTTCTTCGGCGTCCACCTGGAGGCCGAGCGCATGGTCGGCTTCGTGCTCTACGTGGCGCTCGGCGCGGTCGTGTTCAGCGCGCTCGGCATCGCCGTCACGGCGTATACGTCGACGGTCGACAGCGCGTCGGCGATCACCCCGTTCGTCACCGTGATGCTGTCGTTCATCTCGGGCGTGTTCATCTCGGTCGATCAGCTGCCGAACTGGCTCGAAGCCGTGGGCAAGGTGTTCCCGCTCTACCACGTGGCGGAGGGGCTTCAGCGCTGCGTGCTCTCGGGCGTCGGCGGGACGGGTCTCACCGGCAACAACCTCGCCGTGCTCGCACTGTGGGGGGTGGCCGGGGTGTGGGTGGCTACGCGTCGCTTCCGCTGGGAGCCCTGAGCCGGTAACCCGCTCCCCGCACGGTCTCGATCGTGTCGAGCCCGAAGGGCCGGTCCACCTTCTCCCGCAGGTAGCGGACGTACACGTCGATGACGTTCGACCTGTGCTCGTACCCCATGTCCCAGGCGCCCTCGAGAAGCTGCATGCGGGTGAGGACCTCGCCGGGGTGGCGCATGAAGACCTCGAGCAGCTGGAACTCCTTCGTCGAAAGTTCGATGTCGGAGTCGCCCCGCCGGACATCGCGGCTGGCGGGATCGAGCTCGAGGTCGCCGACGCGCAGCACCGGCCCGCGCTCGGCCGGGCCGCGCCGCGCAAGAGCGCGCAGGCGGGCGAGCAGCTCGCCGAAGTCGAACGGCTTGGCGAGGTAGTCGTCGGCGCCGGTGTCGAGGCCCGCGATGCGATCCTCGACCGCGTCCCGCGCGGTGAGCATGAGGATCGGCGTGCGCACCTCCGCCTCGCGGAGCCGGCGGCAGGTCTCGAAGCCGTCGATGCCCGGGAGCATCACGTCGAGGACGATCACGTCGTACGGCGTCGCCTCGGCCATCCAGAGAGCGTCCTCGCCCTTGATCGCGACGTCAGCGAGGAAGGCCTCTTCGCGAAGTCCCTTGCGGATCAGGCTGGCCAGCTTGACCTCGTCCTCGACCACCAGCACGCGCACGGCGCGAGGAAGGATGGCACGGGCGGACGGCCCTCATCGGAGTCTCATGCCGGCGCGCCACGCTGGCATCGAGGTTCGCATGTCCCCCCTGTTGAAACTCCTCCTCACGGGCGCGGTCGGAATCGCGGCGGCGGCGGCCGTTGTCGCGATCCATAGCGCCGTGGCCGACGCCGTCGGCGGTGCCGTGGCGATCGTAGCCCTGATCGTTGTCACCAGGTCTGCCATTCAGATGGCCGGCGATTCCGGCGCGCCCGAGGAGGAGGAGGCACGATCCGAAAGGCAGACGGCAGCCTAGATCGGTCCCCCCAAACCCGGCAATCTCCCTGCAAGTTCCGGATGTTTTCGAGCGTTTAGGGCAGGAAGGCCATGCAAAGGCGTCGTCCGGTCGGGGCGACATGAGGTCGGTTCCGGCGGCGCCAACGATGACGGGAGGCATGATGAAGCGGATCTCCCAACGCGTCCTCGCGGTGGGGGCGCTGGGGGCTGCTCTCGCTGTGGTGCCGGCGGGAGCGGTGGCAGCCAGCCCGCCGCCGAGGGACGGCGAATCGGGTCCGGGGAACGGCGCGGGCCAGCCCGGGCAGCCGCCTGGCAACGCCAACGGCTGGGACAAGAACGGCAAGGGCGGGGACAGCAACGGCATGGCCCCCTGCGCCGGCTGCGTGGACGACGCCGACGCGAAGAGCCCGCCCGGGCAGACGCCCGGGGGGAGTGACGGCGACGCGGGACACGGTGCGAACCAGCCCGGACCGTACGACCCCAACGGGGTCGGGCAGCCTTCCGGCAACGGCAAGAGCGAGGACAACAACGGCAAGCGCCCGTGCGCCGGCTGCGTGGGGAACGCCGACGCGAAGAACCCGCCCGGGCAGATGCCCGGCGGGAGTGACGGCAACGCGGGCTACGAGTGCGATCGCAACCAGGGCGTCGGCAAGACGAACCCGGCACACTCGGGCTGCGGGCCGGCGCCGACCGCACCTCCGGAGCAGCCGCCGGGTGGCGAACCGCCGAAGCAGCCGCCGGGTGGCGGGCCGCCGGAGCAGCCGCCGGGTGGCGAACCGCAGCAGCCTGCCGGCGCGACGCAGCCGGACGCGGCTCCACAAGGGGATCGGGCGCCGGAGCAGGAGACCGATGCCGTGCTCGGCGAGCGTGAGCAGCGCGCACCGGACCGCGAAGAGCCACGGGAAGCTCCCGCGGGCCGCCCCGTGAAGCTGGAGGAGTCCGCTGGCCATCCGTTCACGGGAGGCCGGGCGTTGATCCTGCTGGGACTCGGCGTGCTGGCGCTCGCCGTCGGGGCCGGTACGAGGTGGTTCGGCTCTCGCGGCGGCGCCTAGACCCAGTCGAAATCAGGCGCGCTCGAGCGTGGCGGCGGCGTGCTCGAGGGTGGGCTCCACGACCGGCCACGACTGGTCGATCGCCTTCGGGTTGCCCGGGAAGTTGACGATTAGCGTGCGGCCCCGCACCCCCGACACGCCGCGGGTCAGGATGCCGAGCGGAGTGTGCTCGCGCGCGTCGGAGCGGATCGTCTCCGCGTAGCCGGGCGCCTCGCGGTCGATCACGTCGCGGGTCGCCTCCGGGGTCACGTCGTCGATCGTGAGCCCGGTGCCGCCGGTCGTGAACACGAAGCGCACGTCCTCCTGGTCCGCGAGGCGCTTCAGCACGGACGCGATCGCCTCCCGTTCGTCCGACACCGTCTCGTGCGAGACGTCGAGCCCCGCGGCGCGACAGAGCTCGACGAGCCGCCGGCCGGACAGGTCGTCGCCCTCTCCACGGGCGATCGAGGTGGAGATCGTCAGGACGGCGGCGCGCACTCGCGGGCCTCTTCGAGGGTGGGGAACTCACGCAGGCTCGCGAGGCGTCCGTCCCTCTTCGTCCAGAGATGCGCCTCGCTGCGCTCGACCTCGACGCCGCTGGCCGCCCCCCGCACCCGGTGATGGACGAGGAAGATCGCTGCGTCGGGGCCCAGGTCAAGCACGTCGCGCACCTCGCTCTCGAGCGTCTCGAACGTCTCGAACAGCTCCTGGGAGTAGGCCAGCGTCCTGCTTCGGCCGCGCTTCACGCTGGGATCCGGCTCGTCCGGCGCGGGCTGCCACTCGAAGTCCGGGTTCGCCTCCGCGAACGCCTGCAGCGCCGCGACGTCGCGGCTGCTGATCGCGCGGTACAGGCCGCGGATGAGCTCGAGGTCGTCCGGAGTCACGACTCGCGCCTCCAGTCGTGCCTGCCGCCAGACTTCTCGAGCAGCGCCACTTCAGCGATCTCGACGCCGCGCTCGAGGCCCTTGACCATGTCGTAGACGGTCAGGGCGGCGACGGCGGCGGCCGTCATGGCCTCCATCTCGACGCCGGTCTGCGCGCTCGTCCGCGCCTCCGCGGTCAGCACGACCTCGCCGTCGCCCAGCTCGGCGACCACGTCCACGAAGGAGAGCGGCAGCGGATGGCATAGCGGCACCAGCTCGGCAGTGCGCTTGGCTGCCTGGATGCCGGCGATGCGGGCCGTCCCGATCACGTCGCCCTTGGGGGCGTCGCCGCGGCGGACCGCTGCGAGCGTCTCGGCCGACATGCGCACCACCGCCCGGGCCAGCGCGCGCCTGTCGGTCACCTGCTTCTCGCCCACGTCCACCATCCGGGCGCGCCCGGCGTCGTCGAGGTGTGTGAGCTCGTCAGGCAGGTTGGTGGCTCTGCTGGGCGGCGGCGATCAGATCGCGCACGGCCGCCTCGTCGCCCCGCCTCAGTAGCTCGACCGGGTCGGGCTCGCCGTTCACGATCGACTCGAAGAAGGCCTTGCGGTCCTGGTAGGTGGGCAGCGTGCCCTTGGCCCAGCCGCGCACCTCGTTGAGAAGCAGCGCGAGCCGCGCGTAGGGCTCGCCGTACTCGTCGGCGATCTCGTCGCGGATCCGCTTCGCGAGCGCGGGCGAGGCCCCGGCGGTCGAGATCGCGATCGCGAGCGGGCCGCTGCGGATGATCGCCGGAAGGATGAAGTTGCAGAGCGGCGGGACGTCGACCACGTTGACGAGCATCGCCCGGCGCTCGGCGTCCTCGAAGACGCGGATGTTGACCTCGGTGTCGTTCGTGGCCGCGATGACGATGAAGACCCCCTCGAGGTCCTCCGCGCCGCCGTACTCGCGCCGCTCCCAGCGGATCGATCCCTCGCGCGCGAGCTCCTCGAGCGGCTCCACCGCGTCAGGCGCGAGCAAGGTGACCTCGCCGTCGCAGGCGAGCAGCCCCTCCACCTTCTCGAGGCCCACGTCGCCCCCGCCGATCACCACGCAGCGCCGCCCGCTGAGGCGCAGGCAGGCGATGTAGAAGGGCGTGTCCAGCATGCCCTGAACGCAGGACTGATCGCAGATCCCCTTGCGCAGCTGGCAGACGCATTCCTTGCCGGCGTAGGCCTGGGCGGGCATGCCTCAGAGTCTAGGGGGGCTCGTGCCCCCGCCGCCGGGCGTGGAGGGATGGGAACGCTCTAGGCGGCGAGGGCACGGCGCGGCCGGAGCAGCCCCTTTCGGGCCGGCTGGCGCTTGCCGCTCCGCTCGCCCGGCAGGCGGCGGCGCTTCTCGGCGGCCGCGTGGAGATCGCTGACGTGAGCTTCGTGAGCGGCGTATGTGAGGGCTCCGGTCATGGAAGCCAAGGTACGGCTAAGGCCTCGGCCCCTACATCGGGAATCCGCCTCTAGTTCTGCCTTACCGCTTGAAGAGGCTGCGACCGGTGATCCGCAGCAGCGGCAACACCCCGCGCCGTAGCGCCGCGGGCTTGTCCGTGTCGCGGCCGTAGAGCAATTTCGCGGAGGCGGCGAGCGCCTTGCCCAGCGACTCGTCGTACGGGAACCACCAGAAGTCGCGCGTCCGTGACGGCTCCCAGGTGACCAGCTTGATGTTCACGCACTCCCACAGCCCGAACTTCGAGTGCGAGCGACCGAGCCCCGACTCCTTCGCGCCGCCCCACGAGCACGAGCAGACGCCGTGGCTGAACATGTGGTCGTTGATCCAGACCATGCCGGACTGGAGCCGCCCGGCGATCCGCTCGCCCTTGGCGCGGTTCATCGTCCACACGGACGCGCCCAGGCCGAACTCCGAGTCGTTCGCCAGCGCGATCGCCTCGTCCTCCGAGTCGACCGTGACGATCGGGATCACGGGCCCGAAGATCTCCTCGCGCATGATCCGCATGTCGTGGGTCACGTCGGTGAGGACGGCGGGACGGAAGTAGGGCTCCTCCGGGCCGCCGCAGTGGAGCGTGGCGCCGTTCGCGACCGCGTCGTCCACGAGCTCCTTCACGAGCGCCAGCTGCTCACGCGACACCATCGGGCCGATCTCCGTCTCCGACCGGAGCGGATCGCCGGTGCGAAGCCGCTTCGCGCCGTCCACCACACCCTCGATGAAGCGCTCGGCCACCTCGCTCACCACGTACACGCGCTCGATGCCCGAGCAGGTCTGGCCGGCGTTCGCGAACCCGCCCCAGAGACAGCCCGAGATCGCGTTGGGAAGATTGGCGTCCGCGCAGACGATCATCGGGTCCTTGCCGCCGAGCTCGAGCACGGAGCCCTTCAGCCGGCGGGCGCACTCCGCGCCGACGCGGCGCCCGACCTCCACCGAGCCGGTGAAGAAGATCTTGGCGGCGCTCGACTCGACCAGCGCCTGGCCCACGGCGCCGCCGCCGTGCACGGTCCGCACGAGCCCCTCGGGCAGCCCGGCGCGCTCGAACACCTCCTGGATGCGCTGGCCGATCAGGGGGGTGAGCGACGCCGGCTTCAGGACCACGCCGTTGCCGGCCATCAGCGCGATCGCGACCTCTCCGAAGGGAATCGACCAGGGGTAGTTCCAGGGCGCGATCACACCCACCACCCCGAGCGGCTCGAACGTGAAGCGGGCGCGCTTCTGCTTGATGAACACGGGCAGCGGGATGCGCTCGTCCTCGAGGATGCCCGGACCGGCCTCCGCCAGCCAGCGCAGCGAGTCGATCGTGGGGAGCAGCTCCATCGAGTACGCCTCGTTGATCGGCTTGCCCTGCTCGCGCGCGAGCAGCGCGGCGAGGTCGTCGAGCTGGTCGATGATCGCCTGGCCAGCGCGCCGCATGTAGCGCGCCCGGTCGTGCAGCGGCAGCTGCGCCCAGAAGGGCTGGACGCTCGCCACGTCGTCCACCACCGCCTGCACCTGCTCGGGCCTCACCGTCTCGACGGCGCCGAGGCGCGTCCCGTCGAGCGGGCTGAACGACTCGAGGCCGGGCGCGATCGGCTCGACGGCGGCTTCCATGGCTGAGAAGCCTAGTCCGCGCGCCCGCGCGCCCGGCGAATACGGTCGAGGCGCTCCCGCAGCTCCCGCTCCGCGCCGTGCTCGGACAGCTCGAGGAAGCGCTCCCCGATCGCCTCGTCCGGCATCAGCTCCTGCTCGGACACTCCCTCCGGCCGGTCGTGCGGGTAGTCGTAGTCCTTGCCGCGCCCGAGCTTCCTGGCGCCCGGATAGGCCGCGCTCCGGAGCGCCGCTGGGGGCTCGGGCACGCCGTGCTCGCGCACCCACTCGCGGGCCCGGCCGAGCGCCTCGTAGGAGGCGTTCGACTTCGGCGCCAGCGCCAGGTAGACCGCGGCCTGCGCCAGGTTGAGGGCGCACTCGGGCATGCCGACGTGCTCGACCGCATGGGCGGCGTTCACGGCGACCTCGAGCGCGCGCGGGTCCGCGTTGCCGATGTCCTCGCTCGCCAGCACGACCATGCGGCGGGCGATGAAGCGCGGATCCTCTCCTCCCTCCAGCATCGCGGCGAGGTAGAGCAGGGAGGCGTCGGGGTCCGAGCCGCGGGTGGACTTGATCCAGGCCGAGATCAGGTCGTAGTGCTTGTCGCCGCCCTTGTCGTAGAGGATCGCGCTGCGCTGGAGGGCGTCCTCGGCCACCCGCAACGTCACGGCGCCGGACTCGCCGACCGTCTCGCAGGCGAGCTCGAGCGCCGACAGCGCGGTGCGGGCGTCACCCGCTGCGCGGGCGGCGAGGAACTCGAGCGCGTCGTCGTCCACCCGCGGAGCCTGCCCGATGCCACGCTCGTCGCCGAGCGAGCGTCTCAGGAGCGCCAGCACGTGGTCCGTGTCCAGCGGGCGCAGCTCGTAGACCCGGCAGCGCGACAGGAGCGCGGAGTTCACCTCGAAGTAGGGGTTCTCGGTGGTGGCGCCGACCAGCACGACGAGCCCCTCCTCGACCGCAGGCAGGAGCGTGTCCTGCTGCGCCTTGTTGAAGCGGTGGATCTCGTCGAGGAAGAAGATCGTTGCCTCGCCCGCCGTCCGCCGCCGGTGCTCGGCGCGCTCGAGCACCTCGCGCACCTCGGCCCGGCCCGCGTTGACGGCCGACGCCTCCTCGAACGCGGCACGCGAGTTGACGGCGAGCAGCCGAGCCAGCGTCGTCTTGCCGGTGCCGGGCGGCCCGTACAGGATCATCGAGTGCGGCCGCCCCTCCTCGATCGCGGTGCGCAGGGCGGAGCCGCGTCCGAGGAGGTGGTCCTGGCCGACGAACTCGCCGAGCGACGCCGGCCTCATCCTCGCGGCCAAGGGCAGCTCGCCGGCCGGCACCGGGGTATGCCCGCCGGCCGCCGGTTCCTCTAGGTCGAAGAGCCGCTCCATGCAGGGATTCTGGCAAGGAAGCCCGTCACCGCCTCGGCGCAGCGCTCGGGCGCGTCCTCCCACACGAAGTGCCCCGCGTCCTCGATCACCACGAGCTCGGTGTCCGGCAGCTCGCGCTCGAAGCGGTGCGCGCCCGCCACGGGCGCGAACTCGTCGCCCTCGCCCCAGAGCAGCAGCGCCGGCACGCCGAGGTCGGCGAGGCGGTAGCCGGCGAGCTTCTCGAAGTCGCCCGAGCGGTAGAGCTCCAGGTGACCCCTGCGGCGCGTGTCGTCTGCGAACCCCTTCCAGTACTGGTCGATCGCGTCGTCGTCGAAGGCCGGGCTCAGACCGCGCCCGAGCGCGGCGAAGCCGTCGCGGTCGAGCCCGTTCAGGACCTCTTCGCCCGTGCCCGGGGTGCGGAGCGCGCCGGCCATGCCGTGCCACTTGCCGTCCGGGAAGAAGCCGGTCGAGCTGATTACGAGCCCCACCACGGCGTCCGGGTGCTCGCAGGCCCAGCGCAGGCCGATCAGCCCGCCCCAGTCGTGCACGACGGGCACGCAGCGCTCGATGCCGAGCTCGCGGCGGAAGCGCTCGACCGACTCCATGTGGCGCTCCCAGGTGCCGGGCGGATCGGGCTCCGAGTCGCCGAACCCGGCGAGGTCCGGGGCGACCGCCCGCCACCCGGCGGCGGCGAGCGCCGGCATCAGGTCGCGCCACATGTACGACGACTCCGGGTAGCCGTGCAGCAGGAGAGCGACCGGTCCGTCCGCGGGCCCGGACTCGCGGTGCGCGAGTGTCATTAGGCTGATGTTATGACCGCGCCGGTGCCTGAGGACAAGCTTCGCCTCGGCGGCATGGCGCTTCGCAACGGCCTGCTCGTCCACGGACCGACGCACTGGGCGGCGGCGGTTCGCACCGACGCCGGCGAGCTCAAGGTGGCGTCCGGGCGCAAGCCGGACCTGGGCGGGCGCGCATCCGAGCGGCTCCCCGGCGTTCGAGGCGTCGTGAAGCTGGCCGAGGCGATGGCGGTGATCCCGCTCGTGAAGCGAGCGCTCCCCGAGGCCCGGCTGCCGATGCAGGACATGAGGACGCTCGGCGCGATGGGGGCGGCGGCGCTCGGGGGGCAGGCGATTCGAACGGCCGGCCGCGGGGTCGCCCGCGAGGCCGCGGTCGCGCTGATCAGCGTGGGTCCGGCGCTGTTGGCCCTCCGCGGCGGCGACCTGGCCGCCTACCACGGCGTGGAGCACAAGGCGATCGCCGCCTACGAGGACGACTCGGACGCCGCCGACGCCACCAAGGAGCACGACCGCTGCGGCTCCCACCTGGTGGCCCCGATGCTCGGGGCCGCGGCGCTCGGCAACGTCGCCGCCCGCCGTGCCGGCCTGCGCGGCCCCGCCGCCGAGGCGGCCGTCGGGCTCGGGAGCGCGGCGATCGCGGTCGAGGTGTTCGCCTGGTCCGAGCGCCATCCGGACAGCGCGCTCACCCGCCTGCTGCGGGTGCCCGGCCACGAGATCCAGCGGGTGATCGGCACCCGGGAGCCCACCGCCGAGCAGCTCGAGGTGGGCCGCGCGGCGCTGGAGGAGATTCTTCGTGTCGAGCACGCGGACGCGTGAGCGGCTGAGCCCCGACGTCTTCCGTCTTCCGGTCGAGCGCATCCGGACCGGGTACTACTCGGACGTCTACTTCAACCTCACGAAGCAGCTGCTCGAGGAGCGCGGCGACCACCCGCGCGTGACCATGCAGGTGTTCCAGAAGCGCCGCTCCGTGCTAGGCGGAATCGACGAGGCGATCGCCGTGCTCAAGCTGTGCAGCGGCGACTGGGGCGCGCTCGACGTGAACGCCCTCTACGAGGGCGACGAGATCGCCCCGATGGAGACCGTGATGACGATCGAGGGCGACTACTCGCTGTTCGCCCACCTCGAGACCGTCTACCTCGGCTGCCTGGCGCGGCGCAGCCTGATCATGCGGAACGTCCACGAGGTCGTGGACGCCGCGCATGGCAAGCCGATCCTGTTCTTCCCGGCCCGCCACGACCACTGGCTCGTGCAGACCGGCGACGGCTGGGCCGCGCACGTGGCCGGAGCCATCGGCGTGTCGACCGACGCCCAGGCCTCCTGGTGGGGCGGTCGCGGGGTGGGAACCGTGCCGCACGGCCTGATCGCGGCCTTCGGCGGCTCGACCGTCGATGCCGCTCGGGCCTTCGCCGAGCGCTTCGCCGGTGAGATGAACGTGACGGTCCTGGTCGACTTCGAGAACGACTCCGTGCGCACGGCGCTCGAGGTGGCCGACGCGCTCGGCGAGGACCTGTGGGGCGTGCGGCTCGACACCTCGGAGCGCATGGTGGACCGGGCGCTCTGGCACGAGATGGGCGAGTTCGGGCCGACCGGCGTGAACAACGTGCTGGTCGAGCGGGTGCGCGAAGCGCTCGACGGGGCCGGACACCAGCGGGTGCGGATCGTCGTCTCCGGGGGCTTCGACGCCCGGAAGATCAGGGAGTTCGAGGAGACGGGCGCGCCGGTCGACGCCTACGGCGTCGGCTCGTCGCTCGTGCGGGGCGAGAACGACTTCACGGCCGACGTGGTGCGGGTCGACGGCCGCGACTGCGCGAAGGCCGGTCGCCGCTACAGGCCCAGCCCGCGGCTAGAACGGGTCGAGTAGGACTCAACCAGATGCCCGTACTGGCCGATTGGGGTAGTAGATGAGGCGGGCGACCCTCCTTTGCGTGCTCGCGGCTGCCGTGTTGGCTGCCGCGCCCGCCGCGCTCGCCCAGGGCGGTCCCGCGGCCTGCGTCGGGGCCTTCGAGGTCCGCCAGCCGCAGACCGTCGGCGGTGTGTCGCTCGAGCCCGGCGCCTACGAGATAACGGTTCAGGAGAGCGGGGACCTCACCTGCGACCAGGCGCGCGAGGAGTTCCGCGGCATCCTCTCGGCGCCCGATGCGGCGCTGCCCGAGGGCTGGCAGGTCGACTCGGCCAGCCGCACCTTCGAGCGTGAGGACGGCTCGGACGCCTTCAGCGTGATGGAGATCGCCGGCGCCGCGTCCGACGAGGGCGGCGGCGGCCTCGCGTGGGACGACGTCGAGAACTGGATGATCGTCTGGCTGCCGATCATTTTCATGGCGCTGATCGCGGTCGTCCTCGTGATGACGCTGCGCTACATGCCGCGCACGAAGCCGCAGCAGATCAAGCCGTCGTCGTCGAGTGCGGTGCAGTGGCAGGACGTGGCGGGCGTGGAGGAGTCGAAGGACGAGCTGCGCGAGGTCGTCGAGTTCCTGCGCGACCCGAAGCGCTTCCGCAAGCTGGGGGCGCGGGTCCCGCGGGGGATCCTGTTGCACGGACCGCCCGGCACGGGCAAGACGCTGCTCGCGAAGGCGGTCGCCAACGAGTCGAACGCGAGGTTCTTCGCGCAGTCGGCGTCCTCGTTCGTCGAGATGTTCGCCGGCCTCGGCGCGGCGCGCATCAGGCGGTTGTTCCGCCAGGCCCGCAAGGAGGCGCCGGCGATCGTCTTCATCGACGAGCTCGACGCGGTCGGCGCCACCCGCGGCAAGGACATCTCCGGCGAGAAGGACCAGACGCTGAACCAGCTCCTGGTGGAGCTCGACGGCTTCTCCGAGCGCGACGAGATCGTCGTGATCGCCGCCTCGAACCTGCTCGAGAAGCTGGACCCGGCGCTTCTGCGCCCGGGCCGCTTCGACCGCCAGATCTTCGTGGCGCCGCCCGACCTGAAGGGCCGGCGCCAGATCCTCGGCGTGCACACGCGCGAGAAGCCGCTCGCGGACGGCGTCGATCTCGAGCTCGTGGCCCGCCAGACGAGCGGCCTGACGGGCGCCGACCTCGCCAACATCTGCAACGAGGCCGCCATCTTCGCGGGCCGCGACCACCGCACCGAGATCCTCACGCGCGACTTCCAGGCCGCCCTCGAGCGGGTGATCGCGGGCGTGCAGTCGCGCCGGGTCATAACCGAGCACGAGAAGCGAGTGGTCGCCTACCACGAGGCGGGGCACGCGCTCTGCTCGGAGCTCCTCCCCTCGGTGGAGAAGGTGCACCGCATCTCGATCATCCCGCGCGGCAAGGCGCTCGGGTACACGCTCAACCTCCCCGAGGAGGACCGCTACCTGAAGACGCGCGAGGAGCTGCTCGACTACCTGGTCGTGCTGCTCGGCGGGCGGGTGACGGAGCACATCGTCTTCGGCCAGGTCACGACGGGCGCCTCGGACGACCTCCGCAAGGTCCACGAGATCAGCCGCTCGATGGTCACGCAGTACGGCATGGGGACCGAGCTGGCGTCGAAGCAGCTGCCGGCCGACGACTACTCGATGTCCGACGCCACCCGCCGCATGGTCGACGAGGAGCAGCAGTACCTGACCGACCTGGCGCACCGGCGGGCGATGAAGCTGGTGGCCGAGAACCGCACCCTGCTGGAGGCGTTCGCGTTCACACTGCTCGAGAACGAGGTGCTCGAGCGGGAGGACATCGAGCGCATCGTCTCGGCCTACCAGGGCGAGACGGTGCCGCCGGTGCCGCTCGATGTCGAGCCCGGCCCCGCCGAGGTGGCGGCCGCCGAGGCCGAACAGCGCGGCGAGTAACCTCACGGCCCGTGTTCGGGCGGATCGATCACATCGGCGTGGCGGTGGAGGACCTCGACGAGGCGGTCGCGCTCTACTCGGAGCGGCTCGGCATGCCGGTGGAGCACCGGGAAACGGTCGAGGAGCAGGGCGTCGAGGCCGTGCTGCTCGGCGCCGGCGAGAGCCATGTCGAGCTGCTGCGGCCGCTCGGCCCGGAGACGGCGGTGGGCCGCTTCCTCGAGCGGAACGGGCCGGGCCTGCACCACGTGGCCTACGGGACCGACGACATCGATTCCGCGCTGGCCGCCGTGCGCGACGCCGGGCTCCGCCTGATCGACGAGCGGCCGCGCACGGGGATAAGGAACAGTCGCGTAGCGTTCGTGCATCCCAAGTCGACCGGCGGGGTGCTGACCGAGCTTGTGGAGGCAGCGCACTGATGGCAGAGCAGAGCAGGCGAATCGACATCGGCTTTCAGGGCGGGCAGGTGCTGCCCGCGCGAGTCACGCAGGCCACCTACGACGACTTGAGCGGCGCCCTGACCGACGAGCGGTCGCAGCGCTGGTTCGAGCTCGAGACGGTGGATTCGAAGATCTCGATCGACCTGTCGCAGGTCGTGTACGTCCGGATCGACACCGAGGCGCAGCGGGTCGGCTTCTAGCCCGCCCGTGCTGGCGGCGCTCGACCTGAAGCTGCTCCGCCTGCTGCGCACGCGCGGCCACTGGCCGCCGTTCGAGCGGGCCGTGCAGGTCTACGCCGGCGCCGGAGAGAACGGCCTCCTGTGGCACGGGATGGCGGCGGCGGGGGTGGTCCTGCATCCCGGTCACCGCCCGACTTATGTGCGGGCGATGCGCGTCACGCTGCTCACGCTGATCGCGAACTTCGCGCTCAAGCAGCTCGTGCGGCGGGCCCGGCCCGTGCTCGAGGAGGAGCTGCCCGCGCTGGTCCCGACGCTGTCGGGGCGCTCCTATCCGTCGGCCCACTCGTCCACGTCCTTCGCCGCGGCGGGCGCCCTGGCGGACGCGCTGCCGGCGCCGCCCCTGTATCTGGCGGCCGCGGCGATGGCGGTGTCGCGGCCCTACCTGGGCGTGCACTACCCGTCCGACGTCGTGGCCGGCGCCCTGCTCGGCCGTGCGCTGGAGCGGCTCCTGTGAAGATCGGCATCGTCGGCCTTCCGAACGCGGGCAAGTCCTCGCTGTTCAACGCGCTCACCCGCGCCGGCGCCGCGGCGGCCAACTACCCGTTCACCACGCTCGAGCCGAACGTGGCCGTTGTCGGGGTGCCGGACGAGCGTCTCGAGCAGGTGGCGGCGACGGTCGGGGCCGCCCCGGTGATCCACGAGGTGATCCAGTTCCACGACATCGCCGGGCTCGTGCGCGGCGCCCACCAGGGCGAGGGGCTCGGCAACCAGTTCCTCGCGAACATCCGGGAGACCGACGCGATCCTGCATGTGGTCCGCGCTCACGAGGACGCCCAGGTCGTGCACCCGGAGGGCCGGGTGGCCCCGCTCGCCGACGTCGAAACTGTCGAGACCGAGCTCCTCTACGCGGACCTCGAGCAGGCCGAGGGCCGCCTCGAGCGGGTGACCAGGCAGGCGAGGTCGCTCGAGAAGGAGCTGGTCGCCGAGGAGCGCTGGCTGCGCGAGGTGGTCGAGGCGCTTCGGGCCGGCCGGGCGGTGCGCACGGTCCCGGAGCCGGCCGACGCGCCCGGGGCCGCGCGGCGGCTGTCCGCGCTCACGTCGAAGCCCGTGCTCTACGTGGCGAACGTGGCCGAGGGCGAGCCGCCGGAGCCGCCCCCGGAGCTGGTCGAGCATGCGGCGGCGCGGGAGGCGCGGGCCACCGCGGTGTCGGCTCGGCTGGAGGCGGAGCTGGCGGAGCTCGACGACGAGGAGGCCGCCGCGATGAGGGAGGAGCTGGGCGGGTCCGAGTCCGGCCTGGCGACGGTGATCCGCGAGGCCTTCGCGCTGCTCCACCTGATCACGTTCTTCACGGCCGGGCCGGACGCGGAGGCCCGCGCCCGCGCGATCACGCGCGGCACGCGCGCCCGCCGAGCGGCCGGCGAGGTCCACACGGACATGGAGCGCGGCTTCGTGGCAGCCGAAGTGACGTTCTGGGAGGACCTGGTGCGCGCCGGCGGCTACGCCCAGGCGCGCGAGCAGGCGCTGTCGCGGGTCGAGGGCCGCGACTACGAGGTGCGCGACGGCGACGTGGTGACGTTCAGGTTCACGCCGCCCTGACATCGGCGGCTCGGCGGCCTAGCGCACGCGGACGGCCGGGCCGGCCACGCGGCCGGCGCGGACCCGGTAGACGCCGGCGCGGCCGATGTCCAGCCGGTAGCTGCCCGACTTCGTCGTCCGGATCTTCGTCACCTTGCGCCAGCCGCCCCCGGCGCGCCGCTCCACGACCAACTTGCGGCGAGGCGCCGGCGTGTAGCTGCCGGCCAGCACCGGTGGCGTCAGCCGCGGTCCCCAGCTCGCCGGCCGCGCCGAGCGTGCACGGCGGGCGCTGCTCGACACCCGCACGAAGGTGAACCACGTGTCCCGCAGGCCGAGCCGGGACCGGATCTGAGGCCCGGTGAGGACGGTGGAGCCGGCGGTGCCGATCACGCGGGCGCGCACGACTCGGGGCGAGACGCCGCGCTCGAGCGCCTTGACGCGCCGGAACCGGCCTGGGGCGCCAAGCGCCCGGTCGAGCCGGGTGGCCGTGCTGGGCACGGTCCAGCGGTGGTAGGGCGACTGCGTGTCATAGGGGTCGGGCACCCCGACCAGCCACGGCTTCGCGAGCGAGCCCACGAACGAGTACTCGACGTTCTCGGTGTGGCCGCCCGAGGTCGAGAAGTAGTAGGTGACCGCCGGCAGACCCGCGTAGGTCAGGATGCGCCCGGACGTCTCCGCGACGGCCTCGTCGCTCGCGACGCTCTCGCCGGTCACGCCTCGGTAGACCTGCGAGCGGGTGTCCGGATACTGGTCGAACAGACCGGTCGTCTTGCGGGTGGCGAGCGCGTAGGTGCGGGCCGCCACGGCTTGCGCCTTCAGCGCCTCGAGCGGCCAGGAGCTCGGCATCTCCCCCGCCACGACGCCGCGCACGTAGCTGTCCATGTCGAGCTCGTTGATCGCGGTCACGCCGGCGCCCTCGGTGCTGAGCTCGATCGCGCCGCGATAGAGCCCATTCGACACCCCGTTGAGCGCAGGACCGAGCAGGCGAAGCGCCGCCGGACCCTTGAACTGCGAGCCGTCCGGCACGCGCGCCACGCGCCTGCCGGCGGGGGTCCGAACGACGATCCGGCCGGCCGACTCGCGCGCCACGTAGGTCCTCGAGGCCCGCAGCCTCCGCCCTCCGACCGACGTCGCCCCGCGTACGCGGATGTATGGGTCCTCCGGCTGGAGCAGCACTCGCACCGGCCGGCTGGGGGCGGTCGACAGCTGCGTGCCCTGGTAGTAGTGCTCCAGGATCTCCCGGTAGTCCGAGCCCTCGAGCGCGTAGCCGTAGGCCCCGTACTGGCTCATCCCGATGCCGTGACCGAAGCCCGCGCCCCGGATCACGTGGCGCACGGCTCCGTCCGCCGCGGGCGCGGCGGCAAGCGAAAGCACGGCGGCTGTGGCAAGAAGGGTTCGGCGCATTGGGTTCCCTAACTCTTCTATCGGCCCAAGGTAGCGGGGCTGGAGGCCGGGTATCGTCAAACGCAGGATGGCCAAGCGAAAGGCATCGGACGTCTTCGTCGAGTGCCTCGAGGCCGAGGGCGTGAAGCACGTCTTCGGGATCCCCGGCGAGGAGACGCTCGACCTCAACGAGTCGCTATCGCGCTCGTCGATCGAGTTCATCCCCGTCCGCCACGAGCAGGGCGGGGCGTACATGGCCGACGTCTACGGGCGGCTCACGGGCCACGCCGGCGTCTGCCTCGGCACGCTGGGCCCGGGCGCCCTGAACCTCGTGACCGCGGTGGCCGACGCCTTTCTCGACCGGGCGCCGCTCGTGGCCCTCACGGGCCAGGGCGACCTCGAGCGGATGCACAAGGAGTCGCATCAGTACATCGACCTCCTGCGCGTGATGCGGCCGATCACGAAGTGGAACGCCCGCCTGTCGGACGCCGCGATCATCCCCGAGGTCGTCCGCAAGGCGTTCAAGGTCGCGGAGGGCGAGAAGCCGGGCGCCACCCACATCGAGTTGCCCGAGGACGTGATGGCCACGGAGACCGACGCCGAGCCGCTGCCGCGCCGGCGCCAGGTCCGCCCCGAGCCCGCGGCGCGCGAGCTGCTCAAGGCGGCCGACATCATCCGCGGCGCGATCAACCCCGTCGCCCTGGCCGGTAACGGCGTGATCCGCACCGGCGCGACCCCGGCGCTGCGCGAGTTCGTGCGCGCCACCGGCATCCCGGTGGCCGAGACGTTCATGGGCAAGGGCCTCGTGCCGCCCGACAACCCCAAGGCGCTCGGGTCGGTCGGGCTCCAGTCGGGCGACTACATGATGGCCGGCTTCGACGACGCCGACGTGGTGCTCGCGATCGGCTACGACCTCGTCGAGCACTCGCCCGAGCACTGGAACCCCCAGCGCGACAAGAAGATCATCTGCATCGACTCGGTCCCGGCCGAGATCGACGCCTACTTCATGCCGGAGGTCGAGCTGGTCGGTGACCTCTACCACGTGCTGGCCCGGCTCGGCGAGGAGTGCAGGCACGTCCCGCACCTGGGCGGGTCGACCAAGCTGCGGGACGTCGTGCTGGGCCGCTTCGAGCAGGCCGCGGACGACGACGCCTTCCCCGTCCAGCCGCCGCGCGCCCTGTTCGAGATCCGGAAGGCGCTCGGCCGCGACGACATCCTGATCTCGGACGTCGGGCTCCACAAGCTCTGGATCGGGCGCATGTTCCCGGCCTACGAGCCGAACACGGTGTTGATCGCCAACGGCCTGGCCGGGATGGGCTTCGCCGTCCCGGCGGCGGTGGCCGCCAAGCTCGTCCACCCGGATCGCCGGGTGGTCACGGTGAACGGCGACGGCGGCTTCTTGATGAACGCCCAGGAGCTCGAGACCGCCGTGCGGGTGGGCACGCCCTTCGTGAACGTCATCTGGGAGAACAACCAGTACGGCTCGATCGTCTGGAAGCAGGACAAGAAGTTCGGCAGCCACTTCGGCACCGATTTCGCGAACCCCGATTTCGTGAAGCTCGCCGAGGGCTTCGGCATGCCCGCCTGGCGCTGCGGCTCGGCCGACGAGTTCGGCGAGCGGCTCGGGCATGCGCTCACGCTCGAGGTGCCGTCCCTGATCGTGCTGCCGATCGACTACTCGATCGACGTTGCAATCTCTGAGGAACTCGGAACGGAGACAGTTGCCACATGAGCATCGCCACTGAGGAACAGACGGTCGTCGACAGCGTCGAGAAGCGGCTCTACATCGGAGGCGAGTGGCGCGACGCCTCCGGCGGCGGCACGCTCGAGGTGCTCGACCCGGCCACCGAGGAGCCGCTCTGCGAGGTCGCCGACGGCACGCCCGACGACGCCATGGCGGCGCTCGACGCCGCCGTCGAGGCCCAGCGCGAGTGGGGCTCCTCGCCCCCCAACGACCGCGCCGGCATCCTCTGGAAGGCGTTCGAGCTGCTGATGGAGCGCGCCGACGAGCTGGCCCTGCTGATGACGCTCGAGATGGGCAAGCCGGTGGCCGAGTCCAGGGCCGAGATCATCTACGCGGCGGACTTCTTCCGCTGGTTCTCGGGCGCCGCGCTGCGAATCGACGGCAACTACAAGCAGTTCGCCAACGGCACGAGCAGGGTGCTCGTGATGAAGCAGCCGGTCGGCCCCAGCCTGATGATCACGCCCTGGAACTTCCCGATGGCGATGGGCACGCGAAAGGTCGGCCCGGCGATCGCGGCCGGCTGCACGATCGTGATGAAGCCGGCCCAGCAGACGCCGCTGTCGATGCTGGCGCTCGGCCAGATCCTCGAGGAGGCCGGCCTGCCGGGCGGCGTCTTCAACATCCTGACCACGTCCTCGTCGAGCGGGACAACCGGGCCGCTGATCCAGGACCCCCGCCTGCGCAAGCTGTCCTTCACCGGGTCTACCGAGGTGGGGCGCAAGCTGATCGAGGCATCGGCGCAGCAGGTCCTGAAGGTCTCGATGGAGCTCGGCGGGAACGCGCCCTTCCTGATCTTCGACGACGCCGACCTCGACGCGGCCGTCGAGGGCGCGCTCCTCGCCAAGATGCGCAACATCGGCGAGGCCTGCACGTCGGCCAACCGCTTCCACGTGGCCGAGTCGGTGCAGGACGAGTTCCAGCGCCGGCTCGCCGAGAAGATGGGCGCGCTCAAGATCGGCCGCGGCACCGAGGAGGACGTGAAGGTCGGCCCGCTCATCGACGAGCCGTCCCGCGAGAAGGTGGCCGAGCTCGTTCAGGACGCGCTCGACAAGGGCGCCACGAAGGTGGTCGGCGGCGAGATCCCGGACGGACGCGGCTACTTCTACGCGCCGACGGTGCTCGGTGACGTCCCGCGGGAGGCCCGCGTGTTCCACGAGGAGATCTTCGGGCCGGTGGCGCCGGTGGGCTCGTTCGAGTCCGAGGAGGACGCGATCGCTCGCGCCAACGACACCGAGTACGGCCTCGTCGCCTACGTGTTCACGCGCGACATCAAGCGAGCGATCCGCGTCTGCGAGGGGCTCGAGACCGGCATGGTCGGGCTGAACCAGGGCATGGTCTCGAACGCCGGAGCGCCGTTCGGCGGCGTGAAGCAGTCGGGAATCGGCCGCGAGGGCGGCAACGAGGGCCTCGAGGAGTTCCTCGAGACAAAATACGTGGCCGTGAACCTCTAGCGGGGGACCCGAGCGATCGGCGGGGGCCTCGGCTGAACGAACTCGGGGCCTAGTGCGGCCACGAGCTCGGCCGTCGCATCCACGCCGAGCTTGACCATGGCCGACGCCAGCAGGAGTCGGGCGCTGCGCGGACCGAGGAAGAGTTGGTGGGCGATGTCGTCGGGTCGTGCGCCGGCGCCGGCGGCGAGCGCCACGTCGAGCTCGAGCGGCGTCAGTCGCTCGAGCTTGTTGACCCGGGGATCGGGCGGGGCGCCTCCCGCGGCGACGATCTCCTCGCGCGTGCGGCCGGCCCATGGCTCGGCGCCCAGCCTCTCGAACGTCACCAGGGCGCCCGACAGCCGATCAATGGCCTCGGCGCAGCGCCCCGCCCGAGCCAGCCTTGATCCGTAGAGCAGCTCGGTACGGGCCCGTTCGAACGGTCCGGTGGTCTCCAGACCGGGCTCCAACGCCTCGCCGAAGCGGCGGTCGAGATCTGAATCGGCCGCGAGGAACGCCCGACAGCGGGCGGCCAGCGCGAGCGCCGACGGGCGCCGGGTCCGGCGCGCCTCGGCTGAGAACGCTTCGAGCTCGGCCTCCGCTTCGCGCATGCGCCCAGCGAGTGCGTAGGCCTCCACCAGGTCCGGAACTCGATGCGGGGTCAGGGCGGCGTCCGACCACCCCGTCTCCCGCCGGAGGTCCCGAACGTCCTCGAGCGAGGCGATCGCGCGTTCCAGTCGTCCAGATCCGAGTTCCAGGAGCCCCAGCGCGGCCGCAGCGCGGTCGAGTCGTGAGCCACTCCCAAGCCGTCCGGCGAGCGCCAGCGCCTCGTCGGCGTGGGCGCGACACGCTTCGCTGTGCCCTCGCGCCGCTTCCAGCCAGGCGAGCGTGCCCAGCGCGAGGCCGTAGTCGGCGCTGTTTCCCGTCTCCTGCGCCAGCTGCACCGCCTCGGCGAGCGCTGCCGCTGCGACGCGCCAACGGCCGGTTTCGAGCTCGACGCCGGCGAGCCGGACGAGCGCGTAGGGAAGCATGTCGACGGCGGCAGCGCTGCGCGCCTCGGCGATCGCCCGTTCGAGCACCTCGCGGGCGCGCGCGTGCCGGCCCGCCTTCGCGAGGGCGGCACCGAGGTAGGGATGGGGCTGACCTCCGGTGGCACCCGCGCCGTCGTGAGCGGCCATGCCGTCGGCACGGTCGATCAGCGCGGCTCCCTCGTCGTAGTGGCCGGCGAACAGCAGGGCCGTGCCGAGCAGCAGCGTCGAGCCCAGCTCGACGCGGTCGCCCGCACCTTGGGCGAGGTGCATCGACCGGCGGGCCAGACGCACCGCGTCGGCCGGTGAGCCGGCCCTGAGCGACGGCAGGACGGCATCGGCGAGGACTTCGGCAGCCTTCGCGGGGTCGTCGTGCTCGCACTCCCCGGCGGTCGCAGTCAGCCAATCCCGCGCGCGGGCGGCCTCGCCGCTGCGGGCCGCTATCCGGCCACGGGCGTGTTCCAGCTCGCTCCGCAGCGGCGGTGCGGAGACGGACTCGAGCGCCGCGCCGAGATGGTCGAGCGCGGCGTGTACATGACCCGCCTGGTGAGCGCACTGCGCCGCGCATAGCAGCCGCCGCGCGCGCGGGTCGGGATCGGAGGTCATGCGCGCCGCCAGCTCCAGCGCGTGGGCCGCGGCTGCATAGGCGCCCTGGTCGCGGGCGCGCGTGGCCACACCGTCGAGTCCCTCGGCGACCGCGTCGTCGGCGCCGGTGCTGGCGTGGGCCTGGTGCCAGAGACGCTCCTCGCCGTGGACAGCGCCGGCCAGCGCGCGGTGTGCGAGGCGGCGCTCGGCGGTCAGGGCCGAGTAGGAGACGGCGGTGCGCGCGAGCTCGTGGCAGAACACGACTCGCGTCGCGTCCTGCATCGCGAGCCCTGCCCGCTCGGCGGGGTCGAGCGCCGCCGCGGCGAGGCCGACGGTCATGCATGCCCGTGCCACGGTCGCCCGCTCGCCGCCCGGGGTCAGTGCGGCGATCAGCAGCGCCCTGCGCGTGTCCATGGGCAGCGCCTCGATGCGGCGGAGGTACGCCCACTCCGCCGAGGGCGGTAGCGATCCCTCGAGCGGCACCTGCCCGCGGCGCTGCTCGGGCGTCAGGTCGCGCGTGATCTCGAGCAGCGCGAGCGGGTTGCCTCGAGCGCTCGTCAGGATGTGCTCGACCACGGGAGCAGCAAGCTCGTCGCCGAACCTGGCCGCGAGCACGGCCCTCGACTCCGTCGCGTCGAGCGCGCCCAGCCGGAGCTCCTCGGCGTCCGCCATGCGGTCGTCGGACTCGGTGGCAACGAGGAGTGCGATCCCGTCGATCCGCAGGCGCCGCGCGATGAATCGGATCGCCTCGGCCGACGCCTCGTCCAGCAGGTGCGCATCGTCGACGACGACGAGGATCGGAGTCTCCTCGGCCGCGGCAGTCAGAAGGCCCAGCATTCCGGCGTAGACGGCGTGGCGATCCACCGCTCGATGCGGCGCCCCCCGGCCGAGCGCGGACGAAAGTGCGGCCGCGCGGGCAGCGGGCAGGCGTCCGAGCTGCCCGAGCAGCGGCTCGCATAGCTCCCCGACGGCCGCGAAGCGCTGCTCGCCCTCAGGATCTGCCCCGCGCGTGCGGATGACCCTGAGACCCCGAGCTTTGGCGACGGCCTCATCGAGCAGCGCCGTCTTTCCCACTCCCCCTTCCCCGCAGAGCGCGATCACCGCGCTGCCTCCCTGGCGCGCCACCGCCAGCGCGCTTCCGATCCGAGCGCGCTCGCTGTCACGCCCGATCAGCCTGTCCGCCGGCTCGCCCCCATCCGGCACAACCGTCCGCAGTGCGCGGACGGTGCTCGCGAGGTTGCCGAGCGCCACTGCATTCTCCAGCCAACGTCCGAAGAGCTGCCGCGCGGTCTCGCGCAGGCGTGGCACGAACGCGCCGTAGTCGTCGAGGAAGCCCGCCAGCGATCCGGTGCCGTGCCGCGACTCGAACAAGCCCACGGTCTGGGGGAACAGCTCGAGCCAGGCCTCGAGCTCCTCGCGCGAGGTCTCGAGGTGACACTGGATGCCGTACGCGACCTGGCCGAACCGTATGGCCTGGTTCTCGTAGCGCGGCGACCGGGCAAGCCGGACCGCGCCAGCCGGCAGCGCGAAGTGGTTGGAATGCCATTCGCAGACATCGAGGTCGGGCGGAAAGCCGCGGAACACCGGGTCGCGACGGGCCGCCGCGGTGAGGAACACCTGGTTGATCCCAAGCTCGGCCTCCTCGCCCCGGTAGCTGCGCGCTCCGAAGGTCGACGCGAGCAGTTGCGCGCCGAAGCAGACGCCGAAGTACGGAACGCCCGCGAGCACCGCCTCGCGCACCGTCTCCTCCTCGGCCGCGATCCACGGATGGTTGTCGTGATCCCACACGTCCGCCGCGGCACCCATGACCACGAGGAAGTCGTACGCGCGCCAGTCTGGGATCGCCTCACCCTCGTCGAGCATGACCCGGTCGACCCCGATCCCGCGGCCGTCCAGCACGTCGCCGTAGATTCCGATCGGATTGGGACGCAGGTGTTCGAGCGCGAGTGCCCGCACGGAGCATCTCCGGAGAGCCACGCGCACCATACACCGCGGCGAGTTATGTTCGGCCGATGAGCGATCGGGCTCGGCATCTCACCGCCCGGGCGCTCGTCGCCGCGGCGTCGCTCCTTCTCGTGCTGGCGCTGATCGCGGGGTACGCGCGGCGCGCCGCCGTCGACTCCGACCAGTTCGCGAACCGGGCCACCGCGGCCCTGAGGGACGACAGCGTCCGCTCGCTCGTCGCCCAGAAGGTCACCGACGAGGTGGTGCTGAAGAACGAGGCGGACCTGCTGGCGGCCCGGCCGATCATCGAGTCGGTCGCGTCCGGGATCATCGGCAGCAGCGCCTTCACCGAGCTCTTCCGGGCGGCCGTGCGGGACGTGCACCGGGCGGTGTTCCACCGCGACAGGGACACCGTGATCCTGACGCTCGCCGACGTCGGCACGGTGCTCGCCGCGGCTCTGCAGAGGCTTCGGCCCAAGCTGGCCGACGAGCTCGAGGTGACGGGGCGGGTGGAGCTCATGAAGCGCGACCTCGGGAGCTTCGGCGCGGACCTCGCGCGCATCGGCGACGACGTCCGGCTGCTCGCCGTCTTCCTGTTCGCCTTGACGCTCGTGCTGGTCGCCGCCGCACTCGTCGTCTCTCCCGATCGGCGCCGCACCGTGGTCGACCTCGGCACCGGCGCGGCGGCGGGAGGCGTCGTCGTTGTCGTCGGCTACGCAGTCGTGCGCTCGCTTGCGGTCGACCCCTTCGAGGATCCGCAGGAGCGGGCGGCGGCGAGTGCGATCTGGGACGCCTTCCTGGGCGATCTCAGGACGGCGGGCTGGATCCTTGCGGGCTCCGGAGCCGTGGTTGCGGCGTCGGCCGCCTCGCTGATCAAGCCGATCGACGTCCGTCCGGCGCTGCGGCGGGCCGCCGAGTGGATCACAACCGAGCCCACCCGTCCCGCCTGGCGAGTGCTCCGGGGGGTCGCCCTCGTGGCAGCAGGGCTCATCGTCATCCTCGCCCGCGACGCCGTCATCGCACTGCTGTTCACGCTGCTCGGCGTCTACCTCATCTACGCCGGCGTGAGCGCGATCCTCCGGCTCGTCTACCGCGCCCCCGCCGAGGAGCGCCCCGCCGCGGCTGCCCCGCGGCGCCGCTTCGCGGCTCCGCTGCTCGCCGCCGGCGTGATCGCCGCCGCCGTGGCGATCTTCGTCGGCTCGGGCGGAACCACCACCGCCGCGCCCGCGGACGGCGGCTGCAACGGCCATGAGGTGCTGTGCGAGCGCCCGCTCGACGAGGTCGCCCTGCCGGCGACGCACAACGCCATGTCGGTCCCGCTACCGGGTTGGTACTCGGCCGAGCAGGAACGCCCGATCGCCGACCAGCTCGCCGACGGGATTCGCGGCCTCCTCATCGACACCCACTACGCCGACCGGCTCGCGGGCGGCAGGCTGCGCACCGACTTCGGCAGCCGCCAGGACCTGCGCCGTCAGGTCGAGCAGGACGGGGTCAGCCCCGGCGCCATCGACGCGGCCCTTCGCATCCGCGACCGCCTGTTCTCCGGTGAGGGCGAGCGCGGTATGTATCTGTGCCACACGTTCTGCGAGCTCGGCGGGACGCCGCTCGCCTCGGTCCTCGACGACATCCGCGACTTCCTCGTCTCCCACCCGGACGACGTGCTCGCGGTCATCAACCAGGACTACGTCACGCCCGAGGACTTCGTGGGCGCGGTCAGGGAGGCAGGCCTCGGAGAGATGGTCTACCAGCCGCCCACACGCGGCTCCTGGCCCACCTTGCGTCAGATGATCGACTCCGGCCGCCGGGTGATCTTCCTCGCCGAGAACCACGCGGGCGCGGCGCCCTGGTACCAGCTCGCCTACGAGGCCCTCACGGAGGAGACTCCCTACACCTTCCCGAAGGTCGCAGAGCTCACGGACCCCGTGGAGCTGCCCGCCAGCTGCGAGCCCAACCGCGGACCGCCCGGGGCGCCCCTGTTCCTCGCCAACCACTGGATCAGCACCGACCCGGTCCCGCGCCCGTCCGACGCCGCGAAGGTGAACGCCTTCGCCCCGCTGCTGAGGCGCATGCGCGAATGCGAGCGGCTGCGCGAGCACTCGGTGAACCTGGTGGCCGTGAACTTCTACCTGGAGGGAGACCTGTTCCGCGTGGTCGACGCGCTGAACGGCGTGCGGAGATGACCCGCTGGCCGCGAGGGCTGCTGGCCACAGGGGCGGCCGGGCTCGCGGCCGGGCTCTTCTACATGGCGGTGGTGCTCCGGAGCGACCACGCCGACGATCCCGCGCTCACTGCCGTGCTCGGGCTCGCTGTGGGCTGGTCGTTCATCGGCACCGGCCTGTTCGCGTGGTGGCGGCGCCCGGGAAACGGAACCGGGACCCTGCTCGCCGCCGCCGGGTTCGCGTGGTTCGCGACCGGGCTGAGCGTGGCGAACGATGACCTCTTGCACACGATCGGGATCGCAGTCGATGGCGTGCTGCCGGTGCTGATCGGCCATCTCCTCGTCGCGTTCCCCACCGGGCGCCTCGAGACGCGCGCCGAACGTGCCGTCGTCGGCGCGGCCTATTTCACGGTCACGGTCCTGCAGGTGCCCGCGCTGCTGTTCGAGGACGATCCGCGCAACCTCCTCACGATCGACCCCGACGAGGATCTGTCCAACCTGCTCGACGCAGCCCAGTACCTGGCGGTGCTGCCGGTGGTGGCGGCGAGCGTCGCGCTCCTCGTCAGGCGGTGGGGCGCGGCCCCGCCCGCGCAGCGCCGCACGGTGGCCCCGGTGCTCTGGACCGGAGGCGCGGCATTCACGGTCTTCCTGCTCGCCAAGGGCTTCGACGCGGCGGGCACGCGCGTGGACGCGCTGGAGAACCTCGCCGTGGCGCTGCTCGCGACCGTGCCGTTCGGGTTCCTCGCCGGCCTGCTGCGCAGCCGGCTCGCGCAGGGCGCGGCCGTCGCAGAGCTCGTGCGGCGCCTCGGGCAGGCTCCGGAGCCGGACGCCCTGCGCGACGCCCTCGCCGAGGCGCTCGACGACCCGTCGCTCGTGCTCGCGTACTGGCTCCGCGAGTCGGAGCGGTTCGTCGACGCCGAGGGCCGGCCCATGAGCCTCGACGAGCGCGTCTGGACCGAGGTCGAGCTCGGCGGCAGCCGGATCGGCGCCATCGTCCACCACCCGTCGCTTGCCGACGAGCCGCAGCTCGTCCACGCGGCGGGGGCGGCCGCGGCCCTGGCGCTCGAGAACCAGCGCCTGTCGGCCGAGCTGCGCGCCCGGATCGAGGACCTGCGCACATCGCGTGCCCGGCTGGTCGAGGCCGGCGACACCGAGCGGCGACGGCTCGAGCGCAACCTCCACGACGGCGCCCAGTCGCGCTTGGTCGCGCTCGCGCTGAAGCTGCGGCTGGCGCGCACGCGGGCCGAAGGCCATCCGGAGATCGCATCCATCCTGGACGAGTCGAGCGCGGAGCTGCAGGCCGGCCTGGACGAGCTGCGCGAGCTCGCACGGGGGATCCACCCCGCCGTGCTCACGGACCGCGGCCTGCGCGCAGCCTTGGAGACGCTCGCGAACCGCTCCCCGGTGCCCGTCGAGCTCGATGCCGTCGTCGAGGACGACCTGCCGCCTGCGGTCGCCACTGCGATCTACTTCGTCGTCTCGGAGGCGCTCGTCAACGTCGCGAAGTACGCGCAGGCGGAGCAGGCGGCCGTCAGTGTCGAGCGCCAGGGCGACCGGGTGGTGGCCTCCGTCACGGACGACGGCATCGGCGGCGCGGACGTCGCGGCAGGCTCGGGCCTGCGCGGCCTATCCGACCGCGTGGCGGCCCTCGACGGCCATCTCGAGCTGGACAGCCCGCCTGGAGGCGGCACGCGGCTGCGGGCGGAGTTCCCGCTGTAGTCGAAGGCGCCTACTGGACCGTCGTCTCGCAGTTGGAGATGGCGTCTGCTCCCTGTCCACCCGTGCAGAGGTCGTCGTTGCCGCCGGGCGGGAACGGCAGCGGTTCCACGGGTGGGAACGGATTGTCCCCGTCGATGAAGTCGTTCCCCTGCCCGCCGGAGATGACGTCGCTGCCGAAGTTGCCCCACAGGGTGTCGGTCCCCTGGCCGCCCGAGATGCCGTCGACGCCGGGGCCTCCGAACGCGGTATCGGCGCCGGGCGCCCCGTCGATGTCGTCGTCGCCGCCGAACCCGATCAGCTGATCGTCGCCGGGTCCGCCACGCATCGTGTCGTCTCCGCCCAGGCCGGCCAGCGTGTCGTCACCGGGTCCGCCGTCGAGGCGATCGTCGTTGTCCCCGGTCGAGGGGATGAAGGGCGGCAGGTCGGCCCCGTCGCCGATGAGGGTGTCCGTGCCGGGGCCGCCGCTCACGTCGTCGTTGCCGCCCTCGGCGCAGATGATGTCGTCGCCACCCAGCCCCCTGATGTCGTCGGCCTGCGCGCTGCCCACGATCACGTCGTCTCCCGGCGTGCCCTTGATCTTCCCCGCCCCGACGATCGTGGCGGGGACCTCACCGCCCGGAGGCCCGCACAGCGGAGGCTCTTGCGCCGAGGCGCTCGTGATTTGCGAAACACCCAACACCAGCGCGGACGCGCTCAGCACAACCACTGCTCGCCTCATCGATACATCCTCCAAGGGGCGGGAAACGTTCGCGCGACCCTCTCATCGATCTGGGAGTTGCGCAAACGTCGCCGGCTCAAGGCGAGGCTGTCCGGCCCGCCTCGCACGATCCCGTGCATGCGCTTGCGCGCCGCGCCGGTCTCCGCAAGCCTGGGGGACATGCCTCGCGTCCGGCATCTGGCCGGCGCGGTCCTGGTGGCATGGATGCTGTTCCTGGCCTTCGCGCAGCCGGCTGCTGCCAGCAGCGCGAAGGTGGCCGCGCTGCAAGCCGCTCTGAAATACCGCGGTCTCTACCCCGTGGCAGTGGACGGTGTGCGGGGCCCGTTCACCACACGCGGCGTCCGGCGCTTCCAGCGGCGCCGGGACCTCCTGGTCGACGGCATCGCCGGCCCACAGACGAAGCGTGCGCTGCGGAGCCGCCCGCTCGGGTCGCGCCCGCTCCAGCGCGGCAACCGCGGCTGGGACGTGGCCGCGCTCCAGTTCCGGCTCCAGCGGCACGGGTTCCCGCCGGGAGGAGTCGACGGCGTGTTCGGACCGGGCACGCACAACGCCGTCACCGGCTTCCAGTCGGCCAACGGCCTGGGCGTGGACGGCGTGGCCGGGCCGGCCACGGTCTCCGCCCTTCGCGGTCGCTCGTCGTCGTCCCCCTCGCCGACGGTCCCGGTGGGGGACGTGCGCTTCTACCGCCCGGTCGCCGGGCGGATCGGAGACCGCTTCGGCGCGCCGCGCGCAGGCGGGCGGCGCCACGCGGGGATCGACTTCCCCGTCGCGCACGGCACCCGCGTGGGCGCCGCCGGGGTGGGCACCACGATCTTCGCCGGCTGGAACACGGGCGGCTACGGCAACCTGGTCGTCGTCCAGCACCGGCTCGGCTACACGACCTGGTACGCGCACCTGTCCCAGATCACGTCGTGGGTCGGCGAGCGAGTCTCGGGCGGGACGCGGCTCGGCTACGTGGGCTCCACGGGCTACTCGACCGGCCCGCACCTGCACTTCGAGGTGCGGCGCTGGAACACGCCGATCGACCCGATCCCCTACCTGCTGTCGAGCACCGCCGCGCGGGCGCCCGCGAGGGTGCGCTGCGCCGATCCGGACGCGTACCGGACCGCGCGCCTCGACGACTGCCGGGGCCGCTAGGTCCCTGACCCGCGGGCCATCGCCTGCAGGTCGAGCGCCTTATCGAGCGTCTCCTCGTCCACGCCCTTCTCGATCGCCACCTCGCGGATCGTCCGCCGCGACGCCACCGCCTCCTTGACGATCTCCGTCGCCCGGTCGTAGCCGATGTACGGGTTCAGCGCGGTCGCGATGGCCGGCGTCGACTCCGCGTGGCGGCGGAGCGACTCCTCGTTCGCCTCCAGGCCGTCCACGCACTTCTCGGCCAGCATGCGCGAGGCGGCGGTCAGGATCCGGAGCGACTCGAACAGGTTGCGAGCGATCATCGGCACTCGCACGTTCAGCTCGAAGGCGCCCTGCGTGCCGGCGACGGTCACGGCGGCGTCGTTGCCGATCACCTGGGCGGCCACCTGCAGCACGACCTCCGGGATCACGGGGTTGACCTTGCCGGGCATGATCGAGGAGCCCTTCTGCAGCTCCGGGAGCTGGAGCTCGACGAATCCGGTGCGCGGGCCCGACCCCATCAGGACCAGGTCGTTCGCGATCTTCGTCAGCGACACCGCCACCACCTTGAGGGCGCCGTGCAGCTCGACGAGCGCGTCGCGGTTCCCCTGCGCCTCGAACCGGTCGCGCGGCGCCTCGCCGAGCCCGAGCTTCGCCAGCACGCGCTCGGCGAACTCGGGGTGCGTGTTGAGGCCGGTGCCAGTCGCCGTGCCGCCGAGCGGGATCTGGGCGGCCCGGCCGAGGGCGTCCTGTACGCGGTCGCGGCCGAGCGTGATCTGGGCCGCGTAGCCGCCGAACTCCTGGCCGAGCGTCACCGGCACCGCGTCCATCATGTGGGTGCGCCCGGCCTTGACCACGTCCGCCCAGGCATCCGCCTTGGCCTGCAGCGAGGAGGCCAGCTGGTCGAGCGCCGGCAGCAGCTCGGCCTGGGCCGTGTCGACCGCGGCGAGGTGCACGGCCGAGGGGAACACGTCGTTCGACGACTGGCCCATGTTCACGTGGTCGTTCGCGTGGACGTCCTCGCCGGCGAGGTTGGCCAGCACCTCGTTGGCGTTCATGTTCGACGAGGTGCCGGAGCCGGTCTGGAACACGTCGATCGGGAACTGGTCGTCGTGCTCGCCGTTCGCGACCTCGTCGCCGGCGCGGGCGATGCGCTCGGCCACGTCGCCGTCGAGCAGGTCAAGTTCGGCGTTCACGCGCGCCGCTGCGGCCTTGATGCGGCCCAGCCAGCGCACCACCGGCGCCGGAACGGGCTCACCCGAGACCGGGAAGTTCTCCACCGCTTTGGTCGTCTCAGACCCCCACAATTCCTGCCTCACCGCCATTCACGGAAGGCTATAGGCGGCGGTCGGCGTGCGCGCTTTCAGGCAGCATTCGGACCCGAACCCGTGCATTGCCCGCGCGCTCGGACCACTTTGCGGACTTCCGTGTTCTGATCGCCGCACGTGACGGCTCTCATTCGAATCGAGCGCTCGTGGGCGCCACCCGGCGTCGAACGGCCCAAGCCGATCCGCTTCTGCTCGCGTTGCGGGCGTCCGGCGGACGAGCCCGCCGGGCGGCCCGAGCTGCGCCGCCGGATCTGCGAGCGCTGCGGGATGGGGATGATGCTCAGCTGCGCGCGCGAGGTGCTGCCGGGCGACGCCGCCGCCTTCGTCATCTGCACCTACGACCTCACCGTCACCGCCGTGAGCCAGGCCGGCGAGCGGATCTTCGGCAAGGAGAAGAAGGTCGTGGGCGGCAGCCTGCTCGAGCTCGTCACGAGCCCGATGGGCGACGACCAGCTCGCCCGTCACGCCGGCCTTGCCGCCCAGCGGGAGTGCGAGCCGGTCGTCATGCCGCTTCGGCTCGCCTCGGCGAGGGCGCCCAAGATGGGCACGCTCGCCGCTCGGATCGCCACCTGCGGGCCGCCGCGGGCGGCGCTCGTCACGGTCGAGCCGAGCGAGTTCGGCCGCCGCTGATCGCCCCGCTTCCGCGGCAGCAAGCCGCTGCGGCGGATGGGTGCAAGAACCTCTGCACTGCTTGCGCAACATCCGTTTAGCAGGCAGAAACCTCCATCAAGGTAATGGGGCTCGTGCCGAAATCCTGTGCAAGAGCGCAGCACACCTCCAACTGGAGGTGCCGACGTGCGAAGTAGTGGCGCACAGCTGTTGCGATTCACACGGGACGGAGGTGATGTGAGCGGTATCAGGACCAACGCGGCGGCCGAGCTGCTCGGTGTGAGCCCCAACACGCTGCGCAGCTGGGAGCGCCGCTTTGGCTACCCCAAGCCGCGACGCACCCAGGGCGGCCACCGGCAGTACGACCTGGCCGAGCTGGAGTCGCTGCGCCGGGCGCTGCTCGAGACGCACAACATCTCCTCTGCCATCGAGCTCGCGCGCCAGCGCGGTGAGGGCCCGAGCTCGCCCAGCCGGCTGATCGACGCCTGGGACCACTTCGACGAGACGCTCGCCGATCGTGTGATGGAGGAGAGCCTCGCCGTCCGCTCGGTCGAGCGCTCGGTGGAGGAGGTCCTGCTGCCCGCCCTGGAGCTCACAAGCGAGCGCGAGGGCCGCGACGCCGAGCGCGAGGTGGCCTTCCGCTGGGCCACCGGCTGGCTGTACGCGTCGCGGCGTGTCGTGCCGCCGGCGAGCCGTCCCCAGGGCGTCCTGCTGTTCGACTCGAGCCCGCGGCTCGACCTCGAGTCGCTCCACGTGCAGGCGCTCGAGCTCGGCATGCGCCGGGCCGGGTTCCGCACGCTGCTCCTGGCCTTCGACCTGCCGCCCGAGCGGGTGGTGCGTGCCATCCGGGCGATCGATCCCACCGCGTTCGTGTTCTGCGGTGGCGAGGCCACGCTGGAGGTCGTCGGGCGCCTCGTCTACACCGTCCGGCAGGTCGGCTCCGTCGCTCCCGTGTTCGAGTACCGGGAGGCGATGCCGGTCACGGGCGACCACGGGATCCCGTCGCTGGGCGGAGCGCCGATCGAGGCGGTCGAGCGCCTGAAGGCGTACGTGGACAGTGGCCGCATCGAGCAGGTCGTGGTGGTGCCGGAGGCCGAGGAGGAGGCCGCCGCGACCCGCATCGCCACGGCGCGCGACCGGCGCGCTGGTTAGCCCTCTCGTCCGGCGGGACTCCTACAGTGCCGCCAGGATGCCGCTCGAGCTCGGCGATCCGCTGGCCCATCGCGCGCTGCAGGCGCTGCTGCGCGCCGAGTCGGCCGTGCGTCGCCGGCTGGCCTCGGAGCTCGAGCGCGAGGGCGTGTCGGCGGCCGGCTTCTCGGCGCTCGTCGTGCTCACCACCGCGGGCGGCGCGCTCGAGCTCAAGACGCTGCGGCGGCGCCTCGGCTGGTCGAAGCCGAACGCCACGGAGGTCACCGCCACGCTCGAGGCGCGCGACCTCGTGCGCCGCGGGCGCGCGCCGGGCGACCGGCGGATCGTGGTGATCGAGCTCACGTCCGCCGGCCGCGGCCTGGTCGAGCGCCTCTTCCCGGCCCATGCCGATCGCGTCTCACGCGCCTTCGGCGCGCTCGACGAGGGCGAGAAGCGCAGCCTCGCGGAGATCTGCCGGAAGCTCGCCGCTTAGGCGCCCCCTATCTCGAGCCCACGTGGGCCACCCACGTCGTCGCCACACGCGACCCGAGCTTTCCCTTGGCCAGGCCCATGCCCACCAAGCGGAACCCGGGCGACAGCAGCACGGCGCGGTGTCCCGGCGAGTTCATCCACCGGCTCACGGTCCGCCGGGGCCGGGCGTGCCAGCCCCCGTGCCAGGCGAGCGTCTCGCCGGCCGACCGGAAGCCGCCCGCCACCTGGATGTGGGCGGCGTGGCCGAAGAAGTCTTGCCGGATCATGCGCCGGGCATAGCGCCCGGACGAGCGGTTCAGGCTCTTTGAGACGCGCAACGCGTGCAGCCCGTGGGCGCGCCTTACGTCGTTGAGCGCATCGATCGCCTCGTGCTCCGCGTCGGCGGCGACGGCGGGAGCGGCTGGCAGGAGCAAGGCAGCGGCCGTGCAGGCGCAGGCCAGGAGTGCGGGGGTACGGCGCACACGGTCCCTCTCTTTCCAACGGCCTACGGGGTTAGCTGTCGGGCTCGCGCAGGAAAGAATTTGCGCGCCGGCGCTGGGCCGGTTCGCCCCGTACTACTTGGGTCCCCCGTTCACCGCCGGCCGGCTGCCGGCGACGATTCGGCGATTGCGCCGCAAGGTCTAGCAGACCCGAGCCTAGAATCGTCTGCTCGTGGCCCGCTACTCCCCCGTGGACTCGGCGCAGTCGTTCCCTGACCTCGAGCAGAGGGTGCTCGAGCGCTGGCGCGAGCGCGACGTCTTCCACGAATCCATCCGCCGTCGCGAGGGCGCGCCGCCCTTCGTCTTCAACGAGGGGCCGCCCACCGCCAACGGCCGGCCCGGCTCGCACCACGTCCTGTCGCGCGTCTTCAAGGACGTCTTCCCGCGCTACAAGACGATGCGCGGGCACTGGGTGCCGCGCAAGGCGGGCTGGGACTGCCACGGGCTGCCGGTGGAGCTCGAGATCGAGAAGGAGCTCGGCTTCAAGACCAAGCACGACATCGAGCGCTACGGGGTCGCCGAGTTCAACGCCAAGTGCCGCGAGTCGGTGCTCCGCTACATCGACGAGTGGAACGAGCTGACGGAGCGGATCGGCTTCTGGATCGACACCGGCGACGCCTACTTCACGCTCGACAACGACTACATCGAGTCGGTCTGGTGGTCGCTCAAGCAGGTGTGGGAGAAGGGGCTCCTGACCGAGGGCCACCGGGTCGTCCCCTACTGCCCGCGCTGCGGCACGGCGCTGTCGAGCCACGAGGTGGCGCAGGGGTACCGGGACGTGGTCGACCCGTCGGTGTACGTGAAGTTCCCGCTGCGCGACGACCCGTCCGTCTCCCTGCTCGCCTGGACCACGATGCCGTGGACGCTCGTGCCGCACGCGGCGATCGCGGTCGATCCCGAGGTCACGTACGTGCGCGCCCGCCTCGGCGGCGACCGGCTCATCCTGGCCGAGGCACTCGTGGAGCGGGTCCTCGGCGAGGAGGCCGAGATCGAGGAGCGGATGCCCGGCTCGGCCCTGCTCGGCCTGCGCTACGAGCCCCCCTTCCCGTACCTGACCGACTACGGCCCGCGCGGGCACACGGTGCTGGCCGGCGACTTCGTGTCGATCGAGGACGGCACCGGCGTCGTGCACACCGGCGCGGCGTTCGGCGAGGACGACTTCCGCCTCGCCCAGGAGAACGGGGTGACGATCCACAACCCGGTCCGGCCCGACGGGACCTTCGACGAGCGGACCGGCCCCTTCGCCGGGCTCCACGTCCGCGAGGCCGACCCGGGGATCATCGAGGCGCTGCGCGAGTCCGGGCGCCTGTTCCGCGCCGGCGAGTACACCCACGCCTATCCGCACTGCTGGCGCTGCGACACGCCGCTCATCTACTACGCCAAGTCGAACTGGTACGTGCGGACCACTGAGAGGCGGGACGAGCTGCTCGCCGCCAACGAGACGATCACCTGGTACCCCGAGCACATCAAGCACGGCCGCTTCGGCAAGTGGCTCGAGAACAACGTCGACTGGGCGCTCTCGCGGGAGCGCTACTGGGGTACGCCGCTGCCGGTCTGGCGCGCCGAGGACGGCGAGGTCGTCTGCATCGGATCGCTCGATGAGCTGCGCGAGCTGGGCGCGGAGATTCCGGACGACCTCCACCGCCCCTATGTCGACGACATCACCTTCGAGCGCGACGGCAAGGTCTTTCGCCGCGTTCCGGACCTGATCGACGTGTGGTGGGACTCGGGCTGCATGCCGTTCGCCCAGTGGCACGCGCCGTTCGAGAACGAGGGCGAGTTCGAGCGGGTCTTCCCGGCCGACTACATCTGCGAGGCGCTCGACCAGACGCGCGGCTGGTTCTACTCGATGCTCGCCGTATCGGTCCTGCTGTTCGGGCGCTCGTCGTACGAGACCTGCCTGTGCCTCGGGCTGATCCTCGACGCCGACGGCCAGAAGATGTCGAAGTCGAAGGGGAACGTGGTCGTGCCCTGGGACGTGCTCGACGCGCACGGCGCGGACGCCTTCCGCTGGTACTACTTCACGTCCAAGCAGCCCTGGGACGGCTACCGCTTTTCGCTCGACACGGTGGGCGAGTCGGTGCGCCAGTTCCTCAAGCCGCTCTGGAACACGTACGCGTTCTACGTGCTGTACGCGAACGTGAACGAGCCGTCCGGCGAGGCGCCAGAGACGCACCTCGACCGCTGGATCCGCTCGCGCCTCGCCGCCACCGTCGAGCGGGTGATCGAGAGGATGGACGACTACGACACGACGTTCGCGGGCCGGGCGATCGCCGAGTTCGTCGACGACATGTCGAACTGGTACGTGCGCCTGTCGCGGCGGCGGTTCTGGGACGGCGACCCGACCGCGTTCGCCACGCTGCACGAGTGCCTGGTCACGACCGCGAGGCTGCTCGCCCCGCTCACCCCCTTCGTCGCTGACGAGATCTTCGAGAACCTCGACGGCGGCGAGCCGTCGGTGCATCTGTGCGACTTCCCGGAGCCGGGGACCCGCGACCTCGAGCTGGAGTGGCGCATGCAGGTCGTGCGCGACGCTGTCGAGCTCGGGCGGGCGGCGCGCGCCCACGCCCGCTTGAAGGTCCGCCAGCCGCTGTCCGAGGCGGTGGTGGTGGCGGCCGACCGCGAGCGGGAGGCGATCGAGGGCCTCCAGGGGCTGCTGACCGAGGAGCTGAACGTGAAGTCGGTGCGCTACGTGTCCGAGGCCGACGAGCTCGGGCGCTTCGAGCTCAAGCCGAACTACCGGGCCCTGGGGCCGCGCTTCGGGAAGCTGATGCCGCAGGTGGCGGCGGCGATCGCGGCGCTCGATCCCGCGGGCCTCCGCGAAGGGGGCCGCGTGGGGATCAACGTCGAGGGGAACGACCACGAGATCGGCCTCGACGACGTCCAGATCGTGCTGCAGCCGCTCGACGGCTACCAGGTGGAGCGGTCCGGCACGCACGCCGTGGCGCTGAACCTCGAGCTCGACGACGCCCTGCGCCGCGAGGGACTCGCGCGCGAGGTGGTGCACGCGGTGCAGGCGGCGCGGAAGACCGCGGGCCTGAACGTGGAGGACCGCATCGCGCTCACCCTGGGCGGAGACGAGGAGCTGCTCGCCGCCACCCGCGCCCACGAGGACTACGTAGCGGGCGAGACGCTGGCGACCTCGGTGAGGTACGACGGCGCCGACGGCGCGGCGCCGGCCGAGATCGAGGGCCGCCGCCTGCTGATTGCCGTGGAGGCGCGCCGGAGTTAGGCTCGCGGCCATGCCGCTGCCGCCCGCCTTCGAGGACCGCAGCCCGGTTCAGCAGATCCTCGGCGGCGTGGTGGTGACGATCCTGTTCGGGCTGGTGACCGGCTTCGCGCTCGGCTGGAACGAGGTCCTCTACTACGCCCTGGTCGGGCCGATCGCGATCGCCGGAGGATTCCTCGCCGGCATGGAGCACCGCGGCGCCGACATGGGCCTGATCCGCGGCGCGATGGGCGGGCTCATCTACGGCAGCTACATCCTGCTCGGCCTGGAGATCCTGAACGAGGAACCGGAGGCCTACCTGGGCGAGCCCCAGGCAGGGCTCGTGTTCGTGACGACCTTCGTGGGCGCGATCCTCGGCGGCCTCGGCGGCGCGTACAGAGCGCGCCGTGAGGGCGCGGTAATCGCCTAGGCCGCCAGGGCCGGCTCGATCTCCTGAACGAGGCGGCTTTTCGGCAGCGCGCCGATGATCTGGTGAGCCACCTGGCCGTGCTTGAAGAGCAGCAGCGTCGGGATCGACATCACGTTGTACCGGGCCGAGACCTGGGGGTTCTCGTCCACGTTCAGCTTCACGATGCGCAGGTCCTCGCGCTCGCCGGCCAGCTCCTCCAGGTGCGGTGCGACGATTCGGCAAGGACCGCACCAGGGGGCCCAGAAGTCCACGAGCACGGGCTTGTCCGCCTCGAGCACCTCGGCCTGGAAGTTGGTGTCGGTCACCTCGTTGATCGCACCTGCCATGGGGTCTCCCTCTTCGACGCCAGTCGCTATACAAAGTGAAGTATAACCACGGCCGGGATGCGTTGCGCGAGGCCCTACCCCCGCAGCCGCAGCGCCGGAACCTTCCACACGGCCTCGAGTGCGATGCGGGCGGTCATCTTCGACTGCCCGATGCGGCGCTCGCGGAAGGTGATCGGGACCTCGGCGACCGTGAACCCCGCCTGGACCGCCCGATAGGTCAACTCGATCTGGAAGCCGTAGCCGTCGGCGTGCACCTGATCGAGGTCGAGCGCCTCCAGCACGCGGCGGTGGAAGCACTTGAACCCGCCCGTCAGGTCCCGCACCGGCACGCCCAGGATGATCCGGGCGTACGCCGACCCGCCCCAGCTGAGCGCGCGGCGGATGAAGCCCCAGTTGGCGACCCCGCCGCCCGGTACGTAGCGCGACCCAAGCACGAGGTCCGCGGCCCCGGCGGCGGCGATCAGGCGAGGGATGTCCTCCGGGTCGTGGGAGAAGTCGGAGTCCATCTCGAGGATCAGATCGGCGCCGTTCTCGAGCGCCATCCCGAAACCGGCCAGATAGGCCCGCCCGAGCCCCTGCTTGCGCGCCCGGTGCAGGACGCGCACCTCGGAGTGCTCCTGCGCGAGCCGGTCGGCGATCCGGCCCGTGCCGTCGGGCGAGTCGTCGTCGACGATCAGGATCGTGTGCCGGTCCGCCGCTTCGGCGAGCTGCGGGAGGGCGGCCGCGACGATGGCCTCGATGTTCTCGGCCTCGTTGTAGGTCGGAAGAATGAGCCAGGCGGCGGGCACGGCGCGCGTAGGCTAGTAGGGGGATGCGCAACGGAGAGATCGCCGAGGCCTTCGAGGAGCTCGCCAGCCTGTACGAGCTCGACGGAGCCGTCGTCTATCGCGTCGTCGCCTACCGCAATGCCGCCAAGGCGATCCGCGAGGCGGGCGTGTCCGTCGCCGAGATGGCGCAGGAGGGCCGCGCCGCCGAGCTCTCCGGGGTGGGCAAGACGATCGCCGAGAAGATCGACGCGCTGCTCGAGACCGGCTCGATCCCGTCCGCGGACAAGCTGAAGGCGCGCATCCCCTCCGGCCTGATCGCCGTGACCCGCATACCGGGGCTCGGCCCGAAGCGGGCCCGCCTCCTCTACGAGCACCTCGGGGTCAGCTCGCTCGACGATCTGCGCGCCGCCGCCGAGCAGGGCCGGCTCAAGGATGTGCCGGGCTTCGGGGCCAAGGCGGAGGAGAACGTGATGGCGGCGCTCGCGGCGGGCGCCGACGGCGGCCCCAAGGCGCGCATGCTGCTCTCGAAGGCGCTCGCGGTCGGTGAGGAGCTCGTCGCTGGAGTGCGTGAGCACCCCGCCGCGCTGAAGGTCGAGCTGGCCGGCAGCGCGCGGCGCCAGGCGGACACCGTCAAGGACCTCGACATCGTGGCCGCGGCGAGCGACCCGGCCGCGCTGTCGGAGCACTTCTGCTCCCTCCAGGCCATAGACGTGGTGCAGACCTCCGGCGAGGCCGGCGCCAAGGTGCTCACCCACTCCGGCCTCCCGGTCGATCTCCGCATCGTGCCCGAGGAGGCCTTCGGGAACCTCCTGCAGCACTTCACCGGCTCCGGCAAGCACAACGAGGCGTTGCGGACCGCCGCAGTCAAGCGCGGCCTGCACGTGAGCGAGTACGGCATCGCCGACGACGCCACCGGCGACTCGATCGCCTGCGCCACCGAGGAGGAGGTCTACGAGCGGCTCGGCATGCAGTGGATCCCGCCCGAGCTGCGCGAGAACCGGGGCGAGCTCGAGGCGGCGCGCGAAGGACGCCTCCCGGAGCTGATCGAGCTGAGCGACATCCGCGGCGACCTCCACATGCACACGACCCTCTCCGACGGGCACGCCTCGATCGAGGAGATGGTGGAGGCGGCTCGTGAGCTGGGCCACGACTACATCGCCATCACGGAGCACTCGGCCTCGCACGGGTTCGGCAACGACGTCCAGGCGGATGAGCTGCTGCGCCAGACGGAGCGGATCCGGGCACTCGAGGTGGACGGCATCACGGTGCTGCCTGGGACCGAGACCAACGTGATGCCGGACGGCTCGCTCGACTACGACGACGCCGTGCTCCAGCAGGTCGACTGGGTGATCGCCAGCCTCCACACCTCGTTCCGCCTCTCCGAGAAGGAGCAGACCGACCGCATGCTGCGCGCGATGGAGCATCCGCTCGTCGACGCGATCGGCCATCCGACCGGCCGTCTGCTGGAGCGCCGCGAGGCCTATGAGATCGACATCGACCGCGTGATCGAGAAGGCCGTCGAGACCGGCACCTTCCTCGAGATCAACGCGAACCCGGACCGTCGCGACCTGAACGACGTCTACGCCAAGGCGGCGGCCGAGGCCGGCGTGATGCTCGTGATCGACTCCGACGCCCACTGGCCCCGCACGCTGAAGAACATGCGGTACGGGGTGGCAACGGCCCGGCGTGCCTGGATCACGGCCGCCCAGGTGGCCAACACCCGGCCCTGGGCCAAGGTCGCCAAGCTCCGCAAGAGGGGCCGCTAGACCGGCTCCACGCGCCGCAGCCCGGGCAGCCGCAGCAGCCGCGGCCGGCCGAGCGGCGACGTCTTGTCGAGCCAGAACTCCACGCCGTCGCGGCCCTCGATCGCCTCCACCGCCCGCGACTGCTTGCGCCACAGGAGCGCCACGAGCAGGCAGTAGCCCGTCGCGATCGCCGGGACCTGCGGGATGAAGAATCCGAGCACGGCCGAGCCGATCGCGAGCACGATCAGCGGCCACAGCCGGTTGAACAACACGGTGCCGGGCTCGAGCTCGGGCAGTGTGTTGGTGCTGCGCGCCTCGGCCAGCAGGTTCGCGATGCCGGGCGTGGTCGCGAGGCGCCGCCCCAGCCACAGCCCGGCGAGGGTGGCCACGCACCACCAGACCGCCGCCACGTACACGAGCGTGTTCGTGTCCTCCTGGGCGGCGCCGACCACGGAGACGATCGCCAGGGCGGAGGCTGCGCCGCCGAACAGCAGAACCGACACCCGCAGGAGGTCGCGGAACCTCACCGGGCCGCGAGCGCCGCGAGCACGCGAGTGAAGCCCTGCACCCCGTCCACGACGAGATCGGCCCGCTCGACGATCTCCGGCGGGCCTTCGTCCGAGCGCACCCCCACGAGCACCGCCGCCTCGAGGGCGCCCTCGTCTCGGAGCTCGACCAGCGCGTCGAAGGCGTCGAGGTCCGTGGTGTCGTCGCCCCCGAACAAGGCGATCCGGGCGCCGGCCGGCTCGAGGAGCGCGCGCACCGCCTGGCCCTTGTCGACCCGCACGGGGGGCCGTACCTCCAGCACCTTCCGGCCCCAGTGGGTGGTCAGCTCCTCCGCCTCGGCCTCGGCCGCCAGCTGCACGAGCCGGGTGCGCGCCTCATCCTCGTCCGGCACGCCGCGCCAATGGAAGGCGGCGATCGGGCCCTTGTCCTCGATCCGTACCCGCAGGCGGCGGAGCTCCGGCGTGTCCTGCTCCGCGACGAAGCCCTTCACGCGGCCCTCCCAGCGCTGGAAGGCCTCGTTCGTCCGAGGCTTCGCCGCACCCGGTTCGAGCAGCTCCGCCCCGTGCGAGCCGGCATAGGCGATCCCGCCGACTCCGACGAGGCGCCGGGCGTCGGCGGCCGATCGTCCCGAGACGCAGGCAACCAGCCCGAAGCGGCGCACGAGCCGGCTCAGCAGCACCGACACCTGCTGGCTCACGCGGGCATCGTCGGCGCGCCGCACGATCGGGGCGAGCACGCCGTCGATGTCACAGAGCACGGCCGACCGGGCTGGGTCGGCCAGCAGCGGCTGAAGGGCCTCCACCGGCCGTAGTATGCCCCGGCAACTCGCCAAGATGGCGGGACTCCGCTAGGTTGCAGGCCGGTGGAGATCCTCGAGGTCAGGACCGAGGACCGGGACGGACTCGTGCATGTCGCCCTGATGGGTGAGCTCGACCTGTCCACGGTCGCCAAGGTGCAGGAGGCGCTGCGGAAGATCGAGGCGGGCGCGCCGCCCACTCTCGTGGTGGACCTCTCGAAGCTCACCTTCCTCGACTCGACCGGCCTGCGCTGCATCGTCACCGCCGACGAGCGCGCCCGCGAGGCGGGCCGGCGCGTGGTCATCGTGCGCGGCCCCGACCCCGTGCAACGGGTGTTCGCCATCACCCGCCTCGAGGAGCGTCTCGAGATGGTGGACGACGCCGCCGCCGTGCGCTGACCCATCGCGTTTCGTAGCCCGCCTAAAGGGTGATAATCACGATTGGTCGGTTGTAGTGAGGAGGTGCTGCACGAGTGGGTGTTGCCGTTGCGGCTTCCGAGCCCGCGGCGCCTGAGTCTCCCGAGCAGCGAAAGCTCCACGATGAGCGTCTGCTGCTGAAGTACCATCGCGACGGCGATCTCGCCGCGCGCGAGGAGCTCGTGCTGCGTTTCATGCCTCTCGCCCGCCAGCTCGCCGGGCGCTACCGGCACGCGGGGGAGTCGCATGAGGACCTCGTCCAGGTCGCCTGCCTCGGCCTCTTGAAGGCCGTCGACCGCTACGAGCCCGAGCGCGGCGCCGGCTTCACGCGCTACGCCGTGCCGACGATGCTGGGCGAGCTGAAGCGCCATTTCCGCGACAAAGGCTGGTCCGTGCACGTGCCCCGCGCCACCCAGGAGCTGGTGCTCAAGGTCAGCGAGGCACTCGGCACGCTGCCCGGGAAGCTGGGGCGCTCACCGCGGCCGCGCGACATCGCCACCGCCGTCGGCGCTCCCGTGGAGGACGTGCTGGAGGCCATGGAGGCGGCGACCGCGTACGAGGCGACCTCGCTCGACGCTCCGCGCGTGGCTCAGGACGAGGACGGCATGTGGACCTTCGCCGACTCGCTGGCCGCGGAGGACCCGGGCTTCGAGCGCGTGGAGATCGGGGACACGCTGCGCGGCACCCTGTCCGCGCTGCCCGACCGCGAGCGGCTCATCCTGCGGCTGCGCTTCGAGCGCGACATGACTCAGGCGGAGATCGCCGAGCTGATCGGCGTGTCCCAGATGCACGTCTCGCGCCTGCTGCGCCGCTCGCTCGACCGCCTCTCGGCAGGCGCCGCCGCCGCGTAGGCGGAGGGCCCGCCGTTTCCGTCCGGCGTCCCCGAGGAGTCCGCTGAACAGCTCCGGCAGGCCCTATCTGGCTGAGCTACCCGACGCCTGGGCGCCAAAACGCGGGTTGGCGGGAAGTGGGACGTCGGGTGTTCGAGCCAGTGCAGCGGCGATGATGATCAGGTGGACGCCCGGCGCGAAGCGGCTTGGCCGGCCGTCGTCGTCGGCGCGGTAGGACGCGCGCGCATCGAGCAGGGACACGATGCTCTCGTGCACCGCCGTGTGGGGAGCGTCGTCTCCGACGTCGCAGCCGAGCCGCGCCAGCGCCAGGGTCTCTTCGGGGTCCACGCCGCGGAACATCTGGCCGATCGCGCTCAGGAGGTACGAGTAGACCCGCTCGAGGAGGGGGTCGCGCGAGAGCGACTCGATCCCGGGCGGGGGGCCGAGGTCGATCGGGTCCTCCCCGTTGACCAGCCGGAGGGCCTGGCCGCCCACGAGCTCGCACAGGACGTCGGCGGACAGCCCCACCTGCAGGCCGTGGCGCAACGCCATCGTCGCGCCGAACGCGGGCGTGGCGTATGGCGCGTCGCTCGCCATCAGGATCTGGCCCGGCGGGACGAGCGCGAACAGGGCCTGGACGTCGCTCGGCGACCACCAGGCGGTGTCGAAGAACAGGTTGGGGTGATCGGCGGCCTCGCGCCAGATCCAGGACAGGTCGGAGATCCCGGCGTGGGCGAGGATCAGGCGGAGGTCCGGAAAGCGCGAGCAGACCTCGATCGAATGACGGCCGAGCGCCGGGATGCCCCGGCCGGCGTGGCAGAGGATCGGCAGGTGGCGCTCGTTGGCCAGGGCGAACACGTCCTGCAGGGCCGGGTGGTCGAGGTTGAAGCGCTCCGCGCGGGGATGCAGCTTGATGCCGCGTGCGCCTGCGTCGAGCGCGCGGCGCGCCTCTGCCAGCGGGCCGGCGGCCGGATCGAGGCGGCAGAACGGGAACAGGCGCCCACCGGAGGCCTCGGCCTCCGCGATCACCATGTCGTTCGCGGCCGGGTATCCGTCCGGCTCGTGCATGGGGAAGACGACCGCACGGGCGTCGATCGGCTCGAGCTCGTCGACCAGCTCCTGCCGGCTGCAGCGGTACTCGTCCGGGTCGTTCGACCCGAGGTGGGTGTGGGCGTCCACGAGCTCCGCACCCGGGACCTCCTCACGCATGCGCTCCAGCCAGGGGAGCAATCCGGCACTCGAGACCACGACGGACGAGGCTATCGAGCGCCCGGGCTCAGCTCTTCGTCGTGAGGAGGAAGTGGTCGGGCTCCTCGCCCGACTTGACGAGGCTGATCGTGCCGACCACCGGGACGAGGAGGCCCTGGGCGTGCACGTAGCTCGTGTTGACGTCGGCCGACTCGATCTCGCCCGCCAGCAGCTGCGTCATCTGGTCGCGGTGCTTCTCCAGGTTGTCCCGGTCCATCACCGGCGGCCAGCTCGCGGACTTGAAGTCGTCCTCGGAGTAGCCGACGAGCTCAGTGAATGCGGGGTTCAGCTCGCGGAAGCGGCCGTCGAGCTCGATCGTGGCCATGGCGTTCTTGGCGTCGTCGAAGCCGGCGCGCTTCTCGCGGGCAGGGCCCGTGTCGCGCTTGCGCCCGAACAGCGGCCGGTGCGCATCCGCCGCCTTGTCGGCCGCGCCGCCGTTCGCCGGCGCGGCAGCGGCCTCCTCGGCGGCGTGGCCCCGGTAGGGCGCCAGGGCGGGACTGGACTCGGCGCCGCGGCCGCCGCCCTCCTGGGCCGTACGGCGCACCGCCTCGACCTCCGCGCCCGCCTCCTCGGCCGACTGGCGTGCCAGCGCGGCGGCCTCCGCCGCGGCGGCCGCGGCCTCCTCGGCCTGGGTGGCGCGGCGCCCGGCCGCCTCGGCGGCCTCGGCCATGCGGCGCGCGACGTCCTCCACGTGCCCGGCCTGCTCGCCGGCGCGGCCGGCGTGGCGATCGGCGCTTCCGGCGGCCTCGGTGGCGCGTGCCGCGCCGCGCTCGGCGGCGCCCGAAGCCTCGCGGGCACGGTTGGCGTGCTCCTCCGCCGCGCTCGAGGCCTCGCGGGCGCGGCCCGCGTGCGTCTCGGCGGCACCTGACACCTCCCCCGCGCGCTCGGCGTGCCGGCCCGCGGCACCGGACGACTCCTCGGCTCGGGCAGCATGTCCCTGGGCGGCGGCGGATGCCTCGTCGGCGCGGGAAGCCTGCTCGCCCGCGACCGCGGCGGAGTCGGCCGACCGCTGGGCGTGGCCCTCGGCGGCGGCGGCCGCGCTCAGCGCGCGCTCAGCCACCTCGCCTCCGTGCTCGGACGCGACGCGCTCGACCTCGTCAAGGCGAACTTGTAGCGCCTGGACCTGCTCCGCCGCAGGGGCGCTCTCCTCGAGGCGGCTCACCCGCTCCTCGACACGGGCCGCCGTCTCCTCGACCCGGCCGGCCTCCACGCCGGCCCGCTGCGCTGCGAGCTGCGCGTCGCGAACGTGCGTCTCGGCGGCCTCGCGGGCGCGGGTGGTGGCGTCCTCGACCGCCTGCAGCGCTTCCCCGGCGTCGTGCGCGGCCCGGGCAGCGGTGGCCTCCGCACCGGCGGCCGCCTCCTGGGCGCGGCCGGCGCCGGCCTCGATCGCGGACAGCGCCTCGCGCGCCTCGCCGGCGCGGGAGTCGATCTGCGCGATCGTCTCGCGGGCGAGCTCGCGGGCCTTGGCCGCCTCGGCGGCGATCGAGGCAAGCGTCTCCTGGGCGGCGTGGTGGGCGCGTGCCGCCTGTGACTCCAGCTGGGCCAGCTCCTCGCGGCCCAGGGCGGCGCTCGCGGCGCCGCCGGCCTCGGCGCGACCGGCCAGCTCGCGCGCGATCCGCTCCGCGCGGCTCGCCTCGCTCTCCACCGCCTCGATGGCCTGCTCGGCGCGCGTGGCGCGCGCCTCGGCGGCGCCCGCGGCGTCATAGGCATTCGAGGAGTGGCTGCGGGCCGCGTCGGCGGCCTCCTCCGCCCTCCCGGTCAGCCGCTCGATGGCGGACTGCGCCTGCTGGGCGGCGGCGGCGGCCTCGCGCACCTGCTCGGCCAGCGTGCGGAGCTCTCCGGAGTCGGCGGCGCCCTCGACCGCGCTGGCGCGCAGCGATGCGAGCTCCTCGCGCAGGTCGCCGAGAAGGAGGCGTGCCTCCTCGTCGCCGACCGCCTCCACCTGCACCTGCTCGATGCGCGTGACGAGGCCCTCCACGACCCCGCGCGTCTCCTCGAACTCGGCGCGCAGCTGGCGTGCCCGGTCGGCGCCCTCGCCGAGCTCGGCCACGCGCGCGCGCAACTGCTCGAGCTCTTCCCTCAGGCGGCGCTCGTCCTCGGCGCGCTCGCGCTCCTCGCCCAGGGCGCGTTCGAGGGCCTCGAGCTTTGCCCGGCCCTCGGCCAGCTCCGCCGTTACGCCGCGGCGCTCCTCGTGGCGGGCCCGCTCGAGCTCGTTCAGTCGCTCCTGGGTCTCGGCGAGCTCCGCCTCGACCCGCTCGCCCGCGGGACCGCGCTCGCGCGCGAGCTCCTCGAGCCGCCCTCGAGTGGCGGCCAGCTCGGACTCCACACGCGCACGCTCCTGCGAGTGCGCGCTGTCGAGCCGCTCGATGTGGGCGCGCGCCTGGGCCAGCTCGCCCTCCAGCCGGGCGCGCTCCTCACCGTGCGCGCGCTCGATGGAGCCCAGCCGTGCCCACTGCTCGCCGTGCTCGTGCTCGCGAGCCTCGCGCTGAGCGCGCTCCTCGGCGCGCTCGCGCTCCAGCGCCTCGAGCCGCTCGCGCTCCTCGGCGCGCTCGCGCTCGATCGCCTCCAGTCGTTCCCGCTGCTCGCGCTCGAGCGCCTCGAGCCGCTCCTTCTCCTCGGCGCGGTCACGCTCGCGCTGCGCGCGCTCCTCCGCGCGCTCGCGCTCGATGGCCTCGAGCCGCGCGCGCTCCTCGTCGTGGCCGCGCACGAGCGCGGCCAGCTCCTCGTGCAGCGCTCCGGCGGCCTCTTGTGCGCCGGCCTGTTCGAGGGCCGCCCCCAGCGCGGCCATGCGCCCGTGCACCTCGTCGACCCAGCCGGCTAGGCCCTGCTCGTCCGACAGCGCGCCTTCGAGCGCGCCGACCTGCGCGCGCGTCTCCTCGAGCTGGGCGCGGAGCCGCTCCTGGGCCTGGGGTGCCCCGGCGAGCTCGCGTCGCAGCTCCTCGACCGCGCCGCGCATCTCCTCGAGCTGCCGGCGAACGCGCTCGCGCTCCTCCTGCTCCTCCTCCGCCTGGCGGCGCAGGCGCTCGCGCTCCTCGCGCGCCTGCTCCTCGCCGGACGACCTGGTGCGCTCGAGCTCACCGCGCAGGCCTTCCACCTGCGCGCTCATCTCCTCGAGCACGCGGCGGGTGTCGGCCAGCTCGTTCCCCAGCCCTGCGCCGGTCTGCTCGAGGTGGTCGATGCGGGCGCCCGCCTTGGCCGCCTCGGCGCGCGCCTCGGCGAGCTCCGCGGCGGTCCCCTCCAGCAGACGCTCGATGTCGTCCGAGCGACCGAGCGCGGTCTCCACGGCCTCGGCGATCTGACCGGCGGCCGCCGCAGTGGCGGCCGGATAGTCGTCGTCGTGCGGGGCCGTCGCAGGCGGTGGCTCCTCCAGCGGGCGGAAGGCCACGATCGTGCCCGCGGCCAGCCCGTCCTCCTCCATCTGGGCCTTGCCCGCGATGGCGGCCGAGATCCAGTCGACGACCGTGCGGTGGCTCTGCTGCAGCTGCGCCAGGGCGTTGCCGCGCGGCGCGGCGATCTCGAGCGCCTCCAGGAAGCCGTTGAACTCGAGGCTCTGGCTCATCCGGACCGGCACGAGGGTGAGCGCCACGGCCAGCTCCTGGCCGTCCCTGCGGCGGGCGGTGGCCTGCAGCCGGCCCCCCGTCTCCGGCATGCGGATCCCGAGGCCGAGCGTCTCCACGAGCGGCCGCCCCAGCATGCGCGCACCGGGCCAGCCGAACAGCTCCTCCGCGGGCCGGCTCCAGCGCGTCACGGCGCCGTCGCGGTCCGTGAGCACGAAGCGCGCGTCGACGAGCTGTCTGAGCAGCTCCTCGACTGCCTCCGAGGTGGAGGGCCCCGCGGTCGCAGCGTTCTCGGCCACTTCTCACCTGTCGGCCGGTTCAGGCGAGAACTTGATTCAGGCCAGACCGTGCTCTAGTGCGCCTTTGACCCCTGCGTCGAGTGCGTTCAGGCGGAACAGCGCCAGGGCCTCCACGGACCGGAACCGCTTGCCGGCGAGCGAGTCCGGCCCGTGATGGGCGAGCACGCAGTGAGACACCGCGTGCAGCTTGTCCTCGGGGAACCCCTGCACCCGCGCGGCGCGCTCCACGACGAGCTGCTGACCGAGCGCGAGATGGCCCACGAGCGCGCCCGCCTGGCTCAGCTCGATCGCGGCGCCGAGCTCGAACTCGCGGGTCTTGCCGGCGTCGTGCAGGATGGCCGAGCAGATCAGGAGGTCCGAGTTCAGGCGCGGGTGCAGCGCGCACGTCTCGAGCGCGAGGGTGGCCACCGCGACCGTGTGCTCGAGCAGGCCGCCGAGGTAGGCGTGATGGCCCGCGCGGGTGCAGGGCGCGCGGCGGAGCTCGGCGCGGAAGACCTCGTCGGACAGGAACGAGTCGAGAAGGGCGCGCAGGTCGGGGTCGTAGACCTCGCGGGCGAGGTGCTCGAGGAAGCCGTCGAGCTCGTCGAGATCGCGGTAGGCGGTGGGCAGGAAGGCCGCCGGGTCGGCCGCCTCGGCGCGGCGAATCGAGCGGAGCTCGACCTGGAGCTCGTCGCGGAAGCGCTCGACCCGTCCCCGCACGGCGACGAGTTCGCCGCGCTCGAACTGGCCGGCGAGGAAGTCCGCGTCACGGAAGGCTCGCGCCTGGACCTGGCCGGTGCTGTCGCGCAGCTCGACTGCCAGGTACGGCGTGCCGCTCTTGGCGGTCAGCCGGTCCTTGCGCGTGCACGCGAAGACGCCCTCGACGTCCGACCCGGGTCGCAGCTCCGCGACCGTCGTGGTGCGCTCGGCGGTGGCCATGGATCCATCGTGATGGGGACGGCGGACGGCGTCGGGTACCGTGAACCAGATGCAGGACGTGATCTGGAGCGGCCGTCCCCGGCTGCGATCCCCCGTGATGGTCTGTGCCTTCAAGGGCTGGAACGACGCCGGCGAGGCCGCCTCGGCCGCTGTCTCGTTCATCCGCGAGAGCTTCGACGCGGAGGACGTGGCGTCGATCGACCCGGAGGAGTACTTCGACTTCACCGCGGTGCGCCCCACCGTCCGTCTCACCGAGGGCCTCACGCGCGAGATCGACTGGCCGTCGGCGACCGTGTCGGCCGCGCCGGTCCCGGGTGCCGAGGGCGACCTCGTGACCGTCCAGGCGACCGAGCCGTCGCTGCGGTGGCGGCGCTACACCGAGAACATCCTCGCCGCCGCGCGCGAGCTGGACGTGCGCATGGTGATCACTCTGGGCGCGCTGCTCGCGGACGTTCCGCACAGCCGTCCCGTGGCCATCACCGGGCTCGCGTCGGAGCAGTCGCTGGTGCGGAAGCTCGGGTTCCAGAACACGCGCTACGAGGGGCCCACCGGCATCGTCGGGGTGCTGCACCACGCGTGCGCGAGCGCCGGCCTGGCGTCGGCCAGCCTGTGGGCGTCGGTGCCGCATTACGTGGCGGCCGCCCCCAACCCGAAGGTGGCGCTCGCGCTCGTTCGCGCCTTCGAGGGCGTGGCCGGCGTGGTCGTGGACGCCGGCGAGCTCGAGAGCGCCGCCGAGGACTACGAGCGCCAGGTGAGCGCCGCGGTGGCGAGCGACCCGGAGGTCAAGGCGTTCGTGGAGCGGCTCGAGACCGCGATGGACGAGGTCGAGCCGGACGAGCCGAGCGAGGAGAGCCTGCCGTCGGCAGACTCGATCGCCCGCGACTTCCAGCGGTTCCTACGTCAGCGTGGGCCCGACGAACCTCAGCGGTAGGTCGGCCGGTCGTCGTACACCACCCTGTCGTCGCGCCTGCGCTCGCTGGCCAGGATGAACAGGCCGATGGCGAGGCCGATGACGCCGATGATGATCAGGATGAGGCCGGCGGTCTGGATGTCGATGCCGGCGACCGTCGCGTCGACCGCATAGCGCAGGATCGCGCCAACGGCGATCAGGAACAGTGACGTGCCAATCGTCATGTGTCACCCGTTCCCGCTCGGACCGGGGCGGAAACGCGGAAACGCGCCTATTTCTCAGCGGCTGGACAAATGATCCGGTAGTCGCAGAAGCGGCAGATGTCCGGTGAGGGGGTGGGTTCGAAGCGCTGTTTCAGGATCCCGCCGGCGATATCGGCGACGGTCTCCTTGACCCGCTCGAGCTCCTCCTCGGAGTGCTCGACGGGGACGCGCTCGCCGGTCAGGACGTAGAAGTAGCTCTGGGCCGACGTCTTGAGGCGCCAGGCCTCGCGGGCACCCATCTGGTAGAGCGACAGCTGGACGTCCTCGCTCAGCTCCTCCGCGCTCTTCGCCTTGCCGGTCTTGTAGTCGATCAGCTCGTAGGTGCCGTCCGGGTGGCGGTCGACGCGGTCGACACGGCCGCGCAGCAGGTGGGGCCCGAGCTTGAAGGCGAAGGAGCGCTCGAACCAGACCGGCTCGGCGTCCGACTCGCGGTCGAGGTGCCAGTAGCGCGTGAGCGCCTCGAGCGCGCGCTCGCGGAACTGCTGCTCGTCGTCGGAGCCCCCGAAGCCCGAGCGCCGCCAGGAGATCTCGAACAGCTCTCTCAGCCGCGAGAGCGGCCCGCCTCCCGCGGCGTGGAAGCGCTCGAGCACCTGGTGCACGACGATCCCGAAGCGCTGGTGGATCGTCGGCTCCTGGGGGATGCGGAAGACGCGCGCGAACTTGTACTTGAGCGGGCAGATCCGGTAGGTGTCGAGGTCCGAGGCGGACAGCATCAGGCCGCGGCCCCGCCTCGGGATGAACGGGTCGAGCGAGGCGTCCGCCCCGTTCTGTGACCCAGCCGGTCGCGCGGCGTCCCGCCGGGAGTCGCGAAGCCACCCGTCGAGCCCCGAGTCCGCGAAGAGCTCCCGCTGCTCGGCCGTCGCGCATTGGATCAGGATCTCGTTCACCTCGGGAAGGGCGTCCTCGAGGCCCTGCCCCAGCTTCGTCCGCTCGATCAGCGCTGCGACCTTGATCAGCTCCAAGTAGCGAGCCACGGCCTGGTCGACGTCCAGATAGGTGTCGAGCCGCATCTCACCGAGTCCTCCGCCGACTCGCGCCACGGTGTCGAGCAGTTCGTCGCGCATGATGCGGAAGGTGGAATGGAGGCCCTCGGCGGGACCGAACAGCTCCTCCTCGAACACTTCCTCCTCGATGCCGGTTGCGGCACGGGCCTCCTCGTAGAAGGGCGACGGCCGTTGCCCATCCTCGGGCCATGCGAGCACCAGGCTCTTGCGCGTGCGCGTCATCCCGAGATGCAGCAGCTCGCGCATCGCGGTCTCATGGTCTGGGCGCCGCGAGCGCCGTAGCTCCTCTGGCACGTCGCCGGCGTGGGCACGCTCGGGGCCCGGCATTGCCGTCGCCGACAGGCCGAGCACGAAGACGTGGTCGAACTCGAGCCCCTTGGCGGCCTGCATGGTCATCACGGGCACCGCGGGCGACGAGGGCTGGCCGACGGCCTCGTCCTCGCGCAGGCCCGACTCCGCGACCGCGGCGAGGTAGCGGGCGAAGTCGCGCGCCGTGGCCTGGGGCTCGCGGCGCATGTAGGCCGTCGCCAGCTCGGGGAGCTTGGCGATGTTGCGAAGGCGCTCGACCGTGTCGGCGTGCGTGGCGAACACCTGCTGCCGGCGCAGGCCGATGCGCTCGATCAGGCGCATCACGAACGCATCCGGGCGCCGGTCCTCGAACGCGGTGGAGGCGGAGCGGTAAAGCCGCAGGAAGGTGCGGGCCCGGTCACGGCCCTCCTCGGACAGCTGAGGGCCCTCGAGCGCCGCCGCGACCGCGGACGGCATGTCGAGCTTGCGACGGCGGGCCAGCTGTGTAAGGCGCGCCACGTCGACGGAGCGCAGCTCGATCGGCGGCCGTCCCAGCGCGCGCACGACGGCGCCGGAGTCGCCCGGGTCGGCGAGCGCGCGCAGCCAGGCGAGCACGTCGCGGACCTCGGCGCGCTGGAAGTAGGCGGCGGCGCCGCAGGTGCGGAAGGGCACCGCGCGCTCCTCGAGCGCTGCCGCCACGACCGGGCCGTCGGTTTTCACGGAGCGGACCAGCACGCAGATCTCCTCGGGCGGCACGCCGTCGGCGACGAGCCGCTCCGCCTCGGCCGCCACGGCCTGGGCCTGGGCGCGCTCGGACCGGCAGTGCCAGAAGCGCACCCGCCCGCCGCTCGCCCCGGTGAGCTTCCTGGGCGGTGGGCTCACGGCGGCGGCGGCGTCGAGGATGCGCCGGCCGGAGCGGAAGTTGCGCTCCAGCCGGATCGTCTCAGCGCTCGGCAGCTCGTCGGCGACGCGGTCGTCGTCCGCGACGATCGTCACCCCCTCGTGCTCGTCGACGAGTAGGTGGAGCAGCATGCGCTGGGCGAAGGTGGCCTCGCGGTACTCGTCCACGAGCACGTGGCGGAACCGGGCCGCCACCCGCTCGCGCACGTGCGGGCAGTCGTGCAGGAGGCGGAAGGCCCGCAGGACTAGGTCGCCGAAGTCGAGCGCGCCGCGCTCGTCGAGCAGGCGGTCATGGTCCCGGTAGAGGCGGGCGAACTCCCGCTCGCGACAGGCGCGGGCGCGGGCGGCGTCGCCGTGCTGGGGGAGGCGCTCGGCCCAGGCGAGCAGGTCCTCCGCGGGGATCATCTCCTCCTTGAGGCGGTCGATGCGCGAGACGAAGCTGCCGAGGAGGGGCGCCGGGTTGCCGCGGATCTCGTGGTGGCGCAGCGAGAGCTCGTCGATCCGGTCGAGCAGCAGGGCGAGCCGGTCGGCCGGGGTGACGGGCGAGAAGAAGGGGTCGACGCCCGCCTCGAGGGCCTCGTCCTGGAGGAGCTTCACGCAGAACGAGTGGAACGTCAGGACGTTCAGCTCCTCGTACGGCGCGTCGAGCAGGGCTTCGAGCCGCTCGCGCATGGCCGCCGCCGCGGGATCCGAGAACGTGAGCGCGAGGATGGACTCGGCGGGCATCCCCTGCTCCACGAGCCAGGCGAAGCGCTCGGTCAGCGTGCGGGTCTTGCCGGTGCCCGGGCCGGCGACCACGACCAGCGGGCCGCCGGGATGCGTGACGACCGCGCGCTGGTTCGCGTTGAGGCCGTCGAGGAGGTCGGGCATCCGGATCTAGGATACGCCGCCGATGGGGCTCCCAGACGCCGACTGGCTCGGCCTGTGCCGCCGGGCGGCGAACGCCGCGCGCGATGCCGTGGGGACCCTCCACACCACCGCCGAGCGCTCTGTGCCCCACGGCGAGGGTGAGGGCGGCGACACGACGCTCGCCGTGGACCAGGTCGCCGAGGACGCTGTCTTCGAGTCGCTTCGCGCGTTCGGCCGTCCCTTGCTGGCGGTCTCAGAGGAGCGGGGGGAGGTTTCGCTGAGCGGCGGCACAGAGGATGGGCCTGCGCGGGTGGTGATCGATCCGGTCGACGGCTCGCTGAACGCGAAGCGCGGCCTTCCGTTCGCCTGCGTGTCGATCGCCGTGGCTTCGGGTGTGCGGATGGCGGACGTGGAGGTCGGCTTCGTGGCCGAGCTCGACCCCCCGCGCGACTGGTGGGCGGTGCGCGGCGAGGGAGCGTTCCTGGACGGCGAGCGCCTCGCCCCGCTGTCGCCGGGCCCGCTGGAGGTGCTAGGGCTCGAGACGGCCCGGCCGGCGCTGGTGGCCGGAGCAGCGGAGGCGATCGCCGGCCTGGAGGCCCGCCGCTTGCGGGTGCTCGGCTCCGTGGCGGCCTCGATGTGCCTGGTGGCGGCGGGGCAGCTGGACGCGATGATCACGCTGCGCGAGGTCCGCTCGGTCGACGTGGCAGCGGCCCAGCTGATCGTCGCGGAAGCCGGCGGAGCAGTGGCGCTGCCGGGCGGCGACACGCTGGACTTGGCGATGCGCTCGAGGGCGGCAGCCGCCCGGGACGCAGCGCTGCTGGATCGCCTCACGGCGACGTTTTCGTAGCGGGACCGGCGGGCACCAGTGGCCGCGTGGCACGCCTGAAGCGAGTCGACTGCTCCGGTCCCGGCATTCGCCGGCGGCGGCGGGGCAAGGGGTTCGAGTACCTCGATGAGGATGGGCGGCGGATCACCGAGCCCAGCGTGCTCGAGCGGATCCGCGAGCTCGCCGTCCCGCCCGCCTGGGAGGACGTCTGGATCTGCCCCTATCCGCAGGGTCACATCCAGGCCACCGGGACCGACGACGCCGGCCGCAAGCAGTACCGCTACCACGACCGCTGGCGCGAGCGGCGTGACCGCGAGAAGTTCGAGTCGATGACGGACTTCGCGCGCGCCCTGCCGCGGCTCCGCAAGCGGGTGGCGCGCGACCTCAAGCGTGACGGCATGCCGCGCGAGAAGGTGCTCGCATGCGCCGTGCGCCTGCTCGACCGCGGCTTCTTCCGGATCGGCTCCGAGGACTACGCCGAGGAGAACGACACCTACGGGATCGCCACGATGCAGAAGCGCCATGTGAGCGTCTCCGGCGACGAGGTCAGCTTCGACTACGAGGCCAAGGGCGGCCAGCGGCGCCTGCAGTCGATCGGCGATCCCGCCGTGGCGGAGGTCGTGGGGGAGCTGAAGCGCCGCCGCGGCGGCGGCGAGGGGCTGCTCGCCTACAAGGACGGCCGGCGCTGGGTTGACGTGAAGTCCGCGGACATCAACGAGTACGTCAAGCAGGCCGCCGGCGCCGAGTTCAGCGCAAAGGACTTCCGCACCTGGAGCGGAACCGTCCTGGCCGCCGTGGCGCTGGCGGTGTCCGCCCCGGCCCAGAACGGCAAGGGCTCGCGCAAGCGGGCCAAGACGCGCGCGATCAAGGAGGTCGCCCACTACCTCGGCAACACGCCCGCGGTCGCGCGCAGCTCCTACATCGACCCGCGCGTCTTCGATCGCTTCGACGGCGGCCTGACGATCGCCGGCGTCCTGCCCGAGCTGGGCGGGGAAGTGGAGGCGTGGCCCAACCTCCACGGCGAGATCGAGGAGGGAGTGCTCGACCTGATCGACCGGGACACCCAGTCGGACGCCATCGAGCGCGCCCGCGAGCTAGCGAAGGAGCTCGAGGAGGTCGCGGCGTAGCTAGCGCCGAGCGGCGCCGAAGTCCGTCGCGTAGGTGGCGGCCGGGGCGCCGCCGACCTTGACCGGCGCGCCGTAGGCGAGCCCGATCCCGACCTCGCGGAAGGACGGGCTCAGGATGTTCGCCCGATGGCCCGGGCTGCCCATCCACATCTTGGTGATCGCCCGCGGCGCCGAGCGCTCGAGCGTCCCCCAGGCCAGGTTCTCGCCCACGAACCAGCTCCGCGCGCCGCGCAGGTATCCCGTGCGGCGGATGCGGTCGACGAACGTGCCGCCGCCGAGCGAGTCGTGCGCGAAGTACTTGCGCCTGGCCATGTCGCGGGCATGGCGCCGCGCCGCCTTGGAGAGCCGCTTGTTGAGCTTGAGCGGCCGCAGCCCGTGGCGCTCGCGCTCGGCGTTCAGCACGCACAGCGTGGCCCGCACCATCGTCCGCTTGGCCGCGTGCGCCGGTGTCGCGTTCGCCGCCTCGCACGCCCGGGCACCCATTGCGCTCGGGGCAGGCACCAGCAGCGCGGCGAGCACGGCGATGGCGCACAGGAGCGAGAAGCGGCGAGGCATCCACTGTTCCTGTCGGCACGCGCGCGCAGGGGCTTAGCCCTGGGCGCCGTGTTACAGACACATGTCGCAGGGAAAGCGGGAGCCATGCCACCAGCGGCGATCCTCGACATCGACGGCACGCTCGTCGACACCAACTACCACCACGCCCTCGCGTGGTACCGGGCGTTCCGCCAGCACGGCGAGCTGCTCCCGATCTGGCGCATTCACCGGCACATCGGCATGGGCGGCGACCACCTCGTCGAGGCGCTCTGCGGCGAGGAGGTGGAGGAGGAGAAGGGCGACGACGTCCGCTCCGCCGAGAAGGCCCTCTACATGTCCCTGATCGAGGAGGTCGAGCCGCTCGACGGCGCCAGGAGGCTGATCGAGGAGCTCAAGGAGCGCGGACACGACGTGGTGCTCGCCAGCTCCGCCAAGCCCGACGAGGTGGAGCACTACCTCGACCTGCTCGACGCCCGGGAGCTCGCCGACGGCTGGACGACCTCCCAGGACGTTGAGGCCACGAAGCCGGAGCCGGACCTCGTCAAGGCGGCGATCGAGAAGTCCGGCGCCGAGGACGCGGTGATGGTGGGCGACTCGACCTGGGACTGCGAGGCCGCCGGGCGCGCGGGCATCAGCACCGTGTCGGTCCTCACGGGCGGCTTCTCCGACGCCGAGCTCCGCGAGGCGGGGGCCGTGGCGGTCTACCACTCGATCGTCGAGTTGACAGACTCGATGGACGAGTGGCTGACAAGCTAGGGACCTACCGCGACAAGCGGGACTTCGAGAAGACCAGCGAGCCGCGCGGGCGGCGGGCGCGCGGGAAGTCCGCGCCGCGCTTCGTCGTCCAGGAGCACCGTGCCCGCCGCCTCCACTGGGACCTGCGGATGGAGCACGAAGGCGTGGCCGTCTCCTGGGCGCTGCCCCGCGGGGTCCCCGCCCACCCGGACGAGAACCGCCTGGCCGTCCACACCGAGGACCATCCGCTCGATTACCTCGAGTTCGAGGGGGAGATCCCGAAGGGCGAGTACGGCGCCGGCACGATGACCGTCTGGGACACGGGCACCTTCGAGGCCGAGAAGTTCCGCGAGAACGAGGTGATCGCGACCTTCCACGGCGAGCGTGTGCGCGGCCGCTACGCGATCTTCCAGACGCGCGGGCAGGACTGGCTGATCCACCGCATGGACCCGCCCGACGACGCCGGCTACGAGCCGATGCCCGACCGGATCAAGCCGATGCTCGCCCGCTCCGGGCAACTTCCGCCGGACGAGGAGAAGTGGGGCTTCGAGGTCAAGTGGGACGGCATCCGCACGGTCGTCTTCTGCGACCACGGCCACATCGAGCTCCAGGGCCGCAACTTCAGCGACTTCACGCCGCGCTACCCCGAGGTGCGGGAGCTCGCTCGCGAGCTGGGGGCCCGGCGCATGATCCTCGACGGCGAGGTGGTGGCCTTCGACGAGCAGGGCCGGCCCAGCTTCGAGCGCCTGCAGAGCCGGATGCACCTCGCCTCGGACTCGGCCGTCAGGCGGCGCATGCGCGACATACCGGTCACCTACGTGATCTTCGACCTGCTCTACCTGGACGGACACTCCACGCTGTCGCTGTCATACGAGCAGCGGCGCGAGGTGCTCGACGCGCTCGAGCTCGAGGGCCCCGCCTGGCGCGTCCCCGCCTACCACCGCGGCGAGGGCAGCGCGCTGCTCGAGGCCACGCGCGAGCTGGGGATCGAGGGGATCGTCGCCAAGCGGCTCGACTCCCCCTACGAGCCGGGCCGGCGGTCGTCCGGCTGGGTGAAGGTCAAGAACGTCTGCGAGCAGGACGTCGTGATCGGCGGCTGGACACCCGGCGAGGGCGGGCGCAGCAAGAGCCTCGGCGCGCTCGCCGTGGGCGTGATGGAGGACGGGAAGCTGACCTACGCGGGGAAGGTCGGGACCGGCTTCACGGAGAAGACGCTGGCGCTCGTGCAGCGCGAGCTGGAGCCGCTGCGGCGGACCGACTCGCCGTTCGACGGGCGCCAGCCCCCCAAGGGGACGATCTTCGTGGAGCCCCGGCTCGTCGCCCGCGTCGAGCTGCGGGAGTGGACCAAGAGCGGCACGATGCGCGCCCCCTCGTTCAAGGGCCTGCGCAACGACAAGGACCCGCAGGAATGCGTGCGAGAGGCAGGGCAGCCCGGCAGCACGCAGTAGATTTGATGGCATGCCAAGAGCGATCTGGAGCGGTGCGATCAGCTTCGGGCTGGTCAACATCCCCGTGAAGCTGTACAGCGCGGTTTCGCGCAAGACGGTGCGGTTCCATCAAATCGACGCCGAGTCGGGCGCGCGTGTGCGCCAGAAGCGGGTGGGGCCGGACGGCGAGGAAGTGGCCTACGAGCAGATCGTCAAGGGCTACGAGATCGGTCCGGATCGCTACGTGACGATCACGCCCGAGGAGCTCGAGTCGCTCGAGCCCCAGAAGACGCGCACGATCGACATCGAGGACTTCGTGGACCTCGAGCAGATCGACCCGATCTACTACGACCACCCGTACTACCTCGCACCCGACACCGGCGCGGCCAAGGCCTACCGGCTGCTGGTGGACGCCATGGAGGAGTCGGGCAAGGTGGCCGTGGCGCGCGTCGTGCTCCGCTCGAAGGAGCACCTCGTCGCGATCCGCCCCCGCGACGGCGCGCTCGCGATGGAGACCATGCTCTTCTCCGACGAGGTCATCGCGGCCGAGTCTCTCGAGGAGCTCGCCGCCGCCGACGGCGACGTCAAGACCAGCGACCGCGAGCTCACGATGGCCCAGCAGCTGATCGATTCCCTCACGTCGGAGTTCGAGCCGCAGAAGTACCGCGACGAGTACCGCGAGCGCGTGCTCGAGCTGATCGAGCGCAAGGCGCAGGGCGAGACGATCGTGATCGAGGAGCCCGAGGCCGAGCCGCAGCAGGTGCCGGACTTGATGGCGGCGCTCGAGGCGAGCATCGCGAACGCGAAGAAGCCGTCTGAGCCCAAGAAGAAGGCGGCCAAGCCGAAGAAGAAGGCCGCCGCCAAGGCCTAGTTGCCTCCCGCCGCCCGCGTCGAGGTCGATGTCGAGGGGCGCACCCTCTCGCTGTCGAATCTCGGCAAGGTCATGTACCCCGCCGTGGGGTTCACCAAGGGCCAGGTGATCGAGTACTACACGCGCGTCGCCCCGGCGCTCCTGCCGCACCTGCGCGATCGCCCGCTCACCCTGAAGCGCTATCCGAACGGGGTTGAGGGCGGCTACTTCTTCGAGAAGCAGTGCCCCTCGCATCGCCCCGAGTGGGTGCGCTCCGAGCCGGTCGAGATGAGCAGCAAGACGATCGACTTCTGCATCTGCGACGACCTGCCGACCCTCGTCTGGCTGGCCAACCTGGCCGACCTCGAGCTCCATCCCTCGCTGTCGCTGGTCGACGACGTCGACCGCCCCTCCGTGATGGCCTTCGACCTGGATCCCGGGCCGCCCGCCGGGCTGGCCGAGTGCTGCGAGGTCGCCTTCCTGCTGCGCGACGCGCTCGGTCAGATCGGGCTGGAGTGCTTCGCGAAGACGTCCGGCTCGAAGGGCATCCAGGTCTACGTGCCGCTCAACGTGGACGGCGTGGACTACGACCACGGCACGAAGGCGCTCTCGCATGCGCTGGCGCGCCACCTGGAGGCGCAGCACCCGAAGCTGATCGTCTCCCAGCAGCGCAAGGACCTGCGCCGCGGGAAGGTGCTGATCGACTGGAGCCAGAACGACGAGAAGAAGACGACCGTGTGCGTCTACTCGCTGCGGGCGCGGGAGCGGCCCACCGTCTCGACGCCGCTGCGCTGGGAGGAGCTCGACGATCCCGATTCGCTCGTCTTCGAGACGAGCGACGTGCTGGACCGGATCGAGGAGCACGGCGACCTGTTCGCGCCCGTGGTCGAGATGCGGCAGGAGCTGCCCGACCTGTGAGGATCCGCGAGGTCGTGCTGCCCTCGCCCGACCGCACCGCATTTCACCCTGGCAGCTACGGCGCCACCCGCCTGCGCTTCGGGAACGGGCCGGAGGTGTGCTCGCACTTCGCGGTCAACGTCGCGCCCGAGCGCTTCGGCGAGGCGGTGGCGTGGGCGCGCGAGCGCGCGGAGCTCCTCGCGGAGGACGTGCCCTTTCCGGCGTGGCGGGCCCGGGCCGCCTACTTCTACGATCCTGGCGGGAACATCGTCGAGCTGATCGCGCGTGAGCGCGCGCCCGGCACGGAGATGTTCCTCGAGATGAGTGAGGTGGGGCTGCCGGTGACGGACGTCGACGCCGCGGTCGACTGGCTCGAGGCGGAGCTCGGCCTGCCGCGCTTCGACGTCGATCCGGGCCGGTTCGGCGCGATGGGGGACGACCGTGGGCTCTTCATCGTCGTACCGGTCGGGAGGCACTGGCTGTTCACCGACAGGCCGGCCACCGACGCTCCGCTGCGGGTGGCGATCGACGCTCCCGGGCCGGCCCGCGAGCTCGTTGTGCCTGGCTCGCGCCATGTCGTCGAGCTAGGCTCCGGTTGACCATGGTGGACTGGTCGCTCGCCCGGCAGGTGGCGCGCCTCGCGGCGGGCTCCGGCGAGCCGCCCGGCGAGGATCCGGACATCGCGGCGATCTGCGCCGAGATGGAGCGCCACGTGGCCGCCTATACGGGGCTCGAGCTCGCCACCGCGGCGCCCGATCCGGAGCTGGTCGGCCGCGAGGAGTGGGCGGCGGTCAACCTCGAGACGGTTGCTCAGCTCCTCGATCCGGTGGCGGAGCGGCTCGAGGGCAGGATGGAGTTCGCCGGGCCGCTCGCCGGGGCTTTGAAGGCGGGGGCCTCGGCGACCGTGGCGGCCGAGGCCGGCCTCGTGGTCGGGTACGTCTCGCAGCGGGTGCTGGGCCAGTACGAGCTGTCGCTACTGGGTGGCGACGCCCCGCCCCGGCTCCTGTTCGTGGCGCCGAACCTGCGCAAGGCCGTTCGCCAGATGGAGGTGGAGGCCGAGCCGTTCCATCGGTGGATCTGCGCGCACGAGCTCACCCACGTGTTCCAGTTCCAGGGTGTGCCGTGGCTGCGCCAGCACCTGAGCGGCATGGTGCGGGAGTACCTGTCGACGATGGAGGTCCGGATCGACCGGGGCGCCGCGGGCGGCCTGCCGTCGCTGCCGAACCCCAGCCGGATCGTGGAGCTGTTTCGTGAGGGCGGCCTGGCGGCGCTGGTCCAGACGCGCGAGCAACGCGCCCTGATGGCGCGCGTGCAGGCGGCGATGGCGGTTGTGGAGGGGTACTCGGAGCACGTGATGGACGCGATCGCGCGCGAAGCGATCCCCGGCCACGAGAAGCTGCGCAGCGCCATGGACGCACGGCGCCGGAGCCGCTCGGCGCCGGAGCGGATCCTGGAGCGCCTGCTCGGGTTCGACTTCAAGCTGCGCCAGTACGAGCTGGGGAAGCGCTTCTGCGACGCGGTGGCGGACGCAGCGGGCATGGACGGCCTGAACAGGGTCTGGGAGTCACCCGAAGCGCTGCCGACGACGGCCGAGCTGGAAGAGCCGGCCGCCTGGCTGGAGCGCCTGGGCCCGGCGCCGGCCGCCGCGGCCTGAGCAGGCCCGCCGCCCCCCGGCAGCGCCCCGACGGTGTCGGCGGGGCCGTCTTGTGCCGCGTGTCACGAGGCTGTAACGCACGTGGCGCGGGGGTTTACGTACGGATGTTCGTCGGTATACTTCTACCTAAGTTAGAAGTAATAAGATCAACGTCGATTCCCCCTCAGTGCTCGGACAGTCCGGTCCGGGCGGTCGACGGGAAGGAGAGTCCACAATGGCTACCCAGACCGAGACTCAGCGCAGGGCCACTGCCCAGAAGGCTGCTGCTACGCGTCGTCGCAACGCCGCGAAGCGCCGTCAGTCCGCTCGCAGGGCCGCCGAGACCCGCGCCAAGGCCGAGCTGAACACGCTCCAGGTCGTCCAGGCCCAGGCCGAGCGCGCCGTGCTCATTCCGGTGGGCGCCGCCCTCGTCGCGCGTGACAGCGTGATCGAGGCCGCGAAGCCGTACGCGGATGGCGAGACCCGGGACCGCGAGCTGAGCAAGCTCCAGAAGCGCGTCTCCACGAACCTGCGCCGCTTCGAGCGTCGCGGCAACACCGCCCGCAACCGCGCCGTGCGTGAGGTGAAGCGCACCCGCACCCGCGTCGAGCGCGAGCTCCGTCAGCGTCGCAACCAGACGCTGCGGACGGTGAAGCAGAACCGCCGCGAGGTCGAGAAGCAGCTGCAGTCGGCGCGCCGCCGCGTCGCTTCGATCGCGTAGTCGGTCGGCCACTCGGCAGGCTTCCCCCCGGCCGGAGTCCGTCGCTGACGCGGCGGACGCGGAGAGACCGCGCCGGGGTGAGGCTGGCGGCATACATATCTCTCGCCGCCAGTGCAGTATCTCTCCTCCCTCAGCCGGCGCCGTCCCGAAAGGGGCGGCGTCGGTGCTTTGGGGGGCGGCGCCGGTGCGGGCGCACCACCCGCGAAGGGCCGGCGTCCCCGCTCTGCTTCAATGAATCCGATGCCAAGTCAGGATCAGATCAAGGACGCGCTTCGCAGCGTCATCGACCCCGAGCTGCGGAAGGACATCGTCTCGCTCGGGATGGTTCGCTCGATCGAGCAGCCCGAGGAGGGGCGGGTCGACGTCGTCGTCTCGCTGACCACGCCCGGGTGTCCCATCCGGGCCCACTTCGAGAAGGCCGTCGTGGAGAGCGTCGTCGCGCTCGAGGGCGTCCAGTACGTGAACGTCGGATTCGACGTGCTCTCCGACCAGGAGAAGCAGTCGCTCGCCCAGCGCCTCGGGCGCCAGACCGGGCTGCCGGAGGGCGCTCTCGCCGCCGTCAAGAACGTGATCTGCATCGGCTCCGGCAAGGGGGGAGTCGGCAAGTCGACCGTGACGGCCAACCTCGCTGCCGCTCTCCACGCCGAGGGCAAGCAAGCGGCCGCGCTCGACGCCGACGTCTGGGGTTATTCGATCCCCCGCATGCTCGGCGTGCACGGCCGGCCGATGGTCTCGCCGCAGCGCAAGATCCTGCCGCTCGACGCCCACGGCGGCGTCAAGGTCATCTCGATCGAGTTCTTCCTGAACGAGCAGGACCAGGCGATCACCTGGCGCGGTCCGATGCTCCACAAGGCGATCCGCCAGTTCCTGGAGGACGTGGACTGGGGCGAGCTCGACTACCTGCTGATCGACCTGCCGCCCGGCACCGGCGACGTCTCGATGACGCTCGCCCAGCTGCTGCCGCAGGCGAAGTTCGTGATCGTCACGACCCCGCAGCCGGCAGCCCAGAAGGTGGCGAAGCGGGCGGCCGAGACGGCTCAGCGCTTCGACCTCGAGATCGCGGGCGTGATCGAGAACATGTCCGGCTTCACCACGCCCAGCGGCGAGCGCTTCACGATCTTCGGCGAGGGTGGCGGCCAGCTCCTGGCCGACGAGCTGGACGTGCCGCTGCTGGGCAAGATCCCGCTCCAGGAGGAGCTGCGGTCATGCGCCGACGAGGGGCGCCCGCTCGTGCTGGAGGAACCGGACGCGCCGGCCTCCCAGGCCCTCTACCACGCAGCCCGCGGCGTGATCGCGGCGACTCCGCAGGAGCTGGCGGTCTTCCAGGCTCCGTCAGGCCCGCCCGTGCCGGAGGTCACCGGCACGGCGCTCCCCATGGCGCCCGCCGGCGGCCCCTAGCCGGCCTTCTTGTAGTAGTCGGCGTTGATCTGGATGTAGTTCTGCCACTCGTCGGGCAGCTGGTCCTCCGCGAAGCAGGCGTCCACGGGGCAGGCCTCTACGCAGGCGTCGCAGTCGATGCACTCCTCGGGGTCGATGTAGAGCATCGTGACGTTGTCGTAGTCGGGCTCGTCGGGGGTCGGGTGGATGCAGTCGACCGGGCAGACCTCGACGCAGGAGTTGTCCTTCGTGTCAATGCAGGGTTCGGCGATGACATAGGCCATGGGGCGGCGGATTCTATCGTTGGGCCATCGCCGAACCTGACCCCTTCCTTGACTCTTTCACAGCGTTGGTCGCCGCCCGGGCGCTCAGCACCGCGGCCCTTCTCGGGGTCTTCGACGCCCTTCACGACCAGCCCGCGACCAGCGGGGAGCTCGCCGAGCGGCTGTCGCTCGACCCGCTCGGAGCCGAGACGCTCGTGACCACGCTCGCCACGCTCGGCTACCTCGAGACCGCCGATGGCGGGCGCTTGCGCAACAGCGACGTGTCCGAGCGTCTGCTGGTCAGCGGGTCGCCCGAGTCGATCGCGACGTTCGTCGGCGCCCAAGGCGATCTCCACTGGCAGGTGCTCGCGCTGCTGCCCGAAGCCGTGAGCGACGGCACCGCCTACGCCATGCACGAGGAGCGCCGGGGCGACTCCGAGCGCTGGGAGGCCTACATCCGCGGCCTGTTCGAGATCTCGCGGGCGGAGCAGGACGACAACGCCGCGCTCGTTCCGGTGGACGACCCGCACCGCATGGTCGACGTCGCCGGCGGCCACGGCGGGTTCGCGATGGCCATGTGCCGGCGCCACCCGAACCTCCACGTCACTCTGCTCGACCTGCCGCCGAGCGCCGCCGTGGGGCGGAAGATCGTCGCCGAGCAGGGCTATGCGGACCGGATCTCGTTCCACGAGGGCGACATCTTCGAGCTCGGGTTGGGCGACGAGCTCGACGTCGTCTCGGTCTTCAACCTGATCCACCACCTGCCCGAGCAGCGCAACCGCGAGCTGTGCGCGATGGCGCGCGACGCCCTTCGCCCGGGCGGCTGCCTCGTGATCGGGGACTCGGCTCGGCCCGAGCCCGGCGAGGAGGTCTCCGAGCACGGGGCGATCTCCTCGCTCCTCTTCTACGCCTGGAGCCACTCGCGCAACTTCGCCCCCTCCGAGATCAGGAAATGGATGTCCGAGACCGGATTCGCCGAGGTCGAGACGCATCACAACGAGCGCTCGCCGTGGCGGGTCGTGGTCGTCGGGCGATGATCCTGCTCACGGGCGCCACCGGCACGATCGGGTCCGCGCTGCTGCGGCGCCTGACGGCCGCCGGCGAGCCGGTGCGCTGCCTCGTGCGCGACCCACGCGGGCTCGGCGACCAGCGGGTGCGGGTGCAGATAGCGCTGGGGGACCTCGCCAACCCGCCCTCGTTCCGCAACGCGCTGCGCGGCGTGGACACGGTCGTGCACCTGGCCGCGACGATCCGCGACGAGCCGCACGCCTCGCTCGAGGAACTGAACGCGATGGCGACGCTGCGCCTCGTGCGCGCCGCCGAGCGCGCCGGCGCCCGCCGCTTCGTCTTCTTCTCGGCGATGGGCGCACGCCACCACTCGCGGACGCGCTTCTTCCGGGCGAAGGCGCTGGCGCAGCAGGCGGTCCAGGCATCGCCGCTCGAGACGACGGTCTTCGCTCCCTCGATCGTCTACGCGCCTGGGGACCCGTGGCTGACCCTGCTCGAGCGGTTCTCGTACCTGCCCGCGATTCCGGTGTCGGGGTCGGGCCGCGCCCTCTACCAGCCGATCTGGGCGGAGGACGTGGCCGACTGCGTGGTCGCTGCGCTGATGGCGTCCGGTCGCCGCAAGCGCTCATTCGAGCTCGCCGGCCCGGAGACGCTCTCCTACGACGACATCGTGCGCGCAGCGATTCGATCGACCGGCCGCCGCCGGCGCCTGCTGCACGTGCCGCTGCCGATCGTGCGCGCGTCGCTGCGGGTGCTGCGAAAGCTCGGCGGCCCCAGGGTGTTCGCCACGTGGGAGGAGGCGGAGCTGTTCGAGGAGCCGATGACCACCAGCAGTGGCACAGGGGACGCGGAGTCGCTCGGCGTGCGCCCGCTGCCGATGGCGAGCGTGCTGGGTGGCTAGCGGGTCATACTGAGACGAACGAGAGGGAGGGACCGATGCCGCTCTATCTGACGAGGTTCGGCTACACGCCGGAGACGTGGGCCAGGCTGATCGGCAACCCGGAGGATCGCCGGGAGGCCGCTCAGGCGTACATCGAGTCGGTCGGAGGGAAGCTCCACGGGTTCTGGTACGCCTTCGGCGAACACGACGGCTACACCCTTTGGGAGGCTCCCGACAACGTGTCCATGGCTGCGGTTGCGCTCGCGATCACCGGCGGCGGCGCGCTCAGCTCGCTCGAAACGACAGTGCTCCTGACCGTCGACGAGACGATGGACGCCCTGCGGAAGGCCCAGCAGGTCGGCTATCGAGCGCCCGGCGCGTAGGTTCAGACCGCGCGCTCGTAGATCAGCACGAGGACGCCGTCCCCGACGACCTTCGACTCCTTCAGCCGCAGGTTGCGCCGGTCGGACTTCTCCTCGAACACCTTCTTGCCGGTCCCGAGGATCACGGGGAAGACCATCATGTTGATCTGGTCGACGAGGTCGCTTTCGATCAGCTCCTGCACGAGCCGGTGGCTGCCCGGCACCTGCAGCTCGCCGTCGAACTCGTCCTTGAGCTTGCGCACCTGGGCGGTCGCGTCGCCGCTGTCGAGGACCGTCGTGTTGCTCCAGTCGGGATCCTTCAGCGTCGTCGAGACGACGAACTTCGGCATCGAGTTGAACTTGTCGGCGAACTCGCCCTCGCGCTTCGGCCAGGCGCCGGCGAAGCTCTCGTAGGTGCGCCGGCCGATCAGGAGGGCATCGGCCCGCCTCGTCTCGTCGAGCTTGAAGAGGTTGCCGTCCTCGCCACGGTCGACCTCGAAGCTCCACCCCGGATATTTGAAGTCCTCGCCTCCGGGCGCCTCCATCACGCCGTCGAGCGATACGAACTCGGTCACCACGATCCGTGCTGGCATCTTCGGAGTACTACCACGCACGAGGGCCCGGCATCGCGCCGGGCCCTCGAAGCACTGCGGAAGCCTTCCGGCTTCTTACATCATGCCGTCCATGCCGCCCATGCCGCCCGGCATTCCGGCGGCCTCCTTCTCCGGCATCTCCGCGACGATTGCCTCGGTCGTGAGGATGTTCTTCGCGATCGAAGCCGCGTTCTGGAGCGCGGAGCGGGTCACCATCGCGGGGTCGATGACACCGGCCGACACGAGGTCGACGATCTCGCCGCTCTCGGCGTTGAGACCGTCGTTCTTGCCCTTCGCGTTCCGGACGTCGTTGACCACGACGGAGCCCTCGAGGCCCGCGTTGTCGGCGAGCTGGCGGAGCGGCTCCTCCAGCGAGCGGTGGATGATCTGGGCGCCCGTGCGCTCGTCGCCCTCGAAGGCGTCGAGCTTGATGGCGTCCTGAGCCCGCAGCAGCGACACGCCGCCGCCCGCCACGATGCCCTCCTCGAGGGCGGCGCGGGTGGCCTGGAGCGCGTCCTCGACGCGGTGCTTCTTCTCCTTCATCTCCGTCTCGGTGGCCGCGCCGACCTTGACGACCGCAACGCCGCCG
>Ga0081538_10000113_pt1 | contig 81440 bp, 73 predicted proteins | sample TabmetS5T2R1_FD_71022 | JGI IMG/M metagenome (GOLD analysis project Ga0081538, IMG submission 71022) | Tabebuia heterophylla rhizosphere microbial communities from the University of Puerto Rico - S5T2R1 | ecosystem: Host-associated > Plants > Roots > Rhizosphere ... | reverse complement strand
GCGCTTGGCGGAGTCGGCCTTCGAGTCGCCGAGCCGCTCGGTCGAATGGATGATCTGGCGCTGGAGGTTGGAGTCGTCCACGACGTCGTCGTCGACGATCCCGAGCGTTCCCACGCCGGCCGCGGCCAGGTAGAGCGACGCGGGCGAGCCAAGCCCGCCGGCGCCGATCAGCAGGATGCGCGAGTCGAGCAGCCTTAGCTGGCCCTCCTCGCCGACTTCCGGGATCAGGAGGTGGCGGGAGTAACGGCGGCGCTTCTCCTCCCCGAGGACCCGGGGGAGATCGAAGGCGAAGCCGCTCCGCTTCCACTCGGTGAACCCGCCGGCGAGCGAGGAGACGTTCTCGTAGCCGAGCTCGCCGAGCGCCTTGGCGGCGAACGTCGACCGGGACCCGGACGCGCAGTAGACCACCACCTCGGCGTCCCGGTCCGGGACTGCGGCCTCGATGCGCGACTCCAGGTTCCCCCTGGGGACGTGAATCGCGCCCGGGATGTGGCCTTCGTCCCACTCGTTCCGGTCGCGCACGTCGACGAAGACCGGGGACTCCGACGCGTGCAGCTCCGCGGCCGCCGGCGCGTCGATCTCCTCGATCTCGCTCTTGACCTGCTGAAGCAGCTCTCGGTACGACGGCATTGCTTCAGGAAGTATAGCTTCCTCCCGGCGGTCCTAGCTCGTGCGGGAGCTACGCTCGCCGCGTGTCCACTCGTCGCGCCCGCCTCCTCGTCGGCCTTGCCGCAGCGGCCTCCGCAGCGCTCGTCGTCGGCGTGACGGTCCTGCAGGCGGAGGACGAGGGCTCGGTGCCCGAGACGACCGCCGGGGAGCGCCCGCCGCCCCCGCTCGAGCTCGGCCTCACCCTCCGCGACGACCCGCAGGCGCAAGAGCTCCGCGACGCCGAGCAGCTCCTGGAGGAGGGGGAGCGCGAGGCCGCCCGCGCGCGTTTCGAGGAGCTTCTCTCCGAGGATCCCGGCTCGGTCGAGGCCGCCGTGGGCGCCGCCGTCGCGGCCTGGCCCGACGGGACGCTGAGCCGCCTCGAGCAGCTGGCCGCCGAGCACCCTGCGAGCGGCGTCGTCCTCTTCCACCTCGGCCTCGCCCAGCTTGCGGGCGGCGACCGGGGGGCGGCCGTCGAGAGCTGGGAGGAGACCGAGCGTGTCGAGCCGGATTCACCGGCGGCCCTGCGCGCCGAGGACGCCCTCCACCCGGAGTTCGCCCCGGGCCGGCCGCCCTTCGTCGCCCCGATCGCGGCACCGGCCGAGCTCGAGGGCCTTTCGCCCGGCGAGCAGCTCACGGAGCTCGCGCGGCAGGCGGATGCCGGGGGCGTCGAAGAGAAGCTCGCCTACGGCATCGCACTCCAGCGGGTGGGGCGTCCGGTGTCCGCCCGCGAGGCGTTCGCAGATGCCGCCTCCGCGGGCCCAGAAAGCCTGTCGGCGACGGTCGCGGCCGCCCTCGGCCTCTTCGACAAGGACGACCCGTCGCAGGCCTTCTCGCGCCTGGGGCCGCTCGCGGCCTCGGACGAGCAGGGCGTCGTCCGCTACCACCTCGGGCTCGCGCTCTCGTGGATCGGCCAGGTCGAAGAGGCGAAACGCCAGCTCCGGCTGGCGCGCGACGCCGCCTCGAACGGCTTCTACGGCAGGGAAGCCGAACGACTCCTCGACCGTCTTGAGGAGGTCGAGTCCTAAGAGTCCCCCGAAAGGGGCATGCCAGACGTCCGACCGCCGTGCAAGAGTCGCGGCGTTCGTGGGAGAGATTCGAAGCAATGCGGCGGTTGACAAGTCCCCTGTCCGGGCTACGTTGAGGAGACGGGATAGGGGATTCGAGGAGAGGGAGGGGAGCGAGGTGGGCGTCATCGTCGACCATGAGGACGCCAGGGCGCTCGTGCGCCAAGGCCAAGAGGCGGGCTTCCTCACGCACGAGGAGATCGCGCTTGTCCTCGGCGACGAGCTCGAGCCCCTGCAGCTCGACGAGTTCTACTCGGCGCTCGAGGAGCTCCAGATCGAGGTCGTCGACGAGGCCGACGACGGCGTCGCCGTAGAGCTCGAGCCCGAGGCGCGCGAGATCTCGACGGACGCGCTCCAGCTCTTTCTCAAGGACATCGGCAAGGTGCCTCTCCTGACCGCGGCGCAGGAGGTCGAGCTCGCCAAGCGCATCGAACGCGGGGACCACGCCGCCAAGCAGAAAATGGTCGAGTCGAACCTCAGGCTCGTCGTCTCCATCGCGAAGAACTACCGCAACCAGGGCCTGCCCTTCCTCGACCTCATTCAGGAGGGGACGATCGGCCTCGTGCGCGCGGCCGAGAAGTTCGATTACCGCAAGGGGTTCAAGTTCTCGACCTATGCGACTTGGTGGATCCGCCAGGCCGTGGCGCGCGCGCTCGCCGACAAGGCGCGGACGATCCGCATGCCCGTCCACGTCGTCGAGAAGCTGAACAAGATCGGCCGGATCGAGCGCAAGCTCCTCGGCGAGCTCGGCCGCGAGCCGACGATCGAGGAGGTCGCGCGCGAGCTCGAGCTGGAGTCCGACGAGGTGGAGCACATCAAGCGGAGCGCGCAGGCGCCGGTCTCGCTCGAGAAGCCCGTCGGCGACGAGGAGGAGTCCGAGTTCGGCCACTTCCTCGCCGACGAGACCGCTCCGGCGCCCGACGAGGCCGTCGAGACGGCGCTCCGCAAGGAGACGCTGACCCGTGTCCTCCAGACCCTCTCGCTCCGCGAGCGCCGCGTCCTCGAGATGCGCTACGGCCTCGACGGCCAGCACCCGCGCACCCTCGACGAGGTCGGGCGCACGTTCAACGTCACGCGGGAGCGCGTCCGCCAGATCGAGAACCAGTGCTTGAAGAAGCTTCAGGCCCTGGCAGAGACGCAGAAGCTCCGCGACGTCGCCTAGAACAAGAGGGCGGGCCCCTCAGGCCCGCCCCTCGCGGTTCTTTCTCCGCTCTGACTACCGGCCAGTCTTCCGCTGGATAGCAGCCTTCAGAAGGCCCTTCGTCATGCGCGAACGGCCCTTGATGTCGAGCCTCTGGGCCTCTCTGTAGAGCTCTTCCTTGGTCTTCTCTCTTGTGACAGTCGCCATTAGCTCACCCCCTTGCATGTGGCTTGGTCCCGCCTACCCGGTCGGTCGAAGAGGAAACAGGCATACGGAGCCGTGCTAGGCCTGGGCCTACGCCCGGATCCTGAAGAAGCTGGGCCTCTAGAGTTGCAGCGGTGGTCACCGTCGACGACGTGCGCGAGTTCGTCCTCACGCTCCCCCGGGCGTACGAGGTCGTCGTGCGCGGGCGGATCAAGTTCCGGGTGGGACAAATCGTCTTCGTCGCCTTCTCCCGCGACGAGACGACCATGGGCTTCGGCTTCCCCAAGGAGTGGCGGCAGGCGCTCGTCGAGACGGAGCCGGAGAAGTTCTTTCTCCCCCGAGAGTCGGACCTGCGCTTCAACTGGGTCTGCGCGCACACGCAGGCGCTCGACGTCGAGGAGATGCAGGACCTCGTCCTCGACGCCTGGGCGATGTGCGTGCCGAAGTACGTCTCCGCGCCCTTCGTGCGGACCGAGCCCTAGGAGGGTTTGACGAAATGACGGCTGTGCCGCCGGGCTGCGCTGCTCGCCCCGAGGACTGCGTCCTCAGTCGCGCCCGTAGCTCATTCGCTACGGGCGCTCCCTGCGTCCTTGCCTCGGAACGACCATCGCAGCCCGTCGACGAGCGACATTCCGCCAAACCCTCCTAGACTCCCGCCCGTGACCGTGGCCGACCGGGTCGATCCTGCCTGGCTCGAGGAGCTCTCCAACTGGCTCCGGATCCCGAGCGTGAGCGCCGACGCCTCGCATGCCGGCGACGTGCGCGACGCCGGCGAGTGGGTCTGCGAGTTCGTGCGCGGAGCCGGAGGAGGCGCGGAGCTCGTCCAGACGGAGACACATCCGCTCGCCGTCGGCGAGATCCGGGCGTCCTCCGGCGACGCGGACGCGCCCACCGTCCTCCTCTACGGCCACTTCGACGTGCAGCCGCCGGCGCCGCTCGACCTCTGGGAGTCGGAGCCGTTCGAGCCCGAGCTCCGCGACGGCTACCTCTACTGCCGCGGCGCGGTCGACGACAAGGGCAACTCCTACCTCGTGCTCAAGGCCGCGCGGCTCCTCGCCGAGGAGGGAGCGCTGCCGGTCAACGTCAGGATCGCGTTCGACGGCGAGGAGGAGATCGGAGGGCATTCCATCGTCGACTTCCTCGCCGCGGACGAGCGCGGGGCCGACGCCTGCCTCATCTTCGACAGCGGCATGCCCCGCGAGGACACGCCCGCCTTCGACCTCGGCGTGCGTGGGCTCGTGTACTTCCACGTCCGCCTGCGCACGGGCGAGCGCGATCTTCACTCGGGCGTGTTCGGAGGCGCTGCTCTGAACGCCGTCCACGGGCTGATGCAGACGCTCGAGGCGGTCGTTGCCGTGCCGGAGGAGCTCTGCGCGGGCGTTATCGCTCCGACCGAGGAGGAGCTCAGCTCGTGGCGCGAGCTCGAGCCCGGCGCTTCCGTGCTCGCAGACGCGGGCGCGAGGCCGCTGGACGAGCGCGCCGCGGAGAACTTCTACCGCCGCACCCTTGCCGGCCCGGCCGTCGACGTCCACGGCATCCTCGGGGGTGAACCGCTGCTCCAGAAGACGGTGCTGCCGGTGGTCGCGGAGGCGAACGTCTCCATCAGGCTCGCGCCGGGGCAGGACGTCGAGGAGATCGCGGTCGCGTTCGAGCGCCTTCTGCGCGATACGGTCCCCGGCGGCGCCGAGCTCGAGATCGAGCGCCTGGCGGCCGCCCCCGGAGCGCTGATCCCGCCGGACGCCCTGGCGGTCCGGCTCGCGCAGGACGCCTTCGAGCGGGTGGTCGGCCGCCGGCCGCTGCTCGTCCGCTCGGGCGGCTCGATCCCGCTCGTGCCGGCGCTCGCGGAGCGCGGCATCCCGACGATCCTCACCGGCTTCGCCCTCCCCGACGCGAACATGCACTCCCCCAACGAGCGCCTGCTCGCGCGCTACATCCCGCTCGGCGTCGAGACGGCGCGGGAGACGCTCGTCGCCCTCGGCGGCCTCCGCTGAAGGTGGCGGTCCGACAGGCCGTCAACGGCGCCCTGCGGAAGGCCATCCTGGTTTCCTCCGGAAGCCCGCGGGTGCGGCGCTTCGCAAGCCGCCACGGGCTCCGCCTGGGCGCGTCGCGGTTCGTGGCCGGCGAGGACCTCGATGCCTGCGTCGCGGTGCTGCGCCGCCTGAACGAGCAGGGCCTCTACGCCAACACGACACTGCTCGGGGAAGACGTGCTCGAGGAGGTCGAGGCCCGCGCCGTCGCCGACGAGTACCTGACCATTGTTCGGCGCCTAGACGACGAGAAGCTCAAGGCGAACGTGGCTCTGAAGCTGACGCACCTCGGGCTCGACATCGACGAGGAGCTGGCCTACGAGAACGTCGCGCGCGTCGTGGGAGGCGCGGCCGAGCTCGGCAACTTCGTGCGCATCGACATGGAGTACTCCGCGCTCGTCGACGCGACCCTCCGCATCTACCGGCGGCTGCGAGAGGCGGCGCTCGACAACGTCGGCACCGTCCTCCAGTCCTACCTCTACCGGACGCCGGGCGACCTCGAGAGCTTGCTGCCGCTCGCCCCGAACCTCCGCCTGGTGAAGGGCGCCTACCTGGAGCCGGAGTCGGTCGCCTACCCGAAGAAGGCCGACGTCGACGCGGCGTACATCCGCCTGGTCGAGCGCTCGCTGACAGGGGGCGGCTACACGGCGATCGCGACCCACGACGAGCGGATGATCGACCACGCGCTCGCGTTCGCCCAGCGGCAGGGGATCGGCCGCGACCGCTTCGAGCTCCAGATGCTCTACGGCGTCCGGCCACAGCTGCAGCTCGACCTCGTCGCCCGCGGCTACAAGGTGCTGGTGGCGACGCCGTTCGGCCCGGAGTGGTTCCCCTTCTTCACGCGCCGCCTGGCCGAGCGGCCCGCGAACCTCCTCTTCGTGGCCAGGAACCTGGTGCGGCGTTAGGAGGGTGTGACGAAATGACGGCTGTGCCGAGCGACATTCCGCCAAACCCTCCTAGCGTCCGCTGCTATGCGACCTTGGAGGCGGCCTTCTGGCCGTGCGTGTGCGCCTCGTCCGCCACGAGCCAGGAGTGCCCGAAGCGACGCATCTCGTCGATGATCGGGAGCAGCGCCTGGCCCTTCTCGGTCAGCTCGTACTCGGCTCGGCGTGCGCTCGCGTGCTTGTCGATGATCCCGTCGTGCTCGAGCAGGCGCAGGCGCTCGGAGAGCGTGCGAGGGCTGATGCCGGGGCAGGAGCGCTCCAGCTCGGAGAAGCGACGGGGCCCTTCGGAGAGGTCGTGGACGATAATCGCCGTCCACTTGGAGCCGATGATCTCGGCAGTACAGGCGACCGCGCACTCCTCGTCGTGGACGGGCTTCATCGTGCGCATGGGGCGCATTGTAACCCGGTGGTGCGTCAGTCCCAGGGCGGCGGGTTGTGCACCCAGCGCCCTCCGAGCATCGTGGCGACGACGTGGATCTCGCCGAGCTCGTCGGGTGGGCAGTCGAGCGGGTCGCGGTCGAGCACGACGGGGTCCGCGAGGTACCCGGGGAGGAGCTTCCCGCGGCGCCGTTCGTCGCCCGTGAGCCAGGCGGGCGCGACGCAGGTCGCGTGCAGCGCCTGCTCGACTGTGACCGCCTGCTCGGGGTGCCACCCGTCGCGGTCGTCGAGCGTGCGGGTGACGCCGGCCCTGATCCCGAAGAGCGGGTCGAGCTCCTCCACCGGTGCGTCCGAGCCGTTGGCGACGACGGCGCCGGAGTCGAGGAGCGAGCGGAAGGCGTAGGCGCCCGCCGTCTTCCCCTCCCAGAACCGGTCGGCGAGGTCCCGGTCGGACGGGGCGTGGCTGAACTGGACGGAGGCTGCCACGCCCAGCTCGGCAAACCGAGGGATGTCCTCCGGCGCCAGGAGCTGCGCGTGCTCGATCCGCTGGCGCAGGCCGCGGGGGCGCCACTCGTCCTGCGTCGCCTCGTAGGCGTCCAGGGCGCGGCGGTTGGCGAGATCGCCGATCGCGTGCACGGCGACGGGGAATCCGGCTCGTGCGCTCCGCCGCACGATGTCCTCGAACTCGTCGTAGCCGACGATCTCGACGCCCGAGCCGTCGAGCAGGAGCGCCGTGCGAGACCCGAGCGTCCCGTCGAGGAACGCCTTGATGTAGCCGACCCGCAGGAGGTCGTCGCCGAGGCCCGAGGAGAGGCCGATCTCCTGGAGCCGGTCGAGGTGGTCCCATGGGAGCGACTGCCAGACGCGCAGGTCGAGCGCGCCTTCGTCCTTGAGGCGCTGGAAGACGCGGAGCGCGCCCAGCCAGCCGTCCTTGTCGTGGACGGCGACGACACCCCGCGAGAGCGCCAGCGGGATCGCCTCGCGGCACGCCTCGACCATCTCGTCCTCGGTCGGTCGCACGTACGCGTCACGGAAGTGCCAGGCGCACTCCTCCCTGAGGACGCCGGTCGGCTCGCCGTTCTCGTCGCGCTCGACGACGCCGCCCGGCACCTGCAGCTCGCCGTCGGCGACCGCGAGCGCCGCGGAGTTGACCCAGAGCGAGTGGTAGTCCTTGGACATCAGGGCCACGGGGACGTCGCCCGCGATCCGGTCGAGCGCCTCCTTCGTCGGCTCCGACGCCGGCGACCACTCGCCGCTCCGCCAGCCGAGCCCGCGGAGCCAGCGCCCGGACGGCACCTCGCCGACCGCCGAGGCGACGCGCGAGAGCGCCTCGTCGAGCGAGGCCGCTCCCTCGAGCCGCACCTGCCGCTGCGCGAGGGCCCAGGTGGGGAAGTGGACGTGCGAGTCGGTGAAGCCGGGTAGGACGCAGCGGCCGCCGAGGTCGACGCGGTCCGGGCTCGCGAGCGCCGTCTCGTGTGTCCCGACGCCACCGGCGACGCGATCGCCGGCGATCGCGAGCGCGGCCGCCTTGGGCAGCGACGTGTCCAGCGAGCGGACGATGCCGTTCTCGAGGATCACGACGCGAGGATAGAGAACCCCGAGGGAAAAGCGCCGACGCCCCGGTGACGGGAAGGGAGCCACCGGGGCGTCTGGCGGGAGCCGGGCTGGCTCGTGACCGGGCTGCTGGTGGTTCGCAGCAGGGCGCCGACCGGTTCGGCGCGGGTTACCCGAACATGTCGGAGTTTTGCTGGACGATGCCCGTGGCGAGCGTGTCCCCGGTCGCCACCATGTGCTTGTAGGCCTCGCGGAAGAGCGTGTACGCCTGCTCGTAGTTGCCAGCGGCGTAGGCGTCGAGCGCGTCCTTGAGCTGGGTGATGTGGGTGGCCAGGCCTTCTTGGAGGGCGTCCTGGGGGAGGCCGGTGGCCTGGGCGAGGAAGCCGGAGAAGGCGCCGGTGTAGCCGGTGAGGTTGTCGACGGCTTCTTGCTGGGCGGCCTTGTCGTCGTTGGCGAGCCCGATGGTGTAGTCGACGAAGAAGCCGATGTGGTCGCGCCAGAGGCTGGGGCCGTCGAGGAACGTCCGGGCGGCCTCGTCGCCGTAGACCGAGCCGATCGCCTCGGAGATCTCGACCGAGTTCCGATCGAGGGCGCCGGCGATCGCCTCGAAGTCCGGGTCGCCGTCGAGACCCTTCTGGCTGGCCGCGATCGCGAGCAAGGCGTGCTCCCCGAGCAGCGTGTCGAGAGTCACGCGGAGGTCACCGGCCGGACTCGCCGTGGCGGTGCCCATGTCCATGTCGTCCGACGTGCCCGTCGACCCCGTCTGGGTGGGGACGGGGCCGTCGGCAGCAGTCTCGTCCTCGTCCCCGCCGCACGCGGCGAGCATGAGGGCGCTCGCGACGACGGCGAGGAGCGCGAAGAGGATTCTGAGTCTCATCGTGTCTCCTAGTCGGTGTCATGCGGGACACGTCTGGTTCGCCGCGCGCCGCGCCGCGGTTCGCCAAACCGGCTGCTCCGGCTGCGCGTATGGACTCCCGATGCGTCGTCTTCTCCTCCTCGCGCTCGCGCTCGTCCTCCTCCCGGCGTGTGGCGGGGAGGAGGGGGCGGCCGGGGACGCCGCTGGGTCGGAGGCGGCGGTCGTGGACGTCGCGCTCGGCGAGTTCACCATCGAGCCGTCGGCGATCGCGGTCGAGCCGGGCTCCTACACCTTCCACGTCGTCAACGAGGGCGGTGCGGTTCATGCGCTCGAGATCGAGGGCCCGAGCGGCGAGGTGGAGACCGAGGACCTCGAGCCCGGTGCGTCGGCCGACCTGACGGTCGACCTCCCCGAGGACGGCACCTACGAGATCTACTGCCCCGTTGGAGACCACCGCGACCGCGGCATGGAGGGGTCGATCACGGTCGGCAGCGCGGGCGGCACGGAGACGGACGAGACGACGACGGAAGAGGACTCCGGCTACCGCTACTGAGCCGGCGTCCTAGGCCGGCCGGCAGCACCAGCCGACAATGCGCGGGAACTCCGTCGCTCCGACGCCCCCGGGGTCGAACTCGCGGCGGACATCGGGCACGACGACGTAGCCGCTCACGCCCGGAAGGCGCATGAACAGGAGTTGATCGGCCTCGGGCCAGCCCGTCAGGAGCCAGCGGCCGTTCGGAGAGAAGACGACGTCCTCCAGCCGGCCCTCGCCCTGCTGGATCCTCTCGCCGCCGACCACGATCGAGCTACGGCCGCTCGCAGCGTCGTACGCGGAGTACGCGATCGCACGGGTCCCGGGCGCGAAGGCCGCGTCGAGCACGTCCTGGCCCTGCGGCGTCTCCAGCGCGCGACCCGCCGCCCGCCCGTCGGCGCGGTAGAGCGGGTGGCGCTGCCCGGCGGTGACGACGAGGAGCACGCGGGCGTCGTCAGACCACACGAGCTGCTCGGGCGCCGCTCCGGGGTCCGCCGACCAGAGCTCGTCGCCATCGGCCTCGATGACCCGGACACGCCCGTCGGCCGACGCGTAGGCAAGCACCGTGCGCCCTTCGCCCGGCCGCCAGGCAGGCGCGATCGGAGCGACGCTCCGCACCAGGAGCCGATCGCCGTCTCCGTCCCCCTCCACGATCCGTAGCGTCGCTCCCTCCCGGTAGACGAGGTGGTAGCCGGGGAACGGCGCCCAGCGAGCGTCGGCAACCGGCCTCGGCCTTGTCACGGTCCAGCGCACGTCGCCGTCGGGCTCGAGCGCGACCACCCGGCCGCCCTGCGTCGCGACGACGTACCGCGCTCGTGGGGAGAAGGAGGCGTCGTCGTAGCGTCCGAGCAGGCGTTTCGAGCCGTCCGGTCTCACGACCCAGGACCCGTCCTCCGAGACGACGAGCAGCCGTCCCGCGCTGGGCAGGCGGGTCAGAGCCGGTTCCGTCGCCTCCTCCCCGGCGACGCGGTCGCGGATCCACCCGCCCACGGAGCGGCCGGGGGGAGAGAGCGCCGCCGCGACGAGCGCGGCGACCACGGCGAGGGCGACGAGCAGGCGCAGGCGCCGCCCGTGCCTGGGCACCGGCTCGCGGGTCGCGTACGCCTCGCGCACCACCGTCCAGCTGCGTCGCTGCGCCTCGAGCTCGTCCGGGACGGGCACGGCCAGGAGGGTGTCGCGGACGTCGCGGGTCGTCATCCCTCCTCCCGATCGACGCTGCCCTGCAGGGCGTCGAGGGCGCGGCGAAGGCGCGAGTTCACGGTGCCCCGCGGAAGCTCCAGCATGCGTGCGATCTCACCGGGCGTGTACTCGAGGACGTAGCGGAGGACGACGACCGCGCGGTGGTCGGGCGAGAGCGCGGCGAGCGCGGTGACGACGTCGTCTGGGAGCGGGGTGGCGAGATCGCCCCGCCCCTCGGCCGGGACGTCGTCGATCGCCTCGCCCGCTCCCACCTCGCGCCGAAGCGCCCGCGCGCGAGTCCAGTCGATCGCCCGGTTGACGACGATGCGATGGAGCCACGGCCCGAACGGTCGAGCGCTGTCGAAGCGGTCGAGGGCGCGCACGGCCGCGAGGAACGCCTCCTGCGCCACGTCCTCGGCCCCCGCGGCGTCGTGGACGACCAGGTAGGCGGCTCGGTACGCGCGCGGCCAGTGGGCACGGAAGAGCGCCTCGAAATCGGAGGCTGACCCGTCCTGGGCGCCGCGCACCCAGGCGCGCTCGTCACGGCCTGCGCCCGCCATCGCGTGCCGACTATACGAGCGGGTGACGCAGCGCGGTCCATCGCCGAGGGAGTACGGCCGGAGGCCTTGCGGAGGTCCCCGCCGAGTCGTACGCTTGCCGGGCGATGACGACCTGCGCGAGCTGTCGCGGCGTGGTCGAGCCGCAGTTCCGCTTCTGTCCCTGGTGCGGCGCGTCGCAGCGGTCGAAGATCGTCGAGCTCTTCGCCGGCCATCCACTCGTCGAGCAGGATCCGGGGAAGGCCCTCCGCGTCTCTCGCTACCTCGGCGAGACCGAAGAGACGCGTCACGTGCGCTTCAGCGTCTGGAGCGAGGCGGGACGGACGCCGCGCGCGGAGGCCGCGGTCTCGCTCGCCGACGCGGAAGCCGAGCGGCTGGCGCGCTTCCTCGCGGAGAGCGCAGGCGTGCCCGGCGCTAGCCCAAGAGGAGCCTGACCGCGCGCGCGTGCCGCGCCGCTGCGACGGCGCCGAGGCTCCCGGCAGGAAGCTCGACCACGAAGGAGGCAGCGCCCCGGTAGCGGTGGTTCTGCCAGTTTGGCGCCGTCCCGCGCAGCCACCGGATGGAGCGGTAGGGCACTCCGGCGAGGCGCGCGTACCGGCGGGCCTTCTCGGCGCTCCCGCCCCAGGCCCGGACGACCGCCTGCGGCTGGTGGTACCAGATCGTGACGTCGGGGTGGACGCGCCGGACGAGCCGCCTGGCCAGACGGGTCTCGCGCTCCGACCATGGTCGCGGGCCGGAGTACTGCGGATCCCACCTGCTCCCGATCGGTCTCCACTCCGAGCCGAAGTTGCGGTTGAGATCGACGCCCCGGCCGTTCTGGCGGACGCCCAGCCGGCGCCCGTCCGGGTTCAGGTTGTGGACGACCCAGAGGTCGACGCCGACCGGGAGCGGGCCTCGCGCGAGCCGCTTCGTGACGTCGATCCCCTCGTCCTCGTCCCCGTGAATGCACCCGATGACGAGGATCTTCCTCGGGCTCGAGAAGTCGCCGAAGCGGTGGACGCGGATCGGCCGCCCTCGCTCGGACTGTCCGAGCGAGCCGTGCCATTCCTGTGCCGGCTGGGCCTGCGGGAGCGCGGCGAGGAACGTGGCCGTGAGGGAGGCGGCAAGCACCTGAGGCGATACGGTACGGGCTCGCCCAGAGGTCCGGGACCCGGCCCGGCCCGCCGGTCGTAGACGTTCTCATGCGCCTCGTCGTCGCCACTTTGCTGCTTGCGCTCGTTGTCTCGGTCCCTGCCGCGGCGTACGTCGACTCGGGCACCGGCGAGCCCATCGTCTTGGAGCCTGCGACGCCGGAAGCCGACGTGGTCTGGCGGCGCTCTGCGGCCCTCGGCGAGCCCGCGGCCGGGCGCCTCGTGCGCGGCGTCAGGTTCCCGCCCGAGGGTGAGGACTTCTTCACGTGGGATCCCCTCCTGCATCGCGTGCCCAACCGCGCCTGGCGGCGCTGGGGCACCGACCGGCTCGTGCGCTTCCTGTTCCGTGTCATCGACGACTACGTGGCGGCGCACCCCGACGCTCCCCGGGTCGGGATCGGCGACCTCAGCAGGCGCCGGGGCGGCCCGTTCGGCCCGGTGCACGCCACGCACCAGAACGGGCTCGATGCCGACGTCTACTATCCGCGCCGCGACCGGCAGGAACGGCCGCCCACGCTCGTCTCGCAGATCGACCGCCGTCTAGCGCAGGACCTCCTCGACCGCTTCGTGGCGGCCGGGGCCAAGCTCGTCTACATCGGCCCGAACACGGGCTTCGAAGGCCCGCGCGGAGTCGTCGAGGTTCTCTGGAACCACGACAACCACCTGCATGTGCGGATCCGTGGTACCACTGACCCATCGCGGTCAGAACGATCGCCACCTGGCTCCTGATCGGGGCCGTCGCCGCCCTCGGGCTTGCCGCGGCCGTCGATGCCCTGCGGGGCGGCAAGGAGCCCCAGCGTGCAGCCCCGGAGCCCGAAGCGCGGACGGAGCCGACTCCGGGGGAGCCGGCCGAACGGACGCTCCTCGCGGCAGGGGAGGATCTCGACTCGGCCGGCGTTCCGAGCGGAGTTCTGACATATGCGGACGAGGATTGCCGGCTCCACAGCCTGACGCTTCCGGAGCTCGGGCCCCATCCCGGCCCCGAAGGTCGATCCTGCATCTTCAGCTGGACGGCGCGGAACGAGCTCTACTTCGGTGAAGCTCCTCCCTCCGCGATCGGTGACTTGCGGCTTCGCTGCCGCCGAGGAACCGTCAGGCTGACGCTGTGGAGCGGCGAGCCCTACGCCAGCGCGCCCGGCCGATGCGGGATCGCCTGGAAGCCGGACGGGACGCCCACATTCCTCCACGGCGGAGAGCTCATGCGCTTCGCTCCCTGCTCGCAGGAGGATCCGGGGACGCTCCCGACGCGCTGCGCGCGGACTCTTCTCTCACGCGTCGACCTCGCGCGCGAGCTCCGGCGCGCCGGCTGGAAACGGTCTCGGTTCGCCCTCGAGGAAGTCCAGTGGCTGACGCACGCCCGCCTTGCTGCGATCGTGCGTGCCTCCGAGAATCGTGAGGCCGACGACCTCCTGGTCGTATTCAAGGGTCGGCGGCTTGCGACCCTCCCCGGGTTCGGCTACGAGAACCTGAAATCGATCCGTCCCAGTCCCCTTGGCACTCACGTGGCCGCGAGAATCGCGACCGGAGGCCTCGCAGTAGTCGACGCCGCGGGCCGGCCGGTTCGGCTGGCGATGACGCACGGTCGTGCCGTCACCTGGTCGCCCGATGAGCGGTGGATCGCCGAGGCGACGGACGACGGGGTGTACGTGTTCCGTTCTCGCGACCCGAGCCCGACCTTCGTCAACCTGCCCATCGCGGCCCTCGACCTCGTGTGGCGTTGACGATGCGTCGCGGTATCACCTGGATCGTCGTCGCCGGCGTCGCGGCGCTCGGCGTGGCCGCAGCCGTCGACTCGCTGCGGGGTGACGAGAGCGTCACCAGGCGCGGTGCCGATTTGCTCACCGTCCCCGGGCTCGCCGACCAGCCCGAGCTGGCGATGCGCCAGCTGCGCGAGGCGGGCGTGCGCGGCGTGCTTACCTACTCGGACGAGGAGTGCAGGCTCCATGCTGTCTCGCTGCCGGAGCTCCAAGCCGTGCGCGCGCCGTCCTTCGAGATGTGCCGGCCCGCGACGACGAGCGGCGGACTGGGTGCGATCGACGGGGACGTCGTCTGGGCGGGCCTCGGGTACGGCTCTTTCCAGGTCGTCGTCTCCGCGGAGGAGCTCGGGAGGGAGATCTCCCGGTGGCTATCCGGGTCGCTAGGCGTCAGGGTGAGCGACGAGCGTTCCGGCTTCCGCGCCGTCCAGGCGGTCTCGCTCGGTGAGGAGAGATCCGTCGTGCTGGCCGACTCGACCTACGAGCCGAGGGAGCGGGTGCTCGTGGTCCTCGAGGGGGACAGAGTGATCCTGGTGCAACCGCGCTGGGTGATTCGCGATGCGCGCTACCTCCGGCCCAGCCCCACCGGCCGGTCGTTCGCAGCGTTCGGCCCGGACGGCCTCATGTGGTTCGACGCGAACGCGGACCCGCGCGCCTTCCCGGCGGCGGTGCGGAGCCCGCACGCGGTCGCGTGGTCGCCCGACGAGCGCTGGACGGCGCTCGCGACGAACGCGAGCGTGTACGTCTTCCCGACGGAACGCCCCGACGAGCTCGTCGTGCGGATCCCGCTCGCCGTCCACGACCTCTCCTGGGAGTGACGGTCCGCTGCCTTCCGGGACTCCTGGGGCACCCCGGCCCACCACCCGCTTTCGAGCCCAACGCCGAAATTCGCGCGTGTGGTGCGCAGACCGTGCAGGATGCGTCACGGGACTGCGAAGAGTGCGCATGAGCCGTCACTAGAATCCGGACGTGGGGTACGAGCCGCTCTCCGACGAGCAGCGCGAGATCCGCGACCTCGTCCGGACCCTCGCCCGCGAGCGGATCGCGCCGCGCGCGGCGGAGATCGATGCGTCCGGCGAGTTCCCCTGGGACATGGTCGAGCTCCTCCGCGAGCACGAGATCCTCGGCCTCCCGTTCGAGGAGCGCTTCGGTGGCACCGGCACCGGAACGCTCATGGTGCTCGTCGCCATCGAAGAGATCTCCAAGGTCTGTGCGACGACGGGGCTCATCCTCGCCCTGCAGGAGCTCGGCGCGCTCGCGATCAAGAACGACGGCACCGAGGAGCAGAAGGAGCGCTACCTCCCGCGCCTCGCGAGCGGGGAATGGCTACCCGCATACGCCCTGACCGAGCCGGGGTCGGGCTCGGACGCGGCCGCGATGCGCTCCGAGGCCAGACGGGAAGGCGACGAGTACGTCCTCAACGGCTCCAAGCGCTTCATCACGAATGCCGGGGTCGCGGGCGTCTACGTCGTCTTCGCGAAGACCGATCCCGGTGCCGGGCATGCCGGCATCTCGGCATTCGTCGTCGAAGCCGACGCGCCGGGGTTCGAGGTCGGTCGCATCGAGCCGAAGATGGGTATCAAGGGCTCGACCACCGGCGAGGTGTTCTTCAACGACTGCCGCATTCCCGCGGAGAACCGGATCTGTGAGGAGGGCGACGGCTTCAAGGTCGCGATGCGGGTGCTCGACCGCTCCAGGCCGGGAATCGCGGCGCAGGCACTCGGGATCGCCCAGGGTGCCACCGACTACGCCCTCGAGTACGCGAAGACGCGGGAGACGATGGGGAAGCCGATCGCGGAGCACCAGCTGATCGCCGCGAAGCTCGCCGAGATGGACACGAAGTGCGAGGCCGCGCGAGGCCTCCTCTATCGCGTCGGCATGGCGATCGACGAGGGGATCGAGCCGCTCACGAAGCTCTCGGCCATGGCGAAGCTCTTCTGCGGCGACACGGCGATGGAGGTCACGACCGAGGCGGTGCAGGTGCTCGGAGGCTACGGCTACATGAAGGAGTATCCGGTCGAGCGCATGATGCGCGACGCGAAGATCACGCAGATCTACGAGGGCACCCAGGAAATCCAGCGGATCGTGATCGCGCGCGAGATGGTGCGCGAGGCGCGGGCGTCCCTGCTTGCCGAAGTCGGCTAGCCCTTGGCCGCACGAAGCGCGGCCTTGTGGGCGCGCTTCTTCGCTTGGTAGTCCTCGAGCGCCTCGTACGAGTCGACGTCGCCGAGCGTCGGATGGGTCGGCGCGACCTCCTCCCAGCCGGGCGGCCTCACGCCGAACCGCTTGCCGAGGATTGCGATCAGAGAGGTCGCCTTCATCGGGCCGATCCCGGGCAGCTCGAGCAGGCGGCGTTCGAGGTCCTGTCCGGTCTCAGCCTCGCGCCAGACGCGTTCGGCGCGGCCGCCGTAGTCGTCGGTGACAGCGGCGCAGAGCTCCTGCACGCGACGGGCCATGTTCCCCGGGAAGCGATGGATGGCCGGTCGTTGCCGGAACACCTCCTCGAGCTCGCCGGGGTCCATCGCAGCGATCGTGGCCGCATCGAAGCTGCCGAGCCTGCGCCGGAGCTCGAGCGGGCCGGAGAAGGCCTTTTGCACCGTGACCTGCTGGTCGAGGACGAACCCGACGAGCAGCGCCAGCGGCTCTTCGGCGAGGAAGCGGTCGGCCTCCTCGTCGCCCGTGAAGTAGAGGCGAGTCGTTGGCGACGTAGCCATGGCCTCGATTGTAGTCACGAGGGCTCATCACAGATTCGTGACGGGTCCGTGACCGCTTCGGCACGATCCGCGCGACACGCGCGCGCTTTCCGCGGTTAGGCTCGAAAGCGGGTGGTGGGCCGGGGTGCCCCAAAGCACAAGCCCAACTACGAAGCGGCCGTCGGCATGCATGCCGCCAGGGGGTACGCTGGTCGGGTGAGCGCGCTCGAGCCCTTCAGCCCGGGCGTCCGCGGCTGGTTCGAGCGGACGTTCGACGCGCCGACACCGGCGCAGGAGCGCGGGTGGCCGGCGATCGCCTCCGGCAAGCACGTGCTCATCCAGGCGCCCACGGGCTCGGGCAAGACGCTCGCCGCGTTCCTCTGGGCCCTCGACCGGGCCAGGCCCGGCGAGGGAACCCAGGTCCTCTACGTCAGCCCGCTCAAGGCGCTGAACTACGACGTCGAACGGAACCTCCGCGGGCCGCTGGCGGGAATCGACTCGCAGCTCTCCGTCGCGGTGCGCACCGGCGACACGCCGCCGAAGGAGCGCGCGGCGATGCTCAAGAGCCCGCCGGACATCCTCATCACGACGCCCGAGTCCCTGTTCCTGCTCTTGACCTCGCGCGCCCGGGAGACGCTCCGCGGCGTCCGAGTCGTAATCGTGGACGAGGTGCACGCGGTCGCCGGGTCGAAACGCGGCGCCCATCTCGCGCTGAGCCTGGAGCGGCTGGAGCGGCTCGTCGGCGACTCCGTGCAGCGCGTCGGCCTCTCGGCCACGCAGCGCCCGCTCGAGGAGATCGGCCGCTTCGTGTCGGGCGGTCGCCCGAACGAGCTGGTCGACGCAGGCACGCGCAAGGAGCTCGACCTGCGCGTAGTCGTCCCGCTTGAGGACATGCGGGAGCCCGGCGAGGGCAACTCGATCTGGCCGTCGATCTATCCGGCGCTTCTCGAGCTCGTCCGCGGGCACCGCTCCACGATTGCCTTCGTCAACAACCGGCGACTTGCAGAGCGGCTCGCCCTGCGGCTGAACGAGCTCGCCGAGGAGGAGATCGCGCGCGCGCATCATGGGTCGCTCGCGCGGGAACAGCGCATCGAGGTCGAGGAGCTCCTGAAGAAGGGCGAGATCCCGTGCCTCGTCGCCACCTCGTCGCTCGAGCTGGGCATCGACATGGGCGCCGTCGACCTCGTCATCCAGGTCGAGTCGCCGAAGTCGGTCGCCAGAGGCCTCCAGCGCGTCGGTCGCGCGGGGCACCGCCTCGACGAGCCTTCCAAGGGCCGCATCTTCCCCAAGTTCCGGGCCGACCTGCTCGAGTCGGCGGTCGTCGTGCGGCGGATGAAGGAAGGAGCGATCGAGGAGACCAAGGTGCCGCGAAACCCGCTTGACGTTCTTGCGCAGCAGATCGTGGCGATCTGCGCGCAAGAGGAGATCGCGGTCGACGAGCTGCACGATCTCGTCAGGCGCGCGTGGCCGTTCCGCGATCTCTCGCGCCAGCAGCTGGAGAACGTCCTCGACATGCTCGCCGGGCGGTATCCGTCCGAGGAGTTCGCCGAGCTTCGCCCGCGGATCACGTGGGACCGGGTCGCGGGGCTACTCCGGGGCCGTGAGGGCGCGCGCCGGCTCGCCGTCACCAACGCGGGCACGATTCCCGACCGCGGGCTCTTCGGGGTCCACCTCGTGGATGGCGGCGGCCGCGTCGGCGAGCTCGACGAGGAGATGGTGTACGAGGCGCGCGCCGGACAGACGTTCCTGCTCGGAGCGTCGACCTGGCGTATCGAGGAGATCACCCGCGACCGGGTGCTCGTCTCGCCGGCGCCGGGCACCCCCGGCCTGGTGCCGTTCTGGAAGGGCGAAGGTGTCGGGCGGCCCTACGAGCTCGGAGAGGCGATCGGTCGCGCCGGCCGCGAGCTCGTCGGGCTCGACGACGAGCGAGCCCGCCGCCGTCTGGTCACGGAGCACGAGCTGGACGAGCGCGCCGCCGAGAACCTGCTCACGTTCCTGCGGGAGCAGGAGCAGGCCACGGGAGCCCTGCCTTCGGACCGGACGGTCGTCGTCGAACGGTTCCGCGACGAGATCGGCGACTGGCGCCTCTGCATCCTCACGCCGTTCGGCGCCCGCGTGCACGCGCCCTGGGCCCTCGCGCTCGGCGCCCGCCTCAGGGAGTCGCTGGGGCTCGAAGTGAACTTCATCTGGTCGGACGACGGCGTCGCGCTCCACCTCCCGGATGCGGATGCTCCGCCCCCGCTCGGGGAGCTGCTCGTCGGCCCGGACGAGCTCGATGACCTCGTCGTCTCCGAGGTCGGCGGCACAGCGCTCTTCGGCGCCCGCTTCCGCGAGAACGCCGCCCGAGCGCTCCTGATCCCGCGCCGCCGGCCGGGCCAGCGGACGCCCCTCTGGCAACAGCGCCTCAAGGCGCAGGGGCTCCTCCAGGTCGCCCGCCGCTATCCCGACTTCCCCGTCGTGCTCGAGACCTACCGCGAGGTCTTGCAGGACGTGTTCGACTTGCCGGCGCTCCGCGGCCTCCTGGAGGCGCTCCTGCAGCGCCGCATCGACCTCGTCGAGGTGGAGACGCCGAGCGCGTCCCCCTTTGCCTCGTCGCTCCTCTTCGACTACGTCGCCACGTACATGTACGAGGACGACACCCCGCTCGCCGAGCGGCGCGCGCAGGCGCTCGCGCTCGACCGCGACCTCCTCAAGGAGCTGCTCGGGCAGGAGGAGCTCCGCGACCTCATCGACCCAGCCGCGCTGGAGCAGGTCGAGAGCGAGCTCCTGGGCGCGCCGAAGAGCCCCGACGGGCTCCACGACCTCCTCCTGCGCCGCGGCGACCTCGGCCCGGGCGAGTTCGGCGACGCGCTGGCCGCGCGGCTCGAGGAGGAGCGTCGCGCGGTGCGCGTCCGGGTCGGCGGCGACGAGCGCCTCATTGCTGCTGAGGATGCCGGGCGCTACCGCGACGCGCTTGGCGCCATGCCGCCCTCAGGTCTCCCGGACGCCTATCTCGAGGGCGGCGACGATCCGCTCGGCTGGATCCTCCGCAGGTACGCCCGCGGCCGCGGCCCGTTCACGACGCAGGAGGCCGCCCGGCGTTTCGGCCTCGAGCCGGAACGGGTGGAGGCGGCTCTCGGCGGGCTCGACCTCGTTCGCGGCGAGCTGCGTCCCGGGGGCTCGGAGCGGGAGTGGTGCGACCCGGACGTCCTCCGCCGCCTCCGGCGGGCCAGCCTCGCTCGCCTGCGCAAGGAGGTGGAACCCGTCGGCCAGGGCTCGCTCGGCCGCTTCCTCCCCGGCTGGCAGGGGGTCGACCGGCGCTCGACGCTTCGCGAGGCGCTCGTCCCCTTGCAGGGCCTCTCGCTTCCGGTCGCGCTCTGGGAGAGCGACGTGCTGCCCCGGCGCGTTCCCGGCTACCAGCCGGCAGCGCTCGACCAACTGACCGCCTCCGGCGAGGTGGTCTGGGTCGGTGCCGGGCTGGAACGGGTCGCGCTCTACTTCCGCGAGGACGCATCCGCGCTCGGGCGGCCGGGCGCCCTGCCCCCTCCGGAGGGCGACGTGCACGACTCGATCCGCGGCGCCCTTTCCAGCGGTGCGCTGTTCTGGTTCGACCTCCTCGCCGCCACCAAGCTCGACGCCGAGGCCGCGCTGCCCGCCCTCTGGGACCTCGTCTGGGCTGGCGAGGTGACCAACGACGCGTGGCAGCCTCTGCGGGCGGGCCGCCGCTTCCACGCACCTCGGCCCGAGAAGCGGCCGCGCCGCTTCTCCCGCGCCCGCGCCGACGGGATCACGGCGACCCAGGGGCGTTGGTCGGTCACCTCTGGGCTCTTTTCGGGCGAGCCGGACCCGCGGGCGCTCGCCGAGCTCATGCTCGAGCGACAGGGCGTGGTCACCCGTGACGGCGTCCGCGCCGAAGGGATCCCAGGCGGGTATGCGCCCGTCTACCGGGAGCTGCGCAAGCTCGAGACGCTCGGCGTGTGCCGCCGCGGCTACTTCGTCGAAGGGCTCGGCGGTGCGCAGTTTGCTCTCCCCGGGGCGGTGGAGCGGCTCCGCGAGCGTCCCGAGGAGGAAACGGCCCTCGTCCTCGCTGCAGCCGACCCCGCCCAACCGTTCGGGGCGGCGCTTCCCTGGCCGAAGCGGTCGGGCGCGCGCGCCGCGCGGGTCGCCGGCGCCCACGTCGTGTTGCTCGGCGGCGACGCCGCCCTCTTCGTCGAGCGGGGCGGGCGCTCGCTCGTCCCGCTGCGCGATCCTGAGGAGGAGTGGCTGCGCGTCGGGTTCGGAGCCCTGGTGGAGCACGCGCGGCGGACCGGGCGGAAGCGGCTCGCGGTCGAGCGCTTCGATGGCGAACCGATAGGGGAGACCGAGGCAATGCCGCTTCTCGTCGAGGCCGGCTTCCTCGCTGGCCCGCGCAGGGCCGTCCTGCGGGCCTAGGGAGATGCCCGAAGGCGACGCGCTCCATCGGGCCGCCGACCGTCTGCGGGTTCTGGAGGGCGAGGTCGTTTCGGTCCAGACGCCGCATCCGCGGGCCGCGGTGCTTCGGCTCTCCGAGCAGCTCGACGGGCGCCGGCTCGAGCGGGTCCGGGCCGTCGGCAAGAACCTCCTCCTCGACTTCGAAGGCGGCCTCGTGCTCCGCAGCCACCTGCGGATGCGCGGGCGCTGGCGCGTCGAGGCGGCCGGGAGGGAGCCCTACGGGACGCCGTGGCTCGTCCTCCGCGGCCGTGGGCGCCAGGCGGTGCTGTGGAACGGTCCCGTGCTCGAGCTGACGCGGGGCCGCTCCCCGGCGGTCGCGCGCCTCGGGCCGGACGTGATGACGGATCCTCCCGATCTCGACACGATGCTTCGCCGCATCCGTGCGGCGCGCCAGTCGCGGGGGGTCGGCGAGGCGTTGCTCGACCAGCGTCTCGTGTCCGGGATCGGGAACAAGTGGAAGGCGGAGGCGCTCCACGCGGTGTCCATCTCCCCGTGGCGGAAGCTCTCCGAGCTCGACGACGACGAGCTTCGCGGTCTGCTCGGCGAGGCGGCGCGCCTCATGCAGACGGGCGGAGGACCGCGCCGGGTCTACCGTCGGGCGGGCCGGCCGTGCCTCCGGTGCGGTACCCGGATCCGCTCGTTTCCCCAGGGGGACGACGCCCGGATCGCCTACTGGTGTCCGGTGTGTCAGGCAGGAACGGGCCCTGCGGGGGCGTAACCGTTCCGCGTGTCCGACCGGGTGTCCGACCACCGGCCTCCGGGCGAGGGAGGGGGCAAGGCTCCCCGCTCCCCGAGGCTCTTCACCGCACTCCGCGGTTTCTGCCTGGGGGCGTTCTTCGACCTCGGCCTGGAGCTCGAGGGCGGCGCGGACCTCCCGGTCGCGCTCGAGGAGCACGCCGGCCCGAACCGGCCTACGCTCTACGAGTACCGGCCCCTCGTCGGCTCGTTCATCGAGCAGCGCGCGGGGCGCCTCGCCCTTCGGGAGGACGCACGCGAGGCGCTGGCCGTCCTCAAAGACGAGCCCGCAGCCGGGATCTTCGCAAGCGCGCACGCGGACGAGCGCGTCGGCGAGGACGAGGCTCTCCGCCGGACCATTCTCATCCCGCTCCTCGTCCGCACCGCCGAGTCCTGCGGCGGCTTCGACTGGGACGACGCCGCGTTCGACCGTGCCTACCTCGAGCTCGAGCGCTCGCTCTACGGTGACCGCCGCTCGTACACGGCGCTCACGCCGCTCGTCGGCCTCACCGCCGGCGGGACGATCAAGCTGGGTCGCGGCGTTCGGGTTCGGGCCGCCGCCGCCAATGAGCTGACGGCATCCTGGCCGGACGCCGGCCGTCTGCTTCCCCGGAACTGGGGTCGCGAGGTCGACCGGACGCTCGTGCTCGAGCTCGACGCCGAGCTCGACTCGCAGGCCTGCCGCGTTCCCGATTCGGCCGGCGAGTTCGGCAGGGCGGTGAGCGCGCTGCGGCTCGCGACGCCGGGTGCGATCGCGGCGGGGCCCGTCGTCTTCGAGCGCCTCGACTTTCGCCCCTACGGCGTGCGCCCGATGCCGGCCACCTCGGCGCAGGTTCCGCCCGGCCAGGCGACGCGGCTCGACGTCTTCCGCGCCCCCTTGGTCGTCGAGCTGCAGACGCGGCTCGCCGCGGCGCCCGACGACCTGCTCGAAGCGCTCGACCGTTGGGAGCTCGCGCTCTTCCACGGAGGCGCGTACCGATCCGACGAGCTCCGCGAAGCGCTGGAGGCGCTGCTGGGCTGCGACGAGGGCCCCTGGGCCGCCGCCATGCGGGCGGCCGTGCTCCTCGGCGAGACCGCGCGCGAGCGCGAAGACCTGCTGATATCGCTGCGGGCGTTGCTCGACGGGGACGGCCCGGGCGCGCGGGCCGAGGATGCCGTCAGGCGCGCGCTCGTCGAGACGCTGCTCGAAGGCTCGCGGGAGCAGCTGGTGGCTGTCTTGGACGAAGCCTTGCTCGGGCTGCGGCCGCGGCCCCAGGTCAGCACGTCGTCCCGGGTGCTCGCTGCGGGATGACCCTGCCGAGCCGCTCGGAGCTCCTCCGGCGCCGCCGCTGCCGCCTGCTCATCGTCGGCATGGTGCTGGGCGCACTCCTGCCCATCTTCTCCTGGAGCTGGATCACCCTCGCCGTCGGCCTGAGCGGCATCGCGGTGCTGCTGCTCGTCTACCGGCGTGAATGTGCAGGCAGATCCGTGCCGAACTCGGCACACGACGACACACATCTGCGCGGTCCTGAGGCGTAGCCTCGGAGGCGTGGACGAAGCACGCAGAGTGATCCGGCGCCTCGAACGCATCGAGGCCCTCCAGAGCTCACGGGCGCCTGCCGAGGCGCTGCTCGGCGAGGTGAGACAGTTGCTTCGCGAGGGCGAGGCGTGGCTCGCCGCGGAGCAGAACGGGTGCCGGGGAGTCGCCGATCTCCACGCCGGGGCGGCGGCCGCGCTGGACGGCTGCCGCACGACGCTCGTCGAGGGGGAGGAGGTGCCCGGGAAGGCCAAGAGCGCAGCCCTATAATCGCGCCCCGATGCCGCGGTACGGCCCGCCCGACCCGTTCGAGACGCCGCGCTTCTCCGGCCCTCGGACGTTCATGCGGCTCCCGCACGTGCGCGACCTCGAGGGTGTCGACGCGGCGGTCGTCGGCATCCCGACCGACGGCGCCGTCGTCTACCGGTCCGGCGCGCGCTTCGGTCCGGAGGGGATTCGGAGCGTCTCCGTCACGCTGCGCAACTACAACCGAATGCTCGGAGTCGACGTGGTCGAGAGGCTGTCGCTCGTCGACTACGGCGACGTGCCGACCGTGCCCGGCTCGACCGTAGACTCGCTCGAGCGCTCGACGGCCGCGCTGGCGGAGATCGCGCAGGCCGGCGTGACGACCGTCTGCCTCGGGGGCGACCACACGGTCCTGCTCGCAGAGCTCCGTGCGCTCGCGGGCGTCCACGGGCCGCTTGCGCTCGTGCAGTTCGACTCCCACCACGACCTCTGGGACGAGTACTTCGGCCAAAAGCTCTTCCATGGAAGCGTCGTCCGGCGGGCCGTCGAGGAGGGCCTGATCGACCCCGAGCGGTCGATCCAGGCAGGGCTGCGCGGATCGTTGAACGAGGCGGGTGACGTCGACCTGCCGGCCGCGTTCGGGATCGACGCGCTCACCTTCGAGGAGCTCGCGGCGCTCGGGCCCGGCCGCTTCTCCGAGCGCGTCCGCGATCGGGTCGCCTCGGGGCCGTGCTTCCTCTCCTTCGACATCGACTTCGTCGACCCCGCATTCGCCCCGGGAACGGGGACGCCGGAGGTCGGCGGCCCGTCGAGCAGGGAAGCGCTGACGTTCGTCCGCAGCCTCGCCGGGCTCGACTTCCGCGGCTTCGACTGCGTCGAGGTGTCGCCGCCGTTCGACCCTGCCGGCGTGACGGCGCTCGTTGCCGCGAACGTGTGCTTCGAGATGCTCTCGTTCGTCGCGCTTCGCCGCTAGCGGCGGCCTTCGCCGCGCCACTGCGGAAGTGACGTCCCAGGCGCCGCAGTTCCGCTCCCCAAGCCGGATTGCGCGTGCAGGAACCGGGAAGGATTGTGCTACCCTGGCACGAAACAGGAGCCCTCTATGGGCCTTTCCGGAATCCTTACGCGTCCGCGGAAGCGGACGTCTATTTCACAGGGAGTCACGCTGGGTCAGGTCATCGCGCTCGCCAACCAGAAGGGCGGCGTGGCGAAGACGACGACGACGCTCAACCTCGCCGTCGCCTTCAAGGAGCAGGGGTTCAACGTTCTGGGCGTCGATCTCGACCCGCAGGGCAACCTGACCATGAGCCAGGGGATGGACCCGGACACCGTCGAGCGCTCGATGTTCGACGTCCTCGTCCACAGCCTGCCGGTCGACGAGGTCATCCACCGGACGGAGATCGACCTCGCCGTCTCGTCGATCGACCTCGCCGGGGCCGAGCTGGCGCTGTCGAGCATGATCGGTCGCGAGCGCGCCCTCCAGAAGGCCCTGCTCTCGGTGCGCAGCCGCTACGACTACATCCTCGTCGACACGCCGCCGTCCCTGGGCCTCCTCACGATCAACGCGCTCACCGCGGCGGACAGCGTCATCGTCCCGGTGCAGTGCGAGTACCTGTCCCTGCGCGGGCTCGTTCAGCTCGAGAACACCCTCTCGATGATCCGGGAGAACCTGAATCCGACCGTTGAGATCCGCGGGATCCTGCCGACGATGTATGACGGCCGCACGCTCCACTCGAAGGAGGCCGTCGAGATGCTGAAGGAGAACTTCGGCGACCTCGTCTTCGAGACGAGGATCCGCAAGACCGTGCGCTATGCGGAAGCGCCGGTGCAAGGCAGCTCCGTGCTCAAGTACGACCCCGACGGAGCCGCCGCCGAGGCGTACCGCGACCTCGCGAAGGAGGTGCTCGATGGCGCGACGCCGCGCCAGCATGCGTGAAGGCCCGCTCGCGGAGCTCTTCCGGGCGACGGAGGCCGCGCAGCGCCAGTCCGAGAGGGAGGGCGGCGATCCGGCCGGCGAGAGCCCCGGACGCCGTGACGCCGATCCGGACGCGACCGTCGAGTCGACCATCCCGGTCGAGCCCGATCCGCCGAGCGGCGAGCCCGACGCGTCGATTCGCCCGGAGCAGCCCGCGACGCCGACGCGAGAAGCGGCGGTCGAGCAGGCCGCGCCCCCGGCGCCCCCCGCGCCCACGCGCGAACGCGCGCCCGCCGCCCGGCCGGGTGAGCCGGAACGCCCGTACGCCGATCCGGTCGCCGAGCGCCAGGCCGCCCAGGCTGCGCGCCGCTTGATCGAGCCGGCGCCGCGCATGCGGACGACGCCCCGCCCGGACTCCGCCGCCTATCTCGCGGTCATCCGCGTCGTCGGCGTCGGCGGAGCAGGGCTGAATGCCGTCAACCGCATGATCGAGGCCGGTATCTCGCAGGTGGAGTTCATCGCCGTCAACACGGACATCCAGCAGCTGAAGCAGTGCGAGGCGCCCATCAAGCTCCACATCGGCCGAGACCTGACGCAGGGCCTTGGCTCCGGCGCCGACCCCGACATCGGCCGGCGCGCGGCAGAGGAGGCCGAGGACCAGATCAAGCACGTCCTTCGCGGCTCCGACATGGTCTTCGTCACTGCCGGCGAAGGCGGTGGCACCGGCTCCGGAGCGGCGCCGATCGTCGCCCGGCTCGCGCGCGACGTCGGCGCGCTCACGGTCGGCATCGTCACCATGCCGTTCCGCTTCGAGGGCACGCGTCGCCGCTCGCAGGCCGAAGGCGGCGTCGACGAGCTTCGCGAGGTCTGCGACACGGTGATCGTGATCCCGAACGACCGGCTGCTCGAGGTCCTCGACCGCTCGACGTCGATGCTCGACGCCTTCCGGATCGCGGACGACGTGCTGCGTCAGGGCGTCCAGGGGATCTGCGACCTGATCACGATGCCGGGGCTCATCAACCTCGACTTCGCCGACGTCCGCACGGTCATGGCGAACGCGGGCTCCGCCCTCATGGGCATCGGCTTCGCGACGGGCGACAATCGGGCTCGCGAGGCCGCAGAGCGCGCGCTCCGCTCGCCGCTGATCGACACCGAGCTCGTCGGCGCGAAGGGCATTCTTCTCTCGATTGCGGGGGGCGAGGACCTGACGCTGCTCGAGGTGAACGAGGCCGCCGAGGTCATCCGCCGCGGCGCCACTGAGGACACGAACATCATCTTCGGCGCGACGATCGACGAGCGCCTCACCGGCCAGGTGTGGGTCACCGTCATCGCCACCGGGATCGGCCGGCCGACCCGCACCTCGATCCGTCCCAGCGAGCCGGACCCCCTCGAGCCGCCGAGCTTCCTCAGCGATCTGTAGGAGGGTTTGGCGGGATGTCGCTCGTCGCCGGGGTGCGATGGTCTTTCCGAGGCAAGGACGCAGGGAGCGTCCGTAGCCACAGTGCTACGGGCGCGACTGAGGACGCAGTCCTCGGGGCGAGCAGCGCGGCCCGGCGGCACAGCCGTCATTTCGCCGAACCCTCCTAGGGTTTGGCAGGCGTGGACGCCGACGCCGCAGCGCGCGCGTGGGTGGATGCGTGGCAGCGCGCCTGGCCGGCCAAGGATCCCGATCCCCTCGAGGCAGTCTACGCCGACGACGCCGTCTTCCGTTCGGAGCCGTTCCGGGAGCCGCATGCCGGGCGCGAGGGAGTGCTCGAATACGCGCGCTGGGCCTTCGCGGATCAGGAAGCCTTCGGCGGCTGCTGGTTCGGCGAGCCGATCGTCGCCGGGGATCGAGCGACGGTCGAATACTGGGCCGTCCTCGTCGAGAAGGGCGAGGAGGTGACTATCGCGGGCGTCGCCCTGCTGTGGTTCGACCCCGACGGCCGGGTCCGGGCCCAGCGCGACTACTGGTCGCTCTCGTCCGGCCGCAGAGAGCCGCCGGTCGGGTGGGGTGTCTCGTGACCTCTGACCGTTCCGCCCGCCGGTCTGCTGAGTGATTCGGCGCGGTACGCTCCTCCCATGAAAGGCGCGGTTGCCGCCGGTCATCCGCTGACCGCCGAGGCGGGCGCGCGGATCCTCGCGGAAGGAGGCAACGCGGTCGACGCGTGCGTTGCCGCTGCGTTCGTCTCGTGGGTGACCGAGAGCCCGCTGACGGGGCCCGGCGGGGGCGGCTTCATGCTCGTCCACCGGGCGCAGGACGGCACCGACCGGCTGCTCGACTTCTTCGTGGCCGTCCCCGGCGCCGGCCTTCCTCCCGGAGAGCGCGGGGAGATGGTGGCCGTCGACGTTCCGTTCGACGAGCGGACGATCCAGGTCTTCCACATCGGCCCCGCGGCGTCCGCCGTCCCGGGAGCGCCCGCCGGCCTGGCGCTCGCGCACCGGCGCTACGGGCGGCTTCCTTGGGCCGAGCTGATCGCTCCGGCGGTGGAGACCGCCCGCGCCGGCGTGACGCTCAACGCCGGCCAGGCGTTCCTGCACGAGATCCTGGACGTCATCTTGCGCGCCGAGCCCGAGGGCCGCGAGGTCTACGGGCCCGACTGCGCGCTCGGAGAGGGCGATCGGATCGTCATGGAGGACCTCGCCGGGACGCTGGAATGGCTTGGGGCCGAGGGCGCCGAGATCCTCTACCGCGGTGAGCTCGGCCGGCGCCTGAGCGAGGCGGTCCGGGAGCGGGGAGGAGCGATCACCGAGGCCGACCTCGACGCCTACCGGGTGATCTCCCGCCGTCCCGTGCGCGCGGCCTACCGACGCGATGAGTTCGTCTCGAACCCCCCGCCGTCGTCGGGCGGGCTCCTGATCGCCTTTGCGCTGCGCGTGCTCCACGGCCTCGGGCCCATGCCGGCCCCTGGAAGCGCGGAGTCCCTCGCCCGGCTGGCGGAAGCCATGCGAGAAGCGGCCCGGGCGCGCGGCGGCAACTTCGTCACTGAGCTCTACCGCGGTGGAGCCGCCGCGCGCATGTTGGCCGACGAGCGCGTGGCCGAGGCGGTCGAGGCCGCCCGTGGCCATTCCGCCGAGGCGGCGCTCGAGCCGTCGGGCGCTCCCTCCACGACGCACATCAGCGTCGTAGACGGAAACGGGGACGCCGCGTCGCTCTCGGCCTCGACCGGCTGCGGCTCCGGGTTCGTCGTCCCCGGGACCGGGATCCAGCTCAACAACATGCTCGGGGAGCCGGACCTGAACGTGCCCGGGAAGGCGCCGCGGCCCGGAACTCGGCTAACAAGCATGATGGCTCCCTCCATGGTCCTGGAGCGCGGGAGGCCGCGGCTGGTGGTCGGAAGCGCCGGCTCCCTCCGCCTCCGGGGAGCGATCCTCCAGATCGTCGTCAACGTCGTCGACCACGGCCTGACGGCGGAGCAGGCGATGGAAGCGTCGCGGATCCACCTCGACGAGGGTGTCCTCCAGCTCGAGGGGGGCATCGACGCCGAGGTCGGCGACCAGCTCGAGGCGGCGGGCTACGCCGTCAACCGCTGGGCCGGGCGGAACCTCTATTTCGGCGGAGCCTCCGCGGTTGCGATCAGCTCCGATGGAGTGCTCGAGGCCGCAGGCGACCCGCGCCGTGGGGGTTCGGGCGTCGTGGTAACGGGATGACGTACCACGTTCGCCGGGCGACGCCGGGTGACGCGGCTGCGCTCGTCGACCTCGCCCGGGCGGTCGGCGAGGAGCCGGAAGGCTGGCTGATCACGAACGGCGAGTGGCGGAGCCCGTCGGAGGAGCGGCGCTACCTCCGTGCAGTTCGGCGGCACACTCACGCTGCCGTGTTCGTCGCCGAGTCGGCGGACGGCATCGTCGGCCGGATCTCGCTCGCCCGCGAGACCCATCCGGCCAGCGAGCACGTGGCCGACCTCGGCCTCATGGTCGCCGGCTCGCACCGCCGCCGTGGGGTCGGCCGCGCGCTCATGCAGGCCGCAGAGGACTGGGCGCGTGAGGTCGGCGTCCACAAGCTCGAGCTCCACGTCTTCCCCTACAACGACGCCGCCATCGCCCTCTACGAGGAGATGGGCTACGAGCGAGAGGGGTACCGCCGCGACCACTACCGGCGCTCGGGCGGCTACGTTGACGCCATCCTCATGGCGAAGGTGATCCGATGAGCGAGCAGGGCCCCGAGCCGCGCCGCGGCTCCCTCCTCGTCGAGGAGCAGCGGCTGGAGGAGGAGGAAGAGCTCTGGACCGACGACTCGGGAGAGGACCACTCGGGCTGGTTCTGCGTCCGCACCGACCCGTTCCCGTGCCCCGCGGCGGGCTGCTCCTTCGTCGCCGAGTTCATGACCGCCGTCCACTTGATCGTCGTGTGGGTCGACCGCGACGACCCGAACCTCCTCTGGCACGCCCAGCGCGCGAAGGAGGTCGGCCGGAACCCGCGCATCGTCGCGTACGAGCGCTCGTTCGGGCCGAGCGCGTCGTACTACGCCTGGGAGGCGTCGGGCCGGCCCGTGCACGGCGTCAGGCGCCCAGCATAAGCAGGCGGACGGCCGGCGCCTGGGAGGCTAGAGCGGCTCGACGCGGCCGTTGCCGCCAGCTCGCCGGCGGATCTCCGACTCGCGCTCGACGGCCTCCGCCGCCTGGTTCAGCATCGGCGCCAGGCGGACGACGCGTTCGCGCTCGGAGCGGATCTCGAGGAGGCCCTGCTTGATCTCCGTCCCGAAGTCGATGCGGGACGCGATCTGATAGGCGATCGAGTCCGCGTCGAGGTCGATCTCGTCCACCTCGACGTCCGCGGCGGCGATCACGCGCGCGTACGCGGCGAGGCACTCCTCCATCTCGTCCTCGGTGGGGGTGTCGGTCTCGTCGGGAACCTCCTCAACCTCGGCGGTCCGGAACGCGCGGCCCTCTGTGAGCTCGAGGAGCTGGAAGCGCTCGCGCGCCTCGACGACGACGTTCAGGCGCCCGTCCGGGAAGCGGTCGGTCACCTCGACGACCGCGCAGCGCACCCCGACGTCGCGCATGCCCTCGTCGTCCTCGAGCAGCAGGCCGAAGTCGGCGCCGAAGTCGAGGCACTCCGCGATCAGCTCGCGATAACGCGGCTCGAAGATGTGCAGGGGCGCCTGCTCGCCCGGCACGAGAACGAGGTTGAGGGGGAAGAGGCCGATCTCGTCCACAGGCCGACAGGTTAAGGTTTCCGCGTGGCCCGCGACCCCGCTAAGCCTGCGCTCGCCGGGCTCGTTCCTTACGAGCCGGGCAAGCCCGTGGAGGAGGTTCAGCGCGAGCTGGGCCTCGAGCGGGTGGTCAAGCTCGCCTCGAACGAAGGTCAGTTCGGCCCCTTCCCGGCGGCGCTGGCCGCGCTCGAGCAGGGCCTGCCGAAGCTGAACCGCTACCCCGACGGAGGCGCCTGGCGGCTCGTCCAGGGTCTCGCGGCGAAGCACGGCGTCGAGCCGACCAACGTGGCGATCGCGGCCGGTGCGGACGCGATCATCACGTACCTCTGCCTCGCCACGCTCGATCCGGGCGACGAGGTGGTCTTCGGCTGGCCGTCGTTCGCGAGCTATCCGCTTGCCACGATCAAGATGGGCGCGACGCCGGTCCGTGTCCCCCTCACCGAGCATCGCTACGACGTGGAGCGGATGCTCGGAGCGATCACTGCTCGGACGCGGATCGTCTTCCTCTGCAACCCGAACAACCCGACCGGGACGATGATCACGCGGGACGAGGTCGAGGCGTACTTCGCGGCCGTCCCCGACCACGTCCTCACCGTCCTCGACGAGGCGTACTTCGAGTACATCGACGCGCCGGACTATCCGGACGGGATCGAGGAGCACATGAAGGCCGGGCGGCACCTGCTCGTGCTGCGGACGTTCTCGAAGATCTACGGCCTCGCCGGGCTGCGGGTCGGCTACGGCGTCGGGCAGCGCGAGATCGTGGACGCGATCAAGAAGGTTCGGAACGCCTTCGACGTCACCCAGGCCGCGCAGGACGCCGCCGTGGCCAGCCTCGGCGACGACGCCGAGCTCGTCCGTCGGCGCGCGTACAACGCGGAGTCGCGAGCGCGCCTGCTCGAGCTGTGCGCCGGCCTCGAGCTGAAGCTGGCGCCGAGGCCGGTCGCCAACTTCGTCTACGCCGAGGTCGGCGAGGACGCGCGACCGGTCTTCGACGCCCTCCTGCGCGAGGGCGTCATCGTCCGTCCGCTTGCCTCGTTCGGCGCCCCAGGCGCGATCCGGGTGACGGTGGGGACGAAAGAGGAGAACGAGCTCTTCGCCCAGGCGTTCGGGCGCGTCACCGCGCTCGCAGGCTGACCCGGTGGCGAGGGCCTGGACGCTGGAGAGCCTCGTCGGGGGCGTTCGTGACGGTGACCGGCGTGCGCTCGCGCGGGCGATCACGCTCGTCGAGAACGGCGACCCGCTCGCCTACGACCTCATCCGCGAGCTCTACCCGGAGACGGGCGACGCCTACGCGATCGGCGTCACCGGTCCCCCGGGCGTCGGCAAGTCGAGCCTCATCAGCGCGCTCGTTCGCCTCGTGCGCGCTGAGGAGCGGAGCGTCGGGGTCATCTCGGTCGACCCGTCGAGCCCGTTTACGAAGGGCGCGCTCTTGGGCGACCGCATCAGGCTCGCCGATCACTTCCTCGACCCGGAGGTCTTCATCCGCTCCATGGGCACCCGGGGGCACCTGGGCGGCATCGCCGAGGCCACGCTCCAGGCGGCCCTGGTCCTCGATGCGGCCGGCAAGGAGCTCGTCTTCCTCGAGACCGTCGGCGCCGGCCAGAGCGAGGTCGAGGTGATCACGATCGCCGACACCGTCCTGCTCGTGCTCATGCCCGGCTCGGGGGACTCGATCCAGGCGCTCAAGGCCGGGATCATGGAGATCCCCGACGTGATCGCCGTCAACAAGCGCGACCACCCGGCGGCCAAGACGATGCTGAACGAGGTGCGCTCCATTCTCGCTCTCGACACCGAGCGCGAGTGGAAGCCACCCATCGTTCTCACCGAGGCCGTCACCGGCGAGGGCGTCACCGAGCTCTGGGAGGCGCTCGTCGAGCACCGCCGCCACCTGGAGGAGAGCGGCACCCTGGCCGACCGCCGCGCCACCAATCTCGCCGGCGAGGTCTTCGCCGTCGCGAGCGCCCGGGCGAAGGCCCGCCTCGAGGCTGCCGTGGGAGAGGACGAGGAGCTGCGGCGCCTTCTCGGCGAGGTGCAGCGGCGCGAGCTCGATCCGCTAACGGCGGTGCGTGAGATCATGGAGCGGGTATTCAAGGTGCAGGATGAAGACGCAGACAGGCCCGACGCTCGCTGAGATCCAGGATGCGCGGACGCGGCTCGACGGAGTTGCGCGCGCCACGCCCGTCATCTCGTCCGAGACCCTCGGCCGCCTCTGCGGCCGTCCGGTGTGGCTGAAGGCGGAGAACCTCCAGCGCACCGGGTCGTTCAAGATCCGTGGCGCCTATAACCGGATCTCGCAGCTCACGGACGCCGAGCGGGCCCCGGGCGTCGTCACCGCGAGCGCCGGCAACCACGGCCAGGCGGTGGCCTGGGCGGCGCGCGAGGCCGGCGTGCGCGCGACCGTCTTCATGCCCGAGGACGCGCCGACAGCGAAGATCGAGGCGACGAAGAGCTACGGCGCCGAGGTCGTCCTCGCCGGCCAAGGCTTCGACGAGGCGGTTGCGGCCGCGCAGGAGCGCGTCGAAGCCGGCGAGACCTTCGTCCACGCCTTCGAGGACCCCCTCGTGGTCGCCGGCCAGGGGACACTCGGGCTCGAGCTCGCGGAGCAGCTGGAGCCCGGGGTCGGGACGCTCGTCGTCCCGATCGGCGGCGGTGGCCTCGCCGCAGGCATCGCGCTAGCACTGGCCGAGCTCCGGCCCGAGCTGAAGATCGTAGGCGTCCAGCCGTCTGCGTGTGCGCCGTTCGCCGGCCGGGAGCCGACGGGCAGCACGATCGCCGACGGGATCTACGTCAAGCAGCCGGGCGACCTCACCCGGGCCTTGCTCGAGGGCAAGCTCGAGAGCGTGGTCACCGTCACCGACGCCGAGATCGCGGGCGCGATCTTGCTCGTCAGCGAGCGCTGCAAGCTGACGGTCGAGGGCGCCGGCGCGGCCTCGGTCGCCGCGCTCCTGACCGGCAAGGTCGAGGGCTCCAGCGCGGCGTGCGCGCTCCTCTCCGGCGGCAACATCGACGCGAGCATGTTGATCGAGGTGCTGCGCCACGGCCTCACCCGCGCCGGCCGCTACATCGTCGTGCGCACGCGCGTCAGCGACCGGCCGGGAAACCTCGCCGACCTCCTCGCCCTCGTGGCCGAGGAGCGGGGGAACGTCCTCGGCGTCGACCACCACCGCGAGGGCATGGACCTTCCGGTCACGGGCACCGAGATCGAGCTCACGCTCGCCATGCGCGACGAGGAGCACTGCGAGGAGCTCTTGGCGAAGCTCGCCGAGCAGGGTTACGCGGTCGAGCGGTTGCGCTGACTACTTTTCGGCCGGCGCTACGCGCGCTGTCTCTGCGCGCCGGACGCCGGGTCGCCGCAGGAGAGCGACGAGGCGTTCTCGCAGCGCGGGTGCGTCCCGGCGCGCTGCGGCAGCCAGGCGATGCCGCTCGGCCTCGCGGAAGAGGTCGTCCTGGCGCGAGCGCGCGAGCCCGTGCAGGGTGATCGGGTGGTGGGACATGCCCACACGACGGCTCGGGCGCCCAGCTTCTTCCAACTACTCGAGCTCGAGGCCCTCGTGGGCGAGCTCGATCGACTCGATCGCCACCTCGTTTCCCTCTGCGTCGAGGTCCGAGACCTCAATCTTGGCGATCCACGCCTCGTTCAGGGACCAGCGCAGGACTTCGTTGCGATCGTCGTCGAGCAGGATGATCAGGACGCTGCGCCGCTGGACCGAGCCGGCCAGGATCGTCTTCCACCAGTCCCAGAGAAAGCGGTCTGTGGTGAGGCCGCGGCGGAGCGTCACGTTCGGGTACTCGACCCGGCCGGGGAGCTTGCGCGTGGAGGTGAGCCCGTCCGCGCCCTCGCGGTACTCGATTACCTGCGCCTCGGCCGCGAGGCCGCTCACGCTCGTGAACCCGGCCCTGTTCCCGTCGATGTCGACGACGAACCTGAAGTTCTTGTACGGGTCTCTGCGCGCGGGCGCCGGCATCTCAGTCTCCTCTCGGGTAGGCGAGCTCGCGGTAGATCTCGAGGTCGTGGGTCATCGTGTCCCGATACGCTTTCTTCTCCGCATCGCTGTAGCTCACACGGGCCGTGATCGCCGTGGAGCGCGTTCGTGCGAACCAGGACGGGGCCGAGTCGAGCAGCGTCCGGATTTCCTTTCCGGGCGCGAGGAAGGCGATGTTGCGGAAGAGCGGGAGCGCGGCGACGTCCTTCGTGCCGCCGAGGCCCACGAGCTTGCGGTTGAAGGTCGTCTTGACGTCGAGGGCCGGCCGGTCGCCGATGTTCGCCACGGAGAGGAAGAAGAGCCCGTCCTCGAAGACCACGTCCACGATCACCTCGGGCCGGTCGCTCATCGCGCGACAGCCTACTCCTCGACGAGGTCCCGGAGCCTCTCCGCGTAGAGCGGCGCCGTAGGCTCGTCCTCGTGCCGGAAGAAGGCGTAGACGTCGACGCCCGCCTCGACCTGGGCCCTCACCGTCTCGGCGGCGGCGGCGAGCGCGGCCTCGTCGTAGGGCGGCTCTCGCAGGCGCAGGTAGCGGAACCGCGCGGCACCGTCTAGATCCTCGACGCGGGCCACGCCGCGTTCGTCGAGCGCCGCCTGCACCTCTGGGTCGTCCCAGGAGTCGTGGCGGAAGTCGAGCGCGGCCGGGACCTCGGGGTCGAGGGAGTCGAGCAGGAGGCGCAGGAAGCCGTCGTCGCGCGCCTGGGGCACCTTGACCCGGAGCGGCCCGAGCCGGTCGCCGAGCCGCCTCGCCATGCGGCAGAACTCGTCCACGCCCTCGACGCGCCCGAAGGAGGTGAGCCGCCGGCTCATCGTCACCGCGAAGCGGAACCCGTCCCTCACCTGCGCCGCCCAGCGGTCGAATTGATCCTCCGGCGGCACGCGGTAGAAGGTGTTGTTGAGCTCGACCGCGTTCACCCGCTCGGCGTAGAGCCGGAGGAAGTCCTCGGGCTTCGCGTCGTCCGGGTAGAAGCCGCCCTTCCAGGACGGATAAGAGAAGCCCGAAGCGCCCGTGTAGAGCTGGCCGCTCACGCCGGGAGTATGCGCACCTCGGCGCCACCCAGGAAGGCTGCGAGCCGGCGGCCCTCGGCCTCGACCGCGGACGCGTCCCTTCTGTAGAGCCGACGCGCCGGCTTCACAAGCACTGTGCCCTCCTCGAACCGCCACACCGCTCGCAGGAAGCCGTCGACGAGCACCTGCCGGAAAAAGCGGCCGTCGCCGAAGCCGAGCCGAGGGCGGTCGGCAGGATCGACGATCCGCGCCCGGTCGGCGTGGGAGAGGAAGACGTTGTCGTACTCGGGCAGGAACCGCACCGGGGCCGGCGTGTCGGGGTCGAACAGCGGTGCGTCCGGCAGGTCGAAGAGCTCGACGCCGTTCTCGTCGCGGAACGTGCGCAGCCCGCCCCGCAGGCGCGCCACGATCTCGCGGACGCCCGTCAGCCCGGACCAGGTCGCCACGTCCTTCACGCTTGCCGGCCCGAACGCCGCCAGGTAGCGGAGCACCGCCGCGTCGGGCGGGGCCTCCGAGTCGAGGGTCCGTCCCAGCCACGACTCCAGACTTGCGAGCGTCGCACGCCCGCTGCGGCTCCAGAGACCTCGCGGGGGAATCTGGATGAGCGGCAGGAGGTAGCCGACCGCATTGGCCATCGCCTCGGCGTCGCGATCGGGCCAGCGCTTGCCGAGCAACGTGCGAAGCGCGGCGCGCGTGTGCGGCTCCTCCGCCAGGAGGTCTCGCGCGGCGGACAGGATCTCTTCGACGTCGACGTCCCCGAGTCGTCGCCCGAACGGGCTCCCGCTCCAGAAGAGGCGCTCCGGCACCGATCCCAGCGCGGGCCGGAGCGCGAGCGCGTCACGTGCCGTGAAGAGGTGGATGGTGCCGCGCATGAGTGTCGTCCGCACCGCGTCGCGCTCCTCGATCAGCGCCTCCAGCTCCTCGGGCTGGAAGCCCTCGACGCGCGACCAGAGCCCGAGATAGGGGTCGCGCGGCTCCTGCGCCTGCATCCCGACCAGGTGCTCCACGACCTCGGTCGCGGGCCGCTCGACCCGGCGCAGGAGGAGCTGCCGGTCCAGCAGGGTCCTGTTGAGCTCCCGAGCGCTTAGAGCCCGAGGTGCCGTGCGATCACCATCCGCTGCACCTCGTTCGTGCCCTCGCCGATCTCGAGCACCTTCTGGTCGCGGTAGAGGCGCGAGATCGCGTACTCGTCCATGAACCCGTAGCCGCCGTGGATCTGCAGCGCCTTGTCGACGACCCGCTTGGAGAGCTCCCCGGTGTAGAGCTTCGCGATCGCCGCCTCCTTGGCGAACTCGCGGCCCTGATCCTTGAGCCACGCAACCCGGTAGACGAGGCCACGCGCGGCCTCGATCTCCGTGGCCATGTCAGCGAGGGCGAACTGCACCGCCTGGAACCTCGCGATCGGCTTCCCGAACTGCTCGCGCTCGCGTGCGTACGCCGTCGCCAGGTCGTAGGCGCCCTGGGCGAGACCGAGTCCCATCGCGGCGACCGAGATGCGGCCGCCGTCGAGGATCTCCAGGAACTGCTTGAAGCCGGCGCCGCGCGGCCCGAGCAGGTTGCCCTCCGGCACCCGGCAGTCCTCGAAAGAGAGCTCGCGCGTGTCGGAGGCGCGCCACCCCATCTTTTGCATAGGCGCGGAGATCCCGTAGCCGGGCGTCCCGTTCGGAACGACGATGTTCGAGATCTCGTCCTCGCCCGTCCGGACGGTGATCGTCACGCACGCGGTCAGGTCGGTGCCTGCGTTCGTGATGAAGATCTTGGAGCCGTTCACGACCCACTTGCCGCCTTCGAGCTCGGCGCGCGTCCGGGTCGCGCCGGCGTCCGAGCCCGCCCCGGGCTCGGTGAGGCCGAAGGCGGCCAGTTTCCGCCCGGACGCGAGGTCGGGGAGCCACTCCCGCTTCTGCTCCTCGGTGCCGAAGAGGAGGAACGGCAGCGTCCCGAGCGAGGTGTGCGCGGCGACGGTGATCGCCACGGAGGAGTCGATGCGCGTGAGCTCCTCGATGGCGATCGCGTAGGCGAGCGTGTCCCCGTCGGCGCCCTCGTACTCCTCCGGGATCGGGATGCCCATGAGGCCGAGCTCGGCCAGCTCGGCGACGAGCTCGTAGGGGAAGCGGTGCTCGCGGTCGAGCTGCTCGGCCACCGGCGCGATGCGCTCCTCCGCGAACGAGCGCACGGTGCTGCGCAGGAGCTCGTGCTCGTCCGAGAGGTCGAAGTCCATCGCTACCCGGCCAGGCGGCGGGCCAGCTCGGCCAGGAGCCTGACGCCGTACCCCGTCGCGCCGAGCCGGGAGTAGTAGTCGCCACGGCCGCGCTCGAGGTAGGCCGTGCCGGCGATGTCGAGATGTGCCCACGGGCCCTCGCCCGCGAACGTCTCGAGGAAGGCGGCGGCGAGGATTGGCGAGGCCTGCTTGTAGTCGGAGGAGTTCTTCAGATCGGCGAAGGCCGAGTCGTTGTAGCGGTGGTAGCGCTCGTGCAGCGGCAGGCGCCAGGCGTGGTCGCCGCTCGCCGCCCCCGCCGCCTCGATCTCGGCGCACCAGTCCTCGTCGTTGCCGAAGAGCCCCGCGTAGAGGTCGCCCATGGCGATGACGATGCCGCCGGTCAGGGTGGCGAGGTCGAGGAGGTGGGTCGCGCCCGACTCGCGCGCGTACCAGAGGGCGTCGGCGAGGATCAGCCGTCCCTCCGCGTCGGTATTCGAGATCTCGATCGTCTTCCCGGAGAGGGCAGTGACGATGTCGCCGGGGCGATAGGCGTGGCCGCTGGGCAGGTTCTCGCAGGAGGGGACCACAGTGAGGATGCGGACGGGCAGCTCCAGCTCCGCGACGGCTCCCATGGCGGCGAGCACGGCCCCGCCGCCGCCCATGTCGGACTTCATCTCGTCCATGCGATAGGCCGGCTTCAGCGAGAGGCCGCCCGCGTCGAACGTGATCGCCTTGCCGACGAGTCCGAGCCGGAGGTCGGTGCGGACGGGCTCCGCAGGTTCGTACGCCAGCGTGATCAGCCGCGCGGGGTTGTGGCTTCCCTGGCTGACTGCCGCGAACGCGCCCATGCCGGCCGCGCGGATCTCCTCCGGCCCGAGCGCCTCGAAGCGGAGATGCTCGTGGCCGCCGGCGATCTCCTCGGCCCAGGCGGCGAGGCCCTCCGGCGTGAGCTCGTTCGCGGGCGCGTTGACGACGTCGCGGCAGCGGTTCGCCCACGCGGCCGCGACGTTGGCGCGCTCCGCGGCTTCTTTCGTGCCGCCGGCTCCGGGCCCGCAGAGAACGAGGTGCTCGACGTCGCCGCGGCGCTCGTCCCGCGTCTTCCAGCGGCCGGCCTCGTAGGGGCCGAGGACGGTGCCGTCCACGAGTGCCTGCCCCTGCGCCGCCGCCGGCAGGCCGTCGTCCTCGACGACCCAGCCGATCGCCTTTCCGCCCAGGTCGAGGGTGCGCGCCGCCGCGTTCGCAGCCGCGGTGCGCACGCGGTCGGCGTCCACCGTCCGGCTGCCGAGCCCGACGGCGGCGACGCGCACGGCGGCGAGCCGGCCGTCCGTGTGCAGGACCGTGACGCAGCCCTCGTCTCCCCTAAGCTCACCCGCCTCGACGAGGCGGGTCAGGCGCCCCTCGAGCAACCGGTCGAGGCCCTGCGCGGCGGCGGAGAGCTCCACTGGATCGCGAACCGCGAAGGCGAGGACGTCAGCCTCGACCCCCCCGGGCGGCGCCTCGACGACGTCGATCTTCATGAGCGGAGCGGGATGGTATAGGAGCCGCGCCGAGGCGGCGGAAGGGGTGCCCCGTTCGAGGGATCGGCGATCCCCGCAAGAGGCCGATACAGAGAGGGCGCCAAGGCGCAGCTTCACCCTCTCCCCCAGCCCGCATCCTCCCCTCCGCGGGCGAATACCTCTCCCCTCGAAGCCCTCCTCTTCGGAGGGCTTCATCGTGGTGGGTAACGTTGGGCAGCGTGCACGCAGGCGTCGACTCCAGGGGCATGGCCGCCCTCTCGTCGGGCCATCTGGCCACCGATCTCGCCCAGGGATCGCTCCCGGCGCTCCTGCCGTTCCTGACGACCCGCTTCGACCTCTCCTACACGATGGTCGGCGCCATCGTCCTCGCGGCCACGATCAGCTCGTCGATCATCCAGCCTGCGTTCGGCTTCTGGTCGGACGCGCGAGGGGCGCTCTGGCTCCTTCCGGCGGGAGTGGCCGTGGCAGGGCTCGGCATCGCGTTCGCCTCCATCGCCCCGAGCTACGCCCTCGTCATGCTCGGAGTCCTCGCCTCGGGGCTGGGAGTCGCCGCCTACCACCCCGAGGGGTCGAAGTTCGCCAGCTACGTGAGCGGGAGGCGCCGCGCGAGCGGGATGTCGCTCTTCTCCGTCGGCGGGAACGTCGGCTTTGCGCTCGGGCCGCTCGTCGCCTCGTTCTTCGTGATCACGCTCGGCCTCGGCCTCGACGGGGGCGTCTTCGTGGCCGTCCCCGGCCTGATCGTGGCGGGGATGCTCCTCCTTGCGCTGCCGCACCTGGAGCGTTTCGCTCCGGACGAGGTCGCCCGGGCGCGGCGCTCCGCGGCCGGCAACAACTGGCGCGGGACGTGGATGCTGCTCGCCATCGTCGGCCTCCGGAGCCTCGCCCACATGGGCCTCTTCACCTTCATCCCGCTCTACGAGATCTCACGGGGCAACAGCGCCGGCTACGGGACGCGGCTCCTCGCGCTGTTCCTCTTCGCGGGAGCTCTCGGGACGCTCCTCGGCGGACCGCTCGCAGACCGTATCGGCCGGCGGCGCGTGCTCCTCGGGAGCTTCATCGTCTCGCCGCCGCTGATCGCGATCTACGTGCTCGTCGGCGGGCCGATCGGCATCGCGACGCTGTTCCTCGCCGGCATGGCCGTGATCGGGACGTTCAGCGTTAGCCTCGTCATGAGCCAGGAGTACATGCCGAGCCGGGTCGGCATGGCATCCGGCCTCTCGATCGGGCTCGCGATCGGGCTGGGTGGCATCGCCGCCATCGCCCTCGGCGCAATCGCCGACGCAGTCGACCTCGAGACCGCGGTGCTCCTGACCGCCCTCGGCCCGGCCGTGTGCATCGTCCTGACCCTGCTCCTGCCCGCTTCGCGCCCGCTTCCCGCGGAGCCCAAGGCCGCGATCGCCCCGCTCTGATGGCCGAGACCGCCCGCGAATTCTTCGAGGACCTGAAGGCGCGGACCGCCGGCGGGTCGGAGCGCACGCGCGGGCTGACCGCCAGCTACCGCTTTGACGTCGACGGTGCCGGGAGCTGGCGCATCGAGGTCGACGACGGCACCGTCTCGGTGTCCGAAGGCGATGCCGCCGCCGACTGCGTCATCCGCGTCCCGGAGGACCTGTTCCTGCGCATCGTCCGCGGCGAGCAGAGCCCCATGGGCGCCTTCCTCTTGGGGAAGATCCGCGTCGAGGGGGACGCCGCCCTCGCGATGCGCCTGAAGGATCTGTTCGGCTAGGAGGGGTTGGCGGAATGTCGCGACACAGGCCGCGTTTCGCCGAAGCCTCCTAGCTCCGCACCGCCTCGCGCTGCTCGGCGTGAACGCCCTCGGCGACCTCCTCGACGAGCTTCGCGCAGAAGGCGGGGAGATCCGCCGGCTTCCGGCTCGTGAAGAGCCCCCGGTCGACGACGATCTGCTCGTCGACCCAGGTCCCGCCTGCGTTCCTGATGTCCGTCTTCAGGCTCGGCCACGATGTGACCGTCCGCCCCTCGACGACGCCGGCCTCGACGAGGCTCCAGGGGCCGTGGCAGATGGCGCCCACTGGCTTCCCCTGTTCGAAGAACCGCTTCACGAACCTCATCGCGTCCTCGTGCATGCGGAGGATGTCCGGATTGATGACGCCGCCTGGGAGGACGAGGGCGTCGTAGCCGGACGGATCGGCCTCCGCGACGGTCTTGTCGACCGGGAAGCGGTCGCCCCGGTCGTAGTGCTCGAAGCCCTGGATCTCGCCACCTTTGAGCGAGACCAGCTCCGGCTCGCCGCCGGCGTCCTCGACCGCCTTCCACGGCTCGGTGAGCTCGACTTGCTCGACGCCGTCGGCGGCGAGGAACGCGACGCGCTTGCCTTTCAGACTGGTGCCCATCTCCGGCCTCCTTCGTGCTCGGAATCGGTGGTGGCTCGCGCGTACCCGCGCCGGTGGCACTGAAACTAGGGCGCGAGGCGCTCCAGGGCCCAGGTTCCGTCGGGCTCGAGGCTGTAGCGGAAGCGATCGTGCAGGCGGTTGGGCTGGTTCTGCCACAGCTCGATCCGCGTCGGCCGGAGCAGGTAGCCGCCCCACCAGGGTGGCAGCGGCGGGTCGTCCCCGTACGCCGCTTTGGCCTCGGCGAAGGCGCGCTCGAGCGCGTCCCTGTCCGGGACGACCGTGCTCTGGCGGGACGCCCAGGCGCCCAGCCGGCTGCCCACGGGGCGCGTGCGGTAGTAGGCCTCCGCCTCCTCGCGCGGAAGGGGCTCGACGTCGCCGACCACGGTCACCTGCCGGCGCGGCTCGAGGGGCCAGTGGAAGACGAGCGCCGCGGCCGGGTTTGCGGCCAGCTCCTCGGCCTTGCGGCTCTCCGTGTTCGTGAAGAAGCGGAACCCGTCCTCGGCGACGCCCTTGAGCAGGACGGTGCGCGCGGAGGGTCGCCCGTCGTCGTCGGCGGTCGCGAGCGTCATCGCCTCGGGGAGCTCGAGGCCCCCGGCGCGCGCCTCGTCGAGCCAGCGCGCGAACTGCTCCAGCGGGTCGGGGAGGAGGTCGGCGACGTCCATTACTCCTCCAGCTCCACCAAGAGCGCGCCGCCGGCCACGCGGTCGCCCTCGGCCACGTGGACGCGCTTCACGACTGCCTCGTAGGGCGACGTCAGCGGCGTCTCCATCTTCATCGCCTCGAGGACGACGAGCGGCTGACGGGGCTCCACGCGGTCGCCCTCGCCCGCGAGCACGCGGATGACGACCCCCGGCATCGGTGCGAGGAGGGCGCTCGTCTCGTGGGCGCCGTCTGTCGTGTGTGCGGCCGTCTCGACGGTCGGCGCCGCCCGGGGTGCGGGCGGCGGTGCCTTCCGGTCGCGGTTGAGCCGCCAGTGACCGGCGAAGGCGCCTCGGTGCCGCGCGGGGAGCGAGAGCGGCGGATGCTCGTCCAGGAAGGCGGTCGTCGTCTCGCCGGCGCGTACCGCGGGATGGTCGACGAGCCAGCGGAGGAAGCCGAGGTTCGTCGTCGCTCCCGACACCCGGGTGGCCCTGAGCGCGCGGGAGAGGTCGTCGAAGGCTTCCTCGCGCGTGGCGCCGTGCGCGATCAGCTTGGCCAGGAGTGGGTCGTAGGCGACCGGGACCTCGTCCCCGGCCTCGACACCCGCGTCGACGCGCACCGAGTCGGGCAGCTCCAGGCGCTCGAGGCGCCCGGCCTGCGGGAGGAAGGTCAGCGGGTGCTCCGCGTACAGCCGCACCTCGACGGCGTGCCCGTCGGGCTCCGCCGGCTCGAGGTCGAGCGGCTCGCCCGCGGCGAGCCGGAGCTGCTGCTCGACGAGGTCGACGCCCGTGACGAGCTCGGTCACGGGGTGCTCCACCTGCAGGCGTGCGTTCAGCTCCAGGAAGTAAAAGCGGTCGCCGTCGAGCATGAACTCGGCCGTCCCGGCGTTCTCGTAGCGGACGGCGCGGGCGAACGCCACCGCCGCCTGGCCCATGGCGGCCCGAAGCTCGGGATCGGGGGCGGGGGAGGGGCTCTCCTCGAGCACCTTCTGGTGGCGGCGCTGGATGGAGCACTCGCGCTCGCCCAGGTGCATCGCGGCCCCGTGCCGGTCGGCCAAGAGCTGGATCTCGATATGGCGCGGCCGCTCGACGTAGCGCTCGCAGAAGACGCGGCCGTCGCCGAAGCCGGCCTCGGCCTCCCGGGCGGCCGACGCCAGCGCCTCGTCCAGCTCTGTGGGCGTGCGGACGATCCTCATCCCGCGCCCGCCGCCGCCCGCTGCCGCCTTGACGATCAGCGGGTAGCCGAACTCACCGGGCTCCCCCGACTCCACGACCGGCACGCCTGCTTCCGCGGCCAAACGCTTGGCCTCCAGCTTGTCGCCCGCGGCCCGGATCGCCTCCGGTGAAGGGCCGACGAAGACGAGCCCGGCGTCCCGAACGGCCGTCGCGAAGCCGGCGCTCTCGGCGAGGAAGCCGTAGCCGGGGTGGACGGCGTCGGCGTCGGTCTCCCGGGCGGCGCGGACCGGCTCGGCCGGATCGAGGTAGCTGGCGACAGCAACTGCCTCGCCGGCCTTGCGTGTGTGGAAGGCGCCCTGGTCGTCGGGCGCGTAGACGGCGACGGTCTCGATGCCGAGCCGTCGGCAGGTGGCGAAGACGCGGGCGGCGATCTCGCCTCGGTTCGCCACGAGGAGCTTGCGGATTCCCATCGGGCTAGATCCCGCCCGAAACGGACATGGCCTGAGAAGCCGTTGTCGGACGCGGCAACTCTGTTCTATCCTGAAGGGAAATCGAACTCGAGCGGCGCACGCCCGCGGCCTCGTCTCAGTTCTCGAAGGGGAGGTCGAACGTGTACACGTCGCTCGCATCGACGATCTGGAAGGGCATCGTCGTGATGCTCGTGGGAGCTGCCGCGTTCTTCGGCACAGCCTCCGCTGCTTCGGCGCAGCCCATCACCACCGAGGAGCCGGTCGTGCTGGAGAACGGCGAGACGGCGCTCGAGGTCTTCGAGGTGACGGACGAGGCCGTGACCTCGGCCGCTGCCGCCACGATCAAGTGCAAGAAGGTCTACGGGTGGCATGGGCTCAAGCATCCGCTGTTCGGGTACTTCTACTGGAAATACTTCCTTACGATCCGTTGGTGCTGGCGGGCCGGGGGCTCGGTGATCGTCAAGACGACCAACCCCTGGTCACCCACGTACTGGCGTGACGTCGAGTGCTGCCTGCAGTTTTCGGGGTGGGACTTCAAGGGCCATATCGCCCTGGACATCGACGGCGGGCCCAACCGGAGCCTGTACCGGGTCCGGGCGCAGGGCAAGTTCCAGCAGTGCTACCAGTTTTGCTTCAACACCAAGACGCCCTGGGTGCGGCTGACCGGTTACCCGGGAGGCCTGTGGGGCTTCGCGCATGGCAACTAGGCGGACCATCCGTCGCGTGGTGGTCGTGGCCCTGCTCGCGGTCGCCACGCTCGTCGTCGTGGTCGTCCTCTTCACCTGGGGCGTGGGCGCCGGAGGAAGCGGGGCCCGGTAGGACTCGTTACCCGCTTTCCTGCCGTCCGGAATACACGCCCCACGTGCCGCCGGTCGGCAGCGTTGCGGGTCGCTTCTCCAGGAAGGCGTGAAGGCCCTCTTGGCCTTCCGGGCTCGTCCGCAAGCTCGCTGCGACGTGCGCGGTCGCCTCGCCGAGCGGTCGCTCGCGGATGAGGCGCTTCGCCGCACGGACGGCGGCGGGGCCCGCGGCGAGCAGGGCGGCGACGAGGCGCTCGACGGCGCCGTCGAGATCATCCGCGACCTCGTGGACGAGGCCGATCCGCAGCGCCGCCTCCGCGTCGAAGCGCTCGCCGGTCAGGAAGTAGCGCCGGGCGGCGCCGGGGCCGATCCGAGACAGCACGAAGGGCGAGATCACGGCGGGGATGATCCCCAGCCGCACCTCGGTGAAGCCGAAGACCGCATCGGGGGCGGCGACCGCGATGTCGGCGCAGGCGACGACCCCGGAGCCGCCGCCCAGGGCGAAGCCCTGCACCCGCGCGACCACTGGGGCCGGGCACCCGTCGACCGCCTCCAGCATGCGGTAGAGGCGCATCGCGTCCGCGACGTTCTCGTCGTACGTGAGGTCGATGGAGGCCCGCTGCCACTCCACGTCCGCTCCGGCGCAGAAGCTCGGCCCGTCGCCGGCGAGCACGACGACGCGGGCATCGCCGACGTCCGAGAACGCGTCCGTCAGCTCGGCGATGAGCGCGGCGTCGAAGGCGTTGCGCCGTTCCGGCTTGGCGATCGCAATGCGCAGAGCCTCCCCGTCATGTTCGATCCGCAGCGCGCTCATCGTCCCGGAGCATAAGCTTGACCCGTGCTCGAAGGCGCGCTCGCCGCCGCCGTGACGCCGTTGCGGGACGGCGGGGCGGCCCTGGACGAGGACGCGTTCGCGCCGCTGGCAGACTTCCTCGTCGCCGGCGGCCTCGACGGGATCCTCGCCCTGGGGACGACGGGTGAGGGGATCCTCCTCTCCCCGCCGGAGCGGAGGCGCGTCACGGAGCTCTTCCTCTCCGCGAGCGACGGGCGGCTCGACGTGGCCGTGCACTGCGGCGCGCAGACGACCGCAGACACGCTGGGGCTCGTCGAGCATGCCGCAGGCGCCGGCGCCGCGGCCGTCGCGGTTATCGGCCCGCCGTACTTCCAGCTCGACGACGAGTCGCTGCTCGCCCATTTCGCAGCCGCGGCGGCCGCGGCTGCGCCGACGTCCTTCTACGTCTACGAGTTCGAGCGCGTGAGCGGCTACGCGGTGCCGGTCCGCGTCGTCGAGCGCCTCCGCGAGGTGGCGCCGAACCTCGCCGGCATGAAGGTCTCAGACGCGCCGTTCGAGCGCGTGGAGCCGTATCTCCTGGACGGGCTCGACATCTTCATCGGCGCCGAGAGCCTGATCGCCTTGGGCATGCGCGGTGGAGCGAAGGGATCGGTCTCGGCCCTGGCGACCGCGTTCCCGGAGCTGGTCGCCGGCGCCGTCCGCGACCCGAGCGCAGAGCGAAGCGCGCAGCTGGGCGAGGTGCGGCAGGGCCTCGAGGCATTCCCGCGCCACCCGGCGCTGAAGCGGATCCTCGGGCTCCGCGGGGTCCCGGTCAGGGAGGACGTGCGCGCGCCGCTCCGCGGCCTGACCGGCGAGGAACGGGATCGCCTGGACGCCCTCGTCCCTTCCTGGCTCGGCCACGAACCGTCGGAGCTCGGCGCCGGCAGAGCTACATCCTGAAGATGCCGAACGTCGTCTCCGGGATCGGGGCGTTGAGCGCCGCCGAGATCCCGAGCGCGATCACCCGGCGGGTGTCGACCGGGTCGATGATCCCGTCGTCCCACAGGCGGGCGGTCGAATAGTAGGGATTCCCCTCGCGCTCGTACTTCGCGCGGATCTCGTCGGGGTCGGCGCTCCCGACAGTCGATAGGACCGTCGCGGCCTGCTCGCCGCCCATGACCGAGATGCGCGCGTTCGGCCACATCCAGAGCTGCCGCGGCCCGTAGGCGCGACCGCACATCCCGTAGTTCCCGGCGCCGAACGAGCCGCCGGCGATCACGGTGAACTTCGGCACCTGCGCGGAGGCGACCGCCGTAACGAGCTTTGCCCCGTCCTTCGCGATTCCTCCGGCCTCGTACTCCTTCCCCACCATGAAGCCCGTGATGTTCTGCAGGAAGACGAGCGGAACGCGGCGCTTGCACGCGAGCTCGACGAAGTGCGCGCCCTTGAGGGCCGACTCGGAGAAGAGGACGCCGTTGTTGGCCAGGATCGCCACCGGGTAGCCCTCGATGCGTGCGAAGCCGCATACGAGGGTGTCGCCGTACAACGCTTTGAACTCGTGCAGCCGGCTTCCGTCGACGATCCTCGCGATCAGCTCGCGGACGTCGTACCCCTTGGAGAAGTCGGTCGGGACGATGCCGTAGAGCTCCTCCGGGTCGTAAAGCGGCTCCTCCGCGGGGAAGACCTCCCACGGCGGGTCCTGCTTGCGCCGGTTCAGGTTGCGGACGATCTGTCGCGCGAGAGCGAGGGCGTGCTCGTCGCTCACCGCATAGTGGTCGGTGACGCCGGAGATGCGCGAGTGGACGTCCGCCCCGCCCAGCTCCTCTGCGCTCACCTCCTCTCCGGTCGCAGCCTTCACGAGTGGAGGACCGCCCAGGAAGATCGTGCCCGTCCCGCGAACGATGATCGTCTCGTCGCTCATCGCCGGGACGTACGCTCCGCCCGCCGTGCAGGAGCCCATCACGACGGCGATTTGCGGGATCCCCTTCGCGGACATCTGCGCCTGGTTGAAGAAGATGCGTCCGAAGTGCTCGCGGTCCGGGAAGACCTCGTCCTGGAGCGGAAGGAACGCCCCTCCCGAGTCGACCAGGTACAGGCACGGAAGGCGGTTCTGCTCGGCGACCTCCTGGGCCCGCAGGTGCTTCTTGACTGTGAGCGGGTAGTAGGTGCCCCCCTTCACAGTCGCATCGTTGGCGACGATCACGCACTCGACGCCTTCGACGACGCCGATGCCCGAGATCATGCCGGCGCCCGGCGCGTCGCCGCCGTAGTGGTCCCACGCCGCGAGTGCGTTCAGCTCGAGGAAGGCCGAGCCCGGGTCGAGCAGGCGTTCCACCCGCTCCCGGGCCGGGAGCTTTCCGCGGGCTGCGTGGCGCTCGACGGCCTGCGGAGGCCGCTCGGTCGCCACCCGGTCGCTGCGTTCGCGCAGCTCCGCGACGAGTGCTTCCATCCGGCCGCGGTTGGCGGCGTACTCCTCCGCCGCGCGATCGGCTCTCGAGTCGAGGACGGCCACTACTCGGGGTAGGGGAGCCTGCCGAGAATCGCCTTGAGCGCTCGAAGGATGTCGGCCTCGTCGTGCCCGAAATCCTCGAGGTACGCGGTCAGCGCCGCACGGACGAGCCGGAGCTCCTCGTCGCTGAGCTCGAGCGTGTGCATGGCCGTAGCCTACGTCCTCGACGGGACATCCCGGTCGCATGGTTAGTAGAAATGCGCTTTCCCGCTGGCTACCGTGTGGGCGAGGGAATGCGGCCTGGTGAGGGGATAGTGCTTGCTGTGCTCGCGTGCGGTCTCGCGCTCAGCGGCGCGCAGACGGCGTCGGCGAAGCCCATCAACGGCACCAACCGCTCCGACAACATTGTCGGGACGACACGGGCGGACGAGATCGAGGCACGCGGCGGGCTCGACGCGGTCAGCGGCCGCGCCGGCCGGGACTGGATCCACGGGAACGGCGCTGCGGACGCGATCCTCGGCAACAACGGCGGGGACTGGATCTGGGGCGACGGCGGCGACGACGTGCTCGACGGCGGCGTCGGGAACGACCGCATCTGGGGCGGATGGGGCGGCGACGCGATCGAGGGCGGCGGTGGGAACGACGTCATCAACTCGTCCGAGAACGACGGGCTGATCGACAGCGTCGACTGCGGCCCGGGCACCGATCGGGTCCTCGTCGGTCGGAGCGACCGCGTCTTCAACTGCGAGACCGTGCGGCGGTTCGCGCGCGGCCTGCGGGTGCCGGCCGGTCGGAGCTGGATCGGCAGCGACGTCCTCGATGACAAGCGCCACGGCACGGTCGCTCGTGACTACATGGCCGGGCTTGGCGGCGACGACCTGCTGTGGGGCGAGGAGAAGCACGACATCCTCTGGGGGAACGTGGGCGACGACACCTTGAACGGCGACCACGGCATCGACCGGCTGCTGGGCGGGGTCGGCCACGACATGCTCCTGGGCTCGCCGGGCAGCGACAGCGTCGTCGGCGGCCGCGGGCTGGACAGGCTCTTCGGCGACGCGGGCGACGACGTCCTCTACTCGATCGAGGTCGACGGCGTCGCGGACCAGGTGGACTGCGGCGAGAATCCGGTCGGGCGGCCGAGCGACTTCGACCGCGCCTTCGTGCGCGTGGGGGACACCGTGGCGGCGAACTGCGAATGGTGGCGTGTCTTCCGCTAGAGGGTTGATGTGAAATTCCCGCCGCAGTCGGGGCGTCGTCCGGCCCGGCGGAATTTCACATCAGGCCGCTAGCAAGAATTACCCCGCGCTAACAGATCTCCCACGGGTTCCAAACAGGGGCGTGGTTCAGTTTCACCCGCACGATCCACCTCTCTGAAAGGAACGACCTGAAGCGCACCTCTCTGCTCGTAGCGGCCGCCGCGCTTGCGGTGATGGCCCTCGCGCCGGCGGCGTCGGCGAAGGTGATCATCGGAACGCCGAACGACGACGTCCTAGCCGGGACTCCCGAGCGCGACCGTATCCACGGTCTCGGCGGCAACGACACGATCGCCGGGAACGAGGGCTCGGACCTTCTGTTCGGCGGCCGTGGGCACGACAGCATCTCCGGCGACGGCGGACGCGACTTCGTCTGGGGCGGCGGCGGGAACGACACGCTCGAGGGCGAGGACGGCCCGGACGAGCTCTTCGGCGGGCGGGGACTCGACACGCTGGAGGGCGGTGACGGGCACGACATCCTCCGCTCCAGCGAGAACGATGGGCTGCCGGACGTCATCGATTGCGGCAACGGACGCGACCGCGCGATCATCCGAGTCGGCGACGTGGCGATCGACTGCGAGCGGGTGCGAACCGCCCCGGCGGGTCGTCCGCGGGTCCACGTTCAGCTCGGGACGCGGGGCGACGACACGATCACCGGCTCCCACAAGCGCGACTTCATCCTCGCGCGGGCAGGGAACGACACGGTCTCGGGCCAGGGCGGCCTGGACTTCCTCTTCGGCCAGAAGGGGAGCGACACCCTCAACGGCGACGACGGTCCCGACAGGCTTTGGGGTGGCTCCGAGGACGACTTCCTCGACGGCGGCAGCGGGCCGGACTGGCTCTGGGGTGGCGGAGGCCCCGACCGGCTGTTCGGCGACGACGGGAACGACCGGCTCTTCGCCGCTGCCGACGACGGGGCGGCTGACACGCTCAACTGCGGCGAGCACGCGGACGATCGCGATCGCGCCGTGCTGCGGCCCGGCGACACGGCCGGGAACTGCGAGCGCGTCCGCTTCCTCGGCTCGTAGGCAAGGCCGGGGCGAGTGCAGCACAGAGGACGGGGCCGTTCAGATCGGCCCCGTTGTCGCTTATTCTCCAGAGCCGACACACACTCGGTACGGTCCGTGACACAAGTGCGCCCAATTTCGCGTTAGGCTCGAAACCGGGTGGTGGGCCGGGGTGCCCCAAGCGCGAACGCGAAGGAGAGGACCGGCGGAGCGGCCGGGTCAGGCCGGGACGGCAGATTCGTCGACCGCGGAGCGCAGCGACGCGACGAAATCGCGGAGGCCGGCGGGCCCCGACTCGTCCGCGATCTCGATCGCGCGGCTCCCCACGACGATCCCGTCCGCGAGCGAGGCCGTGACGCCTGCTTGCGCGGGGGTAGAGATGCCGAAGCCGACGAGGAGCGGGACGTCCGTCACCGCGCGGGCGCGTTCGACGAGGCCCTCGAGCTGGTCGGAGATGCTCTCGCGCGCCCCGGTCGTGCCCGTGAGCGAGACGAGGTAGAGCCAACCCTCCGTCCGCGACGCGGCGAGCGCGATCCTCTCGGTCGTCGACGTCGGCGCGACGAGCTGCACCCGCGGGACCTCGGGGGCGGCCTCGATCGGCAAGTCGGCGACGATGAGGCTGGTCGCGCCCGCCGCCCGCGCGTCCGCCCAGAAGCGCTCGTACCCGTAGGCCTCGAGGATGGACGCGTACGTCATCGGGATGAGCGGGACGTCCGGCCCGAGCCGGCGGCGGGTCTCGGCGAGACACTCTACGCACTGCTGCGTGCGCATGCCGCGCGCGAGCGCCCGCTCGCCCGCAAGTCGGATCACCGGGCCGTCGGCCAACGGGTCCGAGAACGGGAAGCCGAGCTCGAGCAGGTCGGCGCCGCCCTCGACCGCCGCCTCGGCCAGCTCCGGGGTGTCCGGGAAGGACATCAGGTAGATCGAGAGCTGCTTGCTCATGCCCCGTGCGAGAGGACGACCGCGAGGTCCTTGTCGCCCCGACCCGACAAGCAGACCACGATCACCTCGGCGTCCAGCTCGAGGGCGCGCGCGAGCCCATGTGAGGGCTCGAGCGCCGCGAGGATCCCTTCGCGCTCGGCGAGCAGATGGAGCACGGCGAGGGCCTCGTCGTCCGTCGCTGAGAGGTACTGCGCCCTCCCGCTGTCCCGTAGGAAGGCGTGCTCCGGGCCGACGCCGGGGTAGTCGAGGCCGGCGGAGATCGAGTGGGCGTCGGCGATCTGCCCGTCGTCGTCGGCGAGGATGGAGGAGCGGGCGCCGTGGAGGACGCCGGGCCGTCCCGACCCCAGGCTGGCCGCCCCCGCCGCCTCGACACCGATCAGCCGGACGCTCACATCTTCGAGGAAGCCGGCGAAGATGCCGATTGCGTTCGAGCCGCCGCCGACACAGGCGACGACCGCGTCCGGGAGCCTCTCCTCGGCATCCAGGATTTGTGCCCGCGCCTCGATGCCGATGACCGCCTGCAGCTCCCGCACGATCTCCGGGTACGGATGGGGGCCGACGCAGGAACCGATCAGGTAGTGGGTCGTCTCGACGTTGGTGATCCAGTCGCGGATCGCCTCGCTCGTCGCCTCCTTCAGCGTGCGGGTCCCGAACTCGACGGGCCGGACCTCGGCGCCGAGGAGGTGCATCCGCTCGACGTTCGGCTTTTGCCGCTCGATGTCCTCGGCGCCCATGTAGACGACGCATTCCAACCCGAAGCGGGCGCAGACGGTCGCCGCGGCGACCCCGTGCTGGCCGGCGCCGGTCTCGGCGACGATGCGGTGCTTCCCGAGCCGCCGCGCGATCAGCGCCTGGCCGACGGCGTTGTTCATCTTGTGCGCCCCGGTGTGGCAGAGATCCTCGCGCTTCAGGTAGATCCGTCGCCCGTCGCCGATTCGCTCCGCGAGATAGAGGGGCGTCGGGCGCCCGACGTACGTCCTATGCAGCTCCGCGAGCTCCCTCCGGAAGGACGGGTCGTCCCGGATCTCCGCCCAGCCGCGCTCGAGCTCCTCCAGGGCGGGCATGAGAGTCTCCGGCACGTACCGGCCGCCGTAGGCGCCGTACTCGGTGACGTTCATGTCGGCACCGCCTCGTGGGCGCGCACGGTGTCGACGAACGCTCGGATGCGCTCGTGGTCCTTCACTCCGGGGCTGAGCTCGAGGCTGCGGCTCGCGTCGACGCACCAGGGTCGAACCGCCTCGATCGCGGCGCGGACGTTCTCGGGGCCGAGGCCGCCGGCCAGGAGGACACGGCCCGAGACCGTGGCGGCGTCCGCCCAGTGCCGCTCGTCGGCACCGAGCCAGGGGAGGTCGCGCACGGTGGCGACGGGCTCGCCGGCGCGCAGGAGCACGCCCGTGCGGGCCCGGTGGCCGTCCTCCTCGGGATAGAGCTGGACGAGGTCGGTCCCGGCGTCTGCGGGTTCGCCGACGCAGACCGCCACCGAGAGCATGGTCTCCGGCACCGGCAGCGGAGCGTCCGCCCGGCGGGGGCTCTCGGCGAGGACGAATCCCGCCAGGTCTGCACCCGCCTCCGACGCGGCGGCGACGTCCTCCTCTCGCGTCAGCCCGCAGACCTTGACGAGCGGGCGCGCCACGATGTCGGCGAGCTTGCCGCCCGGGTCGTCGGCGCGCATGAGCGCGGAGCCGACGAGGATCGCGTCGGCGCCGGCCAGCTCCGCTTCCGCGGCCTGCGCGCGGTTGCCGATCGCGCTCTCCGCGACGATCACCCGTTCGCGCGGCGCCGAGGCGACCAGCTCGAGCTGGCCGCGGCGATCGATGGCGAACGTGCCCAGGTCCCGCGCGTTGACGCCGATGATCTCCGCGCCCAGCTCGACCGCGCGAGCCAGCTCCTCGGCGTCGTGTGCCTCGACGAGAAGGTCGAGCCCGAGCTCCTGTCCTCCCGCGAGCATCAGGCGCGCCTGCTCGTCGTCCAGGTCGCGGAGGAGCAGGAGGGCGGCGTCCGCGCCGGCGATCCGCGCCTGGAGCAGATCGCCCTGGTCGTCGAAGAAGCCCTTGGCGAGCAGCGGCACCGACGCCGCTGCCCGGGCGGCCGCGAGGTCGTCGAAGGAGCCGCCGAACCGCTCGTCGACGAGGATGGAGATGGCCGCGGCGCCGTTCTCGGCGAAGGCCCTCGCCAGCGTGGCCGGGTCGGCATCGGGACGCAGGTCGCCGGCCGACGGCGAGCGCCGCTTGATCTCCGCGATCGCGCGCAGCCCGCCCTGCGCCAGCGCGTCCTTGAACCGCCCCATCAGCCGTCGCGTCCTCTCCGGCCACGGCCGAGTGCCTGGCACCGGGACCCGGTCCAACGGGACATGGCCTGGGCTGCGGTCGAGCCGCGATCCCGCTCCTGGTGCACACTGGGCCGGAACGGCCACGGCCTGGTGCCTGGCACCTTGACGTGGCTCAAGTGGACACCGCCTCTCGTTGCGAGAAGGCGACGAGGGCCTCCAGGCGCTCGGCGGCGGCGCCCGAGTCGACGGCTGCCGCCGCCAGGCGGTAGCCCTCCGGGAGGTCGGCGGCGTGGCCGGCCGCGGCGACGGCGCCTGCGGCGTTCAGGAGGACGGCGTCGCGCTTCGGACCGGGCTTGCCGGCGAGGATCTCCCGGACGACAACGGCGTTCTCCTCGGGCGTCCCGCCGGCGAGGTCGGCCGACGAACAGCGGGGGACGCCGAAGTCCTGCGGGTCGATCTCTCGCCGGGTCACGTCTCCGTCCTCGACCTCGCAGACGAGGTTCGGACCAGCGGGAGAAAGCTCGTCGATCCCGCCGGCGCCGTGAACGACGAACGCGCGCCGCGCGCCGAGGGTCGCGAGCACGGAGGCGATGGTCTCTACGAGCTCGGGAGCGTAGACGCCCACCACCTGCGCTCGCGCCCCCGCCGGGTTCGTGAGCGGGCCGAGCACGTTGAAGACCGTCCGCGTCGCCAGCTCGCGCCGCACCGGCGCCGCGTGGCGCATGGCCGGATGGTGGGTCTGGGCGAAGAGGAAGCCGAAGCCGAGCTCGTCGATCGACTGCTCGATCTGCGGCGGCGCGAGATCCAGGCGGAAGCCGAGCGCCTCCAGCACGTCCGCCGATCCCGAGGCGGATGAGACGGCGCGGTTGCCGTGCTTCGCCACGCCTGCCCCGGCCGCCGCGGCGACGAGCGCGGCCGCTGTCGAGATGTTGAACGTCCGGGCGCCGTCGCCGCCGGTTCCGGCCGTGTCGACGAGGTCCCCCCGCCGCGGCCGGACGGAGAGGACGTGCTCCCGCATGGCCTCGGCGCAGCCTGCGATCTCGTCCGCGCGCTCGCCCTTGAGCCTGAGAGCGACGAGGAAGCCGCCCATCTGCGCCGGGGTCGCCTCGCCGCCCATGATCTGGTTCATGACGTCGCGCGCCTCGGCCCGCGTCAGGTCGCGGCCTTCGAGGAGCTGCGCCAGGGCCTCCTGGATCGTCACCGCCTGCCCTCCAGGAAGTTGCGACCGAGGGCCGGGCCGTCCGGCGTGAGGACGGACTCGGGATGGAACTGGATCCCCACGACCGGGAACTCGCGGTGGCGGACGGCCATGACCTCGCCGTCGTCCGCGGTCGCGCACACCTCGAGCTCGTCCGGGACGGCGGTGGCCGCGAGCGAGTGGTAGCGCCCACCGTCGAGCGGGTCGGGGAGGCCCTCGAAGATGCCGCGGCCGTCGTGGGACACGGAGCTCGCCTTCCCGTGCAGGAGCCTGTGCGCCTGCCCGATCTCGCCGCCGAACGCCTCGACGATCGCCTGGTGCCCGAGGCAGACGCCGAGCGTGGGCACGCGGGGGCCGAGCCTGCGAACGATCCCCACCGACGCGCCGGCATCCTCGGGCCGGCCCGGGCCCGGGGAGATGACCAGGTGGCTGGGCGCGAGCCGCTCCGCGCCGTCGGCGTCGACCGCGTCGTTCCGGAGCACCGTGACCTCCGCGCCCAGCTCCTCGAAGAGGTGGGCGAGGTTGTACGTGAAGCTGTCGTAGTTGTCGACGAGGAGGATCACGGTGCCTGGCTCCTCTCATTGTGCTCGGCGTCGGCGAGGGCCGCCTCGAGGGCGGCGAGCTTGCGCAGGCACTCCTCGTGCTCGCCGCGCGGGTCGGAGTCGGCGACGATGCCCGCCCCCGCCTGCAGCCGCGCGACGCCGTCGGCCAGGGTCACCGTCCGGATGGCGATGCAGGTGTCCAGGGACCCGTCCGGAAGGGCGTAGCCGACCGCGCCGGCATACGGCCCGCGTCGGAAGCCCTCCAGCTCGGAGATGATCTGCATCGCCCGCACCTTGGGCGCGCCGGACACGGTTCCTGCCGGGAAGCAGGCCCGCAAGAGGTCGAAGGCCGAGCGGCCGGGCGAGAGCTCGCCGGCCACCTCTGACACCAGGTGCGTCACGTGCGAGTAGCGCTCGGCCTCGAGGAAGCGGACAACGCGGACGGTGCCCGGCTCGCAGACGCGCGAGAGGTCGTTGCGGCCGAGGTCGACGAGCATGACGTGCTCGGCCTTGTCCTTCTCGGAGGCGAGCAGGTGCTCGGCGTCCCCCGCGCCCGGCATGGTCGTCCCGGCGATCGGGTTCAGCGATGCACGTGTCCCCTCGAGCTTCACGAGGGTCTCCGGTGACGACCCGACGAGCGAGATGCCGTCGAGCTCGAGCAGGAAGTGGTAGGGGGAGGGGTTGATGCGGCGCAAGGAGCGGTAGAGCGCCAGCGCGGAGACGCGGGTGGGCCGCTCCGCGCGCTGTGAGAGGACGATCTGGAACGCGTCGCCAGCACGGATATGCTCCTTGGCCATGCGGACGCCCGCCTCGTACTCGGCCCGGTCGGGGAAGCGGCGCGTCCGGCCCGCTCGTGCGGCGGCGGCCGATTCATCCGGCGGCTCGACCTCCAGCCGCGCCGAGATCTCGGCCGGGTCGCCGGCGAGGACCTCCGCGACCGAGGCTGCGTGGTCGAAGCGGACGAGCGTCTCGGCCACGACGAACCGGCTCTCCGGGAGCTCGGGCCCGGCAGTCGGGAGCGGCACGGTCGGCTCGAGGACGGCGACGTGGTCGTAGCCCAGGTAGCCCACGACCGGCCGGCCGGCCGCGACCTCGCGCTCTGCCTCGTCGAAGGCGACGAGCCGTGCGCCGGTGCCAATCAGGCTGTGGCGGCCGAGACGCCCCTTCTCGACGGACTCGAGCAGAAAGCCGGCTCGAGAGCCCGCGCGTAGGCGCAGATAGGCCCCGAGCGGGGTGATCAGGTCGGCGTGGATCTCGGGCGCTTGAGTCATGGCAGACGAAAAGACCCTCCTGGGGTCTACGAGCGGAGCGAGCTGTAAAGGTTGCCTCTGGTTAGCAGGCGACGCTCCCGCTCCGCTCGCGGCGCCAGGCCCACCAGGTGCGGACGGGAGTGGTCATCTGCCCAGGAGCGTAGGCGACTCCAGCGTGGCGCGTCAAGGTCGGGCGTCGACGCGGTAGAGCGTGGTCGTCCCGCTGATCTCCTTGGCGACTGCGAGGAGCGGAACGCCGATCGGGCTGTCCTTCCCGGCGATGAACTGGAGGCCCTCGGGGCCGAGGTCGCCGGCGGTGCCCGCCTCGGGATCGCCGGCGAAGTCGCGGTTGTTCAGGTACTCGACGAAGCGCACGTCACGCGGGTTGGTGACGTCCCAGACCATGACGCCGCCGATGCGCTCGAGCCCGATGAACGCGTAGACGGTCTTGCCGACGACGCGGAGCTCGACGCCCTCGGGCTCGGGGCCCTTGTTGTCGGAGCGGGTGTCGGCGCAGCCGTTCTCCTCGTTGTTCGAGTTGAACTCGCCCGGCACGGCCTTCAACCGCTCCAGCGCGTCACCGGAGTCGAAAGACGAGCTTTCCGGACTGGTTCCAGATCGAGAAGGAGCGCGCCCCGAACACATGCAGCTGGTCGTAGTCGCCGTCGCCGTCGAGGTCGCCCGAGGCCCGCGAGACGGTGAGGCGCCCGAGGCGCGCGTTGTTGTTGAGGAAGGCCGCGTTCGGGAAGGCGGTCGGGTCGAGCGGGAGAGCGCCCACCCGGCCCTCCTCGACGAACGTGTCGTATTCGCGCGCATCGCCCTCGTTGGCGGTGAGGTAGAACGTTCGGCCCTTGAACTCGTAGGCCTCGACCGGCATCGGCCATGTAGAGGCCGAGAACCGGCCAGTTCGCGATCGCGATCGCGCTGTCGCGGTCGCTCGGGTCGAGGCCGTTGCCCGGAGCCAGGTGGTCCCTAAGGCCGAGGGAGCGGACGCTCGTGACCGCCCGGGGCCCCGCTCCCGGCTGTCACACCCGCGAGCGTGGCCCCGGCCAGCACGAGCGCCGCAAGGTGCCTGGAGCTGACCGCGCGCCGAGCCTAGGGAAGGGGTCGCGGGACGTGGGGTGCCGCGGCGTTTCCGGCTGGTTACGAAGTGGAGAGCCCTGGCGAGGCACGACACTCGTTCTCGATCGCTGCAAATAATCCACCCAGGATGGAGCCCCACCCGATCACGCTCGTCGTCGAGGACGACCTCCGGCGCTCGCGGCTGACGGTCTTCTTCCGCCTGATCCTCGCGATCCCGCACTTCATCTGGTTCTTCCTCTGGAGCATCGCCGTCGTGGTCGCGGCGATCATCAGCTGGTTCATCGTCCTCGTCCTGGCCCGGCTCCCGCAGGGCCTGCACAACTTCTTCTCGGCGTACGTGCGCTACTCCACGCATCTGTACGCCTACCTCTTCCTGGCGGCGAACGAGTACCCCGGGTTCACTGGCGAGGCCGGCGACTATCCGGTGGACGTGAAGATCGACAAGCCGGCAGGGCAGAGCCGCTGGAAGACGCTCGTCCGGGCCATCATCGCGCTCCCGGCCCTCCTGCTCACGGGCGCGCTCACGGGCGCTCCCGGCGGCGGCGGTGGCGGCTGGGGGAGCTCGAGCTCAGGCGGCGACCAGGACCCGTCGTGGTGGTCGTTCTCAGGGTCGGGCGGAGTCGTCGTCCTCGCGGCCTTCTTCGGCTGGTTCGTCTGCGTTGCCTTGGCCCGGATGCCGCTCGGCTTCCGCGACCTCGCCGTCTTCGGGCTCCGCTACTCGGCGCAGACGACGGGGTACCTCCTGTTCTTGACGGACCGCTACCCGAACGCCGACCCGCGTGACCCCGCCGCCACCCAGCCGACCCCGGAGAAGCCGATCCGGCTGTCGGTCACGGACGACCTGAGTCGCTCGCGGCTGACGGTGTTCTTCCGCCTTCTGCTCGCCATCCCACACCTGGTCTGGCTGACTCTCTGGGGGATCGCCGTCTTCTTCGCGCTGATCGTGGGCTGGTTCGCCGCCCTCTTCGCCGGCCGGCTCCCGGACGCCCTCCATCGCTTCATCGGCGCGTACCTCCGCTACGAGATCCACGTCCTCGCGTTCCTCTACCTGATCGCCAACCCCTTCCCGGGGTTCACCGGGACGCCCGGCAGCTACCCGGTCGACCTGGAGATCGCGCCTCGGGAGCGTCAGAACCGCTGGAAGACGCTCTTCAGGTTCTTCCTGGCCATCCCGTGCTACCTCATCACGTTCGGTCTCGGCGGGGTGCTCTTCCTCGTGGCGGTCTTCGGCTGGTTCACGGGTCTCATCCTCGGCCGCATGCCCGAGAGCATCCGCAACCTGGGCGCCTACTGCCTGCGCTTCTCCGGGCAGACATACGGGTACGGCTACCTGCTCACAGACAGCTACCCGTACACCGGGCCCACCGAATACGTGGAGCCGGAGCCCGAGAGGCCGGAGGAGCTGCCGGCGTGGCCCGGCCCGCTGCCCTTGCCCTCGTCGTAGCGGCCCTCGCTGCCTGCTGGGCCCTCGCGGCCTGGTGGCTGTGGCAGACGGAGGTACCCGGTGGCCTCCAGCTGCCCGACGTCGAAGCCTCCGACGTGCTCCCGCCCGATCGACTCGAGGAGGCCGAAGACTTCGAGCGCTTCCTTCGCTGGGGCTTCGTTGCCTCGCTCGTCGTTCTGCTCGTCGCGCTGGGGCTCTACGCGCGCTACGGCATCGGCTTCGCCAAGCAGTCGGCCGCCGGTCGCATCGGCACCGGGATGCTGCTCGGCATGCTCGGGCTCGCCATCGTCTGGCTCGTCCAGGTTCCGCTCGGGCTCCTCGACCTCTGGTGGCAGCGGCGCCACGACGTGTCCGAGCTCGGCTACGTCGACTGGCTGGTGTTGAACTGGTTCGCACTCGGGGCAGAGTTCCTCTTCGTCTGCTTCGCGCTGCTGATCGTCATGGGCCTCGCTGGGCCGCTCGGGAACTGGTGGTGGATCCCCGGCGCGGCGGTCTTCGTCGGGCTCGCCGCCCTGCTCACGTTCGTCTCGCCCTACCTCATCCCCGCCCAACGCGACCCGCCGCCGGCGCTGGTCGAGGAAGCGGACCGGCTGGCGGCGGAGCAAGGGCTGCCGCCCATCCCCGTGCGCATCCAGGAGGTGGACTCGTGGGAGAGCCCGAACGCGGCCGCGACCGGCCTCGGGCCGACACGCCGCGTCATCCTCTGGAATACGCTCGTGGACAGCTTCCCCGAGGACGAGGTTCGAGTCGTCCTCGGCCATGAGCTCGGCCATCACTCCCGCAACCACCTCTCGAAGGGCATCGCCTGGTACGCGCTCTTCGCGATTCCGGGTGCGTTTCTGCTCGCCTGGGCGACGAAGCGGCGAGGCGGCATGCGCGACCCCGCCGCCGTCCCGCTCGCCCTGTTGGTGCTCGTCGTCCTCCAGACGCTCGCCCTGCCGGCGCTGAACGCCATCACCCGGAACATGGAGCGCGAGGCCGACTGGGTCGCGCTGGAGACCACGCGGGATCCCGAGGCGACGCGTCGCCTCTGGCGCGACTTCGCGGACGAGGCGCTGGCCGACCCGAGCCCGCCGACGTGGTCGTACGTCCTCCTCGACACCCACCCTTCGATGGCGAAGCGCATCGCGATGGCCGAGGCCTGGAGCGAGCGCAACCGCTAAGAGCTCGGTTCACAATGAGCACTGTGCCGCCGGGCCGCGCGGCGACGAGTCGTGAACCGAGCTCTACCCTCGTCCGCGCCCGCGGACGGGCGATCGCCGGTTGGTACGCTGGCCGCATGGCGCGCTCCGTCATCGTCTCCGCCGTCCGCACCCCGTTCGGGAGGCTCGGCGGCGCCCTCAAGGAATACGAGGCGCCCGCGCTCGGTGCCCTCGCCATTCGCGGCGCCCTCGACCGGGTCGACGTCCGCGACGACGAGGTCGAGTACGTGATCATGGGGCATGTGCTTCAGGGTGGAGCCGGCCAGGCCCCGGCCCGGCAGGCCGCCGTCGGCGCCGGCCTCCCGAAGGAGACTCCGAGCGACACGATCAACAAGGTCTGCGCGTCGAGCGTGCGCGCGGTCGAGATCGCCGACCAGATGATCCGCGCTGGCGACCACGACCTCATCGTGGCCGGCGGAATGGAGTCGATGTCGAACGCGCCTTACATCCTCAAGCGGGCCCGCTTCGGCTACCGGCTCGGCGACGGCGCGGTCATCGACCTGATGCTCCACGATGGGCTCGTCTCGTCCTTCGACGGCAAGCACATGGTCGAGCAGGCGTCGTTCGTCTCGCGCGAGCTCGGGATCAGCCGCGAGGAGCAGGATGCGTGGGCGCTCCGCTCCCACCAGCGTGCCGTCGCCGCGATCGACGAGGGGCGCTTCGCGGACGAGGTCGTCTCCGTGAACGGGGTGACCACGGACGAGGCTCCTCGGCGGGACACGACGCTGGAGAAGCTGGCGGGCCTGAAGCCCGTCTTCGATCCCGAGGGGACGACGACGGCGGGCAACGCCCCGGGCGTGAACGACGGCGCAGGAGCGCTCGTCGTCGCGAGCGAGGAGTTCGCCAAGAAGCGCGGCCTGGAAATTCTCGCGACGATCATCGGGTCGGCGTACATCGCCGACGAGTACGCCTACCTCGCCCGGACGCCGGCGAAGGCGGCGGCGCGCGTGCTCGACAAGGCAGGGAAGTCGATCGACGATGTCGACCGGGTCGAGATCAACGAGGCCTTCGCCTCGGTGACGGTCAACTCCCTGAAGATGCTGGGTGCCGACCCGGAGAAGACGAACGTGAACGGCGGGGCGGTCGCGCTCGGCCATCCAGTCGGCGCCTCGGGCGCACGCATTCTGGGGACGATGATCTACGAGCTGCGGCGCAACGGCGGCGGGCTCGGCCTCGCGGCCATCTGCTCCGGCGGCGGACAGGGCGACGCGCTCCTGCTAGAGGTCTAGCCGAAGGAACTTTCCGGGCCGTTCCCGCGTCTCATTGGGCGTGAGGGTCCTTCTGCTCCTGCTCGTCGTCTCGGTCCTCGCGGGCGGGTGCGGGGCGGCAGAGCGGGTCGGAGGCGGACCCACGAGCACGGCCGTGCAGCCGGACACGGAGTCGGACCCGCTGTTCGACGAGGCGGAGAAGACGAAGCCTCCGCCCATCGTCCTCGAGACCGCGGCCGGGCGGCAGCGGGCCGTTCCGGGCTCGTCCTGCGTCGACTATGTGGACGAGGCTTCCGGCTACGGTGTTGGCGCCTGCGCCGACACCGAGCGGCCGTCGCCGAGCCGGCTGAGCACGGTCCGTCCCGACGAGGAGGTCCTGATCCGCCTGGAGGACGCGGACGTGGTGCGTCCCGAGGGCTGCGTCTCAGACGACGAGCAGAGCTGCATCGGCACCGCGGCGGTGCACCCGCTCGGTTGTGCGAGGAAGACCATCGCGGAGATCCCGCTCGCCGTCGGGCCCGCGACGACCTGGCGCGTCGAGCTCGAGCCCGGGGCCTACGAGGTAGAGGTCTTTGCATACTTCGACGCACCGGACGGGCGAAGCGGCGACGTCTCGGGCGCGGTCGGCCTCCTTGTCGACGAGACCGCGCCGCTCGAGATCGTGCCCAGGTCGCGCGCCAACGCCGGCTGCTCGTAGCTACTCGCCGAGGTAGGGTAGCCAGGTCTCCCGCTTGGGAGCGGCCCGGCCGACGGTCTCGCCCGTCTCGAGGTCGACGATCTCGTAGCGGGTGCCGTTGTAGGTGGTCGCGTAGAGGTGGCTTCCGTTCGTCTGCGAGAGGTCGGCGGCCTCGCGCACCAGCGTGAAGCGCGGGGTGCCGTCGGGATCGAACGCGAGGAGCTTCTGCTCCTCCGAGTCGGGCTTCCAGGCCGAGGCGAGGAGTGCGCCTCCCCTGAACGTGACCCAGCTCGGCTCGTCGCTCAGCCTGTGGACGCTCCAGTCGCTCGGATCGATGAGGGAGAGCCCGGCGGGCGTGATCTCCAGGCTCGCGCCGTCGTCGGAGTACTGCGCGCCGCTGACGGCGACGAGGCCCGTCGGGAGCCAGACCGCGTTTCGGTCGGGGCCGTCGACGCTCTTCGCCTGCGCGGACGGCTCCAGCCAGTCGCGCAGGCGCCCCCAGAAGGAGACGGGCTCGGTCAGGTCGTGGTAGCCGACCTCCATGCTGTCGAGGTCGACCTCTGCGACGCGGCCGCCGGCGGGGATGACCAGCGCCCGGGTGCCCTCGGGATCGACAGCGAGCGCAGGCACCGACTGGCGGCCTCGGTAATCGCTCTCCTCGGTGCCCTCGATCTGCTCCCAGCCCGCCCGTACGTCGGTGAGCGCGGCCTCGCGGAGCTCGCTGCCGTCGAAGGCGACGAGCCGCGCGGGGCCGATACGGTCCGGGGGAGCGACGAGGAACACCAACTCCTCCCCGGCCGGCTGCGAGTAGAGCGACGCGCCTCCGAGGTCATGCACCGAGAGGACCTTCTGCGTCGTGGGATCGAGAGCCGCCACCATCCCGGACGCGCCGCCGAGAGAGGCGAGGAGAAGGTCGGGCCTCACCCAGTGGAGCCGGTCGACGTAGGACGCGGAGCCGACGTCGACTTTCCCGAGGGTTCGCATCTGGTCGAGGTCGATGAACTGCACGGCGCCGCCTTCGCTCTCGCCCACTGCGAGGAGGTCGCCGTCGGGCGAGTGCTCGCCGACGGACATGAAGAAGGGCACCACGACCCCGCGGCCGTCGACGGGCTCGAGCGTGCGCCCGTCGACCCAGACGAGCTCGCTGCCCGCCCGGTGGCTGGTCGCCGCGAGCAGCTGGTCCGGAGCGGGCGAGGACTGTGACGCCCCAGCCGTCGAGCGCGTCGTGGGCGCGCTCGAATCACTCGAGCCGCCGCAGCCCGCGAGGGCGGCTGCGGTCGCTGCTACCAGGAGGAACCTGAGCTTCATCTACTCCTGAGTACACCACCAGACGGCTGCGGGTTCCAGTAGGCTCGCCGCCGATGCGGTTCGAGCGCGTTCTCGTCGTCGGGGCCGGCCAGATGGGGGCGGGGATCGCGCAGGTGATGGCCGCGTCGGGCCGTCGCGTCCTTCTGCACGACACCGCGCCCGGCGCGGTCGAGAAGGGGCTCGCCGGGATGGGGAAGAGCCTCGAGAAGCTTGCCGCGAAGGGCGCGCCGCACGACCCTGCCGAGGTGCTCGCGCGCGTGGAGCCCGTCGAGGAGCTCGCTGACGCCGACCTGATGGTCGAGGCCGTCGTCGAGGACACGGGCGTCAAGCAGGACATCTTCCGCCGAGCGGACGCTGTGCTAAGTCCGACTGCCGTGCTCGCCTCGAACACGTCCTCGATCCCGATCGCCTCCCTGGCCGAGGTGACGGACAGGCCCGATCGCGTCGTCGGGATGCACTTCTTCAACCCCGTCCCGGTGATGACGCTGGTCGAGGTCGTTCGCGCGCCCGGGACGTCGAGCGAGACGGTGCGCGAGATCGTCGAGCTCTCCGGCGAGCTGGGCAAGACGCCGGCGGAGGTGAACGACTTCCCCGGCTTCGTCTCCAACCGGATCCTCATGCCGTTCATCAACGAGGCCGCCTACGCGCTCCGGGACGGGGTCGCCGAAGCCGAGGCCATCGACACCATCGCCCAGCTGGGCTTCAACCACCCGATGGGCCCGCTGGCCCTCGCCGACCTGATCGGGCTCGACACCTGCGTCTCCATCATGGAGGTGCTGCGCGACGGGCTCGGGGACGCCAAGTACGAGCCGTGCCCGCTCCTGCGCGAGCACCTCGCCGCCGGTCGGCTCGGCCGGAAGACAGGCGCCGGGTTTTACGACTACCTTTAGCTATGGAGCCCGGTCGCCGAACCGATCGGGCTCGCGCGCCGAATATCACGAGAGCCGCCAGTGCGCCTGCTGCTAGTTGACGACGACGCCGCGTTCCGCGAGCTCCTCCGGACGACGTTCGAGGTCGTGGACGTCGAGGTCGAGGAGGCCGGCAGCGCCGAGGACGCGCTCACCGTAATCGAGCAGCGGCGCCCCGACGCGATCGTCCTGGATTTCCGCCTTCCCGGCATGACCGGGGCCGAGCTCTGCCGGCGGGTGAAGGCGGACGAGGCCACCGTGGACATCGCGATCGTGATCCTCTCGGGCTCGACCGACGAGACGGCACAGGTGCACGACTCGGGCGCGGACGCCTTCCTCCGGAAGCCGTTCAGCCCGCTCGAGCTTCTCGACGTCGTCGAGCGGCTCACCGGCGGGATCGAAACGATCCCACCGCCGAGCCGCGGCGAGGGCTCCTCCGAGGAGGAGCAGCTCCTCCTCTACGCCCGCGACCTGCGGCACCTGCTCGAGCTCGAGCGCGGCCAGCGGCTTCTCCTGCAGGACGCCTACAAGGAAACCGTCGCCGCGCTCGCGAGCGCGCTCGAGTCCAAGGACACCGGGACGCGCGCCCATTCCCAGCGCGTGCAGCGCTACGCCCTCGAGCTCGCCCGCTCGGTCAGCCCCGACCTGGTCGACGACCCCAGCGCCGAGTACGGCTTCCTCCTCCACGATGTGGGCAAGATCGGAATCCCGGACCGCATCCTGCAGAAGCCCGGCCCGCTGAACGACGGGGAGACCCGTCTCATGCGGACACACACCCTCCTCGGCGAGCAGATGCTCGGCGGCGTCGCGTTCCTGCAGGGCGACGGGCTCAGGATCGTCCGCTCCCACCACGAGCGCTGGGACGGCAAGGGCTATCCCGATGGGATCGCAGGCACCGACATCCCGCTCGCCGCCCGCATCTTCGCCGTTGCCGACTCGCTGGACGCGATGACGAGCGACCGCCCCTACCGACCTGCGCTCACGTGGACCGAGGCCGGCCGCGAGATCGTCGGCGAGTCGAGGTCACAGTTCGACCCGACGGTCGTGAAGGCGTTCGTCGACCGGGAGGAGCGCCTGCAGGCGATCCGCGTCCGGGTCGCCGCCTGACGAGCCAAGTAACGCTGCGCTACTTGGGCGGGACTCCCCCGTTCGAGGCGTTGATGCGCGGGTCGATTCGGCCGATCTTTGCCTCGTGCGACGCGTCGTGCTCGTCGTCTTCCTCCTTCTGGCCGCCCTGGCTCCGCTCGGGTGCGCCGGAGCCGACGGGCAGCGCGCGCAGGAGTTGCTCGAGGAGTCCGATCGCGCGCTCGCGCAGGTCGAGACCTTCCGCATTTCCGGGCGCATGACGATGGCAACGCCGGTGGGCGATTTCCTCCTCGTCATGTACGGAGGTGGGGACGCCCAGCCCGGTGGAGCCTTCTTCATCACGATGAAGGCACCCGACGTTCCGGAGTTCCCGGAGACGACCGTGGTCGTCCGCGGAGACGAGGCCTGGATGAAGCTCGACGGGGCCTGGCAGCCGTTCCCGGCTCCACCCACGGACGCGACCGGCATCGAGCAGTTCGATATAGCGCAGTACGTGAAGGACGTGGAGCTCGACGACGACGCCGAGGTGAACGGTGAGCCGGCCGTGAAGATCACCGGCGTCATCGACACCGCGGGGCTCTTCGACAGGCTACTCCGCCAGTTCGGCACCGTCGGAGGCGAGCCCATGCCCGACCTCTCCAAGATGCTCGGCGACTCGCGTGCGGTCATTTACCTTTCGCAGGAGAGCCACCTGCCGCTCCGGATGCTCCTCGACATGACGATGGGGGTCGAGGGGCAGGACATCGAGATGCACCTCGACTACGCGATCACCAACGTGGACGAGCCGGTCGAGGTCCCCGATCCGGACGCGTAGCGTCGCCTCTCTATACTCGCCGCCGTGGCGAGACGCCGGGACCAGCCTGTACGGCTGACACGGATCTACACCCGAGGCGGGGATGCGGGGGAGACGAGCCTCGGCGAGGGGACCCGTGTCCCCAAGACCGACCCCCGCATCGAGGCGTACGGGACGGTCGACGAGCTCAACTCGGTCGTCGGCCTCGCGCTCGCGGGCGACCTTCCGGGCCAGTTCCGGCCCTGGCTCGAGCAGATCCAGAACGACCTCTTCGACCTGGGCGCCGACCTCTCGGTCCCGCTCGAGGACCGGCGGCGCGCGCGCCTGCGGGTGACGCCGAGTCAGGTCGAGCGGCTGGAGGAACTCTGTGATCTCGTCAACGAGGAACTCGAGCCGCTGACGAGCTTCGTCCTCCCCGGCGGAACGGAAGCCGCGGCCCGCCTCCACGTAGCGCGTGCAGTCTGCCGCCGCGCCGAGCGCCGCTCGGTGGCGCTCGCCGAGGAGCACGAGGTCAACCCGGCCGCGCTCGCGTACCTAAACAGGCTCTCGGACCTCCTCTTCATCCTCGCCCGGGCCGCCAACGCCGGCTCCCAGGAGCCGCTGTGGAGGCCTGGGAGCTCGCAGTAGCCTTCGCCGGCGCGTTCGCCGCCGGCTTCCTCGGTTCGATGGTGGGTCTGGTGCTGGGCAGCCTCCGCCTACCCGCGGTCCTGCTCGCGTCAGGGAGCACCGCGGCCGCGGCGGGGACGAACATAGCGGTGAGCGCGGTCGCGGCGCTCACCGGCGGCCTCACGCACGCGCGCGCGGGGCGTGTGAGCTGGCGGATCGTCGCCTGGATGACCCCTTCCTCGGTCCTCGGTGCGTTCGTGGGCGGTTACTTCGCGCACGTCGTTCCAGGTCGCCTGCTGCTCGCGGCCATCGCGGCCGTCCTCGCCTGGAACGGGCTCGACCTGCTCCTCGAGCTTCGCGCGGCGCCCGACTCTCGCCGGCCACGACTCGCGGCAACGCTCTCGGGAGGCCTGATCGGGCTGCTGGGTGGTGCTGTGGGGTTGATCCTCGGAACGCTCCGCATGCCGGCGCTCCTTCGTAGCGTGGGCCTCCCAGCCCACGTCGCGGTCGGCACCAATCTCGTCGTCGGGTTCTTCCTGGGGGCTGCAGGGTTCGCGGCTCACCTCGTCCGCTCCGAGGTCGAGTGGGAGGTGCTGGCGGTCAGCCTCGCGGGCGCCGTTCCGGGCGCGTGGCTCGGGGCGCGCTGGACGGGCCGCCTCGACGAGCGAGCGCTCCGAAGGCTGATCGGGATCACGCTCCTCGCGGTCGCGATCGCGATCGCCGTCACCGCGGCGATCGATTAGCTACGGGAGCCTGAGGAAGTGGCGGATCGCCTGCAGGAGGCGCTGGTCCCAGAGGAGCATCTGCTCCGGGTCGGGCGTAGTGCGACTCGTGGCCGGCCGCCTGGCGCGGAGCCCTGCGGCGGCCGCGATCGAGAAGGCCGCGGCCAGGATGCCGAAGCCGAGCTCCTGGCGAAGCTCAGAGAGGCTGCCGATCCGCGGGCCGACGAACGGGATGACGCGGGCGCGCTCGGGCTCGGCCGACCCGACGACGGTCGTCGTCGGCGCGGGGATCGTGGGCGTCGTGGCCGGGGGAGACGGCGTGCTGCTCGGCGTGGGTGGCGTCGTGGTCGAGCCCGTCGGGGGCGCGGCGGGAGGCACGGACGGCGGGACCGTCGGGGTCACGGCGATGGTCGGTCGGCGCGACGCCGCCTTGCCCTTCGAGACCGTGAGGCCGATCTTCGACCCAGCGGGCCTGAGGCCGCTCGCGGCGCCGGCGATGACCCTGCCCTTGGGGACGCTCGACGATGCCTTGTAGCTGATCCTGCCGGTCTTGAAGCCGCGCTTCGTCAGCGCCTTCTTCGCGGCGGCGAGGGTCAGCTTCGCGAGCTTGGGGACGACCTTGAGGCGGGCGCTCTTCGGTCCGACGTTGCCGGCCACGTCGACGGCGGCGACCTGGAAGGCACGCCTGTCGGTCAGCATGAACCGGCCCATCGGCGCCGAGCGAGAGGAGCCGCCGACCGTCTTCACGACCGCGCCGTTGGCGTAGATCCGGTACGCGGAGACGAGGTCGGAGTTGTCGCTCGCCGCCGTCCACGAGAGCGAGAACGTGCCGAGGGTGACGGCGCCCTTGAAGCCGCCCGGCTTCGTCGGCGCCTGCACGTCCTCGAGCAGCGTGAAGAGCGAGAGGTGGCGCGTGAGGATGCGGACGTTGCTGCCGTCGTACTCGAAGCCGTCGTTCCACGAGGCGGGCAGCGAGCTGCCGGGGACCTGTGCGATCGGGCGCCAGGCGCCGCTCTCGAGGACCGCCGGGATCACGTGGGCCTGGGTGTTGTCGATCTCGATCTGGAGCGGGAGCGAGAACGAGGTCACGGCCGAGCCGTCGAGCGCCCAGTAGGCGGTCACGGCCAGCGCCTCGCTCGCGGGCTGGAAGCCGTCGGCGCCTCCCGAGGCGGGCTGAGGGTCGATGCGGACGACGAGCCAGTCGCCCGCCGGGGCGCCCGTCCACGCGCCCGCGGGGACGGTCACCGTGGTCGTGTCGCTGGCCGACCGCAGAGACATCGAGGTCGACTCGGAGTTCTTCTCGACGTAGGGGTAGTCGGCGGTCGGGCCCGACCACGTCGTGAAGTGGACGCGGATCGGCTGCCGGTTCCCCGCGAGGTCTTCGAGCTCACCCGCGAGGACGTGTGGGCCGGGCGGGAACGCGTGCGTGTAAGTAACGCTGTTGCCCGCGACGGTCGGCGCCGGCGCGGCCGCGCCGTCGATTTGCGCGTTGGCGATGCCAGCGAGGTCCTCGCTCGCGACGACCGCCAGCGAGGAAGCCGAGGTGAGCGTCGTGCCGTCCGCGGGGGTCGACGACGTGAGGCTCGGCTTCGTATTGTCGACGCGCCGGTCGGAGACGGGGGCGGACGTGCTCGAGTTGCCCGCGTTGTCGGTCACCCGGACGCGGAGGTCGTACAGGCCGTCGGCGACGCTCGTCGTGTTCCAGGAGGCCGCAACCGACGTCCACGAGCCCGCGCCGGCGGGCGAGCGCTCGAAGGCGACCGTCGCCACGCCCGAGCCGGCGTCGGTGGCAGTCGCGCTGAGCGAGACCGTGCCGCGCAGGTACGCGCCGGGGTCGTTCATCGTCGCGCCGGGCGCCGTGTTGTCGACGACGCGGTCCTCGACGACGGCCGAGGAGCTGGAGTTTCCGGCGTTGTCGGTGACGACGATCCGGAGGTCGTAGACCCCGTCGGCCTCCCCGGTCGTGTCCCAGTCGAGGCCGTAGGGATCGGCCGGGTCGACGCCGAGCGACGTCCACGAGGCGGCGTCGGCAGGCGAGATCTGGAAGTCAACGCTCTGGACGCCCGCCCCCGTATCGCTCGGGCTGGCGCTCAGGGCCACGGTGCCGTGCAGGAAGTGGCCGGGATCGGCGAGGCCGCCACCGGGCGCCGTCGCGTCGATCGTCCATGTGTGCGTAGCCGGGGTGCCGTCGACGTTGCCGGCTGCGTCCGTCGCGCGCACCCGGAACGTGTGGCTGCCGTCCGCCAGGCCGCTGTAGGCCTGCGGGCTCGAGCAGGCGTCCCACGCGTCGCCGTCGAGGCGGCACTCGAGGGTCGAGCCGCCTTCGCTTGCGGAGAACTCGAAGCTCGGGGCGGAGCTGGCGCTCGGGTCGCTCGGGGCCGCGTCGATCGTGGTCTCCGGGACGACCGTGTCGACCTTCCAGCCGAAGCTGGCGGGCGTCGGGTCGACGTTGCCGGCGGCGTCGGTCGCGCGGACGGCGAAGACGTGGTTGCCCTCGCTCACGCCGTTGTAGGCCTGTGGGCTCGAGCAGGCGTCCCAGACGCCGCCGTCGAGGCGGCATTCGAGGGTCGCCCCGCCCTCGCTGGAGCTGAAGGTGAAGCTCGCGCTCGTGCTCGCACTTGGGTCGGAGGGAGCGGAGTCGATCGTGGACGCGGGGATGGTCCGGTCGATCGTGACGTTGACGACGTCCGAGCCGGTGTTGGCCCCGGCGTCGGTGGCGACGGCGCGCAGCGCGCGGTTCCCGTCGCTGTCGAGCGGCCAGGAGGCCTCGTACGGCGCGGTCGCGTCCGTGCCGAGCGAGACCCAGGAGCCGCCGGAGCAGTCGGTGCTCGCATCCGAGCAGCGGAACAGCTCGACGCTGGCGACGTCGCCGTCGGGGCTGGTCGCGCTCACGGTGTACGGGTCGGCGTCGGAGGCGTTCACGAACCCGCTCGGCTGCGTGATCGAGACGGACGGGGCGCCGGCATCGACGACCCAGGTGTAGGGCTCCGGAGTCGTGTCCTGGTTCCCGGCCGTGTCGGTCGCGCGGACCTCGAAGGTGTGGCTGCCGTCGGCGAGCGGCCCGATGACGACAGGGCTGGTGCAGTCGCTCCAGGCGCCGCCGTCGAGGCGGCACTGGAAAGTCGCGCCGCCCTCGTTCGCCGAGAACTCGAAGGTCGAGGTCGGGTTGTTGGTCGGGTCGGCGGGGACGACGTCGAAGGACGAATCGGGAGCGACGGTGTCAACCGTCCAGGTGTAAGAGGCGGGGCTCCCGTCGACGTTGCCCGCCGCGTCGGTCGCGCGCACGTCGAAGGTGTGGCTCCCGTCGTCGAGCAGGCCGACGGTCTCGGGGCTCGAGCAGGCCGTCCAGGCGCCGCCGTCGAGGCGGCACTCGAAGGTGGAGCCGCTCTCGCTCGCCGAGAACACGACGGTGGGCGCGTCGTCGTTGGACGGATCGGCCGGCACGGCGTCGAAGGACGTGTTTGGAGCCGCCGTGTCGATTGCCCAGGTGTGGGAGGCCGGCGCGCCGTCGACGTTGTCGGCCGCGTCCGTCGCGCGCACCTGGAAGGTATGGCTGCCGTCGACCAGGCTCGCGTAGCTCCGCGGGCTCGTGCAGGCGGCCCAGGCGCCGTCGTCGAGGCGGCACTCGAAGGTCGAGCCGCCCTCGCTCGCCGAGAACTCGAAGGTCGGTGAAGCGTCGGAGCTCGGGTCGCCCGGGGCGACGTCGATGGTCGTCTGGGGCGCCGTGAGGTCGACCTTCACGGTGCTCGTCGGGAGCGTGGAGACCGCCTCGTTGCCGACGCGGTCGGAGACGCGGTAGCGGTAACGGGCGCAGGTCGAGTCGGGCACCGTGTCGGGGCTTGTGACCGCGCTCCAGTCGCCGACGAAGGAGCCGCAGACGCCGTCGGTGAGGCTCGTTGTCCGCCGCTCGAGGACGCCCGAGCTTGCGTCGAGGCCCGAGATGGCGTCCGTGCCCGGATCGACCGTGACGGTTACCGTGGCGTCGACGTCGTAGCCGTCGGGGTAGTCGACCGAGCCGCCGGCCGGCGCAGCCGTGTCAGGCGTGACCGTGAAGGTGTCGCTCGAGGTGTTGCCCGCGGCGTCGTGCACGGTGACCGCCTGCGGGCCGGCGAGGTCGTCCAGATCGTAGGTGGTGGAGTACGGGCTCGTGGAGTCCTCGACGCCGCCGGGGAAGACGACCTTGTCGATGCCGGAGCCGCCGTCCGAGCTCGTCGCCGCGACGCCGTACGTGCCGGTCTGGGTCGTGTTGACGAAGATCTCGCTGCCGCTCACGTGCGCGTACGGGCTCGACTCGGAGAGCGAGATCGACGGCGTGCCCGGGTCGGTCTGGTCGATCCGGATCGTCGCGTAGGCGGTGCGGACGGGCTCGGCGTTGCCGACGTTGTCCACCGAGAAGTAGCGGATGACGTAGACGCCGTCGGCGGTGAGGTCGATGGACGTGCCCTCGGCCGAGCTGGTCGTCGGGACGCTGCCGTCGGTCGTGTAGTAGGTCGTGGCGACGCCCGAGCGCGCGTCCGTCGGGGTCAACGTGACGGTGACGGGAGCGGTCTGCCAGGCCGAGCCGATCGAGGCGGTGTCGTCCGTCGTCGAGGGTGCGGAGACGTCCTCGGTCACCTCGAAGTCGGAGGAGGACGTGTTGCCCGCGCGGTCGTGGGCGGTGACGGTCACGACGCCGAGGAGGTCGTCAAAGTCGTAGCTCGCCGAGTAGGGCGCGCTCGTATCGTCGACGCCGTCCGGGAAGGCGACCTTCTCGATGCCCGAGACGGCGTCGGAGGTGGCGGCCTCGACGTCGTAGGAGCCCGAGTCGTTCGTGTTCACGAAGATCTCGGTGCCGACGATGTGGGCGGAGGGGCTCGACTCGTCCAGCGTGAGCACCGGCGCGGCCGGGTTGACGAGGTCGACCTTGACGACGTGGCCCGACACGTAGACGGCCTCGTTGCCGACCCGGTCGGAGACGCGGTAGCGGTACTGGGCGCACAGGCCCGAGGCGACGGTGTCCGGGCTGGTGACCGTGCTCCAGCCGCCGGCGAACGGATCGCAGGCGCTGCCGGAGAGCGGGGCGGTGCGCCGCTCGAGCACAGCTGAGGCGGGTGCGACGCCGGAGAGCGCGTCGCTGCCTGCGTCGACCGCGACGGTCACGGCGCCGTCGGCGTTGTAGCCGTTCGGGTAGTCGACAGAGCCGCCGCTCGGCTCGGCCGTGTCCGGCGTGACCGTGAAGGGGCTCGAAGCGGTCAGGCCGACGCCGTTGAAGGCGGTCACGCTCTGGCCACCCGAGAGGTCGCCGAAGCCATAGGAAGCCTGGTACGGGTTGGTCGAGTCGTCCGTGGGACCCGGGAAGCGGAGCTTCTCGATGCCCGAGCCCGTGTCCGAGCTGGCCGCCTCGACGTCATAGGTGCCGGTCTCGTCCGTGTTGACGAAGATCTCGGAGCCGGCGACGTGAGCGAACGGGCTCGACTCGGAGAGGGTCACGATGGGAGCCGCCGGGGCCGAGTTGTCGACGGTGACGGTGCGGACGGGGGAGGTGGAGGTGTTGCCGGCGTGGTCGGTGGTGGTGACGCGGAGGTCGTAGTCGCCGTCGGTGAGTGGGGTGGTGTCCCAGGTGGCGGTGTAGGGGGCGGTGGTGTCGGTGTCGATGGTCGTCCAGGTGCCGCCGCCTGCGGGCCGTCGCTGGAACTCGGCGGTGTCGACGCCGGAGCCGGCGTCGGCCGAGTCCGAGAAGACGGTTACGGAGCTGCCCCCGAGCACGGCCGCCTCCGCCGGGGCAGTGAGGGAGCCGGTCGGGTTCGTGTTGTCGACCTCGACGTCCTGGATCGCGGAGTCGAGCGTGTTGCCAGCCTCGTCGGTGACGCGCACGAGGACGCGTACGTCGCCGTCGGCGGGCTGGCCCGTCCACATGACGTTGTAGGCGGGGCCCGTGGTGCTCGACCCGATCGGCGTGGAGGGCGTGCAGGAGGTGCCCTCGCAGTAGATGTAGGTCAGCGAGTCGACGCCCGAGCCCGCGTCCGCCGCGGAGCCGGTGAGCTGCTGGCCGTTGCGGATCGCGTCGGGGAGCGTGTCGAGGGTCGCCGAGCTCGGAGCGGTGTTGTCCACCGTGACCGTGCGGGTTGCCGACGCGAAGGTGTTGCCGGCATCGTCGGTCGTCACGACGCGGAGGTCGTAGTCGCCGTCGGCGAGCGAGGTGGTGTTCCAGTTGACGGAGTATGGGGCGTTCGCGTCTGTCCCGATGGTCGTCCAGGCGCCGCCGCCTGCGGGCCGCCGCTGGAACTCCGCGTTGGTGACGCCGGAACCCGAGTCGGCCGAGTCGGAGGAGACGGCGACCGAGGCGCCGCGCAGCGCCGCGCCGTTCGCGGGCGCCGTCAGCGAGCCCGTCGGAGCGGTGCCGTCGAAGGTGAACGTGCGGCTCGTCGGAGTCTGGGCATTGCCCGCCTCGTCCGTCGCGCGGACGCGGACGGTGTAGGTGCCGTCGGCCGGGAAGCTCGAAGCCGGGAAGGGCCGCGACCAGCTGCCGGTCGCGAGGGACGCGTTGGCCCAGGTCTCGCTCCCGGCGGAGAAGGACGCGCCGTTCCAGTAGAGGCCGGTCGAGTCGCGGCGGATCGAGACCTCGACCGTGTCGACGCCAGACCCGACCCCGCCGTCGCCATAGGTGCCGCAGAGGCCGCTCGTCGCGCAGCCCGCGTTCCAGCCGGCGATGTTGTACTCGCCGCCCGCGGACGGGAATCCCGTCGTCGAGCTCGGGGCGGTCGTGTCAACCGTCCACGTGAAGCTCGCCGGCGTGCCGTCGGTGTTCCCAGCCTGGTCGGTGGCGCGCACGTCGGACGTATGGCTGCCGTCCGCCAGGCTCGTGTAGCTCTTCGGGCTGGTGCACGCGCCCCAGGCGCCGCCGTCGAGGCGGCACTGGAAGGTCGAGCCGCCCTCGCTCGAGGAGAAGTCGAAGTCCGCCGACGTCGAGCTGGTCGGGGCCGAGGGGCTCGAGTCGAGGGTCGTCTGGGGTGCGGTCGTGTCGAACGTGAAGGTTCGGACGGGGCCGCCCTCGGTGTTGCCAGCGTCGTCGGTCGCGCGTACGTGCAAGGTGTAGGAGCCGTCGGCCGGGAAGCCGGACGCGGGGAAGTCGAACGACCAGTCGCCGCCGCCGAGCGTCGCCGGGAAGTAGGTCTCCGCGGCGGCGTCGAACGAGTCGCCGTCCCAGTACAGGTCGATGGACACGCGCTTCAGCGAAACCTCGACCTGAGCGACGCTCGAGCCGACGTCCGAGTGGGAGCCGCAGGCGCCGTTCGTCGCGCAGCCCGCGTTCCATCCGGCCACGTTGTACGAGGTCCCGACCGCGGGGAAGTCGAAGGCGGCGCTCGGGTCGACCGTGTCGATGCTCCAGAAGATCGTCGCCGGGCTGCCGTCGGTGTTGCCCGCGGGGTCGGTGGCGCGGACGTCGAAGCTGTGCGACCCGTCGGAGAGGCCGAGGTAGTTCTTGGGGCTCGTGCAGGCCGACCAGGCGCCTCCGTCGAGGCTGCACTCGAAGATCGAGCCGGGCTCGTTCGACGAGAAGTCGAAGCTGGCATTCGGCGAGTTGGTCGGGTCGGGCTGCGTCGAGTCGATGTTCGTCTCGGGCTCGGTTGCGTCGAAGTCGAACGTGCGGCTCGAGGCGGTCTCGACGTTGCCCGCGTCGTCACGGGCGCGCACGCGCACCGTGTAGCTGCCGTCGGCAGGGAAGCTCGTCCCGTCGAAGGCGTACTCCCAGTTCCCTCCGGCGATTGTGGCGTCGTTCCAGACCTCGGGGGCGCTGGTGAAACCGCTGCCGTCCCAGTAGTCGCCCGTGCCCTGCTGGATTGAGATCTCCACGTCCACGACGCCGGAGCCGTAACCGTCGGAGTACGTGCCGCAGAGGCCGCTCGTCGTGCAGCCGGCGTCCCACTCGGCCGCGGTGTAGCTGCCGGAGGCGACCGGGAACGCCGCCGTCGAGCTCGGCGCCGTCGTGTCGATCACCCAGGTCGCGCTCGCCGGGGAGGCGTCGGTGTTGCCGGCGGTGTCCGTGGCGCGCACGTCGAACGTGTGGCTGCCGTCGGCGAGGCCGGTGTAGTCCTTCGGGCTGGTGCAGGCGCCCCAGGCGCCGCCGTCGCGCCCGCACTCGAACGTGGCGCCGGGCTCGCCGGCGGAGAACTCGAAGCTCAGGTCGGTCGACGAGGTCGGGTTGTCGGGCCCGGAGTCGATCGTCGTCTGGGGGGCGGTCGTGTCGTACGTGAAGGTCAGGCTCGACGGCGCCGAGGTGTTGCCCGCGGAGTCGGACGCGCGCACGCGCACGGTGTAGTTGCCGTCGGCCGGGAAGCTCGTCGCGTCGAAGGCGTACTCCCAGTTCCCTCCGGCGATTGTGGCGTCGTTCCAGACCTCGGAGGCGCTCGAGAAGCCGGTGCCGTCCCAGTAGTTGCCGGTGCCCTGGCGGACGGAGACCTCGACGCCCTGGACGCCGGAGCCCGAGTCGGAGTGCGTGCCGCAGAGGGCCGGCGCCGGGCAGCCGGCATCCCAGCCGGCGACATTGTAGATCCCGGAAGCGGCCGGGAACGTAACCGTCGACGCCGGCGCCGTGTTGTCGATCCGGAACGTGCGCGATGGGCCGGTCTCCGTGTTGCCGGCGTCGTCGGTCGCGCGAACGTGGACCGTGTACTGGCCGTCCGCGGGGAATCTCGACGCCGCGAAGGCGAGCCACCACGTGCCGCCGGCGAGGCTGGCCGACTGGTATGTCTCCGTCCCGGACGAGAAGGACGTGCCGTTCCAGTACAGGCCGGTCGCGACGCGCTGGATCGAGATCTGGACGGCCTGGACGCCGGAGCCGGCATCGGAGTGCGTGCCGCAGAAGCCGTTGATCGCGCAGCCGGCGTTCCAGCCGGCGTCCGTGTAGCTGCCGCCGGCGGCCGGGAAGGTGAAGAGGGCGCTCGGGCTCGTCGTGTCGTACGTGAAGGTCCGGCTCGACGGGCTCTCGGCGTTCGCCACGGCGTCGACGGCGCGCACGCGCACCGTGTAGCTGTCGTCTGCGGGGAAGCTCCCGGCCGCGAAGGCGTACGACCAGGTGCCGGCCGCGAGGCTCGCGCTGTTCCAGGCCTCGGTGCCGCTCGAGAAGGCGGAGCCGTTCCAGTAGTTGCCGGCGCCCCGACGGATCGAGACCTGCACCTGCGCGACGCCGGAGCCGGAGCCATCACCGTACGTGCCGCACAGGCCCGCGGTCGCGCAGCCGGCCGTCCAGCCGGCGGCGTTGTACTCGCCGCTCGCCGAAGGGAAGGTCGTCGTGGAGCTGGGCGCGGTCGTGTCCACGAGCCAGGTGAAGGAGGCGGGCGTGCCGTCGGTGTTGCCGGCGGTGTCGGTGGCGCGCACCTGGAAGGTGTGGCTGCCGTCGGCGAGGCTCGCGTAGCTGGCCGGGCTCGTGCAGGCGCCCCAGGCGCCGCCGTCGAGCCGGCACTCGAACGTCGAGCCGGCCTCGCTCGAGGAGAAGCCGAAGTCCGCTGAGCTCGAGCCCGTGGGGTCCGCCGGGCTCGAGTCGATGGTCGTCTGCGGCGCCGTCGGGTCGATCGTGAACGTCAGGCTCGAAGGGCTCTCGGTGTTCGCGGCCCCGTCCACCGCTCGCACCCGGACGGTGTAGCTGCCGTCGGCCGGGAAGTCGGCGGCGTCGAAGGCGAACGACCAGTCTCCGGCCGAGAGGCTCGCTGCGTTCCAGACCTCGCCCGCACTCGTGAAGCCGGTGCCGTCCCAGTAGTTGCCCGAGCCGTTGCGGAGCGAGACCTGCACCTGGGAGACGCCCGAGCCGGCATCGGAGTACGTTCCGCAGAGCCCGATCGTCGTGCACCCCGCCTCCCAGCCGGTGGTGTTGTACGTGTCGGATGCGGCGGGAAAGGTCGTGGTCGAGGCCGGTGCGGTGTTGTCAACCCGCCGGTCCTCGATGATCGTCGAGCTCGTGACATTGGCCGCCGCGTCCGCGATCACGACGCGAAGGTCGTAGAGCCCGTCAGCGACCGCAGTCGTGTCGAAGGAGGCCGTGTAGGGCGAGGTCGTGTCGGCGGTGCCGATGTCCGTCCACGTCCCGGCGTTCGCAGGCGAGCGTTGGAACAGGACGCTGGCGACGGCCGAATCGTTGTCGGCGCCGCTCCCAGTGAGCGTCACCGTGCCGGCGACGGGCGAGCCCGGGTCGGTGAGGCTGCCGGTCGGGGCGACGTTGTCGACGTTGAACGAGACCTGGTGACCGACGACGCGTCCGGACGTGGTGGCGGTCGAGGTCTTGTTTCCCGTCGCCCCGGCGGCGGCCTGCGTCATGTCGTCCGAGGCGACGCTCACGGCTCCGGTCGTCCCGATCTCGTAGCGCTCGGACATGCCGGTCGCCGTCGAGTAGGTCGAATTCGTGTTGCTCGAGAAGAACGCGAGCACGAGCGCGTCGTTCGCCGCCGTCGTGATCGAGGCCGCAGTGACGGTCGTCGTGTTGTTGGCGGTCGTCGCGATGCCGACCGCGTCGAGGGGAGCCGAGGCCTTCACGCCGTAGTACGCGCTCATTCCACCTGCCGCGGGCTGCGTGCCCGTCCACGTCCAGGTATACGACGCTGGCTCGGATGCCCCGGCGACACGGTAGTACGTCGCTTGCCGGATGAAGCTCCCGTTGTTCGTCCCACCGGCCGCCGACCAGCCGCTCGGCGTGTTGATCACCGCGTTGCCGACGCGCGCGATGTGTGCCACGAGCAGGTCGTTGGGCTGCACGCCCGCGGGCACGTTCACGGCGAGGGACGTCGCCCCCGTCGCCGTCGCCGTCATCGCAGCGCGGTGCGTGACGGCGGGGTCGATGACGTAGGGGAGGGGCAGGTCGGAGTCGCCGAGCTTCAGCGTCAGCACCCAGCCGCTGCTGCCCTCCTCGAGGCCCCAGCGCAGGCCGTCAGGTGTGACGTCCTTGCCGCCGGCGTCGAGGATGCGGACGGGGTCGATCGTGATGCTCGTGACGCGGTGCGCGGTCGGATCGAGGAAGGTGACGGCGCCGTCCCGGCCGAGGCGAGGGTGGAGGCGAGACGCCAGCTTCCACCGCCATGTCTTCGTGCCCTGACGCTCGGTGACGGTGAGGAACTCCTCCGTCTCGCGGCCGTTGACGACGATCGTCTCGGTGCCGAACTCCGTGTCGCGCGTGACGCCGTGGACGTGCCGGCGCCAGTCCGACCCGCCGACGTCCTCGCTCGCGACCGAGAGCGTGACGCCCCAGTGGGAGACGGTGTAGCCCTCGTCATTGATGCGGACGCCGACGCCCGTCGCGGGGGTGCGCTCCATCAGCGCCTCGGCCTTCTCAGGGCCGAGCGCCTCCTCGAGGAAGGCGGGGCTCGGGTCGAGGCGCCCGACGCCCGCGAGGACGACGACTACGAGGAACACGGCGGCCGCCGCCGCAATGGCCGCAGCCGTGCGGACTGGGGAGGAGCCCCGCAGGACGGAAGCGGGCTCGGCGTCTGCCGAGCCCGCTTCCGTGGGCCGCATGGGTGGGATGGTTGCCATCGACGTTCCGGCGCGCGAATGCGTTTCCGTGTCGAACGCATCGGCGGCAGGCGTAGGCTCGCGGCGGCAATCCGGTATGAAAACGGAATGAAGATGCCCGAAGCACTTGTTCGGGTGAGGATGCCCTCACCCGAACGGGGGAGGAGCCTCAGTCTCGAGTCGAGCTAGAGAGCGCTGCGGAGGAGCCCGCCGCATCCACGTAGAATTCGCGGCACATGGCGACGACCGAGGACCGCCCCGGTCTCGACGCCACCGAGGAGTGGCGCAGGGACCTGTACGAGGCCAAGCCGGAGCGCGACGAGCTCTTCACCACCATGTCGGGCCTGCCGGTCGAGCCCCTCTATACGCCTGACGGCGTCGAGATCGACTACGAGCGCGACCTCGGCTACCCGGGGGTCTATCCCTACACGCGCGGCGTGTACCCGTCCATGTACCGCGGCAAGCTCTGGACGATGCGGCAGTTCGCCGGCTTCGGCACGGCCGAGGAAACGAACGTCCGCTTCCGCTACCTGCTGGAGCACGGGCAGACCGGACTCTCGACGGCCTTCGACATGCCCACGCTCATGGGCTACGACTCGGACCATCCGAAGTCCCTCGGCGAGGTCGGCCGCGAAGGGGTCGCGATCGACTCGCTGGAGGACATGGAGCACCTCTTCGCCGGCATCCCGCTCGACGAGGTCTCGACGTCGATGACGATCAACGCGCCGGCGGCGATGCTCCTCGCGTTCTACATCTGCGTCGCGGAGAAGCAGGGAGTCTCTCCCGACAAGCTCCGCGGAACGATCCAGACCGACATCCTCAAGGAGTACATCGCGCAGAAGGAGTGGATCTTCCCGCCCGAGCCGTCCATGCGCCTGTGCGTGGACATGATCGAGCACTGCGCGCGCGAGGTGCCCCTGTGGCATCCGGTGTCGATCTCCGGCTACCACATCCGCGAGGCCGGCTCGACCGCCGCCCAGGAGCTCGCGTTCACGCTCGCCGACGGGTTCGCCTACGTCGAGGCGGCGATGGCACGCGGCCTCTCCGTCGACGACTTCGCGCCTCGCCTTTCCTTCTTCTTCAACGCGCACATCGACTTCTTCGAGGAGATCGCGAAGTACCGCGCGGCGCGACGCATCTGGGCGCGCGAGCTCCGCGAGCGCTACGGCGCCCAGAGCCCGCGCTCCTGGCTGATGCGCTTCCACGCCCAGACCGCCGGCGTCTCCCTGACCGCGCAGCAGCCCGAGGTCAACATCGTCCGCACCGCGGTCGAGGCGCTTGCGGCCGTCCTGGGCGGGTGCCAGTCGCTGCACACGAACTCCTTCGACGAGGCGCTCGCGCTCCCGACCGAGCACGCCGTCAAGATCGCGCTCAGGACGCAGCAGGTGCTCGCCCACGAGACCGGCGTTGCGACGACGATCGACCCGCTCGGCGGCTCCTACTTCGTCGAGGACCTCACCAACCGGCTCGAGGCCGAGGCCTACGACTACTTCGAGCGCATCCGCGCCCTCGGTGGCGTCGTCCCCGCGATCAAGGAGAACTTCTTCCAGCGCGAGATCGCCGAGGCGTCCTTCCGGTTCCAGAGCGAGCTCGAGGCGGGGAAGCGGGTGATCGTCGGCGTCAACCGCTACGAGGAGCCCGAGGAGAAGCCGATCGAGATCCTCAAGATCGACCAGGCGCTCGAGGACAAGCAGGTCGAGCGCGTGCAGGCCCTGCGGGCCCGCCGCGACGCGTCGGCAGTCGAGGCCGCGCTGGCGCGGCTCCGCGCCGACGCGGCCGTGGAGGACCGGAACCTGATGCCGGCCATCCTCGAGTCCTCGCGCGTGTATGTGACCATGGGCGAGATGTGCGACGCGCTTCGCGAGGTGTGGGGCACGTGGCGCGAGACGCCCGTCTTCTAGCGCCCTCCAGCGCCACCCCGCTGGGAGTCTTACCGAACGGGTAGTAGCCGCCGACAGGAGGGTGGAGTAGGCTCGCCCAAGCGAGCGCCGGTTGGCCGCAGCCGACGCTCATGCGCGAGGGCGTCGTGAGCCTTCCCTCTGCACGCCCCTCGCACCAGGAAGCGGGCACTCCCGGAGACCAAGCGGGATGGCCCGCTTCCCCCTTCCGGGGGATAGACGCGTGTGCCCACGTCAGTGAGATTTCCGGAGCGCTCCTCCAGGGCGCGCGCGGCCGCCCCCGATTGGTCGGGGGGTGGCCGCGCTCCGTTTCCGGGATCGGGCGGCTGCTTACGCCGCCGCGGTGCCTGCCGCCTGGAGCGGCAGCAGGCCGTGCACCTGCGCCCACCGGCTCGCCTCGGTTCGATTCGAGACGTTGAGCTTCCGGTAGATATTCGACAGGTGGAACTTGACGGTCTGCTCCGTCACCCAGAGCATGCGGGCGAGCTGCGCGTTCGAATGCCCCTCGGCCACGAGCGTCAGGATCTCGAGCTCGCGGCGCGTGAGGCCCCACGCC
>Ga0081538_10000112_pt1 | contig 81614 bp, 87 predicted proteins | sample TabmetS5T2R1_FD_71022 | JGI IMG/M metagenome (GOLD analysis project Ga0081538, IMG submission 71022) | Tabebuia heterophylla rhizosphere microbial communities from the University of Puerto Rico - S5T2R1 | ecosystem: Host-associated > Plants > Roots > Rhizosphere ... | reverse complement strand
CCCCCGGCCTCGCCGCGCCCGCCAAGCGGCCCGAGCCGCGGTCCTCCGCTTCGCACCGCGAGCTCAGCGAACGAACCGACTGTCTCCGCCGCGCCCGGTACCGCCAGATCGGGGTAGTAGGCGACGTAGACCGAGCCCATGCCCTCCAGGGCGGTTGCCCAGGTCGAACGGTCCTCCCAGTCGAATGGCGGCTCGCCGGAGCGTGAGCCGATTCGGACCGGGAGGCCGCGTGCCTCGAGCCGCTCCGCGACCCGGCGGCCGGTCTTGCCGGTACCGCCGAGGACGAGCGTCGGCTTCGGGTGTTGCGCTTGTTCCGTCATGATGCCCCTTCCTCATGCTTAGACTCGGTATCTAGACTCGGAGTCTATACCCAAAGTCTGAGAATGTCAAACCCGGTAGCTATGCTTGCGGCATGGCGACGCGGCCATACACGGCGTCACGCCGGAGGGGCAGCCCCGCGAGCGTCGAGCGCGTGCTCGACGCGGCGGAGCAGCTAATCCGCGAGGACGCGTTCCACTCCGCGACGATGGACGAGCTGGCGGCGGCGGCCGGGGTGTCGCGGGCGACGGTCTTCAACCGCTTCGGCTCGAAGCTGGGCGTGCTCCAGGCGCTCTACGCTCGCTGCATCGAGAGTCCGGAGATGGAGGCGGTCATGGCGGCGTTCGAGATCGAGGACTCGCTCGCCGCGCTCGAGGCCGTGATCGACGCGGTGTGCGCGATGTGGGAGACCCACGGCTTCATCCAGGAGCAGGTCCAGGCGATCGTCGTCCTCGAGCCCGAGGCGAGCGCCATCGTCGAGGAGCAGAAGGAAGAGCAGAGCTCAGATCTCCGGAATCTCACCCGGCGCCTTGCTCGCGCGGACCGGCTCCGTCCGGGGCTCGGCGAGGCCCGCGTGACCGCGACACTGCATATGCTGACGAGCCTGGAGGCGTTTCTATGGCTGCGGCAGGAGTATGGCCTGTCTGTGCGGCAGACCCGCGAGACGATTGCCGAGCTCGCTCGCCAGCTCCTCCGCTAGTGCGGACTGTGCCGCAGCTCGGTTAGGTTCCTCCCACCGCCATCTCGCCGATCAGCAGCGCGGGCGCCTTGACCGAGCCGCCGAACGGGACCCAGCGCGCGGGGCGGCCGGCGGCCCGGACGGCGGCCAACATCTTGGGGAGATCGGAGGCGATCGTGAACTCGGTGTGGGCGGCGGCGAGCTCGCCGCCCTCGATCCGCCGACCCGACGCGCCGACCGAGAACGTGCCGGAGACCGGGTTGACGCCGGAGTGAAGCCCGGCGACGTCGGTGACGTACACGCCGTCGCCGGCCTCGGCGAGCAGCCCGTCGAGCTCGCGCTCGCCCTCGGCGATCAGCAGGTTGGAGGTCGAGACCGTCGGCGGCGACCGGTACCCGGAGCGCGCGGCGTTGCCGGTCGAGCCCTGGCCGCCGCCCTGGCGGCGCGCGGTGTAGGAGTCGTGGAGGTAGGTGCGTAGCGTGCCGGCGTCGATCAGCGGTGTGCGGCTGCGCGGGGTTCCCTCGCCGTCGAATGGCGCCGAGGCGGGGCCCTGTGGGTCGAGGCCGTCGTCGGTGAGGGTGAGGGCCTCCGTCGCGATCTCGTCGCCGAGCCGGCCCGCGAACGGCGAGCGCCCGCGCTGCACGGCGTCGGCGCACAGGACGCCGCCGATGAATCCGATGAAGCTCGCGGCGACGGTCTCGTCGAGGACGACGGGGCAGGTGCGCGACTGGGGCTTCGTGGCGCCGAGCAGGGAGGTGGCGCGATCGGCCGCCTCGCGGCCGATCGCGCCGGCGTCGAGCCGGCCCGGCCCGCGCGCGACCTCGAACCCGAGCCCGGTCTGGCGATCGTCGCCGTCGTCGGCGGCGATCGCGCGGGCGTACGCGTAGCAGCTCGTCGACTCGTAGCCGCCACGCGCGCCCGAGGAGGAGGCGATCGCGACCCGCTGCGCCTCGTCCGCGTAAACCGTGTCCTCGATCGCGACCACGCGCTCGTCGGCGCGGGCGGCGCGCTCGACCTCCTGCGCGAGCTCGACCTTGCTCTCGGTTCCCCACCCCGCGACGCTCGAGTCCAGGAGCCCCTCGACGTCCACCGCCCCGCCGGCGTCGGCGGGCGGGCCGGCGAACTCGTCCGGGTCGGCGACCCGCGCCGCCTCGACTGCGCCGGCGGCGATCGCGCGCACCCCCTCGTCGGAGAGGTCGGTCCCGTACGCGTACCCGGAGCGACCGTCGATCCACGCCCGTACCCCGACGCCGCGCTCCGCAGCCTCGGTCAGGGCCTCGACCTCGCCCTCGTACACGCGGACCTCGATCCCGTCGCCGTCCTGGGCGTACGCTTCGGCGTCGCCGGCTCCCGCGGCGAGCGCCGCGTCGAGCGCGCCGGCGGCGAGCGTCTCGAGGTCCCCGCTCACCCGACCGCCGTCCCCCCCACCGTCAGCTCGCCGATCCGCACGTGACCCTGGCCGGTGCCGACCGGGACCCGCTGGCCATCCTTGCCGCAGAACCCCGTTTTCATCTCGAAGTCGTTGGCGACCGCGTCGATCCCCGCCAGCGCGTCGAGGCAGTTCCCGATCAGCGTCGCCCCGCGGCACGGCTTCGTCACCTTGCCGCCCTCGATCATGTAGCCCTCGGAGACGCCGAACACGAAGTCGCCGGTCGCCGGGTCGACCTGGCCGCCGGCGAACGAGACCGCGTAGAAGCCGCGCTCGACCTCGGAGATCAGATCGTCGGGCCCGGCGTCCTCGGGCGCGATGTAGGTGTTCGTCATCCGCGGGATCGGGAGGTGACGGAAGCTCTCGCGGCGCCCGTTCGCGGTCGACTCGGCGCCGTCCTTTCGCGCCCGCACGACGTCGTACAGGTAGGAGGTCACCTTGCCGCCCTCGATCACCGCCGTCTTCTGTGACGGCGCGCCCTCGTCGTCGATCGCGCCGGTCCCCCATGCGCCGGGGAGGCGCCCATCGTCGTAGGCGACGAGGTGCTCCGCGGCGACGCGCTCGCCGACCTTCCCCGCGTACACGCTCGCGCCCTTCTGGACCGCGTCGGACTCCAGCCCGTGACCGGTCATCTCGTGGAACAGCACTCCGCCGAACCCCTTCCCGACCACGACCGGCATCGAGCCGGCGGGGGCGGGATCGGCGCCGAGCAGCGTCAGAGCACTCTCCGCTGCCTGCGCGCCGAGCTCGACCGCGCCGTTCTCGAGCAGCTCGAACCCGCGATGAGCGCCGAGCGTCTCGAAGCCGGTCTCCACGACGTCGCCGCGGCGCGCTACGACCTGGGCGCCGAGCCGCACCCGGGTGCGGTCGTCGGTCGCGTGCACGCCCTCCGAGCTCGCGACCTGGACGCGGCGCCGGCCCTCGGCATAGGAGCCCTGCGCCTGGGCGACCTCGTCGCCGGCCGCGCGAGCGCGCTCGTCGAGCTCACGCAGCAGCTCCGCCTTGCGCTCGGCGGGCACGACCTCGGGCGCGACCTCGACCTCCTGAAGCTCCGGCGCCTCGGCGGTGGCGAGCGCCCGCGGCTCGGCGCGCTCGCCCGACAGCGCCGCGGCGGCCGCCTCGGCGGCGCGAAGCAGGTCGGGCTCGGCGAGCCCGTCGACGTGGGAGAAGTAGGTCGTGTCCCCGCTCACGACGCGGACGCCCGCCCCGCGCTCGGCGCCGCGCTGAGCGCGCTCGACGCGCGACTCGTCGATCGAGAGCGAGAACCCCGAGCGCTCCTCGCAGAACACCTCGGCGAAGTCGCCGCCGTTCTCGAGCGCGCGGGATATCACCCGCTCCGCGAGCGCGGGATCGATCAGCGACACGGCGTTATTCCGCTCGTCGGGCATCACTCTCGCGCAACGTCTATCAGCCGCGAGGCAGCGAGGAACAGCGCGCGGCCGGTCCCCGTCTCGGGCGGGAAGTCTGCTCCCCGGCCCCCGGACCAGTACACGCGCGCGAACGGCTTGCGGCTGAGACGGCGGCGGCGCAGGTACGCCGCCCCCTCGTCGGCGTAGCTCGCGACCCGGTTGAGGATGTAGCGATGCGGCTTCTCCATCAGGTGCGCTTCGCTTCCTCCGCCATCCCGCGGAGGACCATCCGCATGTCGGAGATCATCAGCGACGCGAGCGGGAACCGGTCGCTGACCGCGATCATCGCGAGCTCGCCGTGCCGGATCGCGAACACCTCGCCGTCCTCGGTCCCGATGTGCACCTGCCGGGCTGGCTCGTCGCCGGCGAGGTCGGCGGCACCGAGCAGCGCCGCCCCGGCATCCTGCCAGCGCTCGCGATCGCCGGTCGCGGCGAGAACCGCTCCCGTCGGCCCGAGCACCGCGCATCCACGGGCGTCGTCGGACATCTCGAGCATCCGCGCGATCGCCAGATCGGCGGCCTCGTGGCTCGGGGCACGCGCGGTCGCAGTGGCCTGTTCCCCATCCGCGGGTATGTAAGTCAAGATAGAGAGGTGCCCGCCGCCCGAGCCGCCTGGCTGACGATCGTCGCCGTCTGCGGGATCGCGGTGATCCTGCTCGCAATCGACGGCTACGCCGGCTACGCGATCACCCTCGGCGCCGTGGGGCTCGCGGCGGCGGTGAACCTGCTGTAGCTACAGCCGACCGTGCCGCAGGGGCTGGTCGTCTTCGTCGTCGTCGGTGACCGAGCTCTCCGGCTCGACATGGATCAGGACATCGGAGTAGGGGATCGCGTCCTCGATCGCGCCACGCAGCTCGTGCGCGAGCTCGTGCGCGCGCTCGAGCGTGGTGCCGGAGCGGAACTGGACGTGGAGGTCGATGTGGCGGTGGCTCCCCGAGCGCCGGGCGCGCAGCTTGTGGTACCCGGCGACCTCGGGCATCCCGGCCGACGCGATCGCCTGCTCGATCCGGTCGAGCTCCTCGGGAGGCGGCGCCTCGTCGACCAGGATCCGGGAGGAACGGCTGAGGATCCGGATCCCGGCGGCGACGATCGCGACCGCGATCAGGAGCGCGGTGATCGCGTCGAACTCGACCACGCCGGTGACCTCGACGAGCCCGAGCCCTACGAGCAGCGCGGCGGAGGTCATGGCGTCGGTCTGGAGGTGCGCGGCGTCGCCCTCGAGCGCCGGCGAGCGGAGCTCGCGCGCGCGGCGGAACAGAAACGTCGAGACCACGACGTTGGCGAGGGTCGAGAACGCCGCGACGCCGATCCCGACGCCGAGCACGTCGATCTCGCCCGGGGGATCGACGAGTCGATCGGTGGCCTCGAAGATGATGACCCCGGCGCCGATCACGATCAGCATTCCCTCGATCACGGCGGCGAGGTTCTCGACGCGCTCGTGGCCGTAGGGATGGTCGGCGTCGGCGGGCTCGGCCGCCGCCCGCACCGAGACGAACGCGATTATCGACGCCACGAGATCGATCGACGAGTGGACGGCCTCGGTGATGATCGCGATCGACCCGGTGATCGCGCCCGCGGCGAGCTTGAGCGCGATCAGGACGGAGTTCGAGAAAATCGAGAGCCCGGCGGCGCCGGACTTCGTCCGCAGCGCCCCCCGGAGACGAACGGCGCCGAGCCGACTCACTCGCCGGTCCGCCGCGAGAGGTACTCGGAGAGCCGCCGCGCCGCGCGCCCGCGGTGGCTGATCGCGTGCTTCTCCTCCGCGCTCAGCTCGGCCATCGTGCGATCGTCATCCGGTCCGGTGTCGTCGGGCACGAACGCGGGGTCGTAGCCGAACCCCCGGCTCCCGCGGGGCTCGCGCGCCAACGTCCCCTCGCATCGACCCTCGAACAGCGCCTCGTCACCGTCCTCGTCGACGTGCGCGATCACGCACACGTACGCGACCGCGCGATCATCGCTGCGGTCGAGCTCGCGGAGGAGCTTGCTCAGGTTCTGCTCATCGGTCGCCTCGGGACCGGCGAAGCGCGCCGAGCGCACCCCCGGCGCGCCGCCGAGCGCCCGCGCCTCGATCCCGGAGTCGTCGGCGATCGCCGCCATGCCCGTCGCGCGACGCGCCTTGCGCGCCTTGCTCAGCGCGTTCTCGGCGAACGATGCCCCATCCTCGGGCGGCAGCTCCACGTTCGGCGACAGCGGCTCGAGCTCGACGCCGGTGACGATCTCGCCCAGCTCACGGAGCTTGTGCTCGTTTCGCGTCGCCACGACGAGCGTCCTCCTAACCATCAGCCGGCGGGCGAATTCCCAGTGGCGCGCTCCTGCGCCTCCCGGAGGCGCGCGATGCCTCCCTCGGCCAGCTCCAGCAACTCGTCGAGCGAAGCGCGCTCGAGCGGCGTTCGCTCCGCGGTCGCCTGGACCTCGATCAGCCCGCCGCCGCCGGTCATCACTACGTTCGCGTCGACCTCCGCCTCGGAGTCCTCGGAGTAGTCGAGGTCGCACAGCGCGGCGCCGTCGATTATCCCGACGCTCACCGCCGCGACCGAGCCCGTGAGCGGGAGGGCGTCGAGCGCGCCGGCGTCGACCAAACCCTGGAGCGCGAGATGGAGCGCGACGTAGCCCCCGGTGATCGCGGCGCACCGCGTGCCGCCGTCGGCCTGGAGGACGTCGCAGTCCACGTACACGCTTCGCTCCCGGAACGCGTTCATGTCGACGACGCTGCGCAGCGAGCGCCCGATCAGCCGCTGGATCTCGACCCCGCGACCGTCCTGCCGGCCGCGGCTCACGTCGCGCTGCTTGCGCTCGCCCGTCGACGCGGGGAGCATCGCGTACTCGGCCGTCACCCACCCCCGCCCGCTGCCCTCGAGCCAGCGCGGCACCGAGTCGGTGAGCGACGCGGTGCAGATCACGCGCGTCTCGCCCTGCGAGATCAGCGCCGAGCCCGAGGCCGTGCGCACGAACCCGGGCTCGATCTGCACCGGCCGCAGGTCTCCCGGCGCGCGGTCGTAGCTGCGGCTGCGCGGCATGCGGTGAGTGTTTCAGACCCTCGGTCGGGTCCGGGCGAAGCGGTCAGGACCCCGCCTGGCCCACGGTGACGCGCGGCAGCTCCTCCTCGTCCACGGGCTCGCAGCGCGCCTCGCGCGACGGGCGCATCGGTGTCCCGGCGACCCCGCACGAGAAGTCAGTCGCCGCGCGGTCGGGGACGTCTGCATCGGCCTCGCCGCTTGCGGGCGCGGTGTGGAGCACCTCGTTGGAGATCGTCAGCCATGCGAGAACACCGCCGGCGAGGGCGAGCACCGCACACGCGAGCACGGCGCCGTGGAAAGCGTCGGTCATCGCGGCCGGGTCCTCGTAGTCGGCGCCGGTGAGCCCGACGATCAGCGGCAGCGCCGCGACCGCCGCGAGCCCGGCCGTCCGGGCGACGGCGTTGTTCACGCCCGAGGCAACGCCCGCGTGGCGCTCGTCGGCCGCCGCCAGCACGGTGGCCGTGATCGGGGCGACAACGAGCGTGAGCCCGACTCCGAAGACGATGATTCCCGGGAGGATCGATCCGAGGTAGGAATCGCCTGGCTCGATCCTGGTCATCATCAGCATCCCGATCGCGATCCCGATCGGGCCCAGCGTCAGCGGCAGCCTCGGGCCGATCCGCTGCGCCAGCGCCCCCGCCCGCGGTGAGAAGGCGAGCATCAGCGCGGTGATCGGCAGCGACGCCGCGCCCGCGGCGATCGGCGAGTAGCCGAGCGATACTTGGAGGAACACGACGAGAAAGAAGAACACCCCTCCCATCGCGGCGTAGACCACAAACGTGACGACGTTCGCGCTCGAGAACTGGCGCGAGTCGAAGATCGACAGCGGCAGCATCGGCTCCGGGCTCCTCCGCTCGACGAACACGAACGCGACCGCGCTCACCAGCCCGACCGCGAGCGCGGCGAGCACCATCAATGAGTCGAACCCGTCCACGGGCGCCTGGATCACCGTGAACGTCAGTCCCGCGAGGGCGATCGAGGCGAGCGCCGAGCCGGGGAAGTCGAGCCGGCCGCTTATCGTCGGGTCACGCGTCTCGGGGACGTGGCGCTCGGCGCCCCAGACCACGAACGCCGCAATCGGCAGGTTGATGAAGAAGATCGCCCGCCAGCTCACCGCGTCGATCAGCCACCCGCCGAGGAGCGGACCGATCGCGGCGGCGATCCCACCGAGCGCGGACCACGCCCCGATCGCCCGCCCGCGGTCCTCGGGGTAGAAGGTCGCCTCGATGATCGCGAGGCTTCCCGGAGTGAGCAGCGCGCCGCCGATGCCCTGGACGACCCTGGCGGCGATCAGGATCTCGGCGTTCGGCGCCACCGCGCACAGCACCGAGGCAGCCGCGAACCAGATCACCCCGATGTTGAATATCCGCCGGCGGCCGTAGCGGTCCCCGAGCGAGCCCCCCAGAAGGATCAGCGCCGCGAGGGTGAGCAAGTAACCGTTGATGATCCACTGGAGCCCGGCGACGTCGGCGCCGAGGTCCTCGCCGATCGCGGGCAAGGCGACGTTGACGACGGTCGCCTCGAGGAATGCGATGCTCGAACCGAGCACCGTGATCCCGAGCACCCATCGCCCGGCTGCGCTCGAGTAGCGGATCCTCCCCGCTTCGTTCACCTACCTAGCATGCCTGACCGGCGATGCTTGAGCCGTCAGCCTTGCCGATGCTCGCGGTCGATCTCGTCCGCGCGTGCGGCAAGGCCGTTGACCGTTTGCTCGATGAAGCCGCTCATCTGGCGCCGGTAGAGCCATCCCGTCCCCGGGACCTTGGGGTCGAACGACGAGTGCCACCTGATCAGCGTCCCTCCGTCGGCGGGCTCGAGGTCGACGTCGGCGCGGTACCCGCGAATCGCGAGGCCGGAGAGCAGCGCGTAGCTGAATCGCCGGTTCGGAACCAGCTCGACGATCTCCTCCCGGTTCGTGATCCGGCCGGTGCGAAAGACGCGGATCGCGCCTACGCCCTCGGGCTCGTCCTCCGCCGCTCGTTCGAGCTCGAACGACCCCAGCGGGCACCACTCGGGCCAGCTCGCGCCATCACGCAGGAGCGCGTACACGACCCTCGGTTCGGCCGACGTCGTCGCCGTCCGGTCGATTACCTGCGATGCCACGGACCGATTAGTTTGGCGGGAGGCGGAGGTCGATACGGGTGTGAGACCGACGGCCGCCGCAAACCCGATCGTCCACCTCGAGCTGCACACCGGGGACCTGGCGAGCGCGAGCGCGTTCTATGAGCAACTGTTCGGCTGGCACGCGGAGCGGGTCGACACCGGACCCGGCGCTTACACGGCGCTCGATCTCGGCCCCGGCCTGGGCGGCGGCATCGTCGAGTGCGAGACGCGCCGCCCCGTGTGGCTGCCCTACGTCGAGGTCCCCGACGTGGCGGAGGTGATCGAGCGGGCGCGCGAGCTCGGAGCTTCGGTGCTGCTCGATCCGCGCGAGGGTCCGGCCGGGTGGCGAAGCGTCGTCGCCGAGCCGGCCGGCGCCGAGATCGCGTTGTGGCAGCCGAAGCCCTGACTCGGTCATTCGGCGTTGGCGACCGGGCGCATCCCGGGCGCTGCCGATCGTCGCTGTGCGACCGCTGACTCGCTCCCCGGCAGGGACCGCGCGACGAGTAGCGCCGTGATCGCGGCGATCGCCGCGGCAACGACCAGGGCGATCCCCATCGCGTTGGTGAACGCGTTGCCTGCGACGGTGAGCACCGCGGCCCCCGCGTCGCCCGGAGCGCGCGCGGCGATCGCCGCCGCCGCACCGACGGAGTCCTCGGCCGCCGTCTGGGCCTGCGGCGGCAGAGCGCGAAGCGAGCCCGACACGTCGTTCGCGTACAGCGAGCTGACGAGCGACCCCATCACGGCGACGCCGAGGGCTCCGGAAACCATGCGGGCGACTGTGTTCGTGGCCGAGGCGATCCCGGACTTGACGGCCGGAACCGCGCCGACCACCGCATCGGTCGCGGGCGCCATCACCCACCCCATCGCCAGCGTAATGACGAAGAACCACACGATCAGCACGAGCGTCGAGGTATCCGGCGTCCACAGGGTCGTCAGCGCGAGCATGATCGCGAGCCCGGCGAGCCCAGCCGCGACGACCCGCGAGACGCCGAGTCGCGCGACCGCCTTGCTCGACGAGCCGGCGCCGATCATCAGCCCGAGCGCCATCGGGCTCATCACGGCGCCCGCCTCGATCGCGCTGTATCCGTGGGCGAACTGGAGGTACTGGGTGAGCGCGAAGATCCCGCCGAGGAGCGCGAAGAACGCCACGCTGACCGCCGCGGTCCCGACGCTGAACCGCGCGCTGCGGAAGAAGCCGAGGTCGAGCATCGGCTGAGGCGTGCGCCGCTCCCACCACACGAAGCTCGCCAGCAGCGCGGCCGCCGCGGCGAGCAACCCGACCACTGGTGAGCTCAGCCAGCCGCGCTCGGGCGCGTCGATGATCGCGTACACGAGGGCGCTGAACCCCGCCGTGGAGAGCGCCGCCCCCGCGAGGTCGAACGACCCCGGGTTTGGATCGCGGCTCTCGGGCACGTAGCGGAGCCCGAGCAAAAGCGCCGCGAGCGCGAACGGCACGTTGACGAGGAACACCGCCGACCAGTCGAACCACTCGAGCAGCAGGCCGCCGGTAAGCGGCCCGAGCCCGATCCCGACCGCGGCGAGGGCGGCCCAGATCCCGATCGCCCTGGCTCGCTCGGCTCCGGTGAACACGTTGGCGATGATCGACAGGGTCGCAGGCATGATCAGCGCGGCGCCGACCCCCATCGCGCCGCGAACTGCGATCACCTGCGCGGCGGAGTCGGCGACGAGCGCGCCGAGGCTGGCGAGCCCGAAGATCGTCACCCCGGCCTGGAGGGCGAGCTTGCGGCCAAGCCGGTCGGCGAGCGTGCCGAACACGAGCAGCAGCCCGGCGAACACGAGCAGGTAGGAGTCGACCATCCACTGAAGCGTCGAGGGGGTGGCGTCGAACTCCTCCTGGAGCGTCGGGAGCGCGACGTTGAGGATGGTGTTGTCGAGCCCGATGATCACCAGGCTCAGCGAGAGCACGGCGAGCGTCTTCCAGCGCATCGCGTGCACGGCGGGGTCTTCGGCGGTCGCGGTTGCCATCTCATCGCTCCTTTCGGATGGAATCTCGTTCAACATACGTTGAATTCTACAGATGTTGAGGTAAGATGTCAACGTACGTTGACTTAGGATCGGACTCGATGGGCAAGCCGGAAGGAACACGGACCGGGCGACGACCGGGCGCGAGCGGGACGCGCGAGGCGATCGCAGCCGCGGCAGCGGGCCGGTTCGCCGAGGTCGGCTACGAGCGAGCGACGATTCGGGCGATCGCCGAGGACGCGGGGGTGGACCCCGCCCTCGTCCTGCACTACTTCGGCTCAAAACAGAAGCTGTTCGCGTCGGTGATGGCGCTCCCGTTCGAGCCGGAAGCCGTCATGGAGGAGATCCTCTCCGGTCCGCGATCGCAGATCGGGCTGCGCCTCGCCCGGTTTGCGGTAACGACGCTCGAGCAACCGCACGCGCAGCGCGTGCTCACGGGGATCCTCCGCGCGGCGGCGTCGGAGCCCGAGGCGGCGCGCCTCGTCCGCGAGCGGCTCGCGGAGCGGATCATCGGCGCGATCACGGAGGGCCTCGGCGTCCCCGACGCCCGCTTGCGAGCGAGCCTCGTCTCCTCGCAGACCGTGGGGCTTGTGATGGCGCGTTACGTCATTCGGGTCGAGCCGCTCGCCTCGCTGGACCCCGAGATGCTGATCGCCGCGCTCGCGCCCAACCTCCAGCGGTACCTCACGGGCTCGCTCGACTAACGCCGGCCGTAGGCAGCCAGGAAGACGCGAACCGCCTGGTCCGCGTAGCGGTCAAGCTCCGCCTCGGTGAACTCCACCTCGACGCTGAACATCGCGCGATTGAGCGGGATCGAGAGGACGAGCCAGTTGAAATGCTGCGCGGCGAGGTCCGCGTCGTCCGCTCGCAACAGCCCCTTCTCGGCCAGGCGCCGGAACCTCGACGCGAGGCCCTGGGTGCTCCGTCCGGGCCCCCGCTCGTAGTACGTGCGTCCGAGCTCCGGAAAGCGCCCGGCCTCGCCGATCACGAGTCGCCGCAGCTGCAACAGCCGCGGGTCGCGGACGATGCCGACGAGGCGACCGGCGATCTCCCGCAGATCCGCCTCGAGGTCTTCGGAGTCGTCGAGTGTCTCGACCTCCGTGAAGAACGGCTCGCCGACCTGGTCGATGGTCCCGAGGACGATCTCCGTGAACAGGCCCTCCTTGTCGGCGAACTGCCGGTACACGGTCTGCTTCGAGACCCCCGCCTCCGCCGCGATCTCGTCCATGCTGGTTCCCAGGTATCCGTTGCGGAGGAACGCTTCGGTCCCGGCGTCGAGGATCGCGCGGCGCTTTTGCGCCGAGCGCCCGGCCTCCTCCGGGGGCCCTGTGCTCGCGGGCGAGGTACTGCGCTCCACCGAAGCATCTCCTCATTTGGTGTCGGTACTGGACAGTACAGTCTACTTTGTGGTACGGTACCGTCCAGTCTACATGCGAGAAGCGAAGGAAACGAGATCGACGCCGGGCGCGCGGGGACCGATTACTTCAAGGGACTCTCGCGGTCTCAGTGACACCGCAGTGGGAGCCCGAACGATCGACAGCAACAGCGCCGCCGTCCTCGCCACCGGGCTCGTGAAGCACTACACGGGCAGCGAGGGAACCGTAGAGGCGGTACGGGGCGTGGACCTGGAGGTCGATCGCGAGGAGATCTTCGGCTTCCTCGGCCCGAACGGGGCCGGAAAGTCGACGACGGTCCGGATGCTGACTACGTTGCTGTCGATCACCTCCGGCTGCGTCAAAGTCGCCGGTGTCGACGTAGCCCGCGACCCGGCCGAAGCCCGCCGCCGCATCGGCGTCGCATTACAGGAGGCAGGCCTCGACCCCCGCCAGACGGGCCGCGAGCTCCTCGTCCTCCACGGCCAGCTATTCGGTCTCGGCAAGGCCGCGGCCCGGGAGCGTGCCGAGCAGCTGCTGGCGTTGGTCGGGCTCGAGGACGCGGCCGACCGCGTGATCAAGGGCTACTCGGGCGGCATGCAGCGGCGGCTCGACCTGGCGGCGGCGCTCGTGCACGAGCCCGAGGTCCTCTTCCTCGATGAGCCGACCACTGGGCTCGACCCGGCGAGCCGGCTGACGATCTGGGAGGAGCTACGGCGGATCAACTCGCGCGGAACGACCGTCTTCCTCACGACGCAGTACCTCGAGGAGGCCGATCAGCTCTGCGATCGGCTCGCGATCATCGACGACGGCCAGATCGTGCGCGAGGGCACCCCGGAAGGGCTCAAGGCCGACCTGCGCGACCGCGATGGCACCTCCGAGGTCACGCTCGAGGACGTGTTCCTCGACGCGACCGGGCGCACCCGCGAACGCGCCGCGGGCGAGGTCCAGGAGGTGGCGGCGTGAGCTCGACGATCGCATTGGGAAGACGCTCGCTTCGGGAGGCGGTGCGACAGCCCGATGCGCTGTTCATGACGATGTTCATCCCGCTGTTCTTCCTGGTCGTCAACACCGGGCAGGCCGCCGACATCTTCCCCTCGGACGTGACCGAGTTCCTGGAGGGCCAGGGCTATGGGGCGTTCCAGCTGCCGATCACGCTGCTGCTGGCAGCCTCGTTCGGCATGGCCGCGATGTTCCTGGTCGAAGAGATCGAGGATGGCTATTTCGACAAGCTGCGGGCGATCCCGATCCCGCGATACTCGATCGTGCTCGGTCGGCTCGTCGCGGAGGGCGCGAAGGGCATCGTCCTTTCGTCGGTGATCGTGCTGGTCGCGCTGCCGTTCGGGATAACGATCGCGAGCGGACCGCTGGGCTTCGTCCTCCTCGTCGTGCTGAGCGCCCTGTGGGGCGTCGTGTACGTCGGGTTCATGCAGCTCATCGCGATGAAGACCCGTAGCGCGGCGGCCACGAACTCGGGCGGGCTGATCTTCTTCCCCCTGTTGTTCCTGACGCCGAACTTCGTTCCGCGCGACATGCTGACGGAGCCGATGGAGGTCGCCGCGACGCTGAACCCCGTCACCTACCTGATGGAGGCGTTGCGATCGCTGATCCTCGTCGATCTCGACTGGGAGAAGATCCTGCCGGGGTTCGCAGTGGTCGCCGCGCTGGGTGCAGTGATGCTCGTGCTCAACGTTCGGATGATCAAGAGCTACGACTAGCGTCGGTCGGGCGTTCGATCGTCCCTGCTCTCCGGGCGAGGGCTGACGCGCGAGGCTAGACAACCGCAGGGCGAGCCGCCGCGCCGGGCCCTGGACACCCGGCGCGGCGGTGCCTTGCCGCGGTTCGCATGGAGTACGAGCTCCGCGGCGCCGCCCGCTCTCCCCCATCTCACCCGGATCAGGGTCGGGGCGGGCGGAAGCCTCACATCATTTGAACGTGATCGCGTTCACCGCCGCCTTGATCTTCTCCACGATCACCTCGGCGAGCTCGGTCCCCTGCTTGCCGTTGAAGCCCTTCATCGCGGCGACCATGCCGACCATGAGCAGCGACACGAGCAGGATCAGGCCGACGTACTCGACCGTTCCCTGGCCCCGCTGACCTTCCAGCGCGGCGACGATAGCGCGGGCACGGCGCGCGGTAGCCGCGTGAATCCATCCGAACAGTGTGTAGAGCATTGCCCCTCCTTCGGTTCCTCCGGTTGACGGGGCCGATGCTCGGAGGTACGGGCGCGCCGATCCAGACCGGAACAGGCCAACTTTGAGCCTCAAGCCCAACGAGAGACGAGATTCCACGTCGCTGACATCGCCAGCGTCCGAGGTCCTCGGTGATCGCGCCCTCCCTTAGCGCTGTGCTCCAGGCGGCGGGGGAGGGTCGGCGTACTTCGCAGCCGCTGAGCCGAGCAGCGCCAGGAACCTTTCGGTCGCCGGCGTGAGGTAGCGGCCGGGAAGTCTGATTGCCGTAATGCGCCGAATGGGGGCGTGCTCGGCGAACCGTTTCACGCTAATGCCCGTGTAGTCACGAGGCAGCATCAACCGCGGAAGCGACGAGACGCCCTCGCCGGCGGCGACCATCGCAAGGGTCATGTCGCAGTCGTTGACCCTGAAGAGGATCCGCGGCTCAAAGCCGGCTGCCGCGCATCCCCTGCCGATCAGCTTCATGCTCGGGCTGTCCGGCCCGAAATCCGGCAGCACCCAGTCCTCGTCAGCGAGGTCGGCGTACGCCACCTCGTTGGCGTTGGCAAGTGGGTGGTCGTCGGGTAGGACCACGTCGAACGGGTCGTCGAGCAGGTGATGAACCTCGAGTCCCTCGCCGCGATCCTCGCCGGCCTGAGGGAAGTCGAACACGATGGCGAGGTCAAGATCTCCGCCCCGCAGCCCGTCCGCCAACGTCGAGGGCATCCCCTCGGTGACCGAGACCCGCACGCCCGGGTGCGTGGCCCTGAGCTCGCGCAGGGCGTGGACGAAGAAAGCCGCTCCGGCGCTGGAGAAGGTTCCGAGGCTGAGCGTTCCGGAGTCCAGCTGCGCGATCGCTTGCACCTCGGCCTCGGCGGTGAGCAAGCGCTCGAAGACCCCGTCCGCGTGCCGGGCGAGCGCCGCGCCCGCGTCGGTGAGCCGGATCGGGCGAGTCTCCCGGTCGACCAGCACGGTACCCATCTCGCGCTCCAGGGACGCGATGATCTTCGACACCGCCGGCTGGGTGTAGTCGAGGTCGTCCGCGGCCGCGGAAAACGACCCTGTGTCTCCGATCGCGCGGAGGACTCGCAACTGCCTCAGCTCGGGCATAACGGAGAGGCATCAAGTCTATGACAACTCCTACTTGCAGGAATGGAGCTCAGGGGGAAATCTCGGGGCTCAATCGCACGTGAGGAGAGACACATGACCAAGGCGAATGAGTCCCCGACTCTGGACCCGGTCGCTGTTCGGAGCGACGCGGGCGAGGCGCGGTGGTGGATGGGCTGTCTCGCCGTGATCAAGGCGACGGCCGAGGAAACCGGCGGACAGATGACGGTTGTGGAGATCACCGAGCATCCCGGGGCCGAGGCGCCGCTACACGTACACCGCCGCGAGGACGAGGCCTTCTGGGTACTGGAGGGCGATCTCACCTTCGAGGTCAACGGCACGAAGATCGAGGCGGGTCCCGGCGACTACCTCTTCGGTCCGCGTGACATTCCCCACCGCTACACGGTCGGCGATCAGGGGTGTCGGATGCTGTTCATCTTCACCCCGGGCGGCTTCGAGGATCTGATCCGGAAGCTGAGCGAGCCCGCCGCCGAACGCACCCTGCCGCCACGATCCGACGCGGACGAGCTCGACCTCGAGCGGATCCGGAAGGTCGCCGCCGACTGCGGCGCCGAGCTCTTGGGCTGACGCGATGCAAGACGCGGGGCTTAAATCCGAGGTCGTCGAGCGGCTGATCGCCGCGTTCAACAGCCACCGGGTGGAGGAGATGCGCGCTCTATGCCGAAAACGGCTCGCATACGGGACCGGGGTGGCCATCCGAGGGCGGGATTGACGACCTGATGGCGTCCTATCGGACGATCGACCTGCACGCGGTCTAGAGGTCCGTCTGCTGGACGGCGCCGCTCGGATGGATGCCGATCACGCGCAGCGTGTCGTCGCCCGTGCCGATGAAACGGTGGGGCGTCTGGGCCGGGGCGACCACGAAGTGGCCTCCGGTAACGGTGAGCTCCTCGTCGCCGACGGTGAACGCGGCCGCGCCGGTCTGGACGACGAACACTTCCGGGTAGGGGTGCAGATGCAGCGCGGGGCCCTGCCCGCGCTCGTACTCGGTGACGAAGACTGAGATTGCGACCTCGTCGCCGCCCTCGAACAGCGACGCCGTAGGGGTACGCCGCAGCGCTTCGATCGGGATCACGGTCGTCATGGATCACCTCCTGACGCGGAAGTCGATGCGCGTCCATCGTATGAACGTTGGCACCGGGAGCGCATCTTGCGGAGACCCGGTTGACGGGCGCCGATCGGCGTGCATAGGATCGCGCGAATGGAGGCCGCACCCGCGCCGGCAAAGCGAATCACCGTCGGAGGCGTCCTCAACGAGACGTTCTCGATCTACGGTCAGCACGCGCTGGCACTGCTCGGGAGCGCGATCGTCGTCTTCGTCATCGTCGGCGTGGCGGCGGGCCTGCTCCAGAACGAGGGTGGGGTGATCCTCGGGCTCCTCGCCGCGATCATCCGCTTGGTGGGCCAGGCGCTTTACATCGGATTCGTCGTCAAGCTCGTGCAGGACGTTCGCGACGGCAGGCGCGACCAGACCGTCGGGGACCTGTTCTCTTCGGCGGCCCCGGCAATCCTTCCTCTGATCGTCTTCTCGATCCTGTTCGCGATCGGAGTCACGATCGGCTTCATCCTGCTGATCATCCCGGGCCTGATCCTGATCACCTTTTGGTCGGTCGGGGCTCCCGCGATCGTGGCCGAGGGCGCGGGCCCGATCGAGGCCTTCGGTCGCAGCTGGCGCCTCGTCCGCGGCGATGCCTGGTCGGTGTTCCTGGCGCTTCTGGTCGTCCTCGTGATCGTGATCGCGATCGGGTTCGTCCTCGGGGCGATCGCCACGCCCATCAGCGACGGCGCCACCGTGGTCGCGTCGATCATCTCCAGCGTGATCACGGCTCCGATATTTGCGATCGCGGTCACCGTGATGTACTTCGACCTCGGCGGTGGCCGCGCAGCCGCCGAGCCGGCGGTGCCGACCGAGCCTCCTCCGCCGGCGGCTCCGGCGGCCTGACCGCTACTACCCGGCCTGGCGCGGAATGTGCGCCCGCGGCGGCGGGAGCCTGTTGACGCCGGGCGCGCGCAGACCATCGAGCATGATCTCGACGTAGCGCTCCCAGTTCAGCTCCGGCATCTTGCCGGAGGCCCCCGCTGTGACCGCGCCAAGGCCGCAGATCAGGGTGGGCACGTCCTCGACGACCGCGTCCTCGCGCATTCCCCCCGCCCGCTGCGCCCTGGCGATCAGCTGCGCCGTCAGGTCGGCGAGGCCACTCCTGACGGCTTCGTGCTGACCGAGCTCGGGATGCCAGCTGATGAACTCCGACAGCGCGCGGTCGCGCACCGTGACCGCCGCGGAGTGCCGGATGAGGTCGCAGAACGCCTGCCACGGATCGCGCTGGCGAAGCGCGTGCTCGGCGCGCTCCGCGAGGCGCTCGAAGCGATCGGCGACAAGCGCGGCGATGAGGTCTTCCTTGGTCGGAAAGTGGCGGTACACGGTGCCGACACCGACCCCCGCCGTACGGGCGATGTCGTCCATCTGACAGTCGAGCCCGCACTTCGCGAACCGCTCGCGCGCCGCCGCAACCACCGCCTCGCGGTTGCGCCGAGCGTCGGCGCGCAGCGGGGGCTTGCCCTCAGGCCCCGCCGTCGCGGACCGATCGGGGTCGATCGTCGCGGTGGTCGATGTGTCCATTTCTTCGCCTGCCATTCGTCTGTGAGCTAGAACCGAGTTTGAATTGCAAGCGGAACTGGGATTCCGTATAGTGGCTCGAACCGGAACAGGAACTCAGGTTCCGTTACTGAGTATCGCAGACCACACCGACGGCAGCAAGCAAGCGGAGGAGCACGAGTATGACCGAAGCCGCCCAGTACAGAGAACGCCGCTGGTTCGCACTGATCCTGCTCTGCTTCGCGCAGTTCATCGTCGTCATCGACGCCGCGATCGTCAATGTCGCGCTGCCGTCGATCGGCGACGGGCTCGGGTTCTCGCAGGAGAACCTTGCGTGGGTCGTGAACGCGTACGTGCTCACGTTCGGCGGCTTCCTGCTACTCGGCGGGCGGATGGCCGATCTGCTCGGGCGCCGGCGCGTGTTCCTCGCCGGCCTGGTGCTCGTCGCGGTCGCGTCGCTCGCGGCCGGGTTTTCCGCAAACGAAGGACAGCTGATCGCCGCCCGCGCCGCCCAGGGCCTCGGCGCCGCGATCATCTCGCCCTCGGCGCTCTCCATCATCACCACGACCTTCAGCGATGGCGCCGAGCGCAACAGGGCGCTTGGGGCCTGGGGAGCGGTCGCCGGATTGGGTGGCGCCGCGGGTGTGCTATTCGGCGGCATCCTCACCGACGGACTCGGGTGGGAATGGGTGCTGTGGATCAACGTGCCGGTCGCGCTGGTCGTCGCCGCGCTCACCCCGCCGCTGGTCGCGGAGAGCCGCTCCGAGTCGGAGACTCGCCATTTCGACGCAGCCGGTGCCGTGAGCGTCACCGCAGGGCTTTCGGTGCTCGTCTACGCGCTCGTCGACGCAACCGAAGCCGGCTGGGGATCGACCCAGACGCTGGGGCTCCTCGCGCTGTCGGCGGCGCTGATCGCGGCCTTCATCGCGATCGAGCTCCGGTCGCAGTCGCCGCTGGTCCCGTTCCGAATCTTCCGCCTCCGGACCCTGACCGGCGCCAACGTCGTCGGGCTCCTCGTCGGCGCGTCGTTGTTCTCGATGTTCTTCTTCATCACCCTGTACATGCAGCAGGTGCTCGGCTACAGCGCGATCAAGGCCGGCCTGTCCTACCTCCCGCTCGCCCTGATGATCATCGTCGCGTCCGGGATCGCGTCCCAGCTCGTCACCCGGGTCGGCTTCAAGCCCGTGCTGATCGCGGGGATGACCTTCATCGCCGTGGCGCTCGTGTGGTTCTCCCAGGTCTCCGTGGGCGGCGGCTTCGTCACCGACATCCTCGGCCCATCGCTCGTCGCGGCTACCGGGCTCGGCTTCGCCTTCGTGACCACGACGATCGCGGCGGTGTCCGGCATCCGCGATCAGGAGTCAGGGCTCGCGAGCGGGCTGATCAACACCTCGCAGCAGATCGGCGGTGCGCTGGGGCTCGCCGTGCTCGCAACGATCGCCAATTCGCGGACCGATGACGTGGTCGCGAGCTCCGGGGGCGATCCCTCGGCACTGACGAACGCCCTCACGGAGGGATTCCAGTCCGCGTTCCTCGGCGGCGCCGCGATCGCGGCCCTCGGCCTCGTGCTCACGCTGGTGCTGATCCGCGGTCGTGACAGCCGCGCCCACGTGGAGATCGGCCGCCGCGCGTCCGAGCAGCCGGTCGAGGTGTAGGGGATCCCGGGTCGCGGCTGCTTCGCGCGCAGCGGGAGCCACAGGCAGCGGCGCAGACGCGCCTTGCAGCCCCGATAGGCCTAAGGAGAGCGAGTCGAGCCGGCTCTACATAGGATCCGGGCGTGGCGGCGCAATCCGGTGAGCTGACCCTCGAGATCAAGCGCCTCCTCCCCGCCGCGCCTTCGGTCACATTCGCGGCCTTCAGCGAGCCGGACGAGCTGGCGAAGTGGTGGGGGCCGCAAGGCTTCACCATCCCGAGCATGGAGTTCGATCCCCGCGTCGGAGCGACCTACCGGATCGAGATGCACCCACCGGAAGGTGACTCCTTCTATCTGGTCGGTGAGTTTCGCGACGTCGACCCGCCCGCACGCCTCGCCTTCACGTTCGAATGGGAGGACCCCGACCCCGACGACGTCGATACCTTGGTCGAACTGTCGTTCCGGGATCTCGGCGGGTCGACGGCGCTCGCCCTCACCCAGGGCCCGTTCAAGACCGAGGCGCGCCGCTCGCTTCATCGGGACGGTTGGTCGGACAGCTTCGACAAGCTCGAGCGTCTCATGTCTGCCCGAACTTGAGGTCGGATCCCGCTCCGCGTGCCGCGGGACAGAGCGCGGCGCTCTCGCACGTCGCGACGACGCCGTGGGACGCGTCGTGTGTCGACGAGGTTCAGTTCGGTCTTGTCGATCTCGTACTCGAAGAGGCGCCTGCCGCTGGCCAGAATCAGGGGATGGACCCAGATCCGGTACACAAGGAGCACGCATGGATGACAAGGTCAACCTGGCGGAAAAGCTCGAGCAGCTCGACGAGCCGTACGTCCCCGGCATCGTCGGCTACCTGAACGACTACAAGGTGATCGTTGTGAAGGTGCTGGGCGAGTTCGTGTGGCACAGGCATGAGGAGACCGACGACTTCTTTCTCGTCCTCCGCGGGCGCCTGACAATCCAGCTTCGCGATCGCGACATCAAGCTGGAGGAAGGCGAGATGTTCGTCGTTCCCCGTGGCGTGGAGCACTGCCCCAAGGCGGACGAGGAAGCGCACGTGCTCTTGATCGAGCCCCGGGACACCGTTAACACCGGCGATGCCGGTGGTGATCTCACGGCCGAACCAGTTGAGATCTGACCGGCCGTGCGATCACACGCCGCTTTGCTATCGCTTCCATCGCTGCCCCTTGCCGCGCGAAGGAGAAGCCCCGGGTGGCGCCTCGGTCGTTGGTAGACGATGATCCTGGCGTGGCGTACGACGAAGATCTCGCCAATCGCATTCGTGAGCTGATCGCCGGCGAGCCCGATGTCAGCGAGCAGACGATGTTCGGAGGCCTCGTCTTCCTCGTCGGCGGCAGGATGTCGGTCGCGGCCGGCGGTCGGGGCAGCCTGGTGGTCCGGGTCGATCCCGAGGATGCCGATGTGCTACTCGCCAAGCGGCACGCGCAACCTTTCGAGATGGGTGGGCGGGAGATGCAGGGACGGTTACGCATCGACGCCGAGGGCGTCCGAACCAAACGCCAGCTCGAGCCCTGGGTCAGGCGCGCCGTCGCGTACGCACGCACGCTTCCATCGAAGCGGTAGGTCACGAAACGCCGCATCCCAGTCTCGGCGATTGATCGCCTCGTAGATGGACCGGACGATCTCGATGATCTCTCGCGACATCGCCCGGAGGCGGTCGACCCGATGCCGACGAGGTCGCGGCGGAGGCCAATGGGATCGACCTTCGCTGCTAGACTTAACCGCGTGGTAAAGTCTCGTTCGCTGGATCGTACGTTCTTCGTCCTGTCCGACCCGACGCGCCGTGACATTCTCGAGCGCCTCGGGCGCGGCCCCGCCACCCTCAGCGACCTGGCGCATCCGCTCGACATGTCGTTGCCGGGCGTCTTGAAGCACGTCCGTGTCCTCGAGGGCGCTCGGCTCGTAACCACGGAACGAGACGGCCGGACACGTGAGTGCCGGCTCGGGCCCGAACGCCTGGACGACGCATCTCAGTGGATCGCCATGTACCGGCTCCGCTGGGAGCGCAGACTCGACCGACTCGAGGGCTTCATCGAGAAGACGGGAAGAGGAGCGACATGAGTCACGATCTGACGGTCGAGCGGCTGCTCGACTCGACGCCGGAGGTTGCCTTCGATGCGTTCGTGGACCCGGACGCGCAACGAGAGCTGTACGCGGATGCGCCCGACTGGATCGTCGACTCGGAGTGCGACCTGCGCGTGGGAGGCCGATGGACCATCACCTTCGGCGCTCCGGGCGACGAGCCGGCTCGTGAGGCGAACGTGTTCGAGGAGATCGAGCGGCCGCGACGCCTCAGCTTTAGCTCGACGATGAGGATGCCGGATGGATCCAGCATTCACACCCACGTGCGGGTGACCTTCGACCCGGAGAACGGGAAGACCCGGATCCGGATTGTCCAGCGCGGCTTCCCCAGCCCGGAGCTCCGGGACACTTTCGAGACCGGCTGGGGGAGCATCCTGCAACGACTCGCGCGCGTCGTTGAAGCGCGTGTCGCTGGTTAGGGTCGGCTCGGGTGGCGAGCGCCAGGTCAGATGAGTTGGGTGGACCTCAATCGCGAAGGAGGCACGAATGAATCTCCCCGAGGTCGTACCGGAGAAGGAGTGGGAGCGGGCCCACGACGAGCTGCTAGCCAAGGAGAAGGCCTACATGCGCGAGGGCGACAGGCTCGCGGCGGAGCGCCGGCGCCAGCCGATGCACGAGATCGCCAAGGACTACCGCTTCGAGGGTCCTGACGGAGAGGTGAGCCTGCTCGACCTGTTCGAGGGGCGCCGCCAGCTCGCGCTCTACCACTTCATGTTCGGCCCCAACCAAGAGGAGGGCTGCAACGGCTGCTCGATGTTCGTCGACCAGGTCGGCCGGCTCGCCCACCTGCACGCCCGCGACACGACCTTCGCGCTGGTCTCTCGCGCGCCGCTAGAGAAGCTGGACGCGTTCAAGCAGCGCATGGGCTGGGACGAGATCCCGTGGTTCTCCGACGGCCAGGGCGACTTCGGGGTCGACTTCGGATTCTCGCCGCCCGAGCCGCAGCCGGACCAGTACCAGGACGGCGAGATCTTCGGCTTCAACGTCTTCATCCGCGACGACGAGGGGCGCGTCTACCGCGCGTACTTCACCAACTGGCGCGGCGTGGAGGCAATCGGCAGCGTGTGGAGCATCCTCGACCGCACTCCGCTTGGCCGCCAGGAGGAGTGGGAGGACACCCCCGAGGGGCGCCCGCAGGGGCCGAAGTTCGAGTGGTGGCGGCTGCACGATCGCTACGAGCACTCCAAGGAGCCCGCGTAAAGGCTTGTCGCTGGTAGCGCGCGCCTAGCGAAATGCAGCGGCGTGAGCCTGGGCCCACTCGTCGAAGGTCCGTGGCTTCCTGCCGGTGATCTCCTCGACGCTCGGATGCACCGTCGTCTCGTCGACAGCCCCGCCAGAGAAGAATTCGAAGAAGGCATCGACGTACTCCCTCGGCATCCGCTCCTCCATCTCGGCGCGTGCCTCCTCGTCGCCCTGTGCCTCGAAGCGCAGATCCCTGCCCACGTGCTTGGCCAGGATCGCAACCTGCTCCGTAGGTCGCAGCGCCTCGGGACCGCTGAGCCGATAGGTCTCGCCCTCGTGATCCGAGGCGGTGAGTGCCCGGGCGGCTACGGCGCCGAGGTCATCCGGGTCGATGGCCGCGATCGCCACATCGCCGAACGGCCCCCGGATCACGTCGCCCTTCTCGATCTGCGGCAGCCAGCGAAAGACGTTGGACATGAAGCTGTTCGGCTGCAGGAAAGTCCAGGGCAGCCCCGACTCGCGAACCGCCCGCTCGGAGAGGATGTGGTACCTGGCCACTGCGTTCTCGAGGTTTCGGGTCGGCGCCGCGCTGCTGGAGAGGAGAACGACGCGCTCGACGCCGGCCTCGTCCATCAGTTCAAGCAACCGCTCGATTCCCTCGTAGCCGCTCAACAGGAACACGGCGCTGACACCCTCCAGCGCAGCGCGGAGGCTGTCCGGATCATTTAGGTCACCGGTCGCGGCTTCTACCCCGTCCGGCAACCTCCTCTCCGAGCCGTGCTTGACGACCCCGCGAACCGCTGCGCCGAGCTCAAGCAGCCCGTTTACGACTCCGCTCCCTGCATTCCCGGTCGCGCCCGTCACCAAGATCATCGCCATCCATCCTCGTCTATCCGACGTACTCGTCGAGCTCGAAGATCGGGTAGTCCCCCGGTGCCACGCGAGCTACTCGGCGCTGGCCCCGCGCTCGAGGATGGCGGCGTCGCCCGTCTGCCAGCGCGTGTCGAGCTTGATCGCCGCGATGCGCCAGCGCCCCTCGCGACGACGGAAAGTGAATCGATAGGTGCCGCCGACCACCCAGGGGCTGCCAGCGTCGCCGTCGAGCACGTGCGTCGCGACGACGTGAACGTCCGCAGATGCCGCCTCGCCGCTGAGATCGATCACGGCCGGCCCGGTCAGATGCTGATGCGAATCAAGGCCGGTGACGAACTCTCGCCACTCGGCAACCAGGGCGGCACCCGCGATCGTGTCGGGCTCACCGCCGAACAAGGAGGTGTAGTCGCGGCTTATCGTCTCGTCAAGCGCCGCCTCTACCTGGCCCCACCGATGGTCATCGAGAGCGAGGAGAAAGCGGGCGACCGCGTCGGCGACCTCGCCCCTCATGCTCGCTCGCCCTCCAGGCCGAGCCCGCCGAGCCAGCGCAGGACCTCGCCCACTGCCTCGCTGACGTAGGGGTCCTGGTCGTAGAGCTCGATGTGGTTGTGGGTCTCGATCCAAACGAGCCGCTTCGGCTCCGACGCCGCGTCGAACGCCGCCTGAGCCTTCTCAGGCGTAAGCGTCGTGTCGCCCGTGCCATGCACGATCAGAAGCGGCGTCGGCGAGACCAGTGGCGCCTGGGAGACCGCGTTGAAGGTGAGGTAGGGCTCGAGCGATGCGGCCGTCATCCGCCACGACCAGTTCGGCGCCGCCTCGCGCGAGGTACGCTCGTAGTAGCTGTAGGCCTCCTCCACGGGCATCGCGGCGAGCGGCTCGTCTTCGGTGAGCTCGTGCGCGATCGTCGGGATGTACACGGTCTCGCCGGTTTGGCGCTCCCGATCGCGCGCCTCGTTTACGAGGCGCAGATACGAGGCAAATCCCTCCGCCCCCACTGTCTGGACGAAGGTGCCGCCGATGTCGTAGCCGCCGGCGACGCTCGCGCAGGCGACGAGGCGGCGCTCGCGCGCGGCGGCGCCGATGGCGTAGCCGCCGCCCATGCAGACGCCGACGACAGCGACCCGGTCCGAGGCGACGTCGTCGCGGCTCATCAGGTACGCGCTCGCGTCGACGTAGTCGGATATCACCCTCCACGGGTCGTAGTGAAAGCGCGGCTCGCCTTCGCTCTCGCCGAACCCGCTCGGGTCGAAGGTGAGCACCGTGTACCCGGCGTCGGCGAAGCGCTCACCGTAATGCGGAACGGTCTGTTCCTTGACACTCGAGATCGGGCCGCACATCACGATCCCGGGCGTGGCCTGGCCCGGATCGGCGTCAGGGGGGCGGTAGAAGTGGCCGGCGAGGCGGTTGTCGCTCGCGTCGAAGGACACCGGATCGCGCCGCGCCGAATCGGCGACGAGGAGGTTCGAGGGGTCGTCCGGGAGGAAGGGATCGCTCGGCGTCATGCCACCATAATCGGTGGCTCCCGGCCGCTCATCCAGTGTGGCTCGTTCCTGGTATCGCCGCTACCACCCGGCGGATATGGAGGACAATCGCGCCATGAGGCGCGCGGATGAGTTCGGCCGGTTCCTGCGCTCGCGCCGCGCCCGCGTCGAGCCCGAGATGGTCGGCCTACCGCCAGGCGATCGCCGCCGCGTCGAGGGTCTTCGACGCGAGGAGCTCGCGCACCTCGCAAACGTCAGCGTCGATTACCTCATCCGCCTCGAGCAGGGCCGAATCGAGCGGCCCTCGCCGGAGGTCGTCGAGGCCCTTGCGGGCTCGCTCTTGCTCGACCCTTCCGAGCGCCGTCACCTGTTTCGCCTCGCCGCGGCGAGCGAGCCGACCGCCGGGCTCGGCGACGGCACCTCGGTGCGAGCGGGCATCCGGCTGCTCATCGACACGCTCGACCGCACCCCGGCCGTGCTGCTCAGCCGCCGCCTCGACCTCTTGTACTGGAACCCGATCGCCGAGGCGCTTCTCGGCCCGTTCCCCGACCACCGCAATTACGCGCGCATGGTCATCCGAGACCCGGCGCAGCGGGCGCTTCACGCCGACTGGGAGGAGGCCGCACGGCAAACCGCCGCCCTCCTGCGGTACGCCGCCGCGCGCCACCCCGAAGACGACCGGCTACGGGCGCTCGCAGCTGAGCTCGACGGTGCCGACCGCCAGTTCTCCGCGTGGTGGGACGCCCACGACGTCGAAGAGAAGCGCCACGGTGCCAAGACGTACGTTCACCCCACCGCCGGCGAGCTGACGCTCACCTACGAGGCGTTACCGATGCCCGACGACGGCGACCAGATCCTCACCGTCTACACCGCGGAGCCGGGGACGGTTGACGCCGAGCGTCTGGCAGCGTTGGCGCTCACAAGCGCGCGTCCTGGCGTTTGACCGGTGCCGCCCCGATGGGTCGAGAACGCTGTTCTCAGCTCCCGTTGATCAGCTCGACCAGGCTTCCCCGCGATACGGTGCCGAACAGGAAGCCGGGCGACTGGCCGGCGGCCGAGGTCATCTCCGCCCGAACCACTTCGATCCCCTCATAGGGCGCGGTCACGACATCGACCGCGCCGACCAAGCCGGCCATCGACTCACCCGAGCGGGGCTCGCGCGCATCCGGAGCCAGCGAGGTCTCGAGCGCTGTGGCGACCGCGCGAGCCCGCTCGGCCGTGCCGCCGAGGACGCACAGAATCTCCCGCCGACCCTCGACACCCACGGCCACCAGATCGACGCCGAGCTCGGTCGAGAGCAAGAGCTTGTCCGGGATCATCCGGGCCGCAACCACATCGCCGAGACAGTCGGCGGCAGCGCGGTAGATCGGCTCGTCAAGCAGACGGGCGCCGCGTCCAAGCAGCGCAGCGCGCGCCCTTGCGGAGATAGCCAGCACGGTCAAGGCTCGGCCAAAGGCGTCCCGGGCTCCGAGTCCGCGAACGCCCGCCTCGAGAAGCGGCCCGGGAACCACCGCGTAGTCGCCGACGGCGGCCAGCTCGAGCGGGCCGGTCTGCCGCACCCGGGCGCCGCCCCGAGTCAGCGCCCGGCCAAGTTGGCGGCCATCAACCCCATCGAGGCGCAGGCCGAAGGCATAGGAACCACCCACGGAGACCAGCCGCTCGGCCGACAACGGATCAAAGCCGAAGCGCCGGCGAAGCAGCGGAGCCGCCTCGATCACGCTGCCGGCATTCGGGCCCAAGGCGTCGGCGATCAACTCAGCTCCGGCGCCACGTTTCTCGGCCAGCTGCGGCTCAGTCCAGCCGATCCCGAGCGAGCCGTTCGCCCCGCCACCGTCGACATCGGCCAGCGCCTCGGCCAGCGGGCCGCTGGGCGGCCGGTCCCCCGTCCCGCCGCCGCAGCCCGTTAGCACAAGGGACAAGGCGACCGCCAGCCCGGTCGCGATCCTGAAGCCGATTCGCGTTCTTCGGCATCTGCCGGGTCGAACGGTGATTGCCGGCATGCATGGCACAATACATGCATGAGTCATGCAGATGAGTTGGCGAGGACGACCAACCTCCTCGGCAGCCTGTCGCTCGCCGTGGCCGATCGCCTGCGGGCCGCGACCGAGGTTGCCGCGGGTCACGCCGGCTCCGGGCCGGCGGCGCTCGCCGCGCTCTCGACGTACCTGGAGGGCGAGCCGATCGATGCGCTCTGGCGGTCGCTCGGCCTCACGCAGTCGGCCGCTGTCCGGCTCGTGGACCGGCTCGAGGAGTCGGGACTCGTCGAGCGCGGGCGTGGTGTTGACGGCCGCTCGGTGTCGGTGGTCATGACGGCGGCGGGCCGAAGGACCGGCCGCGAGACCCTCGATGCCCGGCAGCGGGCCCTTGGCGAGGTACTCGAAAGCCTGACCCCGTCCGAGCGGCGCACGCTCGCGGGCGTCTGCGAGAAGCTGCTTGGCGGGCTCACCGCGAGCCGTGCCGACGCCCGCAGGATCTGCCGGCTCTGCGACCCCGACGCCTGCGGTCACTACGACGGCCGCTGCCCGGTGACCCGGGCCGCCGACCAAGCCGGCGAGCATCCGGAGGTACGTCGAGGCGTTCCGTAACCGCCCGCTCGAGGGCCGCTACCCGTATCTGTTTCTCGACGCCAAGGTCGAGAAGGTCCGTGACGGCGGCCGCGGGGTGGCGACGGCGCTGGTCGACATGGCGAAACTGCTCGCGTCACGTCGGGGTGACGCGCTGAAGTCGAGGCCGTGAGCGACCCGGACGACCGGGATCGCGGCTGTTCGAGACCGACGGCCTGTTGCCCGGCCCGACGCCACCTCGCCGGCCCGACATTCGAGGAGTGGCTCATCGCCAAGGGGTGATGAGCCACACGGGCCGTCCTCATGCCCGGTCAGCCCGCGAGGTCGGCCAGCCGGCGCTCGAGAAAGCGCCGCTCGACGTCCGAGTGAACCAGCTCGAGCGCGCGCTCGTAGGCCGCACGAGCGTCGTCGACGCGATCGAGCCGGCGCAGAAACTCCGCGCGCGTCGAGTGCAGATAGTGGTAGCGGTCGAGCTCGAGCCGCTCGACGATACCGAGCGCTGACTCGACGTCCCCCGCCTCGGCGATCGCGACCGCTCGGTTGAGCTCCACGACCGACGAGCCGGTGAGCCGCGCCAGCTCCCCGTACAGCGCCGCGAGCTGTGGCCAGTCGGGCGGCTCTTCGGCGTGCAGGTCCGCGATCGCCGCCTGCAGCACGTAGGAACCGCGGCCGCCGAGCGCCAGCGCTCGATCGAGCGCCTTGCGCCCCTCGGCGATCTGGTCGAGGTTCCACAGCGACCGATCCTGATCGCTGAGAAGCACCACCTCACCGCCCTCGAACCGCGCCTCACGCCTCGCGTCGTTCGCCAGCATCAGCGCGAGCAGTCCGTGCACCTCGGGCTCGTCGGGCATCAGCTCGGCGAGCGCCCGCCCGAGCCGGATCGCCTCCGCCGCGAGATCCGCGCGGCCGCCATATCCCTCGTTGAAGATCAGGTAGGTGACCGCGAGCACGGCGGAAAGGCGGTCAGGGAGGAGGTGGTCCGGCGGGACCCGAAACGGGATCCCGGCGGCCTTGATCTTGTGCTTCGCACGGACGAGCCGCTTCGCCATCGTCGCCTCGGGGACGAGGAACGCGCGGGCGATCTCCTCCGTCCTCAGCCCGCCAAGCGTCCGCAGGGTGAGCGCGACCTGGGCATCGATCGCGAGCGCGGGGTGGCAGCACGTGAAGATGAGCTCGAGCCGCTCGTCCGGGATTGTCGTCTCGTCCGCGATCTCCTCCCGGGCCTCCGCGACCTCGAGCAGCTTGGTCTTCTGCGCCAGCGTCCGCTCGCGGCGGATGCGGTCGATCGCGCGGTTGCGCGCGGTGGTCACCAGCCATGCGCGTGGGTTGTCGGGCTCCCCGTCGCGGGGCCAGCGCTCGGCCGCGATCGCGAAGGATTCCTGAACGGCCTCCTCGGCGAGCTCGAAGTCGCCGAGGAAGCCGATCAGGCTTGCGAGCACGCGGCCCCACTCTTCGCGGAAGACCTGCTCGAGGATCGCTACCGCTCCACGATCGCGCGCACCTCGATAGCGCCGCCCATGCGGGCTGCCGGAATGCGCGACGCGACCTCGATCGCGGCGTCGAGGTCGTCGGCTTCGAAGAACAGATAGCCGCCGAGCGCCTCCTTGATGGCGACGAACGGGCCGTCCGTGGTCAGCGCCTCGCCGTTCTCCACCCTCACGGTGGTGGCGGACTCGGGGGAATCCAGCTGGACGCCGGGGGTGACGCCAGGGGTCTGGTTGATCGACTGGTAGTCGGCGTAGACGGCCTTCTGCTCGTCCTTCGAGAGACTCGCCCACTCGTCGGTGCCGGGGAGCGGGGTCGTGCCCTGATGGATCAACAGCATGTACTTCATCGCTACCTCCTCCTTTGGGGATTGGTCGCGTGTAAGACGAACGACAAACGAGGAGATGGACACCCCCGGACGAGGTCGATGTAGCGCTCAGACACGCGCGGCCATTATCCGCCCCAGGGGGTGGCGAAGTCGTCCCCGGGCGACAGTAGCCTCGCACTCGCTCGAGAGGAGGTGAGCCCGTGAAGCTCGTGATCGGAATCGTGCGGCCGGAGAAGGCGAACGACGTGTTGGAGGCCCTCTACCGAGCCGAGGTCCGGGGGCTCTCGATGAGCCGGGTCCAGGGGCACGGCGGGGAGCTCGACCGCGTCGAGACCTACCGCCGCACGACCGTCAAGGTCGGCCTCGCCGAGAAGGTCCGGTTCGAGATCGCGGTCTCCGATCCCTTCGTGGAGCCGACGATCGACGCGCTGCGCGAGGGCGCACGTACCGGGGAGGTGGGCGACGGCAAGATCTTCGTCGTGGCCCTCGAGCGGGCGGTCCGCATACGCACCGGGGAGACAGACGTTGGCGCCGTGACCCCGGTGAACGAGTGATGGACCTCCCGATCCTGGCCGCGGTCGCGAAGGTCGACACGGGCGACACGGCGTGGATGCTGGTGGCGACCGCGCTCGTGCTGCTGATGACCCCCGCGCTGGGGCTCTTCTACGCGGGGCTGGTGCGGTCGAAGAACACGCTCAACACGTTCATGATGTGTGTCGCAGCGATCGCGGTCGCCGCGGTCACCTGGGCGCTGATCGGCTACTCGCTCGCGTTCGACGGCGACGCCCCGCTGATCGGGGGCCTCGACTACGCAGGCCTTCACGATGTGACGTTCGAGCCTCGCGAGGGGACGACGATCCCGCACCTGGTGTTCATGGTCTTCCAGGCGACCTTCTGCATCATCACAGTCGCGCTGGTCTCGGGCGCGGTGGTGGAGCGGATGCGGTTCGGGGCGTTCCTGGTGTTCGCGGCGCTGTGGTCGGTGCTGGTCTACGCAGTGCTCGCCCACTGGGCGTTCGGCGGCGGGTGGCTGATCGATCGCGGGACGCTCGACTTCGCCGGCGGCGTCCCGGTCGAGATGGCATCGGGGTTCTCGGCGCTCGCCGCCGCGCTCGTGGTTGGCGCACGGAAGGACTACGGGCGCCAGGCGCTGCTTCCCCACAACGGCATCTACGTGCTGATCGGCGCGGGGCTGCTGTGGTTCGGCTGGTTCGGCTTCAACGGCGGCAGCGGATTCTCGACCGGGAACGCCAGCGTGCTCGCATTCACCAACACCCTTCTCACCCCGGCATGCAGCCTCGTTATGTGGTTCGTGCTCGACCTGATCCGAGGGAGAAAGGTGACCGCGATCGGGGCGGCGACAGCGATCATCGTCGGCTGCGTGCTGATCACCCCGGCGGGCGGGTTCATCGCGCCCGGGTGGGCGATGCTGCTCGGCGCGGTCGGCGCGCTGCCGTGCTACGCGGTGATCGTGCTTCGACCGCGGACTCGGGTGGACGAGACACTCGACGTGCTCGCCGCCCACGGGATAGCCGGCCTGACCGGCATCCTGTTCATTGGCTTCTTCGCCCAGCTCGCCTGGAACGATGTCGCGGACGGCCTCCTGTACGGCAATGCGGCCCAGCTCGGCGACCAGGTCCTCGCGGCCCTCGCCGCCCCCGCGTACGCCTTCGGAGTCACCTACTTGCTGCTGCGGGTGATCGGCGCGGTGATGCCGCTCCGCGCGTCGGAGCGCGACGAAACGCTCGGGATGGACGTCGTCCAGCACGGCGAGGAGGCATACTCGACCGGCGAGGGCGCGATCCTGGTCACGCCGGAGGCAGGGGTCGAGGCCGCGGTCCCGGTCAAGCCGATTTAGCTGCGCGCCGCCGCCACTCAGCCGGGGGTCCGGCTCCGAGCCCTGCCGGATTTTTCCGTAATGTCCGATGGTCGATGTCGAAGAGAAAGTGGATCTTTCGACGGGATCCAAAGCCCGACGGCGAGAACAGCGGGGAGGCGACTCAGGAGTACCAGCTCCCCCCGGACGACGGCGACGTGGCGGAGACCGAGGCCTACGGCGGCGACACCGAGGAGCGCGTGAGGTTGGCCGCCGAAGCTGCCGAGGAGCGGATGGTCGACGAGGTGCTGGCGCTCGAGAAGGACGTCGAGCACGCCCGGCAGGAGGCCGATGAGCTCCGCAGCGAGCTCGAGAGGGTGCGCGAGCTGCCCAAGGACTGGCCCCCCGGCGACGCCGGACGGCTCGCGACGGAGCTGCGGGCGCGCGAGGAGGAGCTCGAGCAAGAGCGGCTTGCCACAGCGGAGCTAATCGAGCGCAACGACCGCCGCCTGAAGGAGATCGAGGCGCAGGCGCAGGCCGCCGCCGAGCGCGTCAGCGCCGCCGAACGGCAGTTTCGCGAGGAGACCGAGCGCCTTCGCGCCGACGCGGAGGCGCGCATCGCCCAAAAGGCGGAGGAGGCTCGGCGGGAGATCGAGGAGGAGGCAGGGCAACGGGCGGTCGAGTCCGAGCGGAGGGCGCTCGCCGCCGAGGAGCGGCTCGAGGCCATCCAGGCAGACGCGGCGAAGCGGTCGTCCGAGATGCGCGCCGCCGCGGCGGACTGGCTTCGCGGCCGCGCCGAAGAACTGCGCCGCGAGGGCGAGATCAGGTCGCGCGAGGAGATCGAGCGCGCCGGGGCCGCGGAGAAGACCGCGCGTGATACCGCGATCTCGGAGGCCCACGAGTGGACTGCCGGCGCGCTCCAGGAGGCGCCGACCGAGAAGAAGCTGAGCCTCAACAGCGCGTCGTTCGAGGAGCTGCGCGCGGTGGGGCTGTCGGTGACACAGACGCAGCGTGTGATCGAGTACCGGGAGAAGAACGACGGCTTCAAGTCGCTCGACGAGCTGGATTCGGTCCCGGGCTTCGAACGCTCGCTGCTCGTCGAGCTGAAGAGCCGAGTAGTCCCGTAGCCGGCTAGAGCCCGGGCCAGGATCGGCGCACCCGATCGATGTGCCGTTCCGCCGGCGCGGTGGGGGCCGCGCGCGGCTCGCGCGAGTCGGTCAGAGCCGCGATCGTCGCGCCCACCGACCCGGCGAGCGCGTCGAGGTCGTAACCGCCCTCGAGGCACACGAGCACGGCCGCCTCGAGCTCGGCGGCGAGCTTCCGCACGGTCGCCGCCATGTCCGCGAACGCCGCCGCGTCGAGCGTGCACTGCGCGAGCGGGTCGGATCGGTGTGCGTCGTACCCGGCCGAGATCGCGAGAAGATCAGGCTCGTGCTCGCGGGCGACCGGGACGACGATGCGCTGGACGAGGGAGAGGAAATCGTCGGGGCCCGACCCCGGGGGAACCGGAAGGTTGATCGTGTAGCCCTCCCCCGCCCCGGTCCCTATCTCGTCCGCATCGCCCGTGCCCGGATAGAGCGGGCTCTGGTGAATGCTCGCGTACACGACGCGATCGGACTCGGCGAATATCTCTTCCGTGCCGTTGCCGTGGTGAACGTCCCAGTCGAGGATCAGAACCCGTTCGGCGCCCCGCTGCTCGAGCGCGTGCGCCGCGGCCACGGCGACGTTGTTGAACAGGCAGAAGCCCATCGAGCGCGCGGTCTCCGCGTGGTGGCCCGGCGGTCGCAGCCCGCAGAACGCGAGCCGCTCGCCGTCCGCGAGCATCCGGTCAACCGCGTGAACCGCCCCTCCCGCGGCATGGAGCGCGGCGTCGAAGGAGGCCTCCACGGCGACGGTGTCCATGTCGATCATCCCGCCGCCGTGGCGGCACAGCTCCTCGATCGAGTCCACGTGGGCCGGCGAGTGCACGCGCAGGATCTGATCCCTGCCCGCGCGCGGCGCTTCGACCAGCTCCAGCCCCAGCCACTCGCAGGGCTCGAGCGCGGCCTCGATCGCCCGCAGCCGCTGCGCGTTCTCGGGATGGACGCCGGTCTCGTGCGCGAACGACGACGGATGGCGGATGTAGAGGCCCACGGCTGTACCGTAGCCGCGCCTTGCCCACCCCACAGCCCGCATCGAGTTGGGACGTCGTTGTGGTCGGCGGCGGCGCCGCCGGCCTGTACACCGCTCTCGCCGCGGCGGACGCCGGCGCGCGTGTTTGTGTGGTGTCGAGAAAGCCGCTGTCGGAGAGCGCGAGCTTCCGTGCTCAGGGGGGACTCGCGGCGGCGCTCACCGAGCACGACTCACCCGAGCGCCACGCCGATGACACCCTGAAGGCGGGTCGCGGCGCGTGCCGCCTGGCGGCCGTCGAGATCCTCGCGCGCGACGCGCCCGGCGCCGTCGAGGAACTGCACCGGCTCGGGGTGCGATTCGACACGGACGGAGACGGACAGCTCGCGCTCGGGCTCGAAGGCGGGCACTCGGCGCGCCGCATCGTGCACGCGAGTGGGAGCCAGACCGGCCGGGCGATCACAGGCAGGCTGGCCGAGCTCGTTGACGCGCACGATGCCATCGAGGCGCTCGAGGAGACCTCGGCTACGGCGCTGTGGAGCGACGGCGAGCGGTGCGCCGGTGTCGTGACCGATCGCGGCGCGATCGCCGCCTCCGCCACGGTGCTCGCCACAGGTGGAGGCGCGGCGCTGTGGGAGCGTACGACCAACCCCTGGGGCGCGATCGCTGCCGGAGCGGTGCTCGCGCACGAGGGCGGCGCCGCGCTCGCGGACCTCGAGCTGTGCCAGTTCCATCCCACCGCCCTGTCGCTGCCGGGGGATCCGAGGGACGGGGCGCTGCTGACGGAGGCGATTCGCGGCGAGGGCGCGCGCCTGCTCGACGCCGCGGGCGAGCGGTTCGCGGACGAGCTGGCCCCGCGCGACGAGGTCACGGCGGCGATCCTCGATCGGATGGACGCCGACGGCACGGGACACGTCTGGCTCGACATGCGCGGGGTCGATCCAGAAAGGTTCCTCAACGTGGTCGCGACCCTGGGCGAGGCCGGAATCGACCCCACCCGGGCGCCGGTACCGGTGGCTCCCGCGGCGCACTACCTGATCGGTGGCGTCGCGACGGACCTCGACGCCCGGACGAGCGTGCCCGGCCTGCTCGCCGTCGGCGAGTGCGCCTGCACCGGCCTCCACGGCGCCAACCGCCTCGCATCGAACTCGCTCAGCGAGTGTTTCGTGTTCGGCGCCCGCGCCGCTGCCGCGGCGGCCGGCGAGAGCCCGCGGGGCAAGGCCGTCCCGCTCCCCGAGTACCGGTTCGATCCCCCGACGACCGCGACGCGCGCGGCGCTGTGGCGCCACGCCGGGCCCCGCCGCGAAGGGACGGCGCTCGAGCGCCTGCTCGACGATCCCTATCCGCTCACGCGGATGATCGCCGCGAGCGCGCTGGCGCGGCGCGAGTCCCGCGGCGTGCATCGCCGCACCGACTTTCCGAGCGCCGACCCGAAGCTCGACGGCGTGCACTTCGTGTGCGGGGCACACGGGGAGGTGTACACGGAGCGATGGCTCTGAGTTGATCGTAATCGCGCAGCCGCCGGTCCGGGCTCCCGAGCACGATCTCGAGGTCGGGCTCCTCGATCATGATCTGCGCCCGCGACGCACCCACCGCGACGAGCGTGGCGCCATGATGCGGGTCGTGAAGCGGCTCTACCTGTTGCGCCACGCGAAGTCGAGCTGGGACGAGCCCGGGCTCGCCGATCGCGACCGGCCCCTGGCGCCGCGCGGCGAACGGGCCTCGAAGGTGATGGCGGAGCATCTCAGGGACGAGGGCATCGCGCCGCAGCTCGTGCTTTGCTCGCCGTCGAAGCGCACGCGCGAGACGCTCGCGCGGCTCGGCCTCGAGGAAGGAAGCGAAGTTCGCTTCGAGGACGAGCTCTACGCCGCATCGGCCGGCGACATGCTCGAGGTCCTCCAGGGCGTTCCGGACGAGGTCGAGTCGGTGATGGTGATCGGCCACAACCCGGGCATGGAGGGTCTCGCGCTCGAGCTCGCCGCGGGAGGCGACGACCTCGACCGGATGCGGGAGAAGTTCCCCACCGCGGCGCTCGCAGCGCTCGCGTTCGACGGCGCCTGGTCCGAGCTCGCGCCCGGGGGCGCCGAGCTCGTGTCGTTCGTCAAGCCGAAGGAGCTCAGCCGGCGCGCATAGTCTCGGCGTGCCGCGCCGCACCGAGCAGTGCGGTGAGCTCGTTGAGGATCACCCGGACCGGGATCCGCTCGAGCACGTCGGTGAGCCGGCCCTTGTCGGTGAACGCGCGCATGAACCCGCCTTCCTGTAGCCGGGGCAGGATCTTGGGCGCGATCCCGCCGCCGAGGTAGACGCCGCCGGTCGCCATCACGGTGAGGGCGACGTTGCCCGCCTGCGCCCCGTAGGTCGAAACCATCACGTCGAGCGCGGCGCTCGCAATCGGGTCGCGGCGGTCCAGCCCGGCGCGGGTAATCGCCGTGCCGCCGTGCTCGGCGCGCGCCTTCTCGAGCCACTCGGGCTCCGTGTCGTCCGAGCGAGCGCGCAGGAACTCGTACACGTTGACGAGTCCCATTCCCGAGCACACGCGTTCGTAGCTGACGTGCCCGCCGTCGCCGGCCAGCCACTCGCGCAGCTCGGACTCGAGTTCGGTGCGCGGCGCGAAGTCGGCGTGGCCGCCCTCGCTGGCGTGAGCCTGCTCTCCCCTTGCGCCGTGCGTGACGAACCCCTCCCCCAGGCCCGTCCCCGCGGACACCAGCGCCACGTTCCCGCCCTCCTCGGCGCAAGCGTCGTTCAGGGCCACGACGTCGTCGGCGCCGAGCCAGCCGATGCCCCACGCGTTCGCCTCCATGTCGTTGATCACCGAGACGCGGCATCCCGGGCCGATCGCTTCGGCGAGCTCGCGGGCGTCGACGGGCCACACGAGGTTCACCGCCTCGGTGCGGCCGTCCTCCACGGGACCGGCGACGCCGATCGTGGCGGCCGCCGGGTCGCCCGAGTGCGCGGAGCGGAACGTCTCGACGATCTCGACGAGGCCGCTGTGCTCGGCGCTTGGATAGATCTCGAGCTCGGCCGGCGCGCGCTCGCAGTCGTCGAAGAGCGCCAGGCGGCTGTGCGTGCCCCCGACGTCTCCCGCCAGTATCACGTCAAGGGAGTTCGCGCTCGGCCCAAAATCAAATTCCCCGCCCACCCCCACCCTTGAAGAGCGTCGCGCTCACAGCGGCAATTCCTCCTCGAGCGTCGCGATCACGTGGTCGGCGCCGGCCTCGCGGAGCTGATCCGCACTGTAGTTGCCGGTCGCGACCGCGATGCAGCTGATCCCGGCGCCGTGGGCGCCGCTGACGTCTCGCGGTGTGTCGCCCACCCCGACGCACGACTTCAGGTTGAGCGTCCCACCGGACACGAGGTGGCCGCGCTCGAGCGCCTTCTTCGTGACCTCGGCGCGGTCGCTCGCGTCCGAGCCGTAGCCGCCGAACGAGAAGAAACGGTTCAGCCCCGCGCGCGAGAGCTTGATGTGCGCGGCGGCCTCGACGTTCCCGGTGATCAGGCCCACGAGGTAACCGTCGTCCACGAGCTGGCGCAGCCGCGGAACCACGCCCGGCATCACCTCGTAGCCGTCCGAGTCCTCGACCGCCGCCGCGAGGTACTTCATGTACTTCGCCATCGCGAGCGCGAGCTCGCGCTGGTCGGGGTCGCGGTCGAGCACGTGGCGCAGGGCCGTCCGCCCCACGTCGGGGTCGGTCATCCCCGACTCCGTCACCTTGCGGATGTCGACCTGGGTGTCGTAGATCTCCTCGAACGCGCGCCGCCACGCCTCCGCCCCGGCGCCGCCCGTCGTGATCAACGTGCCGTCGATGTCGAACAGAACGCCCTCTGTGGCGAATCCGTTCATCGCCCCGCCCGGTATCGGCGGATCAGTGTGTTCGTCGAGCTGTCGTGATCGAGCTCGGGCTCGTCGGCGCTCTGGAGCTGAGGCACGATCTTGCGCGCGAGCACCTTTCCGAGCTCGACGCCCCACTGGTCGAACGAGTCGATGCTCCAAACCGTCCCCTGCGTGAACACACTGTGCTCGTAGAGCGCCACGAGCTTGCCAAGCGTCTCCGGGGTGAGCTGGCCGGCAAGGATCGTGTTCGAGGGGCGGTTTCCCTCCATCATCCGGTGCGGGACGATCTCCTCCGGCGTCCCCTCCGCGCGGACCTCGTCGCGCGTCCTGCCGAACGCGAGCGCCTCGGGCTGGGCGAACACGTTCGCCATCAACAGGTCGTGGTGGTCGCCGAGCGGATTGAGCGCCCGGTTGAAGCCGATGAAGTCGCACGGGACAAGCCGCGTGCCCTGGTGGATCAGCTGGTAGAAGGAGTGCTGCCCGTTGGTCCCGGGCTCGCCCCAGTAGATCGCCCCGGTGTCGTAGTCGACGCGGGCGCCGGCGAGCGTGACGTGCTTGCCGTTCGACTCCATGGTCAGCTGCTGCAGGTACGCCGGGAACCGCTTCAGGTACCGGTCGTAGGGCAGCACCGCGACGGTCTTGGCTCCGAAGAAGTCGCCGTACCACACGGCCAGCAGCCCCATGAGCGCCGGGAGGTTCCTCTCGGTCGGGGCCTCCCGGAAGTGCTCGTCGACAGCGTGGAACCCCGCCAGCATCTCGGCGAACCGCTCGGGACCGACCGCGATCATCGTCGCGAGGCCGATCGCGGAGTCCATCGAGTAGCGCCCCCCGACCCAGTCCCAGAACCCGAACATCTTGTCGGTGTCGATCCCGAACTCCGACACGCCGTCGGCGTTCGTGGACACCGCGACGAAGTGCTTCGCGGTCGCCGCCTCGTCCCCGCCCAGGCCGTCGAGCACCCACTCGCGCGCGGTGCGGGCATTGGTCATCGTCTCGAGCGTCGTGAACGTTTTCGATGAAACGATGAACAGGGTCTCCTCCGGGGCCAGGTCGCGCGTCGCCTCAACGAAGTCGGTCGCGTCGACGTTGGACACGAAGCGGAACGTCATCCCGCGATCCGAGTAGTGCTTCAGCGCCTCGTAAGCCATCACCGGGCCGAGGTCGGAGCCGCCAATCCCGATGTTGACCACGTTGCGGATCGGTTTGCCGGAGTGGCCCTTCCAGTCGCCGCCGCGCACCTTGTCCGCGAACGACGTCATCCGGTCGAGGACCTCGTGCACCTGCTTGACCACGTCCTCGCCGTCGACGATCAGCGATCGGTCGCGCGGCATCCGCAGCGCCACGTGGAGCACGGCGCGGTTCTCCGACACGTTGATGTGCTCGCCCCTGAACATCGCCTCGCGACGCTCGGCGAGCCCCGATTGGTCGGCGAGCGCCACCAGCAAGTCGATCGTCTCGTCGCTGATCCGGTTCTTCGAGTAGTCGAGGTACAGCCCGGCGCCCTCGGCGGTGAGCCGCTCGCCGCGGGTTGGATCGGCCGCGAACATGTCGCGCAGGTGGCGGTCGACGATCTGGGAGTAGTGGCGCTCGAGCTCGACCCAGGCGGGGCGCTGCTTCAGCGGCGCGATCTCGGTCGTGGCCACGCTAGGCCGGAGCCACCAGCTTCTCGCCCTTCGAGGCGATCGTTTCCAGCAGCTCGCGCCACGACGTGTCGAACGCCTCCTTGCCCTCCTCCTGGAGCCGCGTGGCGAGCGCGTCGGTGTCGATCCCGGCCTCGTTGAGCCGGGTCAGGATCTCCTCGGCGTCCCCGCCGTCGGCGGGGAGCGGCTCGCGCACCTCGCCGTGGTCGGCGAACGCCAGGAGGGTCTTGTCGGGCATCGTGTTGATCGTGAACGGCGCCGCGAGCGCCTCGACGTACAGCACGTCGGAGGCCTCGGGGTCCTTCGTGCCCGTGCTCGCCCACAGCAGGCGCTGCGGCCTGGCGCCCTCGTTGGCGAGGCGGTGGAAGCGCTCGGAGTCGAGCAGGTCGCGGTACGCGCGGTAGGTGCGCTTCGCGACCGCTATCCCGAGCTGGTCGCGGAGCTCGTCGGGGACCGTGTCGATCACGGCCTTGTCCCAGCGGCTGATGAACAGCGACGCGACGGACGGAACGTCGGGGCTGAGCCCTGCGTCGATCCGGCGCTCGAGGCCGCGCATGTACGCGTCGGCGGAGGCGAGGTACTGGTCGGTGGAGAACAGCAGCGTGACGTTGACCGGGACGCCGTCGAATATCGACTGCTCGATCGCCTCGCGACCGGCCTCCGTGCCGGGGATCTTGATGAAGATGTTGCACTCCGCTCGGGAGTGAAGGTCCTTGACCTGCTCTATCGTGGCCGCGGCGTCGTCGGCGAGCAGCGGCGAGACCTCGAGCGACACCCATCCGTCGACCCCGTCGGTGCGCTCGTGGATCGGCTCGAACAGCTTCGCCGCGCTGCGGAGATCGGTCAGCGCGAGCTCGAAGAAGAGCTGTTCCGCCTCGAGGCCGCGCTCCCGCAGCTCTGAGATCTGCTCGTCATAGTCGTCGCCGGCGCTGATCGCCTTGTCGAAGATCGTCGGGTTCGAGGTCAGGCCGGTGACCGAGAACTCGTCGATGTAGCGGCGGATCGTGCCCTCGTCGAGCATGTCGCGCGTGATGTTGTCCACCCACAGGCTCTGGCCGAGCTCGTGGAGCTTGCGCGTCGGGTTCACAAGCCGCCGCCGTCCCCCGCCCGCTCGAGGACCTCGCGTGCCCGCTCGACCACCTTCCGCGGCGTGAACCCGAACTCCGACTGCACGTCCTTGAGCGGCGCCGAGGAGCCGAACGTGTGCATGCCGATCGTCGCCCCCGCGGGGCCGACGTAGCGATCCCAGCCAATCGTCGAGGCCTCCTCGATCGAGACCCGCGCCGTGACACTCGACGGCAGCACCTCCTCACGGTACTCCTCCGGCTGCTGGTCGAACATCAACCACGACGGCAGGCTGACGACTCGCGCGCGCACGCCGTCCTTCGTCAGCTCCTCGTAGGCGTCGGCGGCCAGCGCGACCTCGCTCCCGGTCGCGATCAGGATCACCTCGGGATCTCCGCCCTCGGTGTCGGCGAGGACATACCCGCCCCGCCGCAACCCCTCCGCGGAGGCGTACCGCGAGCGATCGAGGATCGGAACGTTCTGGCGCGTGAGCACGAGCGCGACCGGCCCGTGGGTGCGGTCGACGGCCACCCGCCATGCCTCGGCGACCTCGTTCGCGTCGCACGGGCGGATCACGTTGAGCCCGGGGATCGCGCGCAAGCCCGCGAGGTGCTCGACCGGCTGGTGGGTGGGGCCGTCCTCGCCGAGCCCGATGGAGTCGTGGGTGAAGATGTGGATCACCGGCAGCTCCATCAGCGACGAGAGCCGGATCGCCGGCTTCGCGTAGTCCGAGAAGGTCAGGTACGTCGACCACAGCGGGCGCAGCTTCGACAGCGCGAGGCCGTTGGAGATCGCCGCGGACTCGTGCTCCCGGATCCCGTAATGGAGCTGGCGGCCGAGTCGCTGCCCCGGCTGGAAGTCGGTCGCGCCCTCGAAGTTGAGCCGCACCGAGGTCGAGTCGGTGAGGTCCGCCGAGCCGGCGAGCATCCAAGGGATGCTCTCAGCGACGGCGTTCTGGACCGCGTTCGACGCCTTGCGGGTGGCCATGTCGCCGTCGCTCGGGTCGAAGCTCGGGATCTCGGCGTCCCAGCCGTCGGGAAGCTCGCGCCGCTGCATCGCGTCGACCTGGGCCGCGAGCTCGGGGGCGTCGGCGCGGTACTCCTCGAACAGAGCCTCCCACTCCTCGCGGAGCCGCTTGCCGCGGGCGCCGATCCGGTCGGCGAAGTGCTCGTACACCCCGTCGGGGATCAGGAATTGGGCGTCCTCGGGCCACCCGTAGGCGCGCTTGGTCTCGCGCGCCTCCTCCTCCCCGAGCGGCTCGCCGTGCACCTTGGCGGTGTCCTGGAGATTCGGCGCCCCGTAGCCGATGTGGCTGTCGACGATGATCAGCGTCGGCCGGTCGTGCTCCTGGTGGAAGCGCTCGAAGGCCCGCGTGAGGAGCTGGCGGTCGTTGGCATCGCCGACCCGGGTCACGTTCCAGCCGTAGCCGATGAAGCGCGCGGCGACGTCGTCGCCGTAAGTGAGCCCGGTGCGCCCGTCGATCGAGATGTGGTTGTTGTCGTAGATCCAGCACAGGTTGTCGAGCCGCTGGTGCCCGGCGAGCGAGCCCGCCTCCCCGGACACCCCCTCCATCAGGTCCCCGTCGCCACAGATCGCGTACACGTCGAAGTCGAACAGCTCGAACCCCGGGCGGTTGAAGTGCGCGCCGAGCCACTTCGCCGCAATCGCCATCCCGATGGACGTCGCGATCCCCTGCCCCAGCGGCCCGGTGGTGGTCTCGACACCCGAGGTCAGGCGGTACTCGGGGTGCCCGGGGCACTTCGAGCCGAGCTGGCGGAACCTCTCGATGTCCTCGAGGCTGACCGCGGGATCGCCGAGGATCTCGTAGTCGGGGTCGACCGCGCGCACCCTGGTCAGGTGGAGCAGTGAATAGAGGAGCATCGAAGCGTGGCCGTTCGAGAGCACGAACCGATCCCGGTTCGGCCAGATCGGCTCCTGGGGATCGAAGCGGAGGAACTCCTGCCACAGGGTGTAGGCCGTGGGCGCCATTCCCATCACCGCGCCGGGGTGGCCCGAGCTGGCCTTCTGGATCGCGTCGATGCTCAGCGTCCGGATCGTGTTCACGCAGAGCATGTCGATCTCGGCGTGAGTCTGTGCCGCGACGGCCATATCCCAAGTCGCATCCTAGCTCCGGCGCAGGGTTCGCTGTTACCGGGCTGTGCACATAGATTCTGCTCATGTCGTCTCGCGTCGCAGTCGAGAAGCGCGCCGCCGCCGAGGCCGCGGCGAAGCTCGTCGAGAGCGGCATGACCATCGGCCTCGGGACGGGATCGACGGTCGCCTACCTGTTGCCGGCGCTCGCTGACCGCGAGCTCGACCTGCGGTGCGTGGCTACTTCGCCGCGCACCGAGGCCGCGGCGCGCGATCTCGGGATCCCGGTCGAGGCATTCGAGCGCCTCGAGCGCCTCGACATCGCGATCGACGGCGCCGACCAGGTCGCCCCGGACGGGTGGCTGGTGAAGGGGGGCGGCGGCGCCCACACGCGCGAGAAGATCGTCGCCGCCGCGGCGGAGCGCTTCGTCGTGATCGCCGATTCGAGTAAGCCCGTCGAGGCGATCGCGGCGCCGATTCCGCTCGAGCTCCACCCCTTCGGGCTCCGCGCGACGCTCCACGAGCTCGGCGACGTTCGCCTCCGCGACTGGCCGCCCTCGCCCGACCTCGGAGTGATTGCCGACTACGAGGGAGCGGTCGGCGACCCCGCGGCGCGGGCGGAGCGGTTCGCGGCGACGCCGGGGGTGGTCGAGCACGGCCTGTTCCCGCCGGCGCTCGTGAGCGAAGTCCTCGTGGGGCGCGGCGGCGGGGTCGAGCGGCTCGGTTTCTAGCCTGCCGCGGCCTGGTCGGCGAGCACCGTCGCGTCGGCGGCTGCCACGCGCCCCGCCGGAATCGACGGGTCGCCGGCGAGAAGCTTCGCGAGCGCATCGCGCGTGTCCTCCCCGGCGACGAGCCAGAAGACCCTGCGCGCCTGGGCGAGCGCGGGATAGGTGAGGGTCATCCGGCGGCGGCCCTGGTACTCACCGCCGGTCAGGGCGACGAGCCGATCGGTGACCTCGAGCACGGGGTCGCCGGGGACGAGCGACGCGGTGTGGCCATCGGGGCCGATCCCGAGGTGGACCAGGTCGAGGGGCTTCGGCAGCCCTGCCTCGTAGCGCATCGCGGCGGCGTCGAGGTCTTCCTCGGTGACCGGCATCGGGCGCAGTCGCTCCAGCGCCAGGTCGGGGAGGTTGGCGCTGATGTGGGTCAGGTTGCGATCGGGGTCGCCGTCAGGCGCCACGCGCTCGTCGACCTGGAACACGTCGATGTGGTCCCAGTCAAGGTCCATCTCTCCGAGCCGCGCGAACATCGGCCACGGGGTTTTCCCGCCGCTGATCGCGAACGAGAACCTGCCCGTCTGCCCGATCGCGTCCCAGGCAGCGGCCGCGATCAGGTCCGCCCCGGCCAGCGCGGCCGCCTCGGCGTCCGCCAAGGTCTCGGTCCTCAGTCCTTCTTCTCCTCGTGGCCGCCGAACTGCTTTCGCATCGAGGAAAGGACCTTGTCCGCGTAGTCGTCGAGGCCGCGCGAGGCGAAGCGCGAGTAGAGAGCCTCACTGAGCACCGGCGCCGGGACCCCTTCCTCGATCGCCGCGATCGAGGTCCAGCGCCCCTCGCCCGAGTCGGACACGCGACCTTCGTAATCCGCGAGGTCGGGCGATTGCTGAAGCGACGCGGCCGTCAGATCCAGCAGCCAGGAACCGATCACGCTCCCGCGGCGCCACACCTCGGCGATGTCGCGGATGTTGAGCGCGTAGCGGTAGAACTCGGGATGCTCGAGCGGCGCGGTCTCGGCGTCGGCCTCGCGCTTCTTCTCGCCGATGTCGGCGTTGCGGAGGATGTTGAGTCCCTCCGCGTACGCGGCCATCACTCCGTACTCGATCCCGTTGTGGACCATCTTCACGAAGTGGCCGGCGCCGGTCGGGCCGCAGTGCAGGTAGCCGTGCTCCGCCGGCGTCGGTTCCCCCGTACGCCCCGGGGTCCGTGCGGCCGCGTCGACGCCGGGTGCCAGCGTGGCGAAGATCGGGTCGAGGCGCCGGACCGCCTCGCCGGGGCCGCCGATCATCAGGCAGTACCCGCGCTTGAGCCCGAACACACCGCCGCTCGTGCCGCAGTCGATGTAGTCGATCCCTTTCTTGGCGGCGTTGGCGGCGCGGCGGATGTCGTCGCGGTAGTACGAGTTGCCGCCGTCGATGATCGCGTCACCCGGCTCGAGGCGGTCGACCAGGTCACCGACCGTGCCCTCGGTGATCTCGCCGGCGGGCACCATCACCCAAGCGGCGCGCGGCTTGTCCAGCTTCGAGACGAAGTCGTCCAGCGAGTCGACGCCGGTCGCGCCCTCGCCGGCGAGCCCCTTGACCGCGTCCGCGTTGACGTCGTAGACGACGCAATCGTGGTCGGCTCTCATCAGGCGGCGCACGAGGTTCGCCCCCATCCGCCCGAGTCCGACCATCCCTAGCTGCATGGCGGTGATCCTATTAGGCTGCGGCCGGCACGCGTGGCGGCGAAGGCGGACAAGCTCGTCATCTTCGGGATCAGCGGGAACCTCGCGCGCAAGATGACCTTCCAGTCGCTGTACCGGATGGAGCGGCGCGGCGAGATCGACTGCCCGATCATCGGCGTCGCGATCGACGACTGGAGCGACGACGACCTTCGCAGCCACGCGAAACAGGCGATCGAGGCGGAGATCGATGACGCCGACGCCAAGGTGCTCGACCGGCTGCTGAGCCGACTCAGCTACATCGCCGAGGACTACTCGAAGCCCGACACATACAAGCGCGTCGCCAAGGCGGTGGAGGGCTCGAAGCAGATCGTGTTCTATCTCGAGATCCCGCCGTCGCTGTTCGCGATGGTCGTCCATGGGCTCAGCAAGGCCGGCGTCGCCGAGGGGGCCCGTTTCGTGATCGAGAAGCCGTTCGGCCACGATCTCGTCTCGGCGCGCGAGCTCAACAAGGAGCTGCACGAGGTGCTCGAGGAGTCGCAGATCATGCGCATCGACCACTTCCTCGGCAAGGAGCCGGTGATGGACATCATCTATCTGCGGTTCGCGAACACGATCCTCGAGCCGGTGTGGAACCGCCGCTACGTGGACTGCGTCCAGATCACGATGGCGGAGAACTTCGGAGTCGAGGACAGGGGGGCTTTCTACGACCCGGTGGGTGCGCTGCGCGACGTCGTCCAGAACCATCTCCTCCAGGTGATGGCGCTCGTCGCGATGGAGCCGCCGTCCGCGAGCCCCGCGGACCCCGACCCCATCCGCGACCGCAAGCTCGACCTGTTCAGGTCGATTCCCGATGCCGACCCGCGGCAGTACGTGCGTGGCCAGTACGACGGATACCTCGACGTCGACGGCGTAGCGAAGCACTCCAAGACCGAGACATTCGCGGCGCTGCGCCTCGACGTCGAGAACTGGCGCTGGGCCGGTGTCCCGTTCTTCATCCGGGCGGGGAAGGCGCTGCCGGTCAAGCAGACCGAGGTGCGGGTGGTCTTCCAGGAGCCGCCCCCGCTCGGGATCGGCGGGCGCAAGCGGCCGGATCCCGACGAGTGGGTGATTCGGATCGAGCCCGAGGCCGGCTCGGACGTCCGCCTGCTCGCGAAGAAGGCCGGCGCCGACGAGCTGCAGCCTGTGCACCTCGACCTGCTGTTCGAGGCGCAGGTAGGCGATCAGCCCGAGCCGTACGAGCGGCTCCTGCACGACGCGCTCGAGGGCAATCGGGAGCTCTTCCCGACGGAGCAGGCGATCGAGGAGACGTGGCGGATCGTGCAGCCGCTGCTCGACCAGCCCGGCAGCGTCGAGACGTACGAGAAGGGGACGTGGGGGCCCGACGGAGCACGCCACCTGCTGACCGGCCACGGCGGATGGCGAAAGCCCTGGCTCCCGTGATCTGAACGCGAACGCCACAACACCGGGGGACCAACAGCTGAAGCGCTCGGTCGGCGTGCTGTCCCTGTTCGCGACCGCGTACGGGAACGTCGGCTCGTCGATCTACTACGCGCTCGGCCTGGTCGCCGCGCACGCGCTCGGGCTCACTCCGCTGGTGTTCCTGTTCGCCGGCGGGCTGTTCCTGCTGACCGCAAAGACATACGCGGAGGGCGCGACGATGTTCCCCGAGGCCGGCGGCTCGTCGTCGTTCGCTCGCCACGCCTTCAACGAGGTGATCTCGTTCGTGGCCGGATGGGCGCTGATGCTCGACTACATGCTCACGATCGCGATCAGCGCGTTCTTCGTTCCCCACTACCTCGCCCCGTTCGTCGACGCGCTCGGGTCCGGCTCCGAGGACGTGATCGCGGCGATCGTCGTGGTCGTCGTGCTGGCGGCGATCAACATCCGCGGCCTCGGACACGCCGCGGGCGTCAACGTCGGGCTGGCGCTGATCGATATCGCCACCCAGACGGTGATCGTGGGGCTGGGCGTCGTGCTCGTCCTCAGCCCGGAGCAGCTCGTCGACCAGATCGATCTCGGAGAGGCCCCGAGCTGGTCGCAGTTGATCTTCGCAATCTCGATCTCGATGGTCGCGTACACCGGAATCGAGACGATCGCCAACATGGCCCAGGAGGAGCACGACCCCGGCCGCGACCTGCCGCGGGCCGCCAACGGCGTCGTGGTCGCGGTTATCGGCCTGTACCTCGGGATCACGGTGGTCGCGCTGTCCGCGCTCCCGGTCACCCAGGGAGCCGACGGCGACTTCACCACCCAGCTCGGGACGACCTTCCAGGACGATCCAATACTCGGGATCGTCGAGAACCTCGGGCTCGGGAGCGGGGTCGAGGACGTTGCTCGCATCTACGTCGGGGTGCTGGCGGCGACGATCCTGCTGATCGCCGCAAACGCCGGGCTGATCGGCATCTCGCGCCTCTCGTGGTCGCTCGCCGAGCACCGTCAGCTGCCCGGTGCGTTCGCGAGCCTCTACGGCCGCGACCGCACCCCCGCGGCGCGATCGTCGCGTTCGGGGCGCTCGCGTGCCTCCTGATACTGCCCGGCAAGGCGACGGTGCTGGGCAACCTGTACAGCTTCGGTGCGCTTCTCTCGTTCACGATCGCCCACATCTCGCTCGTCGCGCTACGCGTGCGACAACCGGACGCCGAGCGCCCATACCGGGCCCCGTGGAACGTGCGGATCCGCGGCCACTCCGTCTCGCTGACCGCAATCCTGGGCGGCATCGGGACGTTCGGCGCCTGGATCTCGCTGGTCGTCCTGCACGACGAGGCCCGCTATGTCGGCATCGCGTGGATGATCGTCGGGCTGACCGCGTACCTGATCTACCGCCGCCGCATCGGGCTCGACCCGCGCCGCATCAATCGCCGCGGGCTCGAGCACCCGGACCACCTGCCCCGCTTCACGCGCGAGCGCCGCCCGCGCGCGCTGCGGTCCTAGCTCTGGTCGAACAGCAGCGACGCGCCAATCGCGCCGCCGAAGTCGCCGAGCTGCGCGACGTGCATCGCCGGCGGGTTGTCGTCGACGAACAGGTGCTTGTGCATGTGCTTCGAGATCTTCTCCACGTAGGGCTCGCCGAACCGTACCCCGAGCCCGCCGCCGATCACGACCGCCTCGACGTCGAGCAGGTTCACCGCCGACGCGATGCCCGCGGCGAGCGCCTTCACCGCGCGGTCGATCAGCTTCTCGGCGAGCTTGTCCCCGTCGTCCAGGGCCCGCTCCCAGATCCCGCTGGTCAGCCGGACGTGGTCCTTCTTCTTCATGATCTTGAACAGGTCGGTCTTGGTGCCCTTCTCGTGCTCCCGGCGGGCCTCGATCTCCATCGCGCCGCGGCCGGCGTACGCCTCCAGGCAACCGCGCCGCCCGCAGGTGCACCGCGCGCCACCGAGCTTGATCACCATATGGCCGATCTCCCCGGCGGCGCCGCGGCCGAGCCACTCCTTGCCGTCGAGGATCACGCCGCCGCCGACCCCCGTGCCCCAGAACACACCGATGAACGACTTGTAAGGACGTCCGGCGCCGAGCTTCTTCTCCGCGTTGACGGCGACCTGGACGTCGTTGCCGACCTTCACGGACGCGCCGAGAGCGTCGGAGAGCCTATCCGCGAGCGGGAACGATCCCTCCCACCCCGGCAGGTTGCGCGCGCCCGTCACCGTGCCCGACATCTCGTCGACGTCGCCCGGGGAGCCGACGCCGATGCCCTCGAGCGAGCCCGTCTCGAGCTTCGCCGCCGCGGCCGCCTCCTTCATGGCCTCCGCCATCTGCGCGCCGACACCGTCCGGGCCGCCCTTCGTCGGCGTCGGGCGCCGCGCGTCGGCGACCACCTTGCCGTCGTCCACGATCGCGGCCTGGATCTTCGTGCCCCCGAGGTCTATGCCACCCCGCACGGCATGAGTCTATGGCCCACTGGCCAAAGAGTTCGCCGCACACCGACAAACTCGAGGTTCAGCGGCGCACAGGAATAACGCGGCTGACGAACCGCGCGAACTCGTCGAGCAGCTCGGGCGGTACCCAGTGCCCGGCGTCGGTCTCGTAGTAGGCGACGTCGAGGCCGCCGCGCGTGAGCGTCTCGTTGGCGGCGCGGCCGAACCCGACCTCGATGATCGGGTCCCGGGTGCCGTGATGGATCATGACCGGGAGCCCACGGCGGCCGTCGAGATCGGGGCTCCACCCCTCGACGGTCGGGATGAACCCGCTCATCGCCAGGATCCCGGCGGGCGACGGTCGCCCTTCTCCGAGGCCGACCGCGTACGACATCACAGCGCCCATCGAGAACCCCCCCAGCACCGCCCGGTCCCACGACAGCCCGCGCGCCGCGAGCGTCTCGTCGAGGAACTCGCTCAACAGGCGGTAGCTCGCGTGGAAGGTCTCGGGGTGGGGGTATCCGACCCGCGGCACGACGTACCAGTGCCGTCCGCCAGGCGGGATGTTCGTCAACGGCGCCCCCGGCGTGATCCCGACCAGGCGGCGCTCGGGGTCGAGCACGTCGATGAGGTCGTAGAGGTCGCGCTCGTCGGTGCCTCGACCGTGGTTGAGGATCAACGCCCCCGCCGGCTCCCCCGCCGGCTCGCGGAGGAGATGATCGAGCGTCATGCCCGGGTCACGCCCGGGTCTTGGTGCGCGGGTTCTCGATCGGGGTCAGGATCGGCTCGATCTGCTCGCGCATGTCCTCGAGGAACGGTGGCAGTGCGAGCTCCTCGCCGAGATGCTCGGCCGACTCGTCGACTGCGAACCCGGGGCCGATCGTGGCGAGCTCGAACAGCACGCCCGAGGGCTCGCGGAAGTAGATCGAGCGAAAGTAGAAGCGGTCGATGATCGGCGTCGGGTGGAGCCCGGCGTCCGCCACGCGCTCGCGCCACGCGTCGTGATCGTCCATGTGCGAGGCCCATGCGATGTGATGCACGGTGCCGGCGCCCTGAAGGCCCGGCTCGGCGGGGGGCTCGTCGTAAGCCCACAGCCCGCCGCGCGTCTCGCCGCGCGCCTCCCAGCCGTCATCGCGCGGTGTGAACTCGAGCGTGTCCTCGAGATATGGACGGCTGCGATCGGGATCGCCGCTGTACGCGCGCGCGAAGTCGAAGCCCTGGAGCGCGAGCTCCGCTGGCACCTCGGGATGATCGGCGATCAGAGACGGGTCGTCGACGTCGGAGACCCGCAGCTCGTGCTCGAGGCCCTCGAAGTCTGCGAGGCGCAGGCTCTCCGCCTCGCGCTGCGATTCGTACCCGGCGTCACCGAGGCGCTTCTCCCAGAAGTCGAGTGCCTCGCTCGACGCGACGCGCCACCCGATGCGGTGGACCATTCCCGCGCCCGCCCGGCCCAGGGGCGTCCCGGGGAACTCGAAGAACGTCAGGTCCGAGCCGGGATCGCCCTCCTCGTCGGCGTAGAAGAGATGGTAGACGGACGGTTGGTCCTGGTTGACCGTCTTCTTCACAAGCCGCAGCCCCATCAGCCCGGCGTAGAAGTCGACGTTGCGCTGCGCCTCGGCGGTGATCGCCGTGATGTGGTGGATGCCCTCGAGCTTCATCGCGACCTATTCAAGCAGCACCGGAGCGCGCGGCGGGGACCGCCTCCTCCGCGTCCTCGAGCACCGCCATCGCCGCGTTGCGACCGTTGAGCGCGATCACCGACCCCGCCGGGTGGGTGGCCGCACCGCACATGTAGAAGTCCTCGATCGGGGTGCGCCAGGTGAGCCGCCGGTCCCACATCTGGTCGGGCATCGCCTCACCCTGGAAGATCTGGCCGCCCGTTAGCCCGATCCCGGCCTCGATGTCGGGCGGCCCGAGGACCTGCATGTGCTCGACGCACTCGTGCACGTCGGGCGCGTAGGCGGCGATCGAATCGAGGATCATCCCGCCGATCTGGGCCCGCCGGCCCTCCCAGTCTCCCTCCGCGAGCTCGTAGGGCGCGTAGTGGCAGAAGGCGCTCATCATGTGGCGGCCCGGCGGCGCGACGGAGCCGTCATACGCGGTCTGGCAGTACAGCTCGCAGAACCCGATCGCCGGCTCGCCCCGCTCGCACGCCTCGTACCCCTCCTGGGCCGCGTCGAGCCCGTGCTGGATCGAGATCATCGTCCGGAGCGGATCCAGATCGGCCGCCGCCGTGAACGTCGGAAGCCGGGTGAGGGCGGCATTCAACTTCACGACCGAGGAGCGGACCTTCCAGCCCTCGAGCCGCTCGCGGTACTCGCTCGGCACCGCGTCGGGCTGGAGCATGTCCAGGTTGCGCTTCGGGTCGGCGTTCGAGACCACGATCGCCGCGCGGAGCCTGTCCCCGCTCTCGAGCTCGACGCCCTCGCCCGGGAGGATCCGCGCGACCGGAACCCCGGTCGCGAGTGTCGCTCCCGCTTCGCGGGCGGCCTCCGCGATCGCGAAAGAGACGCGGCCCATCCCGCCCACGACGTAGCCCCATTCCGACGCCCGTCCCTCGACCTCGCCCTGGGAGTGCATCAGGTGCACCGACGCGGTCCCCGGATCGCGAGGGCCGGCGTAGGCGCCGATCACGCCCTGACCGAAGAGCGCGTCCTTGAGCCGCTGGTCGTCGACGTAGCGGTCGATCGTGTCCGCGATCGACTCCTCGAACACGATCGAGATCAGCTCCTCGTCGCCGAGCAGCTCCTCGATCTCCGCCCGGGTCGGGGACGGGCGCTTCCAGGTGTCTCCGAGGGAACCTTCGCGGAGCAGGCTCCGGGCGCGGCCGAAGGTCTCCTCGTAGGCGAAGGCGCCGCGGATGTCCTGCTCCGAGAACCCGTTCTCGCGCATGTGAGCGACGGTTCGGTCGTCGTCGGGGAACTGCGCGAAGGAGGTGCCGTCGGGGAACGGGCACCACGCGTTCGGGTCCGTGAGCAGGACCTCGTACCCGTGTCGGCGCAGATCGAGCTCGTTCACTACGAGCTCGTCGAGCATCCCGACCACGTACGCGCACGGGCTGACCAGGTAGCCGGGCTCCGGGAACGGCTGCTCGAGCGTGCACGCGCCGCCGAGGTGGTCTCGGCGCTCCAGCACCAGCACCGACCTGCCGGCCCGCGCCAGGTACGCCGCCGCTGTGAGTCCGTTGTGCCCGCCGCCGACGACGATCGCGTCCCACTCGTGCCCGGCGAGCTCAGCGATCGGCGCGGGCAACCCGACCTTCCCGAGCGCCGCGTTGACGTCGATTGCGCTCCCTGCCACCGATGTTCGCGCTCGGCCCACCATCAAATTCCCCGCCCGCCCCCACCTTTGGAGAGCCTCGCGCTCACCGGCCCACGGTATCGCTTCGGATGCTGAGCTGAGACTAGGATTCCTCGTGAGCGGTGATCACAGGAGCCCATGCGATTCTGTACACGGGCGACGCCGACGGCGTCCGCTCCTTCTTCCGCGACACGCTCGGGTTCTCGTCGGTCGACGCGGGCGGCGGGTGGTTGATCTTCGCGCTGCCCCCCGCCGAGCTCGCCGCCCATCCCACTGACGGCGACGCGCATCACGCGCTCTACCTGATGTGCGACGACATCGAGAAGACTGTCGAGGAGCTGGAGGGCAAGGGGGTCGAGTTCACGGGGGCGGTCTCCGACGAGGGGTTCGGTCTGATGACGGCGATCAAGCTGCCCGGCGGTGGCGAGCTCGGGCTCTACGAGCCGAGGCATCCGACCCCACCTTCACCCGGCGGCTGACGAAGCCGTGCTGCTCGGCGTCGACGTCGGGGGAACGTTCACCGACGCTGTGCTCTACGACGGGCACGGGCTCCACACCGCCAAGGCGCCGACCACGCCGGACGATCAGTCGCGCGGGGTGATCGCCGCGATCGAGTCGGTGCTCGAGCGCTCCGGCGCGGACGCGGCCGACGTCGAATCGTTCGCGCACGGGATGACGGTGGGGACCAACGCGCTGCTCGAGAAACGGGGCGCGCGCACCGCGCTGGTCGCGACCGAGGGCTTCACCGATCTGCTCGAGATCGGCCGCCAGACACGCCCGCGCCTTTATCACCTCTGCACGCCGACGCCCGAGCCGCTCGCACCGGCGGATCTGAGGGTCGGGGTCGCCGAGAGGACGGGGCCGCGGGGCGTGATCGAGCCACTCGAGGACTCAGCGATCGATGGCGCGGTCGAGCGCCTCCGCGCGGCCGGCCCGGAGGCGATCGCCATATGCCTCCTGTTCTCGTATCTCGACACCGGCCACGAGGCGACGCTCGCGGCACGAATCCGCGAGGCGATTCCCGGGGTCCACGTCTCCGCGTCGCACGAGGTACTGCCGCAGTTCCGCGAGTACGAGCGCTGCTCCACGACCGTGATCGACGCCTATCTCTCTCCCCTGCTGGACCGCTACCTCGGCCGGCTCGTGGCGACGGCGACCGAGCGCGGGCTTCCGGAGCCGCTCGTGATGCAGTCCTCGGGCGGGGTCGTGCCCGCGGACGAAGCGGCGCGGGCGGGCGCGTGGAGCGTTCTGTCGGGGCCCGCGGGCGGGGCGGTCGGCGCCGGGCTGCTCGCGCGCGTCTCCGGCGCGGGGGACGCGCTCGGGATCGACATGGGCGGGACCTCGTGCGACGTCTGCGTCGTCGACGACGGTCGCGTGCGGCGGACCGACTCCCGCGAGATCGAGGGCCGCGTGCTCCAGCTGCCGATGGTCGATGTTCACACGGTTGGGGCGGGCGGGGGGTCGATCGGGTGGCGGGACTCCGGGGGCGCCCTTCGGGTGGGGCCGCATTCGGCGGGCGCCGAGCCCGGACCGGCGTGCTACGGGCGTGGTGGGAGCGAGCCGACGGTGACCGACGCGAACCTGGTGCTCGGCTACCTCGCGGCGGACTCGACCCTCGCCGGCGGCGTCGAGCTCGATCCGGATCGTGCCCGGGAGGCGCTCGGAAGGCTCGGCGGGGAGCTCGGCCTCGATGAGCTCCAGACCGCGGAGGGGATTGTGAGCGTCGCGAACCAGGAGATGATCCGTGCGCTGCGGGTGGTCACGGTCGAGCGCGGGGTCGACCCGCGCGAGTACGCGCTGATGCCGTTCGGCGGCGCGGGCCCGATGCACGCGGCTGCGCTGGCCCGCGAGCTCGAGGTGGAGCGCATCCTGTGCCCGCGAGCGAGCGGCGTGCTCTCGGCGGTGGGGTTGATCGCGTCCGATCGGCGCCGAGACACCGCCCGCACCGCGATGCTTCGAGGCGAGGACCTGACCGCGGAGCGGATCGCCCGCGAGGTGCGCGAGCTGCGAGAGTCGCTCGGCGCGGGGCTCGAGGGCGCCGAGCCCGAGACGACGTACGGGATGCGCTACCGGGGCCAGGCCTTCGAGCTCGACGTCGCGGGGAGCGTCGAGCCGGACCCCGCAAAACTCGTCGAGCGCTTCGCGGACGCCCACGAGCGGCGCAACGGCTATCGCGACCCGGCCGCGGATGTGGAGCTCGTCAACATCCGGCTCGCGATGGTCGTTCCGGGCGCTGACCCCGAGCCGGCGGCGGCGTCCCCCGGCCGCCTCGAGGGGGGAAGCCGCCGGGCGCGGTTCGACGGCGAGTGGGCCGAGACTCGCGTCCTGCGCGGCGAGCCCGAGGCGGGGCGCCGCGCAACCGGGCCGTGCATATTCGAGCTTCCCGAGGCGACGCTCGTTCTACCGCCGGGCTGGCAGGCGGAGGTAGATGACCGGGGCACCATCGAAGCAGGGCGCGCGCAATGAGCTTGCTCATTGCGCGCTCGGAGGCGGGATGAGGGGGGGACGGCTCGATCCAGTGACGCTCCAGGTGCTCGTGGGCGCGCTGCGCTCGGCGTGCGACGAGATGGGGGCGGTGCTGATCCGCGCCGCGCACTCCGCGAACATCAAGGAGCGCCACGACTGCTCGACCGCGCTGTTCGACCCCGCGGGCGAGCTCGTGATGCAGGCGGAGCACATCCCGGTGCACCTCGGGTCGATGCCGGACGCCGTGCTCGCGGTGCTCGACGAGGAGCAGGTCCCGGGACGGCAATGGATCCTCAACGACCCCTACCGGGGCGGGACCCATCTCCCCGACATCACCCTGATCGCGCCGGTGTTCGCGGACGAGCAGCTGCTCGGGTTCGCTGGCAGCCGCGCCCACCACGCCGACATCGGCGGACCGACTCCGGCTGGCATGCCGGTCGACTCGCGGCGCCTCGACGACGAGGGCATCGTCATCCCCCCCACCCCGATCCACGGGATCGATGAGCTCGAGGGGTTCGCGGAGCGCATGCGCAGCCCCCGTCAGCGGCTCGCCGACCTGCTCGCCCAACGCGCGGCGAACGTGGTCGGTGAGCGCCGCATGCACGAGATCGCCGCGCGGCGCGGGCTCGACCGTCTGCGTGACGGGATGTGCGAGATCCTCGACTACGCGGAGCGCCGGACCCGCGCCGCGCTCGCCGGGCTCCCGGACGGCCGCTACGAGGCCGACGACGTGCTCGAGGACGACCTCCGCGACGCCGACGTGTCGTTGCACGTCGCCGCGGTCCTCGAGGGCGACCGCCTCGTGCTCGACTTCTCGGGCACCGACCCACAGGTGGACGGGAATCTGAACTGTCCGCTCTCGGTGACCAAATCGGCGTCGTTCTTCGCGGTCCGGGTGCTGACCGATCCCGACGCTCCCCCGTCGGCCGGCGCACACCGCCCGATCGAGATCCGCGCGCCCGAGGGCTGCCTGCTCAACGCCCGCTTTCCGGCTGCCGTCGCGGCAGGGAACGTCGAGACGTCGAGCCGCGTCGCAGACCTCGTGCTCGAAGCGCTCGGCCAGTCGACGCGTCCCCCCGCGCAAGGTCAGGGGACGATGAACAACGTCACCCTCGCGGGGGAGGGATTCACGTACTACGAGACGACCGCGGGCGGCCAGGGCGCGTGCCCCGGCGCTGACGGGCCGAGCGCGATCCACGTCGCGATGTCGAACACCCTCAACACCCCGATCGAGGCGCTCGAGAGCGAGTTTCCGGTCCGGGTGCGCGAGCTGTCGGTGCGTCGGGGAAGCGGCGGCGCGGGGCTCAACAGGGGCGGCGACGGGGTCGTCCGCGAGCTCGAGGCGCTCGAGCCGATGCGCTTCGGCCTGATCACCGAGCGGCGCAGGCACGCGCCCCGCGGTCGCGAGGGCGGCGACGACGGCGCTCGGGGACGCAACGCGCTCAACGGGGAATCCCTCCCCTCGAAGGCTGCTGGCGCGCTGCGACCGGGCGATCGCCTCAGGCTCGAGACCCCCGGGGGCGGTGGGTTAGCATCCGCTTAGCAACATCTCTCACAAATTTGGGATTACCGCGATCCTGCACTACAATCCGCGCCCTCAAGCGGGCTTGAGCACCCCTCGGAGCACGTAGCAACTCCGAAAATCGTTCACATTCCGAGTAGCGAAGCGACGAGCCACTGAATCCATGCCTATCGCCTTCAAAGAGTGGGCTGTAACGGTGCGCGCCCTGTCCGAGGGCGAGCAGCTCGTCACCCTCCGCAAGGGAGGAATCCGGGAGGAAAACAAGCATTTCGAGCTTGAGCACGAGCAGTTCTTCCTCTACCCGACCTTCGACCACCAGCGAAACGACCTCGTGCGCGAGTCGCACCATCCCGAGCTGCGCCGGGCGCTCGAAGAGGGCGTGTGGCCAGACGAGGAGCCGCCGCCGCGGGCGCTTCTCCAGGAGGGCGGCATTCCGCAGCCCGATCGCGTCCGGATCCGCGCCTGGGCCGAGGTCGCGGCGCACTTCACGACCGAGGATCCGCGCGTCGTCGAGGCGCTGTCGCCGTTCCATGTGTGGACCGCCGACTACGCGACCAAGCGCCTGCTGTGGAAGCCGCGCCACCCGCTGCACGTGCTCGTCCTGCGGGTGCACCGCATCCCGCGGCCGGTGACCGTGCGCGTGAGGGACGAGTACCACGGGTGTCGCTCGTGGGTCGAGATCGACCGTGAGCTGCCGTTCGAGGGCACTCCCGTGATGGCGGACGAGGAATTCGCCCGCGCCGCCGGCTCGATCGGCATGATCGCCGGCCAGCCCGAGCCGGTTCCCGCCTGAACATCCTCCCGGACGCCATCCGGGACGCAACCCGGGCCCTCGTACTCGGCATCGGGGGTGGCGGCGACGTGGTGGGCGCGCTCGCGACGGCGCGGCTGTGCGAGTCGCTCGGCACCGAGTTCGAGCTCGGCGGGGTCGCGTGGGAGCGCTTCGACGTCGACCCCCACCCCGGTCCGAGGCGTATCGATGAGATCCGCGGCGCGCGCCCCATCGGCGGCTCCGCGCTGCTCGCCGACGAGCGCACTACGACGCCCGACGGAACGCGGTTCGCCGAGGCGGGGGTTGCGGCCCACCTCGGGCGCCCGACGGTGCTGATCGACGTCACCGGCGGCCCTCGTGCGGTGTCGGCAGGGATCGCCGCGGCGGCCGAGGAGCTCGCATGCGACCTCGCGATCTATGTCGACGTCGGGGGCGACGTCCTCGCTCGCGGCGACGAGCCGGGGCTCGCGAGCCCGCTGTGCGACGCCGTGATGCTCGCCGGCGCCGTCGAGGCCGCCGAGCGCATCGGCTCGGTGGGCGCGGTCTTCGGGCCGGGGTGCGACGGCGAGCTGACCGCCCGCGAAGTCCTCGATCGGGTCGCCGAGCTCGGCGGCGCGGGAGGCTGGCTCGGGACGTGGGGACTGACTCCCGCCGCGGCCGCCGAGATCGCAGAAGCCGCGCGAGTGGTCCCGACGGAGGCAAGCCTCCAGGCGGTGCACTGCGCGCGCGGCGTGACCGGCGAGGTCGAGATCCGCGGCGGCCGCCGGCGCGTGACGCTCGACCCAGTGGGCGCGCTTACGTTCTTCTACGACGTCGGGATCGCACACGAGCACGCCGCCCCGCTCGCGCGCGCCGTAGCCGGTGCGCGCGACCTCGAGGCCGCGCGCGACGCGCTGGCCGGGCTCGGGATTCGCACCGAGCTCGACTACGAGCGATCCCGCTTCCACGAAGGGCCTTAGCGTCGATCTGCTGGCAGCCGGCGAACGACTGCCAGCAAGTCGTGGAAATTCCGTAATTTCCGGGACGCGCGAACCCCGCGGCGCGGAAGCGAGGTGGAGCACGTCGCGTGAATGACTACCCTCGGCTCATGGCCTGGGTCCAGACGGAGTCACTGAGCTTCACCGCTCGTCACGAGAGTGACGACGAGGACACGGCGCAGCGCACGCTCGACGGTCTCGAGGATCTGCGCCTGCGGCTCGAGGATCGCTTCGAGCAAGTCCCGGGCGCGATCACGGTGATCGTCCACCCCACGCCGGCGTGGCTCGCCGCCGCACACCCTTTTCTGCCCGCTGCGCGCTGGGCTGCCGCCCCCGCCGGGCGCCGGTACCTCGCCGGGTGGGCGATGGCGAACGAGGTTCACATCCTCAGCGACGAGCACGCCGACCGCCGCGCCGCGGGAGAGGACTCGCGCCGCGCGCTTCGGGGCACAGCGGAACGCCTCTACGTCCAGATCGTTCTCGGCGCCAACAACGAGCAGATCCCTCCCCCGTGGGGGCCGCGCCGCTTCGCCCGCTACCTGCGCTGGGCGTGGTTGATCGAGGGAGCGGCCCAGTACTTCGCCGGTCAGATTCCGCTGTTCCGGGCCGCCGTGGTGAGGCGGATGAGGGAGGGTCCTCCTCCCTCGCTTCCCCCCTCGCCGCGCGACGCGATCATCCTCGGCGGGACGATCTTCGACCTGCTCGACCGCCAGCTGGGTCCCGCGGCGTGCGAGCAGATCGTCTCACGCCTGCGCAAGGACGGCGCCCATGGCAACCTCGAGCTCGCGTTCGACGCTCCTGTCGGCGAGATCGACGCCACGTGGCGGCATCATCTCCGCGAGGTCGCGCCGCGGCCCGCGAGCCAGTTAGCCTAACCCGATATCTGGTAGAGCGCCCACACCAGCACGGCGGCGCCGGCCACCGCTATCAACACCCAGGTCAGCAGCCTCGCCGGCGAGCCGATCCCAGGTAGCCCCTCGGGCTCTCCGCCGTTCGAGACCATCTCGGCATCGAGGAGGACCTGACGCGCGGGCTCGTATCCCGCCGCCGGGACCATCACGTCACGGGGACCGGCGGCGAGGAAGTCGGGAACGTCGAAGCCCCGAGTGCGCCGCAGCATGCTCGGGATTCCCTCCTCGAGCAACATGCCTTGGATCATCTCCGCCTCGGCCTGGTTGCGGCCGCCGGCGACCCGCACCAGCGCGCCCTCCGTGTACTGCGGCTTGATCTTCCGCGCGCGCTCGTGCCTGTCCGTGATCGGCTTGCGCTCGCCGTGGCCCGCGTAGGTGAGCGGCATCCCGCATTCGGGGCAGAACCGCTCGTCGAGCGGGTACTTGGTCGCGCAGCGCGGGCACGCGAGGGGTCCCTCACTCGAGTTCAAGCGTCACTTCCTCGACCTCGCCGTCGCGGATCGCGAACGCGCGCAACTCGGGCTCGCGGTCGGCGAGCGAGCAGATCACGTACAGCGGATCGGGCCAGTTCTCCGCCAGGTTGATGTCCGTCTGCGACGGGTACGCCGGGCTGCCGGTGTGCGAGTGGTAGATCGCCGCGAGCTCCTCGCCGCGCGCCTCGATCTCCTCCATGATCCGGAGCTGGTCGGTGGGATGCATCACGTATCGAAGCGGGCTTTCCTCCGCGTTGCGGGCGCGGTGGATGCTCGTCGCGCTCCCGTCGCGGCCCCCGATCATTCCGCAGCACTCGTTGGGCGCCTCGGCCCGCGCGTGGGCAACCATCTCGTCGACCATCTCGCTTGGTATGCGCACGAGGCGAGGCTAGCGCGTCAATACCAGATCAAGCCCGGATCGCGCGGCGGCTCGCGAACGTCGCCGCCCTCCGTCCCGAGCAGGTCGGGATCGTCGCGCCCGAGCTCCCACAGCAGGTCGTCGAGGACGGGCGGCGGGATCCCGGAATCGACCGCGACCCGTTTCCACGCTTCGCGCGTGGCCGCGCGCACCTCGGCGAGCGCCCCCTGCTCGATCAGGCCCGCGCGCAGCGCTAGGCGCATCAGCACGTTGTCGGCGCACACCTCCCAGCTCTCGGGGTCGGCCGGCTCGAACCATCCGCGGCGCGCCGCGATCTTCGCGAACAGGAAGCTCTTCTTCTGAAGCGGGTCGGAGTAGGCCTCGAACTCGACGAGCCGGGCGATCAGCCCGCCTGCCCCACCGAGCCGCGCGTCCGCCGCGGCGAGGAGCCCGGCGGCATCGCCGCCGTACTCGCGCTCGAGCCCGCCCGCGAGGTCGCGCCACAGGCGGGCGCGAACGTCCGGGCCCGCCACCGTCTCGCCCCGGACGCCGAACACGTCTGCGACCTCGTCCACGTCGATCGTCGCCAGGCGGGACGCGCTCAGGAACCCGGGCCGGCGCCGCTCGGCATCGAGCCCCAGCGCCCAGAGCAATGCGCTGCCGGTGTACGGGCCCTCGCCCTCGACCAGGTGAGGCCGCTCGTATGCGGTCCGGTGGTCGATCGCACAGAGGAACAACGCCGCGTCCGCGCTCGGAACCGCGGCGAAATCAGGCGGTGTGTACCCCGCAGCGAGCTCCCGCACTCGCGCGACGACGATAAGGTGGCGCTTCCGCCTGGGTGAAGGCGTGATCCACCGCGCGCTCAAGAGGGCGGCCGGCTACCACCAGAAGGTGGACTCGATCCCCTCGAGCTCCTCGATCGGCTTCGTGTAGACGCCGGATGAGAGGTACTTCCAGCCGTCGTCGGGGATCAGGAAGACGACGTTGCCCCCGTCGAGCTCGTCGCCGATCCGCACCGCCACGGAGGCGATCGCCCCCGCCGAGACGCCGGCGAACACGCCCTCCTCGTGAAGCAACCGCTGGGTCCACACGATCGCGTCGCGGTTGGACACCATGATCTTGCGGTCGAGAAGCGAGAGGTCGAGGATCGGCGGGATGAAGCCGTCGTCGAGGGACCGCAGGCCGAACACGTCCTCCCCCTGCATCGGCTCGACGGCGACCACCTTCGTGTCCGGGTCCTCCTCCTTCAGCCTCCGCCCGACGCCCATCAGCGTGCCGCCGGTCCCGAGCCCGGCCACGAAGGCCGTGACCTCGTCGAGCTCCTCGAGGATCTCCGGCGCGGTGCCCTCGTAATGTGCCCTGGGGTTGGCGTCGTTGCCGTACTGGTAGGGCATGTAGTAGGACGCGTCCGCCTGCGCCATCTCGAGCGCCTTCTCGACGGCCCCGTTCGATCCCTTCGCCCCCTCCGAGAACACGATCTCGGCGCCGTACATGCGCAGCAGCTGGATCCGCTCCTCGGTCACGTTGTCGGGGACCACGACCTCGAGCGGATATCCCTTGCGCCGGCAGACCATCGCAAGCGCGATCCCGGTGTTGCCCGAGGTCGGCTCGAGGATCGTCTGCCCGGGCGAGATCAGGCCTTCCTCCTCGGCGTCCTCGATCATCGCCCTCGCGATCCGGTCCTTGACGGAGCCGGTGGGGTTGCGGCCTTCGAGCTTCGCGTAGATGCGGATTTCGGGCTTCGAGGACAGCCGCGGGAGCTCGACCAGCGGCGTGTACCCGATCGCCTCGACCAGGTTCGAAAAGCGCCCGCCGCAGGGGCGGTTGAGGAGCCCGTCCTCGACCATTGCCTTGCGAAAGTGTAGTGCTGCGGCCCAACCCGCCGGCCGACCGCGCGGGTCGTGGAGGGATAATGTCCCCGCGTGGCTACAGGGGTGCTGATCGAGAGGAGAAGGGAGTAACCGAAATGAGCAGGACAAGGATTTGGATCGTCCTCGCGTTCGCGTCCCTGCTGGCGGTCGGCCTGCTCGCGGTCGGGTGCGGCGGGGACGACGACGACGACGTGAGCGGCGGCGAGCCGAGCCTGATCAAGGAAGGCGAGATCCTGGCGGGCACCGACACCCCATTCCCGCCGTTCGAGATCGGGCAACCGCCCGACAACTTCACCGGCTATGACCCCGACGTGTTCAACGAGATCGCCAAGAGGATCGACCTGCCCGTGGAGTACCAGGACACGTCCTTCGACACGATCTTCCGCGACACCGCCCAGGGCAAGTTCGACGTCGCGGTTGCGGCCTCGACGATCACCGAGGGCCGCGAGCGGACGGTCGACTTCTCCGACCCCTACTACCGGGCTAACCAGGCGCTGACCGTGCCCAAGGACTCGGACATCCAGTCGACCGACGACCTCGGCGGCGCCACGGTGGGGGCGCAGGACGCGACAACCGGCGAGGCGTACGTCGAGGACGAAACCGATGCCAGCGAGGTGCGCGGCTACCCGGAGGGTCCCGACGCGCTCAACGCGCTGCGCGCGGGTCAGGTCGATGCCGTGGTCATCGACGAGCCGGTCGCCGAGGACGCCGTGAAGAAGTTCGGCGACATCGAGATCACGCAGATCCCGACCGGCGAGCTGTACGGCTTCGCATTCGCCCAGGACAACGACGGCCTACGCGAGCAGGTCAACGACGCGCTCGCCGAGATGAAGGACGACGGCACGATCGACAAGCTGTACGAGAAGTACTTCAAGACCAAGCCGCCATCAGAGGTCTTGGAGGGCACGCACGAGCCCAGCTAGGGCGTTGGACACCCCGGGCCGATTCGGGGAAGGAAAGATGCGAAGGGGCGCCGCGCGGCGCCCCTTCGTCGTATATAGAGCCGTGCCGAGCCCGACCGCGCCGAAACGGAGGAGGAGAGATGGACGTAATCATCGAGCAGTACTTCGACGTCAGCCTGATGATCGACGAGTTCGATCCAGTGCTCGACGGCTTCGTGCAAACGATCTTGCTGTCGATCTTTGGCGGGGTGCTGTCGCTGCTGTGGGGTCTCGTGCTCGCGGTGCTCAGGCAGCTGCCCGGTCGCGCGTTCGCACCAGTACGCGCGATCACCATCGCCTACATCGACGCCTTCCGGGGCATCCCCCTACTGCTGGTGCTCCTGCTCATCTCGGGCAGCTTCGGCGCGCTCGCGCTCGAGGGCGTGATCCCGCGGGCGATCGGCATACCTACGTTCTTGGGCAAGCCGGACCCCTTCTGGTACGGGGTGATGGGGCTGACGATCACCTACGGCGCCTACATGGCCGAGGTGTACCGCGCGGGCATCGAGGCGATCCCGAACGGCCAGATGGAGGCCGCGCGCTCGCTGGGGATGAGCCACGGGCAGGCGATGCGGTACGTGATCGTCCCGCAGGCGGTCCGCACCGTGATCCCGCCGCTGCTGAACGACTTCATCGCGCTGATGAAGGACACCTCGCTGGTCAGCGTGCTGGGGTTCGTCGAGGTGGTGCAGGCTGGCCGCGACGTGCAGTCGGAGTTCTTCAACAGCTCGGCACTGACCCTCGGTGCTTTGTTCTTCCTCGTCTTCACGATCCCGCTGGCCCGACTGGTCGATCGCCTGATCAGCGGTCAGCAGGCCCGCTTCCAGCGCGCACAGGCCGGACCGGCGTGAGCCCGGGACCCGTGTCTCTGGCGCAAGCGGCTAGCCTGGCGCTGGATGAAACCAGCCGACTCGATGCTCGAGTTGCACGGCGTGCACAAGCGCTTCGGTGAGCTTCACGTGTTGCGGGGGATCGACCTCGCGGTTGCGCGCGGCTCAGTGTTCTGCGTGATCGGCCCCAGCGGGTCGGGCAAGAGCACCCTGCTGCGCTGCATCAACCTCCTCGAGGCGCCCGACGAGGGCAGGATTCTGCTCGAGGGGACGGAGATCACCGGCAAGGGCTCTCGGGACGGAATCGACTTCGTCCGCCGCCGCGTAGGGATCGTGTTCCAGCAGTTCAACCTCTTCCCACAGAGAACCGTGCTCGGCAACGTCAGCCTCGCGCAGGAGAAGGTCCTGGACCGCCCCGCCGACGAGGCCCGGGCCAAGGCGGAGTCCCTGCTGCGCCGGGTGGGGCTTGGCGACAAGATAGACGAGTACCCGGAGCGGCTGTCGGGAGGTCAGCAGCAGCGCGTCGCGATCGCGAGGGCGCTCGCGATGGAGCCGCACGTGATGCTTTTCGACGAGGTGACGAGCGCGCTCGACCCGGAGCTGATCAAGGAGGTGCTCGACGTGATGCGCGAGCTGGCCGACGAAGGGATGACGATGGTCGTCGTCACCCACGAGATGGGCTTCGCCCGCGAGGTCGGCTCGCAGGTCGTGTTCATGGATGAGGGCGTGGTTGTCGAGCAGGGACCGCCGCAAGAGGTCCTCGAGCGCCCGAGGAACGAGCGCACGCAGCGCTTCCTCGGGCTGGTCCTCGAGCACTGACGAGGCGAGGGTCGGGCCGGGACCCCTCACGCGGGTTCCCGGCTCGAACGAATTGAGGTCTCAAGCAGTGCTCCGCAAGCTCTGCCGTGCGCTCGGCGCCGCGCTGCTCACCGTCCTCGTCGCGGCCGGCTCGGCAGGCGCCTCGACCGAGCGTCCTCGCTTCTTGGGCGTCGTCGCCTCGACCGAGCTGGGCGAACCGGAGTTCGCCGTGATGCGCGAGGGGGGCGTGCGGACCTACCGGCTGGCAATCTCGTGGCCCTCGGTGCAGCGGAGCCGCGGCGCACCACTTGACTGGACTGCGAGCGATCGGCTCGTCCGAGGCCTGGTGGAGAACGAGATCGAGCCGCTTCCGGTCGTGTACGGCACGCCGTGTTTCGTGGTCCCGTGCGACGCGGGCGACCGCGGACAGCCCAGCCCCCGGCCACCGCTCGGCTCGGGTCCCGCAAAGCTCGCGTGGGCGGCGTTTCTGAACGAGATCGTCGGCCGCTACGGGCCGGGCGGGAGCTTTTGGAGGGACAACCCATCGGTCCCACGGCGCCCGCTGAGGGTGTGGGAGATCTGGAACGAGCCGAACGTTCCTCAGTTCTACGCTCCTGAACCTTCGGTGGATGGATACGCCGAGCTGCTGCAGATCTCGGCGCGGGCGATCACGATGGCCGATCCGGGCGCGACGATCCTGGTCGGGGGTCTGGCCGGCGACCCCGACAAGCCTCGCGCGACCCCGGGACCGAGGTTCCTCGACGGCCTGTACCGGACCGGGGCACGCCCCCACTTCGACGCCATCGCGGTCCACCCGTACGCCCCACATCTCGCCGGGGTGCGGAGTCAGCTCGACGCCTTTCGGGAAGTGCTCGCGTCGCATCACGATCGCGAGACGCCGATCTGGGTCACCGAGCTTGGCTGGGGGGCGACTCCGAGCGGCGAGGGGAGACTCGTCGAGACGATCGTGGGGCAGGCCCAGATGCTCCGCACGGCGTTAGGGCTCCTGTCTGCGAAGCGCGAGGAGTGGAACATCGCGCGCGCGCTCTGGTACTCGTGGCGCGATCCGCCACCCGGTCAGCCGGCGTGCTCATGGTGTCGCTCCGCCGGGCTCTTCGACGTCGCCGGCGATCCGCGGCCGTCGTGGCATGCGTTCACTGCGCTGAGCACGACCGGCGACAGGCCCCTTGGCCCCGAGGTCGAGTTGCCCGATGCGCCCGAGGTCGACGACGGCGGAAACGACACCCCCCCGAGATGGGTGGTGGTGGTCGCGGCCTTGGCCCTCTGCCTCGTCGCCGGCGCGCTTCTCCTGCTGCGTCGATCGCGAGCGCGACGCCCTCGGTGAGGCTACCCCTGTCGCGCTGATCGAAGCTTCACCCGGTGCGCCGCCGGTATCGTGCGCGCCTTGGCGAGCGTGCCGCACAGGGTGGGGGACGAGCGGGCGACGGTCCACCCGATCGTGCTCCCGATCACGAGCCGCGGCCTCGTGGTCACCGACCGCGTGTGCTGGGCGATCCTCGGCGTCGCGATGGTCGTCGCGGCCGCGCTGATCTTGTACCTGAACCGCGGCACGACTTATTACTTCGACGAGGTCGAGTTCCTGCTCGAAACTCCCGGACTGGGCGATGGCAACGTTCTCGACCCCCACAACGGGCACCTGATCGCCATCACGAGGATTCTCTACAAGGCGTTACTCGAGACGAATGGCCCGGACTATGTTCCCTTCCGCCTCCTCGCCGTGGGTACGGTCCTGCTCTCGACGGGGCTGTTCTATGCACTGGTCAAGCGGCGAATCGGCGCCGTTACGGCCCTCGCTCCCGCACTGGTGCTCCTTTTCCTCGGATCGGCCTGGCAACACGTTGCCGTCCCGATCGGCTTCACACCAATCTTCGCGATCGCCGCAGGACTCGCGGCTCTGCTCGCGCTGGAACGACGCGATCGAGGCGGTGACATCGGCGCGTGTGCGTTGCTCGGGCTCTCGGTCGCGACCTATACGACGGGGCTCCCGTTCGTGGTGGGCGCCGCGATATCCGTACTCCTGCGGCCCGACCGGAGGCGACGAAGCTGGATTTTCGTCGTCCCGCTTGTGCTGTACGCGGCGTGGTGGCTGTGGTCGCTGTCCGAACCGGCCTCTGCGCAGGAGGGGACGAGGCTCGCGAATCTCCTACTGATTCCGGCATGGACGGTGGAATCCGTCGCCAGCGTGCTCGCCGCGGTGAGCGGCCTCGGCTTCGACTTCGATGCCACCGTGCCTCCCGCCGTCAACCCTGCCTGGGGGCACGTGCTGGCCGTCCCCGCGGTCATAGGGCTCCTGCTACGGATCAGACGGGGCAAGGTCCCTGTTGCACTGTGGGTATCGCTCGGGATCGTCCTGACCTGGTGGGCGCTGGGCGCACTGGCGTATTTGGAGCTGCCACTCTCGGAAACGGCGCGCGCTCCGAACTCGGTCCGATACGTCTATATGGGAGCGGTGGGCGTGTTCCTCGTCGCTGCCGCGGCCGCCTCCTCGATCCGGTTCTCCCGGCTCGGCCTTGCGGTGCTCTTCGCCGCATGTGGGATCAGCATCGCGCTGAATGCTGCGGCCCTCCGCGACGGATCCGAATACTTCAGGGATGTCTCGACAATGACCCGTACGGAGTTCGCCATGATCGAGCTGGCTCGTGATCAGGTTGATCCCTCCTTCGAGGCAGCTCAGGTGGACGCGTCATCGCCATCCTCGCTCGTCGATTCGCCGGCGGGCGCCTACCTCGCGGTGGTGGACCGGTACGGGTCCCCTGCGCCACCCCTCGCCGAACTCGAGCGCCAGCCGGAGGACGCCCGCGAATACGCCGACCGCGTGCTCATCGGCGCTCTCGGGCTCGGACTCGAGCCGGCCAAATCCCCCCCTTCGAACCAGGGGTGCGTGCGGGCGCGGAGCAGGCAAGCCAGCCAATCCATTGAGGTCGAGCTGCCTCCCGCTGGTGCGAGGCTTCGAGCGGAAGCTGCTGAGCCAGCGCCGCTGCGTATTGGACGGTTCGCTGATCGGCCGACCACGCAGGTGGGAAGCCTGCCCACCGCCGGGACACGCGTGCTTGCCATTCCGGGCGACGAGTCGGCCCAGCCGTGGGAAGCATCCGTGACCGGGGTGAGCTCGGTCACTGTCTGCCCGCTGTCCTGAGCGGGGCTACGGCTATCCTTGCGCCGGTCATGGGCGTGACGGGGGTGTTGGGCGAGCAGTCAGTGCCGGACCGGACGGAAGCGCGGCCGGCGGACCTGTCGGTGGTCGTGCCGATCCTGAACGAGCGCGAGGGTCTCCCCGACCTGTTGACCGAGATCGAGCGCGCGTGCGACTCCCTGAGCCTCTCATGGGAGGTGATCTTTGTCGACGACGGGTCGACGGACGGCTCCACGGAGCTCCTCGAGGAGCTCTCGGTGAATCACGAGGAACTGCGGGTGGTGAAGCTGCGCCGAAACTTCGGCAAGTCCGCCGCGCTCACCGCGGGCTTCGAGCACAGCTCCGGCGAAATCGTCGTCACGATCGACGGAGACGGCCAGGACGACCCCTCCGAGATCCCGCTGCTCGTCCGCAAGCTCGACGAGGGCTATCAGCTCGTTTCGGGCTGGAAGCGCGACCGGCAGGACCCATTCGTGCGACGGTGGGCCTCGCGTTTGTTCAACGGAGTCACCGCCCGGCTGTCCCGGGTGAAGCTGCACGACTTCAACTGCGGCCTCAAGGCCTACCAGGGAGATTGTGCCCGCTCGCTCCAGATCTACGGCGAGCTCCACCGTTACATTCCGGTCATCGCCGTGCAGAGGGGGTGGCGAGTGACCGAATTGCCCGTCAACCACCGTGCGCGTCGCCACGGCCGGTCCAAGTTCGGCCTAGAGCGCTACGCGCGCGGGCCGTTCGATCTCCTCACCGTGCTGTTCATCGGCCGCTACCAGTACCGGCCCCTGCACCTCTTCGGAGGGCTCGGGGTAGCGCTGATGCTGGCCGGGCTCGTGATATCCGCCTACCTCGCCGTGCTGCGGCTCAGCGGCGAGGCGATAGGCGATCGGCCGCTTCTGCTGCTCGGCGCGTTGCTGATCGTGGTCGGGATCCAGCTGCTCACGTTCGGCCTCCTCGGCCAGATGTTCGTCGCGATGCGACCGGACGGAAGCGCTGTCCGCTCCAGCGCTGGACAGGTCGAGCGCGTGGTCCGCGGAGGGCCGCCACGAACGCCGTAGATACCACAAACTTCGCGAAGTTCCAGACCGGCAACCCGGTCGTGCGGCGGATGATCGACGGCTTCTTCGACCGGCTGCGGGCGATGGTCGAGCCGCTCGACGCCGTGAGCGTACTCGACGCAGGCTGCGGCGAGGGAGAGACGATCGCCCGGCTCCGCGACGTGCTCGGCGAGCGCATTGCGGCGATCGACATCCTCGCCGAGTGCGTCGCGTTCACGCAAAGTCGGCTCCCGTTCGTCGACGCCACGAAGGCGAGCGTGTACGAGCTGCCGTTCGGGGACGACAGCTTCGACCTCGTCATGTCGCTCGAGGTGCTCGAGCATCTCGAGAGCCCCGCCGCCGCGATGCGCGAGCTGACTCGCGTGTCGCGCGGGGATGTCGTGCTTTCGGTTCCCTACGAGCCCTACTTCAGGCTCGGGAGCCTGCTGCGTGGCAAGTATGTGAGCCAGCTCGGGAACCACCCCGAGCACGTGAACCACTGGAACCGCCGGAGCTTCCCCGCCTTCCTCGATGCGCACGTCGACGTCGCCGAGGTCGCGGTCGCGTTCCCGTGGGTGATCGCGCGCTGCCGCGTGCGCTAGGAGTGTCCGGCTGAACGTCCATCTCGGCCCGAGGCGCTAATCCGTTCCGTCCGGGCCCGGCTTGAGCAGCGAGCTGACCAGGCCCTCGCGCTTCATCTCGAAGCTTCCCGGAAGCGGGTTGTGAGGCGAGTTGGTCTCGATGTGAATCGCCCGGATCCGGTCGAGGACGGCGGCAGGGAGCGAGCGCAAGAGCTCGATCTCGATGCCCTCGACATCGAGTTTCAGTAGATCGATCTCGCCCTCGGCGGCGAGCACCTCCCCGAGGGCGCGGGCGGCCGAGCGGCACGGGACCTCGATCCTCGCCGGCGCGGCGACTCCGATCCCGCCGTAGCGGCCGGTCTCCTCGAGGCCGAACTCGGCCATGCCGTCGAACGTTGCGAGCGCGAGCTCGTTGACGATCACGCGCGATGAGAACGCATCCACGTTGTCGCGCAACCGACCGATTAGCGTTGGGTTTGCCTCGAACAGGTGGCAGCGAGAGTGGCGCGCCTCGGTCAGGAAGTAGAGGGCGCTGATCCCGATGTTGGCCCCCACATCGACGATCACGGCCGCGTCCGGATCGATCGGGTAGACGCGGCGGCAAAACACCTCGTGGACGGTGAGCATGTCGTGATGGCTGAACAGCGTCGGGGCGACGACGCCCGCGGGCGTCCGGATGCCGCAGCGATACGGGTAGCCCCCGGATCCGGTGATGTAGCGGCACAGATCCGACCACGGTGACCGGTAGCGCCTGAATGCCTCCGCCAGCCCGCGATAGTTGCGCCATCGCAGCACAGCGGCGAGCAGGGTTGAGGGCGAGCGGCCGCCGAGCGCCATCGCGAAGAGCGTAGCCTTGCCGGCTCCGGTGGCGCGTCTGGTGGTCCACCTCGACACCGAGCTCCCTCGCACCCTCGCGGTCGGCAGGGGGACATGCCTGTTCGTGAGCGGAACCTGCCACCCGCCATGGGACCGCGCCCGGGGTGCGCGGCTTCGGCTGGACGGTGAGGCCCACCCACCGGTGCCGATCGGAGCAACGATAGCCGCGAGCGAGCTCGCGCAGGGCTTTGTCGGGTTCCTGCCGGTGCCGCCCGTTTCCCGGCCTCGGACGGCCGCGGTTGAGCTCGACGCCCGCCTCGATGTCGGACCGGTCTGTCACGCCCTGGGCATGGTCGAGCTGGTGCCGGCCCTCGCGCCCCCCGAGACGCCTCCGCCGTCGAGGCCGGCCGCCGGGGAACCGCTGGTCGCGATCTGTATGGCGACGTTCGACCCCGAGCCGCGGCTCCTGGAGCGGCAGATCGAATCGCTACGCGAGCAGACCCACGGGGCATGGGTATGCCTGATCAGCGACGGCGGCTCGTCCGAGTCCCGCTTCCGGCACCTGCGGTCGATCACCGCCGGGGACCCCCGCTTCGTGCTCTCCCGGTCGAGCGAGCGACTCGGCTTCTACCGCAACTTTGAGCGGGCGCTCGCGATTGTCCCTCCTGGAGCGAGCTTCGTCGCCCTCGCAGACCAGGACGACCGCTGGTACCCGGAGAAGCTCGCCGAGCTCCTCGCCCGCCGCGGCGACGCCCAGCTCGTGTACAGCGACATGCGCATCGTCGATGAAGCCGGCCGCACATTGTCCGAGACGTTCTGGCGGGGAAGGCGCAACAACTACACGAACCTCGGCTCGCTGCTTCTGGCGAACACGGTGACCGGCGCGGCATCGCTGTTCCGCCGCGAGCTGCTCGACCTGGTGCTCCCGTTTCCGCCCCAGGTTGGAAGAGCGTTCCACGATCAGTGGATCGCCACAGTCGCGCTCGCAACGGGTGGGATCGCCTACCTCGATCGCCCGCTCTACGACTACGTCCAGCATGGCGGGGCCTCGCTCGGCCACGCCGCGGCGTTACGGGAGTACGAGCCGCGCCGCCTGTTCGAGTGGAGCGACCCGCGCGGAACCGCGCGCGAGATCGCCGCGCACGGTCGGCGCTCGTACCTCACTAACGCGTGCCGCATCGCGCTCGCCGCGAGCGCGCTCGAGATCCGCACGGCCGGAGCGATCGAGCCGGGTAAGGCACGCGCCGTGCACCGCGCCGTGCGCCTCGGCCGCCCACCCGAGCCCTGCGCCTGGCTGGCGCTGCGATCGCTGCGGCGCCTCGCCGGCCGCAACGAGACGACGGGCATCGAGCTCTCCCTGCTGACGGCGATCGCGTGGCGCAGGCTCGCGGCCGCCAGGGCGCGGTACCGATCGGACCGGACCTCGCGAGTCCACCGGGCGTGAGATGTAGCCTCGCGCGCGATGCGTGCCGTCCTTCACCTCCTTCCTCACCCGGGGGGAGGGGCAGAAACCTACATCGACCTGCTCGAGGAGCTCCAGGGCTACCGCCACGACCGCGTCCACTTCAGCCCCACCCGGTCGCGGCTGCGCGGGGCTCCCTCGGTGATCGCGCGCTGGCTCGGAATCGCGCGTCGAACCCGCGCCGTGGACCTGGTTCATGCTCACGGAGACACAGCCGCGATCCTGGCGGCGCCACTGCTGGCGCGGTCGCCCTCGCTGATCACGACGCACGGCCTGCACCGCCTGCGCCGTGTGACCGGAGCGCGGCCGTCGCTCGCGCGCCGCGGGCTGCGGGCCGCGGTGGCCTCCGCGTCCAGGACCGTGTGCACCACGCGCTCGGAGCGCGAGGAGCTTGCGGGGCTGCTGTCGCCCGAGCTGCGGGACCGGCTCGTGGTGATTCCGAACGGCGTCCGCCTGGTGCCAGCCGACGACCCGGGTCGCCGCGTCCGCGCCCGTCAGGCCCTCGGGGTCGCCGATCGGGAGGTCGTGGCACTGTACGTCGGCGTGCTCGAGACCCGCAAGGATCCTGGGACCGCGATCGGTGCCGTGGAGGAGGCACGCGCTCGGGGCGCGCCGCTGGTGCTCGTGATCGCGGGGACCGGACCACTCGCGCCGCAGGTCTCGGCCAGCGCGAGCGAGGCCGTGCGCCCGCTGGGTCACCGCGACGACGTCGCCGACCTGTATGCGGCGGCCGACCTGTTCGTGCTCCCCTCGCGACGGGAGGGCATGCCGATAGCCCTGCTGGAGGCCATGTCCCACGGCGTGGCGCCGGTGGTGTCGGACGCGCCAGGGATCGGCGAGGCGGTGGGCGGCGCGGGCGCCATCGTGCCCGCCGGGGACCAGGAGGCGCTCAGCGATCGCCTCGCGGACCTTGCGGCGGACCCGGGCGCGCGTGTGCGACTGGGCGCTGCGGCGCGCGCTCGCGTGCGGGACGAGCTCAGCGAGGAGCGCTTCCTCGCGCGGATGCAGGAGCTCTACGACGTCGTCGCGCGAGCGCGTGGCTCCAGCTACGGCGCCTGACCGCGCAGCGTCCGCAGCGCGCGCTTGGCGCGGATCGGGACGAGATAGGAGATCGCGGGCCGCACGAGGCCGCCGGCCCCGCGCAGGGAGCGTCGCCGGCGCAGGGCGCGGGCGCGGATCGCGAGCCCCTCGGCGATCTGAGCGCGCTCCGCGCGAACCGCCACGTTCGCCCCGCCCATGACCCGGGTCGAGAGCTCCTCGTCGAGCGCGACGACGCGGTGGCGCTCGGCGAGGCGCAGCCACAGGTCGTGGTCGGGGGCATAGCGGTAGCGCTGGTCGTATCCCCCGACCCCGAGCGCCGGCTCACATCGGAACGCGGCCGAGCTGTTCGGGATCGGGTTGAAGCGCATCAGCACGTCGCCGACGTCCCCGGTGGCGAACGTCGTCCGGGGACGCAGGACGCGGCCGGCCGCGTCGACCTCCCGCATCCGGGAGCCGACCACCGCGATGCGCGGGTCCGACTCGAGCACCGCGAGCTGTCGCGCCAGGCGGCCGGGCTCCGAATGGTCGTCCGCGTCTTGGATCGCAACCACGGGCGCCGCCGCGGCGCGGAGCCCGGCGTTGAGCGAGCGCGCGATCCCGACGTTGCGCTCGAGGCGCATCACGCGCGCGCGCGGATCGGATCCGATCGCCTCGGTCGCCACCGCAGCTGAACGGTCGGTGGAGCCGTCGTCGATCACGATCAACTCGAGGTTCGGCTCGGTCTGGGCGAGGATCGAGGCGATCGCCCGCGGAAGCGTGAGCTCGTTGTCGTACGTGCCGATCAGTACGGTCACCGCGGGTCGATCAGGGGGCATCGCGCGGCGCGAGCTTGGCAGATCGCCCTGCTCTACGCTCAGGGCATGAACGGACCCGCCGTGCCCTGGTCCGGTCAGCCGGTGGCAGTGGTGCACGACTGGTTTCAGGGCTACCACGGCTCCGAGCGCGTGGTCGAGGTGCTGGCGCGCGACGTGCTCGCCGACGGGAGCCGCGTCGACGTGTTCACCTTCCACGCCGCCCGGGAGCTGATGCCGCCCGATCTCGAGCGCCGGATCGTCCGCGAGTCGGGCCTCTCACGGCTGCCCGGCATGCGCCAGGTCGGCCACGACCCGGGCCGGTGGCGCTACCTGCTCCCGTACATGCCGCACTATTTCCGCTCGCTGAAGCTCGACGAGTATGGGCTGGTGGTGATCTCGTCGCACGCCTGCGCGCTCAACGCGAACCCGCCTGCCGACGTCCCGTGCGTGTGTTACTGCCACACGCCGATGCGCTACGCGTGGCTCGGCGACACGGACCGCGACCGCCTGTCCGGGGTTCGGGCGGGGGCGCTGCGGGGCCTGTCCGGGTGGCTGCGCCGGCGCGATCGCGCCGCCGCCCAGCGCCCCTGCCGGTTCGCGGCCAACTCGACCGCCGTGCGCGAACGCATCCGGGTCTTCTACGGGCGCGAGGCCGAGGTCGTGCACCCGCCGGTGGACCTCAGCGACCTGCGATCGCTCGACGACGGATCGCGCGGCGAGTTCCTGTGGGTGGGGCGGCTGGTCCCGTACAAGCGCCCCGAGCTCGTGGTCGAGGCATTCCGCGGCCTCCCCCACCGCCTCACGATGGTCGGAATCGGCCCGCTCGAGAACAGCGTAAGGGCCCGGCTGCCCGAGAACGTCGAGCTTCGCGGCTGGATCACCCGCGAGGAGCTGGCGGGCCTCTACGGGCGAGCATCGGGCTTCGTCCACGTGGGCGAGGAGGACTTCGGCATGACGATGGTGGAGGCGCTGGCGGCCGGGTCGCCGGTGATCGCCCTCGACGCCGGGGGGGCGCGCGACATCGTCCGCGACGGCATCGACGGTGTATTGATAGCCGAAGCGAGCGTCGACCGTTTGAGGACGGCTGTCGAGCGGGCCGCGTCGATCGACTGGGACGCCGGGTCGCTGGCGGAGCGCGCGCGGGAGTTCTCAAGCGAGGGATTCACCTCGCGCATGCGTGCGCTGTTGTCCGACGCAATCGCTAGTCGAGAGGGCAGAGTTCGAGCTCGCGGGCGTCGACCGACACGTACCACGGATTCGGTGAGTCGTCGCTGGGGACCTTGAGTTCCACCCAGTCGCCAGAAAGCGTCCCTACTGAAACAGTCGCCAGCGTCGCAAACCTCCTGACTCGGACGGCGGTCGTGGCCGGATCGCGCGCTCGCAGGTATGCCCCGCCTGCCGGGAGGGGAGAGCTCGATGTTCCGCCGGCGGATGCGGACACCGACTCGCACCGTCGTTCGTCGGGCGGGCCACCGGATTCCAAGCTCAACTCGAGTGCCGCGGCGAGCACGACATCCGTCCTCGCTCGCACCGTTTCGCTCTGGCGCTCCAGCTCGGGGACCGAGAACCCAGGCGATCCGTATCGCGATGATGCGTCGAGGTACGTTGCGGTGGGTTGCTCTCCAGCTCGCCGCAGCGCGCTCCAGGCCGACCCGAGCACAGACGTACTGCCCTCGAACAGAGTGGGGTCAAAGTCGGGGCTGACAGTGCCACGGGCGAGGTCGAACGCGGTGAGCTGCGCCCGCGCGTCCCCCGAGTAGGTCCCGCGGTAGTGCCGGGCTCCGTCCCGTAGCAGGATCAGGTTGGTCGCGAGGGCAAGCGCCGCAACCGCGGCGATGGCGCCCAGCCATCGGAGTGGAAGCCGACGGTCGCGGAAAACCTCGACGACGACCAGCAAGACGCCGACGACTCCCGGGTAGACGTAGCGCGAGAGCTCCGGGACGCGCGCCTCGATTCCGGCGGCGCCAGCGCCCATCGTCCAGTACACGAGCGGGACGGCGAGCGCCACCCACAACCCGGCGCTGATTCCTCGTCGCCGCACATGCCACGCCAACCCGACGAGAGCCGCGACGGCAAGAACCCGTCCTGTCTCGAGATCGATGTTCGCCTCCGCGCCCGCGGGAGCGTCGCTGAAGCTGTACCCCAGCCCGCTCAGGCTGGAGAGCACGAGGGCGAACGAGTCGAGCGCCCACTCGGGGGCGAGCAGCACGTTCACGAAGTCGACCTGGTCCCCGGGGCCGGCGCCGGCCTGTCGGGCGAGCACGAACCAGGTCGCGTAGAGGCCGAGCGGGATCAGGAAGATCCAGCTCCGTCTGAGCCGGTTCGGCGCGATCATGATGGCGACCCCCGAGGCAACGAGGTAGGGGATCGCAGTCGAGTACGTCGCCGCGCCCACACAAAGGAGAACACAAGCCGCGACGTCGCCGCGCCGATCCCCGCGGTCGAGTCCGATCAGGGCCCCGAGTCCCAGCGCTACACCGGAGAGCACGGTGACCCCGGTGGGGATCACGAGATGGACCCACGCCGCGCCGAGGAAGAGCAGCAGGACCGTCGGAATCAACGCGGCCAGATCGCCGACCCGCCGCCGCGCGTAGACGAAGAACAGCCCGGCGGTCGAAGTCACGGCGATAGCCAGGAGGACGCGAAAGGTGACGTAGTCAGCGCCCAGCGTCTCGAGTACAGCCTTGTACAGGAGCCGGGGCATGAGAACGAGGTGGCCGTAGTGCGGCTCCAGCGCATCCGAGAGCGAGAGCCCGGGCGTATACATGAACCACGCGAGGTCGTCGTGCCAGTAGGTCCCGCCGCGGCTCAGCCAGAGCACCGTGGCCGTGGAACACACCATCGCGAGCGCGAGCAGGATCACCGCGACCCGTGATCGGTTGGGCCCTTCGATCAACAGCCTGCTTAGAAAGCGCCCGTCCCCCGGATGATCGCCGGCACCGTCTGGAACAGGATCCGGAGGTCTCGACCGAGGGAAACGTTCTCCACGTAGTCGAGCTCGACCGCGAGGCGCTCCCCGAAGCTCAGCTCCCCCCGTCCGAAGACCTGCATCGGCCCGGTCATCCCGGGCTTGACCTCGAGACGGAAGCGATGCTCGGGCGCATACCGCTCGACGAGCTCGACCTGCTCGGGACGCGGGCCGACGATGCTCATCTGGCCCCGCAGCACGTTGACGAGCTGGGGCAGCTCGTCGAAGCTGAACCGCCGCAGCAGGCGGCCAACCCTCGTCACCCGCGGATCGTTGGGGAGCTTGAACATCGGCTCGCGAAGATCCTCGAGTCGAACGATCTCGGACAGCGACTCCTCGGCGTCGGCGGTCATCGTACGGAGCTTGTACATCCTGAACGGCCGGCCGCCGGCCCCCGCGCGGGACTGCGTGAAGATCACCGGGCCGCGGCTGTCGAGGCGGATCGCCGCGGCGACGAGCGGGAACAGCGGCGCCAGGACCACCAGCCCCGCCACGGAGAAAACGACGTCGAACACCCGCTTCAGCATCAGCGTCGATCGCGACACGTCCCACGTCTCGTAGTCGAACACCGGAAGGTCGGCGACCTGCGAGATCCGAAGCACCGGAAGCGCCCTCCCCCGCAGTGGGGACACGACGCTCAGCTTCACCTGGTGGCCGCGGCACAACACCACCAGGTGGCCGATCACGTCCGGGTCGACGCGCTCCGACGCGAGCACGACGCGGTCGACGCGTGTGATCAGCTCCTCGAGGCGATCGGCACTGAACTCCTCGCCGGAGGTCGGCATCCCACCATGGACCAGCTTCAGGTGCATGTCCTTGTACAGCTCGGCCTTACGCTCGATGGCGTCCGCCAGCTCGCCCTCGCCGACCACCGCGGTGCGCTCGGGCGGCGTCACGTGGCGCCACACCCACCTCGCCGTGCCACGGAGAACGAACGCCGATAGCGCGGCGACGAGGAACATCCGCCCCGCGCCGGTCGCCGTGAGCGCCCCCGCCGGAGTCAGCGGCAACAGCAAGGCGACCGCGGCCGTGCCGCCGGCCGCCCACGCGACGATCGTCGGAACCTCGTCGACCGTAAGATGACGAATCGCCTCGTGGTCGCGGTCGTACAGCCCGACGAGCTTCGCGAGCAGCAGCCACAGGGGGAGAAAGACCAGCGCCCACGGTGCTTCGGCGACCGACAGACCGGCGCCCGCGACGGCGATCGCGGTGCTGATCGTATCCGCGAGCGCGAGCATCCTGCGGCGAAGCACGTCGCGCCACCACCGCGGGGCGGCCGACCGCGCCGCTGCGGCGCGGCGACGCTGCTCGGCCGCGCGCTCGGGCTCGAGCGACGTCCCCTGCCGGCGGTCCTGCACGGGTGCAGCCGCCTCCTGCTCCCTTAGGCCCTCAGAAATGCTCATGTCCTGGCCCTCGCGGGTGCTTCCCGGTATGGGCGACAGGAGGATATGCCAGTGGGCGCCGCGAGTCGAGCCTGGGGCCCCGCTATCAAGGTGATGTCGGCGCGGGCGGCGCCGCCCGCCGTTGGGTTTCGTCGAACTCGCTCCCGGGCACCGGCAGCGGCTCGGCTCCCCTTGCGCCGCCGCCGCCGGTGAAGATCGGCGCCCGCGGGTTCAACGCCCGGGCGCGCGCGTACGCGGCCGCGTACGCGTCGCGGTCGCCCGCCTTGTACTCGATCCGCGCCGCGGCGTACCACAGCGCCCAGTCCTCGGGTGCGCGGTCGATCGCCTCGGCGATCTCCGCCCGGGCAGCGGTCCAGTCGGTTGCCCGCTCCCCCACGAGCGCTAGCTGCAACCGCGGGTCGGCCGCCCACGGCTGCAGCGTGGATGCGTCCCTCGCGTCCTGCCCGGCGCTCGCAAGATCTCCGCGGTCGACGGCCGCGCGACTGTCGTCGAGCTTGATCTCGGTCAGCAGCAGGAGCCCCGCGACCCACACCGCGACCCACCCGGCGAGCAGGGTCGCGACGCCCCAGCCGAACGATCGCTCGGTGGTCGCACCCTGCTCCGCTCGATTCGCCCCGGAGGTGCCCGGATCGCCCTCGCGGCGCAACGTCGCGGGGCCGGTGAGCACCGCGACCGCAACGACCACTGGGGCGAACACCGCCGGAAGCTCCCAGGTCCAATCGGTGGCGGCCGAGAACACCCCCGCGGCGAGCAGTGCGAGCGCAACCTCCGTCGCGCCACCCGGCGATCCCCCTGCCCGGCGCCGCCACCCGTACACGGCGCCCATACCGAGGAAGGAGGCGACCAGCAGCACGCCCGCGAGCCCCAATTCCGCGAGCGTCTCGAAGAAAAGCGAGTGCGCGTTGCGGAGGATTCGCACGATCGAACCGTGCTGGTTCCACCACGCCTCGTAGCCGCCGGCGCCAATTCCGGTGATCGGCTCGTCGGCGAACGCATCCGTCGCCGCCGACCAGAACTGGTAGCGGCCGCTGCCGCTTCCGCTCGCCACATGCGAAGAAACGTCCGCCCCCGTCGGCTCGCTGCGGAACTCGTCGTAGCGAGCCGCGGGGTCCGCCGCGGCGACGCCGGCGAGGACCACGAACGCGAGCACGACGAGCGCGATCCTCACCGTGGTCCGCGGGACGACGATTGGCGTCAAGTTGACGATCGGTCGGTCGGCGAGATGGCGCGCGACGCCCACCATTGCGCATGCGATCAACGTCGCGAGCAGGATCTCGTCACCCGCGTTTCGCGCCAGCGTCGTCTCCGGATGATCGACCAGTGGCGAGCGAAGCTCGGTCAGGCCCACCAGCGCCGCTCCTCCGGCGAGCCCGAGCACGCCCCCTCCCGCCAGCCGAATGCGCTCGGGACCGAGCGCAAGCAGGGCCGTCAGCCCGATTCCGGCCGCGATCGCCGCTCCGCGCGACGAGGTGAGCCACAGCGCAAGCAGCACTGCGGGGAGTGCGCCGATCGCGAGCGATCGAGCGAGCCTGGAATCCGCCCGCGCGCCGAGCCAGACGAGCAACACCGTCGCCAGCGCCATGCACGAGCCGAGCCCGTTCCAGTACCCGATGGGATAGCTGAGCCGTCCCTCCGAGCCTGGAATGAACCTGCCGATCTCAGCGTCGCTGCCCGGGAGCGCGGGCTCGAAGCGGTTTCCGAGGGCTATCGCCGCAACGGCGACGAGGCCGATTGCGAGCCCGATCATCCAGGTTCGAGCGCTGCCCGCCGGCGACGCGAGGACGACGAGCACGAACAGCCCGGCGTACCCCGCCGTCCGAACCAACTCGATGAACGCCAGCCCATCGTCGCTGGCCCAGCCGAGCGACAATCCCGTGAGCGCTCCGAGGGCAACGATGCACAACCCGGCGAGGATCGCGGGCCGTGGGATCCCCGAGCGCGGCAGGGCGCCGACGGCGAGCCCGACTATCACCGCCCACCAGATCAGCAGCGTGCCCGCGGCGATAGCTTCGGGGGGGTATCCGCCGTCGGCCAGCGAAACGACGACGTATACGACCGCAACTGCGACCAGGAGGGCGTGTTTCATCGGCAAGCGCTCGTTCACGCGATCCGGAGGCGTCCTTTGGGGATCATCCGTTTGGCGTCCGTCACCCGCGGGATAGAGGCGGGCTAGGTTTCGATCGGACACATGAACCAAGGTCACGCGAAGTCTAGGTGCGCCGGCGGGGGCAGGCCGGTTGCGGAAACGGCGATCTGATGCACTGCAGAAGCGACATGATCGACGTGATCCGGCGCGGTCGGCTGGTCGTCGCAGCCCTCGTCGCCGGGGCCCTGCTCGTCGGGGCCTCGCCGGCGAGCGCGGTCAGTCGCTCGTTCTTCGGCATCGTGGCGGCCAATCACCCCGACGCGGCGGACTTCCAGACGATGGGCGACGCGAGGGTCGGCACGTTCCGGTTCCAGCTCGACTGGAGGAACGTCCAGCCGACCCAGGGCGGACCGTACGACTGGTCCTCGGTCGACCCGCTGGTTGAGAACGCGGCCGCCAACGGAATCGAGTTGCTCCCGATCTTCTACGGATCCCCCGGCTACGCGTCGGGCAGCCACCGCGAGCCGCCTCTTGGCTCCGACGAGGACAAGCAGGCGTGGAAGGACTTCGTGGCGGCGGCAGTCGAGCGATACGGCTCGGGAGGGGACTTCTGGCAGGAGAACCCCGACCTCCAGCCGCATCCGCCGCAGGCCTGGCAGGTCTGGAACGAGCAGAACTCACCCACCTACTGGGAGCCGAAGCCGTCGCCGAAGAAGTATGCCGAGCTCGTGCGGATCACCGACAGCGCGATCGACGGCGTCGACGAGGACGCCGACGTCCTGCTCGGAGGGATGTTCGGGACCCCAAGCCGCAACAAGGGGATCTACGCGTGGAGGTTCCTCAAGCGTCTTTACGCGGTCGACGGCATCGAGGACCACTTCGAGGCGATCGCGCTGCACCCGTATTCGCCCAACCTGGCCGGGATACGGGCCCAGATCAAGCTCGCCCGCGAGAAGCTCAAGAAGGCGGGCGACGGACGCGCGCCGATCTGGATCACCGAGATCGGATGGGGCTCCGCCGGCACGCCGGGCCAGCCGCTGAGCAAGTCGCCCAAGGGCCAGGAGAAGCTGCTTCGCAAGTCGTTCAACCTGCTGCTCGACCGGCGCGGCAAGTGGAAGATCAGGCGGGTGATGTGGTTTACGTGGCGAGATCCGGTGGACGGAACCGACCCCGTAGGAGTGGTGTGCGCTTGGTGTGGCTCCGCCGGCCTGCTCAAGTTCGACCGCGACCCGAAGCCCGCGTTCGACCAGTTTCGACGCTTCGCGGCGGCGTCGTGAGCCTCCCACCCGGAAAGCCTCGTCACAGGTTTGCAATCAAGCGCAGACATTCGGTAACGTGGCGCTCTCGATGATCCGAGGCGGAAGCAGGTCAGGTCGGATCGCGTACTTGCTCGTCGGCGTGTCCGCGGCGCTCGCCGCGGTGGTACCCACGGCGGCGAGCGCGCAGCCAGCGGTCGACGAGTACACGCTCGACATCCCCGGCGGCGGAGGAGGCGGAGACTCCGCCGGCGGCAGCGCGGGAGTTGCATCTGCGAGAGGCGGGGGAGCAGGCGGCAGCGGGGGAGCGGGGGGGGCTGGGTCCTCGGAGCGTGGCGCGGAGTCCGGCGGGCGTGGCGCTGAGGGCACCGCGTCCGGGGGCGGCGGCGCGGTGCGCGGCGAGGAGATCGACTCCTCGCTCGACGGCAGCGGGAGCACGGGCGCCGGGGGCTCCCTCGACACCAGCTCCCGCAGCGCGCCAGAGGTGGTCGCGGACACCTTGTTCGACAGCGCGATGCTTCCGATCCTCGTCGCTCTGGTGCTCATCACCGGTGTGGGCGCATGGCGCCTGGTTCGCCACCGCCGGACGTTGAGCGGGCACGCCAGCTGAGTTGCGCCGGCGGCTCGCCGCGCTGACGGCGCTCGTCGCCATCGTTTCGGTCGGAACGCTTGCGGTCCGCTTTACCGGCGGGTCCTGAGCGCCCCGCCGGCCATCGCCGGCAGGATCACGACCGTGTCGGCCTCCGACGCCGGCGTGTCGAGCCCGTCCAGGACGCGCACGTCCTCGTCGTTGAGATACACGTTGACGTAGCGGTTCAGGTCGCCCTCGGCCGAAAAGAGCTGCGTGCGCGTGCCGGGGTGAGCCTCCGCGAGGCCGCTCAGCACCTCTCCGACCGTGGCGCCACCGGCGCTTACCTCGGCCGCCCCGTCGGTCCGCGACCGCAGCACGGGCGGAATCTTCACCGTCGCCATCGCAGCGGCAGACTACCGGGGCCTAGCCGACGGCCGTGCCGGCGCAGAACGCGTCGTAGTCGGGGAACCTCCCGATCTCGGACTCGGGGATCTCGGGGGCGTTCTCCCCGCACACCGGGCACTCGGGATCGCGCTTCACCTTCAGCTCGGTGAACCGCGTGCCGAGCGAGTCGTAGAGCAGCAGACG